>Ga0153948_1000048_pt1 | contig 61337 bp, 68 predicted proteins | sample TSNJ032MetaG_FD_104696 | JGI IMG/M metagenome (GOLD analysis project Ga0153948, IMG submission 104696) | Attine ant fungus gardens microbial communities from New Jersey, USA - TSNJ032 MetaG | ecosystem: Host-associated > Fungi > Mycelium > Unclassified | place: USA: New Jersey, Wharton State... | reverse complement strand
TAGCGCTCTGTGCATCCGTTGAAGACGAGGCGGCCTATCGCACACCGGTTGATACCGCGCTCTGGACCGAAAGTTTCCCGCATCTTGCATCTTTGATCGCTCGTTTCGGTGATGCGGGGCGGTGGGACGCATTCGAAGTCCTGAAGCTGAAATCATGGAGCAAGAGCCGGGTGGCAATCCTCGGCGATGGTGCCCATGCGATGCCACCTTATCTCGGACAAGGCGGTGGTTGCGCTCTGATGAATGCGCTCGGACTGGCGGTTGCGCTGGACGAACATGCGGATGTGAGCGAAGCGCTGGCAGCCTGGGAGGCGCGTGAACGCCCGCTGACCGAACACACGCAGGATACTGCGGAGCGACTGGGCGACATGAATTACTGGCCCGACGATGTGCGCTCGCAAGTGCTGAAAATTACCGGAAAATGTGCTCCGCTTGGTGCGGAACGCATGAAGACCGCTTTGCATATTCCAACAGGCGCAGCCTGAAACGCCGGATGATGGAGATTTCCATGAACTCGATGAAAATTGGCAACAATGTATTTTCCTGGGATGAATCCGGAAGCGGCCCGGCCATTGTGCTACTATCTGGATGGTGCCAGGATCACCGCCTGTTCAAGACACTCATGCCGGAACTGGCGAAAGATCATCGCGTCATCCGCTTCGACTGGCGCGGTCACGGCGACCATCGCGAGCATGACGGCGATTTCGACATCAACCAGCAAGCCGACGATCTTGTCGCTTTCGTTGACGCGCTAGGGCTTGAAACCTTCCTTCCCGTTTCGACCTCTCATGGCGGTTGGGCCAATATCGAAGTCACGGATCGGCTTGGGACAAGCCGTATACCGAAATCGGTCGTTATCGACTGGATCATGAACCTGCCGAACGAAAACTTCTTCGAATTGATCGATGGTATTCAGGACCGGCAGGTCTGGGAGGATGGCCGTGCCGGTTTCTTCGATTACTGGATCGGCGATACGAAGAACGCCGATATCGTCAATCACGTGAATAACGAGATGGCGGGCTATTCCTACGAAATGTGGGCGCGCTCGGGACGGGAAATCGGCAGAGCCTATCGCAAATGGGGCAGCCCCATGCAGCGCATGGCGGCCATGGCCGAAAACCGTCTGATCACCCATATCTATTCGCAGCCATTTGAGCCGGAATACACGCAGGCACAGGTGGATTTTGCGGCCCGCAATCCGTGGTTCCAGCCTAAGAAGCTGCCCGGTACGACCCATTTCCCGACGCTTGAGCAGCCTGCGAATGTGGCGAACGTCATCAGCGTGTTCAACGCATGATAAAGCTGGCTGAAGAAGCGGGCTTCGATCCTGCCCGACTTGACCGCGATTACAATGCCAAGGCTACCGTTTCGCCGGAAGCTTTTGCCGCCGAAATGGTGTGCTATCGCGAGGCAAGTGTGGCACCGCGAGCCGATTGGGGCCGACATTTCGACGTGATCTATGACGAAGCAAGCGGACAACGGATCGATATTTTTGGCCCATCTTCCCGAAGCGGGCTAAGTCCGGTTTTCGTGTTCATTCACGGCGGTTACTGGCGGGCTCTGTCAAAGGAAGATTCCGCCATGATGGCGGGAATGCTCGCAGTGGAAGGTATTGCGACTGTCGCTGTCGACTATCGTCTGGCGCCGGAAGTATCGCTCGCGGAAATTACGCGAGAGGTGCGCGCCGCCCTGGCATTCATCTGGCATCATGGTCGGGAGTACGGCCTTGACCCGGACCGGATATCGGTCGGGGGGAGTTCCGCCGGTGGCCATCTTGCCGGTGCACTTCTTGCAGACGGCTGGCATGAAGAATTCGGTTTGCCGAAGGATATTGTTAAGTTTGCCATGCCGGTCAGCGGGCTTTTCGAGCTTGCGCCACTGGCGGTAACTTTCCCGCAGGAATGGCTGAAACTCGGCTCCGCCGATGTCGATCAGCTCAGCCCGATGCGGCACATTCCGGAGCGGGGTTGTCCGATTACGGTGGCATGGGCAGAGCATGAAGCGGACGGCTTCAAGCGCCAGTCGCGAGCCTTTGCCGACGGCTGGGCTGCGGCAGGCGGAGAAGCGAAAGCCATCGAGGTCGCAAACCGAAACCATTACAATATTCTGATTGACTGGTGCTCGCCCGAAACCGTGATGTCGCAGGCTCTGCTCGCCGGTATTCGCAACATCGGTTAAAGCGCATCCCGAAAAGTGTGAAACGGTTTTCGGAACGAGATGCGCGTTGAAACAAGCAGCTAGAGCGCCGATCTGATTCGAGCAGATCGAAACGCGCTCTAATCGACTTCCAAAAGGAAATTGTGCAGCCGCGTGGCAATGCGCGGCTGACGGTTTCGCGCAGGCACAACTTGCCAGTGCATATGTTACTCATGCGATAATATTCATGGATATATGGTTTTAAGATGAATTGTCGCATGAATTAAAACATCGCATTCTGACCGTAACGATGATCTGGGCGTGGCCCGAATTTCTAGATTGCAGAGGCTTTCTGATGCAAAAATCCGACGTGCAGCTTTTCATAGGCGGTGAATGGCGCAAGACTGCCAATACGCTTCCCATTATCAATCCTGCGGATGAGACCGAAATCGGGCAGGTTGCGGTCGCGGAGCGCGAGGATCTGGAGGCGGCACTTCAGGCGGCGTGGAACGGATATCAGGTCTGGCGCAATACTGCGCCTGCGGCCCGGGCTGCGATCATCATGAAGGCGTCGGCGCTCATGCGCGAGCGGCAGGAAGAAATCGCACGTGCGATCACGCTGGAGAACGGGAAACCGATCACCGAAGCCCGGCTTGAGGTTATTCGAGGCTGCGAATTCTTCGAATGGGATGCCGGCGAGTGCATTCGCTTCTATGGCCGTGTCATTCCGAGCGCGCCCGGTATTCGTTATATCGTCGTACATGAGCCAATCGGTCCGGTAGCAGCGTTTGCGCCCTGGAATTTCCCGATGAGCCAGCCAGCGCGCAAGATTGCCGGGGCTTTGGCTGCCGGTTGCTCCATCATCCTGAAAGCTTCTGAGGAAACACCGACGGCTGTGACGCATATTGCACGCGCATTCGGAGATGCGGGCCTGCCGGCCGGTGTGCTGAATCTGGTCTTCGGTGTTCCAGCGGATATTTCACAATTCCTCATCCCGCGCCGCGAAATCCGGGCGATTGCATTCACCGGATCAACTGCCGTCGGCAAACATCTGACCGAGATTGCTGCGCGCCACATGAAACCGGCTCTGATGGAACTCGGCGGCCACGCCCCCGTCATCGTTTGCGAGGATGCCGATCCGGTCGTTGCGGGTATCGCTTCGGCGCGCCGTAAATACCGCAACTCCGGTCAGGTATGCACCTCGCCGACACGCTTTTTTGTTCATGAAAGCCATTATGAGCGCTTCACCGCCGCCTTCATCGAGACGGCGCAATCAATCCGCGTCGGTAATGGCATGGATGAAGGGGTCCAGATGGGCCCTGTCGCCAATGACCGTCGCGTCACGGCGCTGGAAGAGTTGGTCAGCGATGCCGAGGCCAAGGGCGCAAAACTGCTGTTCGGTGGTCGGCGCCTGAAGAATAACGGCTATTTCTTCCCCCCAACGGCTCTGGCTGAGTTGCCGGATGATGCCCGTGTAATGTCGGAGGAGCCATTTGGCCCGCTGGCGCTGATCAATCCGGTTGCGTCTCTGGATGCGGCCATTGAAAAGGCGAATGCGCTTCCGTTCGGTCTGGCGGCATATGGTTTCGCGAACTCAGCGGAAAATGTGGATCGTCTGATGTCGGGTCTGGAGGCTGGAAACGTCTCGATCAATACGCTCGAAGCTTCCGTTGCCGAAACCCCGTTCGGCGGCGTCAAGGATAGCGGACTTGGTCGCGAAGGCGGAGCCGAAGGGCTGCATCATTACACTGTCGTTAAAAACGTATCGCACCGTCTTTTGAACTGTCTCTAGAGCAGATTCATTTTATGTTGGGTCATAACCGCATGCGGCGAAGTAGTTTGCGCACTCAGCAGGTTCGAACAGTGTAATGACTTTGCCTGGACATCTCATAGAGCTTCAATTGAGCGTTTTGCTTTCGCCCGCAGATGGGCTTTGAGCTTCGAAAGTGCCATTTCAATTGGATTGAAATCGGGACTATAAGGCGGCAGATACCGCAGTTTAGCACCTGCCGCTTCGATTGCTTCCTTGGTGCCCACAACCTTATGAACGGGGAGATTATCCATGATGACGATACCACCAGGCGTCAGGGTTGGTATGAGAATCTGATCGACGTAAGCACGAAATGCATCAGCGTTCATCGCGCCAGGTGCCGTCATACTCGACAGGTGAATGTGGTTGTTTTCCAGTGTCCATGTGGAGGTGGCCTCGTTTGACGCTCGATCTGATTGCGCCATTTGTATTTGGCTTTGTCGTGCGGGATTGGTTGGCGTCTGTTGCTTTTTGTCGGGATGACGGCCTCGATATTGGCGCTTGAGATCTCTTCACGAATGGCGTCAGCGTCGTACCCTTTGTCGGCGAGGAACGCATCGATCCGGTCAGAAATCATCCGGAACAACGGCGCAAAGCCCTGGTTGTCATGCGTTTGTCCGGGCGTCAGGACGAAGCCGAGCGGTCAGCCCTTCGATCCCGCTCCACCAGTTCGGCCAGTTTCTCAAACATTGCCTCGAAAACGCCGGTCTCGATCCAGCGCCGATATCGGCGGAAGACGCTGTACCACTTGCCGTATTCATCAGGCAGATGCCGCCATTGCGCTCCTGTGCGCGCCATCCACATCATGCCTTCGAAATACGCCGATCGTCCTGAGCAGGGCGGCATCCACGCCCGCTTTCAGCAAGTAGAAAAGGATTGATTACCGACCATTCCTCGTCTGTCAGACCTATCCGTTCGCCCAAAGCAGCCTTCAAATGGCAGCCTTGGATCAAAAATCAATTCCGCAGTCAACCCTTGTCCACGAGCGTTAGTGATCCCTTAGTCGGGCAAACTACACGGTCTTCTTTACGATTGAGTTAGTTCTTGAAGCCCTCTATAGAGTTTCGTTAGAATATTTCTTTGGCAGCGAAATAGTATCCGTAAAATTGAGCTAGATGAATGGTGCTTTCCCATGTCTATGATCATAACAGATTTTGACACAAAGTATCCTCATAACAATGATGCTAGAGTGGCGGCAGCTAATCTTGAGGACGTGCCAGAACACTGGAACCTCCCCTTTCACCAGCACGACAAAGGACAGCTCATTTTCGTAACTCGCGGTATGGTTAAACTCGAGACGCAGCATGATGGTATTTGGGTAGCACCTTCGCAAAGTGGCATATGGGTTCCTGGTGGTGTCGTGCACCGGTTTCGTAGTGTTGGCGACGCCAAAGGATTTGTTATCTTCCTGCAGCCTTCCATTGCGATGCGTATGCAATCGGTCTGTTTCGCAATCAGCATTTCCCCCTTTCTCAAAGCGCTCATCTTGAGAACGGCCCAATTACCAAACAACTATGAAACAGACGGACCAGAGGACCGTATCATTGAGGTATTGATTGACGAACTGCTTACGGCAGAGCCAGGGTTTCTTAACTTGCCATTGCCATCCGATCCACGCTTGCGCTCCTATTGCGATGCGCTGCTGGCCAACCCGTATCAAAAGAAAACCGTTTCGGCATGGGCGAAAAGCGTCGGAATGAGTGAGCGCAATATGGCACGTTTGTTCAAAGTCGAAACCGGAGTTAGTTTGGATAAGTGGCGTCGTCATTCCCACGTTGTCACAGCCGCCACACTGATGATGTGTTTGATCCCAGACTTTGATGGTGCAATTTTCTCGTACGAATGGAGGGAAGCACTATGGTCCAGGTTTTACATGGAAGCGCCACGACGACAGAGGCAGTCCGTCGAGCAATACAAAATAGTGAAGAGAGCCTGAGGGCGCTCTCGCGACGATACGGGATCAATCAGAAGACAGTTGCCAAATGGAAGAAGAGAACTTCCTCGGCTGATCTGCCGACGGGACCGAAAGATCCGCACTCGACAGTTCTGTCACTGGAAGAGGAAGCTGTCGTTGTCGCCTTCCGCAGACATACATTACTACCTCTTGGTGATTGCCTGTATGCGCTTCAGCCCACAATTCCGCACCTGACACGCTCGTCGTTGCATCGATGCTTGCAGCGTCACGGCATTTCGCGCTTGCCCGATGTTGAAGGCGATAAGGAACCGAAAAAGAAGTTCAAAAATTATCCAATCGGCTATTTTCACATCGACATTGCCGAGGTGCATACAGCAGAAGGCAGGCTTTATCTCTTTGTGGCCATTGATCGAACATCCAAATTCGCCTTCGCCCAACTGGTTGAAAAGGCAACCCGGCGTGTTGCTGGGAACTTCCTCCGTGCCCTGGCTATGGCTATACCATACAAAATCCATACTGTGTTGACCGACAATGGAACCCACTTCACCGATCCAACCGGCGATGGCTGGACACCTGAAGATATCAAGGCCATGCGCAGAGATAACGTGCCCTTTCGCTGCCATTCATTCGAGATGGCTTGTGCTGATCTCGACATCGAACATCGCCTGACCAAACCCCGCCATCCATGGACCAATGGCCAGGTCGAACGGATGAACCGCACTATCAAGGATGCAACGGTAAAGCGGTTCCACTATGACAATCATGAGCAACTACGCAGGCACATGATCGACTTTATCAATGCCTACAATTTTGGTCGGCGGTTGAAGAGGCTTCGAGGTCTCACACCATACGAGTTCGTCTGCAAAATCTGGACAACAGAGCCGGAAAGATTCATGATAAATCCGATCCATCAAATGCCGGGACTAAACATCTAGTGTAGCGATGGAATTCACAGATGCATTAAACCGATGCATAAGGTTGGAATCACAATTAGCTTCGTGTTGAGGTGCGAGTAGCCCCGAGATGACCCGAGCGATCATGATAGGCGGCTTGACGATCAGGCGGCGATAATGATGGAGCATTGGCCCGCCGGATAGAAACGATGGCGGACCCCACTCCCATCAATCGTTTGGCCGACATCCGCCCTCGCCCCTAATCTCAAGGCAACAGAGCGCAAGGATCTTAGATTTGAGACACCGGCTGAGATCTTTGCCTATTTTTCAAAGAAAAGCTGATTAATCAGATAATTACACCAAGAGCAGTTTACAAATGCTACGCAAGTGCAAGTTAGAGACTCAACGGATTTTGCTCCTCATGTCCTGTTCAAATTAAACAAGGAAAGGAAGACTGGATTTCCGGATGCAAGCAGCAGATGGGAGCAGCCATGTCTTGTTTGATCACGATATTGCAAAAAGAACTCAACCGGCTGAAGATCGTCCAGTAAATCAGAGACAACCATCTTGCCCCGGCGCAGGTACAGCGCAGCTTGATCTCAGTCGCAGCCAGGTTCATGGACCTTAACAGGACTTCGTAAAGCGAAGCTAACCGTAAGGAGAGACTGGATTCCTATGAATGTAATGAGGCACGTAGCCTCCACTCGAACGTGAATGCCATCCGCGACGGGCCGCAGAAACGCGTAACCATCGCCGAAACTGATAACACTATTCCGGCCAATGATTTCGACAGACACCAAACATGCGCTGAACTCAATGCATAGAAATTTGCCTGCCTCCTCCGGGTTGGAATGAGGTACGAACGCTTCGGTACTGTACGTGTTTGTGATATTTTTCATCATGGAAGCCGTAAGTTCCTTACGTCGCAACGTGCAGAGTGCATTTCTCCCATTACGGTCGCGAAACTGATTGCACCGTCGTCGTTGTTCTCAGACGGGAAATCTATTATCGTTTAACTACTGCTGGTCGTCACGAAGGTGAGGTGTCACGGAGCAGACCGGTTCTCGATAACATGATGACTATAGAAATCTGTTTCCCTGATCGAGCCAGTTGGGGCTAGCCATTATCGATCAGGAGCTCTTTGACAGCGCTGCAAAAACTCTCAATCTCATTCGCCTGATGGCTGGCGGTAATGGAAACCCGTAGTCCTGCTTCGCCCCTGGCTACGGTTGGAAAGAAGATAGCTGAGGCGTAGAAATTGTTCTTCAAAAGCTCCTGGGCACACCCAATAGATGTCATTTCATCGCCGATGCGGATAATGCGGATCGGCAGCGCGGAGCCCGATTGAGCTGTGGGGATCAGTCTGTCGAAAAGTGCGATATTGTCCTGCAATGCGGCCTGTCGTTGCCCTAGCTCTGAAGACTGATGGATTTCAGCTGAAGCCAGCCCAGCACCAATAGCGGCAGTATTGAGTGACGCTGAGAATGCGTGCGCAATAGCATAACGACGAAACAAACTTTCCTGGTGGGCGGTTCCAAGCATCAGCAGCCCCCCAGATGCTCCAAATCCCTTGCCTAACGATGTGACAATTAAGGTTCGACCTCCAAGGTTATCGAACTGGGATCTCGCATAACCTTGCCCTTTCCTTCCGACAATGGATACACCGTGTGCATCGTCAATGTAGAGAAACAACCCGTATTTTTCTTGCAAACGTTTCAATTCATCGATGTGCGCGCTGCCCCCCATGGAGTAAACGCCATCGCAAATGTAAGCTACGCTTCGGTTTTTTTAACAGATGTCCTCAAGCATTTCATAGTCGTTGTGAGGAATCGTTTGAACGGCGGTTTCATCGGCCACTGTTTTCTTATGGTAGGCAAGGGTCGCGTGAGCAAAGCGATCGAAAACCATCGTCGGCTTTATACCGTCTGTCAGATGACCAGAAGCAACCAGTGGGAGTGCGCTCATGTTGGCGGCCAGAACGCTCGTATAAGTAATAGAGCGGGCTTCGAAGAGCGTTGAAAGCACCTCTTCGAGTTCGACAAGCTGCGCGAAGTTCAGCCTTGTCCGCGCGCACGACCAGTGCAAACTACCGTTTTGTCGAACTGCCTCAATGGCTCCCGCGACAATACGTGGGTGGTTGTCCAACCCTAGATAGGAACACCGGACGAAATCAACGATGGTCTCGTTGCGACCACGTAGCTGGACCTGGCGTCCTTCTCTCGGGTCGGCATAAAGTGCCATAACACCTTGAAGATGGGCAGCGTCAAAATGGGAGTCTGCAATACCGATCAACTTGGCCGTGTTGCGGACACCCGTTCCAGATAGAGCTTGAGACGATTCAAACGAAGTCTTTGGCATCACATCCTCCATTGTGGTGCCAGTATGAAAACTTCCTAAATGCTTTCTCGCAACAAAGCATTTAAGAAGAATTCTCAGATATATTATTCAAAAAATTTATATTCCTATCCTTTGTGAGTTTATTGTGAAAATTCGAACGCGTATCCGGTCGTATGAACTGTTCGGATAAGGTTCTTTCCGGTCAATTTCCATAGCTGACGCCTCAGATTACCGACGTGGACGTCTACGGTTCGCGGCTGGACATAGTGATGCGGCGGCCAACCGATTTTGATCAGTTGCTCTCGCTTCATGACCCGGCCCGGTGCGGCAATGAACCCTCGCAAAATTCGAAACTCGGTGGGTGTCAACCGAATTTCCACTTCCCCAAATCTCAGGGTCCTTTCGCTTGTCAGGATATTCAGTTCGCCAACATGGATACTGCTATGGCGATCGGACGCTAATGTTTTGCGCTCCAAAGTTGCGGTTTGCCTGTCGTGTAAAAATGACAGCACTCGCTCGGGCACGAAAGGATGAGGGAAAAATTCGTCGAATCCAGCCTGCAAAAAATCAAGAAAATTCAGCGAATTGCAAGATTGAGCCAACGCTACGAGAATTATATCTCTGGTGGTGGAATTTTGTTTAATAGCAACACAAAGCTCAAGAATGGGTTCTGTGTTCTCGCTTGTATCAAACAGTATCGCATATGGTATTGCTTCCGTTGCCAAGTTCGATGGAGCCTGCAGGCTCATGAGGCTCGGCTTATAGCCGGCAACACTGAGAATGTGACTAAGTATGAGGTAGTTCTGCGGGTTTTGTGTGCAGATCTTCACGCTAAGATTCACGGCCAGCATTCTCCGTCGTTATCAATGTTGCGACATAAATTATCAAAATTATGAAGAATTTTAATAAAAATTCTTATCAGGTCAATATTTATGTGAATATTTATACACTAATAGAAATTTTGTTCACTTTTTTGTTATACCAAATCGATGCATAAATATTTAACATGACGTACGGTGGATAATGACCACACCGGGATTTCACATCCTTGAACCTTCGAGCTTGTCCTTCAGGGCTGCGTTCATTCGTGCGTTGTTTCCACACCGCAGGCTGACTGCTTTCGCTTGTGCGGATAAAATTTACAGTTCAGCGCGCTCCGAAGATATCAAGGCGCCGGCACTGAAACGGTCCGGCGTATCCTTGCGTACTATCGCGATGTTCAACCTCGAACCCACATATTCCAACTCTGCAGCAACTTTCTGGCATTCTCGTTGATCCATTTGGCATCTGGAACCACGACGATATCTCGAACTTGTGTTGCTGTTGGCATGAAGCGCTTGGTTTCCTCGGACATCATTGCAATTGCCTCGGTGCTCGGCGGCGTACAGGCCAAGACATCGCACGCTTTGGCCTGCGCGGCCGGATTATCAAGCCAAAAAGCTATAAGTTTGAGGGCATTTTCGCGATTTGGCGCTCCTCGCACGAGCGCAATGCGATCGCCAACCAAGAACGATGCTTCATAGGACCAACCAATCGGGAGGCCTTCAGTTTGCAGTGCACGTGCACGGGTAAGCCAGATTTGACCGAGCGCGTATTCGTTGTTTCGAAATCCTTGTACACTTTGATCGCCACTCTTCCACCATAACGAGACGGCGGGACGGATTTCATCCAGCTTTTTGAATGCTCGGTCGATATCGAGTGGGAAAAGTTCGTCACGTGTCACACCGTCAGCAAGCAAGGCGGCAGCCAATACGCGCCAGGGATCATCAAAATTCGGGAATGCTCGACCTCCGGGAAACTCGGCTGTATTCCACATATCAGCCCATGTCCGCGGTTCCCGCTGGTCTTCCTTTTCTTTTTGGTAGACGAGCAACGTTGCGGTTGACTGGAGCAAAGCACCGCCTGGCGCACAAGCGTTCGCCACCAAATCGGGTCGTTTGGCGAATGCCTTACAAAACTCGCTGAGATCTTCGGTTACGTGTCGGTGAGCTTCCGATTCCGATTGGATTTCTCCATCGAGATAAAGATCCCATGAAACGTTTCCTGCTTTGACCATTGCTGAGGCTTTCGCCCGCATCTCCGAATTGGTTGCGGACACAATTTTTACGCGGATCCCCGTCTGCGCTGTAAATGGATCAAACCAGGCTTCCTTTAGTGCGCGATCATACGCCCCTCCCGTCGATGCGATCACGACCTCGCTGGCCGATGTCGTGCTAGCGTACCCGCTTATCGCAAGCGTTATCGTCGCGACGGCCGTGGATCGACGGGCGAATTCGGCCACTTTATGAAGTGTCATAATTATCTCCCCTTTTCTCAGTTTTGCTTGGAACGTGACAGTACGAACGACAGTGCAATAAGGCACATTGACACCAGGACAACCATGGTGGAGGCGGCTGCAATGGTCGGTGTCAGATTAAAGTCTATGTCTTCAAACATCTTTCTGCCGATCGTCTTGCCGCTGATGTCCGAAATGAAGAACGCGACAGTGGCCTCATCAAATGAGGCCAGAAAGGCGAAGACGAATCCGGCCCCGATACTTGGTGCGATTATCGGCAAAGTGATGTGGAAAAACGCTCTGCCACGCCCTGCTCCGCAGTTCAGGGCGGCAAGCTCCAATGCTGGATCAAAACGCTGCAGAGCCGCGACTACGGTAATCATCACGAATGGAACCGACAGGACCGTGTGACTAACCAGAAATCCTGAAAAGGTTCCGGTCAATTGATGCGGTGCAAAAACCAGATAGAGGGCGACACCCAGTACAATATGCGGAACGATCATCGGGCCGATCGTCAGTACCTGGAACACCCCTTTGAAGGGTAGCTCGCCTCTGACAAAGGCGAGAGCCGCCATGGTTCCCACAACGGTGGAAGTCACGGCTGTCGCCAAGGCGATTTTCAGGCTGAACCATGTTGACGCCATCCAATCAGGATCGCCGAAATAAGCAGCGTACCATCTCAACGACAAACCTTGCGGCGGGAATTGCAGATAATCCATCTGGCTGAACGACATTGGAACTATGATCAATGTGGGTAGAATGAGAAACAACAATACGATGCTCACGAAGAAGGCCGCGAACAGTTTCCAGGCGAGATTACCCATGCACCCTCCCTTCAGTGACATTCTTGAAGTCCCGATCTCCGGCCTCGAACTGATTGTAGAGAACTGATTAATGGACACTTGCGAACCCCTTATTGAGCGCCAGTACTCGCCGGAAGCATGCGACAAAAATAATTGTCATGCCGAGCAACACGGTAGAAAGAGCAGCAGCAAAGGGCCAATCGAGCGTCACAGTGGTCTCCTGACCGATCAGCGTTGCCATCAACATCGAATCCGGCCCTCCAACCAGAGCGGGCGTTATGTAAAAACCGAGCGCCAAAACAAAGCACAATGTGGCGCCGGCAAATATCCCGGGAAGACACAAAGGAAACGTGACGACGAAGAAAGCCTTCCACGGACTTGCGCCAAGGTTAAGAGCAGCTCGATCGAGGTCCTTGGGTATAGCTTTGAGCGCCGCATAAATGGGCAACACAACGAAAGGCATCAGAATATGTGCCATCGCCAGCGTCACCGCTCCTTGCGTGTAAAGAAGTTTGAGGGGCTGCTCGGTCAAACCGAAAGCGCTGAGAACCCCATTCACAATCCCGTTTCGCTGCAACAGGACAATCCAGGCATAGGAGCGAACTAGAACCGAAGTCCAGAGCGGAATGAACACACAAATCGCCGCTATAATCCCGACAAGCTTTGCCGCTCTTGCCATGACCAGAGCGACAGGAAAGCCGAGCACGCAGCCAATAACGGTTACAGCGACCGCAACGCCGACTGTGGAAGCCAGGACATCGAGATAAAGACTTCCCTCTACGATGCGTCCATAGCTTATCGCGTCGTCCGAAAAACTGAGCGCGATGAGTCGACTGATCGGATACATAAAGCCAACGACCAATAGAAATAACAATGGTAACACCAGAAGCCAGGATGTTAGCGGAGGATATTGGTGTGCGGATCTTCCCCGAAGGAATGTGCCCAGACTGGAAAACGAGGAACTCATGCCGCCAACCTCGTCTCAAGGTCGAAAGTCAGGAGTGAGAGGGTATCAAAGCTTACACCGACGCGGCTATTCCTTTGAAACGCCGGTGAAGATGCCGTTGCAGGTAATTGGACACGAAGGTCGATATTTGGAAAAGCGTCAAGTCGGACCAAGACGACAGTGCTCGAACCGATGAAGACGGACGCCTCGATCGTACCGGACAGTTGTCCCCTACTCTGATCGGAAGAGATACGAACATGTTCCGGCCTCATTGCCATCCTGATATCGGAACCGATAGATTTGTGTGCCAGTTGGGGATGAAGTCGTGGATCCACTTCCATAGCAACACCCTCTGAGATATCAAGAATGCACTTGCCGTTTTCATTGCCGCGATAAGTTGCCGGAATAAAATTGATAGAGCCAATGAAGTCAGCAACGAAGGTGCCGTTCGGTTCATTATAGAGTTCTGACGGAGTACCAACCTGCTGGACGCAGCCATCATGCATTACCACGATGCGGTCGGACATGGTCAACGCCTCTTCCTGGTCGTGAGTGACGTAGATTACTGTTGCAGCGAGATCTTCCTGAATGCGCTTGATCTCAAACTGCATTGCCTCTCGCAATTTCTTGTCGAGGGCACCGAGCGGTTCATCCATCAAGATGACGGGAGGAGAAAAAACTAACGCACGGGCGACGGCCACACGCTGTTGTTGTCCACCGGACAACTGGTTCGGATAACGGTCCGCGAAGTCATTGAGACGGATCAGTTCAAGCATCTCATCGACGCGTGTCTGGATCTCTTTCTTCGAACCCAGCCGACGCATTTTCAGTGGAAACGCAATGTTCTGCCGAACCGTCAGATGGGGGAACAGCGCATATTTCTGGAACACCATACCGATATTACGTCGATTGGGCGGGAGCGTGGTTATATCTATGCCGCCCACCAGAATCCTGCCGTTCGTCGGTTGTTCGAAGCCGGCGATCATGGTGAGCAAGGTCGTTTTGCCGGAACCAGACGGTCCAATTATGGAAACGAATTCGCCTGCCCGGATGTCAAGCGTGGTTTCATGGACAGCCCAGGTTTCGCCAAATCTTTTCTGAACGCCAGCAAGCATTAATTTCTGACCGATCAATCTTTCCTCCTCCGTAAACCACGTTGGTATCTGTGCACGTGCATTCGGTCTCGACGCAAAAAGCATCGTTGACGTTCCTGACGCATAGGCGTGCCAATCCAGCAACCGCGTGACTCCATGAGTACGCGCTGCTAAAACCTAGAATGACGCGACAAAATCTTTGCAAAAACTTTACATGGTCATTTTGTTGCATCATAAATTTGGTATGTCAACAGGGATTGCGACTTAAATGAGTACAACAAAATTGCCGGACCTCACCAATGAGGGGCAGGCACCCAGTCTTGGCGACGTGGCGTACCGCGAAATGAAAGAGCGGCTGATACGAGGTGAATACAAGCCTGGCAAAAAGCTTACAGTCCGAGCCGTAGCCGAGGATCTCGGATTCAGCTCAACTCCTGCGCGGGACGCGATCAACCGTCTCACCGGTGAAGGCGCATTGGTCTATTCGGGACCAAAAACCGTAATCGTGCCGGTTTTAAACGAAGACAGCCTGCGCGAGATCACGCTCATTCGGCTTGCCTTGGAAGGGCTGGCAGCACAGCTTGCAGTAAACTCGGTTACCGATGAAGACATTGAAAAACTTAAGGATATTCAGAGTTATATAAACGACGCGCTGGACCGGCGCGCTTACGATACGGTTTTGCGGCACAACAAGGATTTCCATTTTCATGTTTATGGAATGGCCGGAATGCCTCGGCTTTTATCCATGATCGAAGGGACCTGGCTCAGGGTTGGCCCATCTCTTTACGATCTCTATCCGGAGTTTGCCGAAGAAAAATACGGGGTACGAAACCACCAGATAGCCATTGAATCGCTGGAGGACAAGGATGGTGCATCCTTGCGCGCCGCCTTCGAGAACGATATTCGGGATGGCTATCGGCGCTTGCGGCAGGCGGCGCGAGCACGCTCCACGATAAGATAGATTTTTGTTGTATGGGCTTGACCTTTCACATTTTTGTTGCAACAAAATTGTGTAGGCAACGCAATAGCGTTAGCTGAAGTGCGTTTAAAAGGCCCAATCTATGATACCCAATCCGAAAATACACCGTGACGTTCCGGTGCAGAGAACGGAATCGTCACGCCTTTATGCCCGCGGTCTGCGGGCTTTGCCGCAGGGTGTGTCACGCGTCACGATCGATATTGATCCAATACCGATTTACATTGAACGTGGCCATGGCGCCTATCTCGTTGATGTGGATGGGAACCGCCTTCTGGATCTGAACAACAACTTTACCACCCTTATTCACGGACACGGCTTCGAGCCGATTGCGGAAGTTGTTGCGCGGCTTTTGCGGAACGGGACCTGTTTTTCCAATCCGACGGAACACGAGGTCGCACTGGCTGAATTGTTGATCTCGCGTATTCCCGCAATGGAAAAAGTTCGCTTCGTCAATAGCGGGACCGAAGCGGTCATGTTTGCAATCAAGGCCGCACGAGCGTTCACAGGCCGCTCTGCGATTGTTCGCTTTGAGGGCGCTTATCACGGAGGTTACGATTGGGCTGAAACGGGGCAAACCGGTACCTATCCCACCGACGAGTCGGGTCGAAGCGTTGCGCGGCCTGGATATCGTGGTGCGCCGACCAGCCTTGGCGACGATGTCATTGTCCTCCAGTTCAATGACAAGGAGGAGATCAGTTCGAAACTCGAGAGCCATGTGCATCGAATCGCCGGTATTTTGATTGATCCTATGCCAAGCCGGGCCGGGCTATTTGCTCCAGACGAGGGGTTTATTGGGGCACTGACGACTTTCGCGCAGAAGCATGGCATTCTGCTGATCGCCGATGAGGTGTTGAATATCAGGCAAGGTTATACGGGTGCTTCGGACCGCTACGGTCTTGGTCCCGATCTGATAGCAACCGGCAAGATCATCGGGGGCGGTTTTCCAATTGGAGCCATCGGCGGGCGCGCCGAAGTCATGTCGGTCTTCGAAAAACGGGACGGCAAACCGCCTGTTCCGCAAGGTGGAACATTCTCCGCTAACCCGGTCTCCATGGCGGCAGGTCTTGCTGCCATGAATGCACTGACACCCGATGCCTTCGTACGACTCGAAGAATTGGGAGACGCCTTACGCTCACGTCTTTCGCAGATCGCTCAGTCGCGACAGGCTCCCTTTTCTATCACCGGAGCCGCCTCCCTCTTCCGCATTCATCCAAAACGTGAAGCGCCGACTGATTACCGCGCTTCGATCATGTCAGCTGATCAGGCCTTACGCATGCGAGAGCTCACACGGTATTTCGCCCGGAATGGCGTACTGTTGCCCTTTGGAGCGGCAGCCAGCCTATCGACCCCGATGGGCGACACAGAAGTCGAGCTCATTGCCTCGCTTTTTGATAATTTCCTTGCACAAAACCCCGTTCGGGAGGACCATCCATGAAACATGCCGCAATTACAGACAGCGTTGCTGATCGTATTGCTCAAGCACTTGTCCGCCATGGCGTAAAGGTGATCTTCGCACAAAGTCTCCCCTCCGCTGTTATTCTTGCGGCCGAAGCCTGCGGAATTCACCAGATCGCCTATCGTCAGGAAAATATGGGCGGAGCGATGGCGGACGGTTATGCCCGTGTTTCCGGCAAGGTGGGGGTCGTCGCGGCGCAGAACGGTCCTGCGGCTACGCTGCTGGTTCCACCACTAGCCGAAGCCCTGAAAGCGAGCATCCCAGTTGTCGCGCTTGTGCAAGATGTCGAGCGGAACCAAACGGACAAGAACGCCTTTCAGGATATCGATCAAATCGCCCTCTTCCAGTCCTGCACGAAATGGGTCCGTCGACTTAATGTTGCCGAGCGCGTCGACGACTACATCGATGCAGCTTTTACCGCCGCGACAAGTGGGCGAGCGGGACCGGTTGCGCTTTTGTTGCCGGCGGACCTGCTGCGCAGCCCGGCTCCGAAGATCAATAAGCCGAGAACTGCTTGTCTTGGCTACTGGCCGCTTGACAGGTTTCGTCCATCGGACGATCTCATTCAGACTGCCGCGGATATTATTGCTGACGCGCACAACCCCGTTGTGCTGGCTGGCGGTGGTATTCACGCCGGTGGCGCAGCGGCAGCATTGGCTCGCCTTCAGGAAATAGCCTCCCTTCCCGTGTTCACGACCAATATGGGCAAAGGGGCAGTTGACGAATTCCATCCTCTGTCTGCTGGCGTTCTGGGAGCGCTGACTGGCCCAAGATCCCTGGGTTTCTACAGTCGCCAACTGATGAATGAAGCCGATCTGGTTATCCTTGCCGGAACACGCACCAATCAGAACGGAACCGACAATTGGCAGCAGATTCCTTCTTCAGCGAAAATCATACACATTGACATTGACCCCGCTGAAATCGGGCGCAATTACGAGGCGTTGCGTTTGCATGGCGATGCGCACGAAACGCTCACGGCTTTGTGCGAAGCGTTATCGAAAAGAGACTTCCTTCGGCGCAGTATGCCGCGCCTCGCTTACGAAAAGAGAATTGCGGGTTTCTGGGCGGAATATGACGAAGCTCGCCGATCGGTTCTTGAGGATCGATCAGTCACGATGAGGCCTGAGCGCGTTATGCAGGAATTGCAGCCCTGGCTCGATCATAACGTAACGGTCGTGGCGGATGCGAGCTATTCGTCTATGTGGGTCGTGGGTCAGCTTCGCTGTCGCAAGGTAGGCACAAGATTCATTACGCCGCGCGGGCTTGCTGGCCTTGGATGGGGCTTACCGCTTGCGATGGGGGTCAAAGTTGCCCGTCCTGACAACCCGGTGGTAGCCATCGTAGGAGACGGTGGATTTGCGCATAGTTGGGCCGAACTGGAAACGATGATACGTATGCAGTTACCTGTCACCGTTGTCCTTCTGAACAATGGCGTGTTGGGCTTCCAGAAAGATGCGGAAACCGTAAAATTCGGCCGATACACAACTGCGTGCCATTTTGCTCCGGTCGATCACGCGGCGATCGCTTCAGCATGCGGATGTCGATCTGCCACTGTCGCTAATGCTGCTGACTTCTCGCAGCAGCTGCGTCTGAGCATTGAAAGTGGCAAACCATCGCTCATTGAAGTGATTACCGATCCAGACGCTCATCCTCCACTTTCTCTTTTTGCGGCAATGGATCAGGCAGCATGACGGCTGGAGTATGCGAGCGTATAGCCGTTGTTACCGGGGGCAGCTCAGGCATTGGGCTGTCAACGGTCAGACAATTGGCCAGTGAAGGCTACAAAGTAGCGTTTTTCGGGCAGACGCGGCAACGAGTCTCGGCGGCTGGAGAGTTGCTCATTTCGCAATTCGGTAAAGATGCCATCTTGTATCGGTGTGTAGACATAAGTGAACCGACAGCAATTGTCGGCTTTTTCGATACCGTGCGAGACCATTGGGGTTCGCCAGACACTCTGATCTGTAATGCTGGCGTATCGCCCAAAGCAAAAGACGGCAAAGCTGCAGCGTTTGTCGAGACAACGATTGAGGAATGGAACGCAGTCCTTTCAACCAATTTGATCGGACCTGTCCTTTGTTGCCAATGTATTTTGCCGGATCTGATTAAACGGCGCTTCGGTAGAATCGTTTTGGTTGGTTCTATTGCTAGCAGGGCGGTACCCAGACTCGCTGGCAGCGCTTATACCGCATCAAAAGCTGCACTATCGGGTTGCCTTCGTTCTCTCGTGTCCACGCTTGGCGGGACAGGAATTACGGCCAATATTGTTGCGCCGGGACATATCGTAACCGGAATGACCAGCCCAGTTGATTCCGATTCAAATCGAGATGCCCTTTCGCGTATTCCGGTCGGCCGCTTGGGAAGCCCTGACGATGTAACAGCTTTGATCGCTTTCCTCGCTTCGGAAAATGCTGGCTTCGTCAATGGTGCCACGATCGATGTAAACGGGGGAGAATACGTTTCGCCTTAATAGTGCTTCAACGGGACAATGAATGTTATGTCGAAGGTTCTGATAAAAACATCTGACGCGCAATTGTTTTTGATGCTTCGTCATCTGCTCTCGGTTGAAGGGTTCGATGCGGAACTCGCATCACAGCTCAAAGATTTGACGACTGCCAAGATAGGCGCCGAACGGAATCCGAGTGTCTTGATATGGGACGGCAGCGAGGCTGAGCTTTCCGAGTTTCTTCACCTTGGGGAACGGCTTCCAGGTCTCGCGTTGGTTTTACTGAACAGGAGTGGTATCGATACTGGACATCAGATCAATGAACGTTTGGATCTGGTCCTGAACCCTCCGTTCGATCCCCTTGTTTTGCTGGGATTTCTCCAAAAATACCGAGGCAGTATCGCGGCTACAGATGCCACGAGAGTTGTTTTGACCTATTGCGACCTGCTGCTGAACCGTTCGCAGGTTCGGGTGTTTCGCAACGGGCATCGCGTCAAACTCACGCCGTTGCAGTTCCGTTTGCTTGAAGCGCTCATGCAAAAGCCTGAAATTGTTTGGAGCAGGCAGGACCTCATCGACGCAGTGTGGGGCCAGGGAGCTATCGTCGAGCCACGCACGGTCGACATTCATATCGGCCATATACGGCGTGCATTGGCGCGGCATGGTCAAAATTTGGTCAGAACTGCGCAGGGCCGCGGCTATGCTCTCGATCGGTGGGCAGACCCGTTGCAATAAGTTTCAATTCATGAGGCGCTGAAAAATCCGCGTCCAGAACTGAAAATTACGTTGATCATTTTCGAACCAGGCGTCGAGTGCAAAAAGCGCGGCAGCTGTCGGCGCTGTATCCGCATAGATTCGCCTCGTGGCATCAACGACCAGACTGTCTTCCGTGCCATGACGGATAGCGTCCTGCTGCAAAAGTTCCCGGGCAGCTTTTACATTCGAAATTTGCAACACAACTATTCCTCCTGCGTCCGGCGGAGGGAAAATAGATTGGAGCCGGACGTTAGAGAGACCGCATGGCGGATTTTTTAACAGCAGACGCTGTATCGTCGTCCCTGGCATGTGTTGCTCAAATATGCACTGTCTTGTAACAGAATCAAATAGTTGTGGCAATAATTGGATATAGGGTTTAGATGAAATTCAAGATATTTTCAGGAACGCAACAACAAAGGGGAATATGCGCTGGACATAAAGGCCGAGGCAGTTGCCATCTCGTAATTTTAAATCTGTTACGGCACCATATAGGAGTAAAACCGCATGATCTTTGCAAAGGCTTTGTTGATCGGCGTCGTTGAATTTTGCAATTTAAGCCGACACACGAAATAGTTCGTCGCCCTTTCTTTTGACCCACAGGTGCACCCGTGCTAATGAAAGACCGTATCGATCACCTGCCTCACGTAAAACAGCGTGAGTTGCAACGCGTGCTGGAAATAATATTCGAGGAATTCGAAGATGCACTCAAGGAGGGGGCGGCGGAATTCAAGAAGCGGGGTCGTATCGTCAAGGTAATTCTGTTTGGATCCTATGCGCGCGGCACACAGGTGGATGAGCCGCATACTGGCAAAGGTTACCGCTCTGATTTTGATCTGCTGATTATCGTCAACAACCGGAAATTGGCGGACTTTGAGTTCTGGCGCAAAACCGAAGACCGGCTTATGCGCCTGCGGGACGTGCAGACACCGGTAAACTTCATCGTCCATTCGCTTCGCGAGGTGAACACGCGAATTAAGGAAGGACGATATTTCTTCACTGACATTCGCAAAGAAGGCATCATCCTTTACGAACTCGACCCCGAGTCGCTCGCCCAGCCCGGCATTCTCAATCCGGAAGATGCCTATCGTATCGCGAAGGAATATTTTGACGACCGGCTACCGCATGCAAGAGTTTTTGCAAAAACGGCGGGATTTCTGCTGCAGGAAGGTGACATTAAAGAAGCAACCTTCATCCTTCATCAGGCGATAGAACAGGCTTATTCCACCTTCCTATTGGTAACGACAAACTACTCGCCGTCTTCACACAACCTAAAATTCTTGCGCCGGCTTGCAGAAGGGCAACACAATGAACTGGCCAAGGCGTGGCCGCAAGATCAACAGCGCTACAAGGCATGGTTCAATATCGTCAACGAGGCCTATGTGAAGGCGCGCTATTCTCCGCATTTCGACATTCCTGAAGAAGCACTCCGCTGGCTTTTGAAACAAACGAACCTCCTCATCGCCGAGGTCGAGAAACTATGTGCCGTTCACCTGGCGAAGAGGAGTGAGGCCCTATAAATGCACATCCCTCTTCGAGTTAGACAGTCATGAACCGTCAATCTGCGGTTCTTCTATGGCCGACATGGGGCCGTTGAACGAACGCGTTTGGCGCGAGGGTGCCAGCGGTTGGTGTAGAAGATACGAACGGGCGGGTACTCCGCCATTGAACATCAGACGGGAGCCGCAGAACATGACGGGCTTCTTTGGCAAGAAGGCTGACCATGTTGGACTTCCTTTCGGTTTTCTCAAGCACCTAGCGGACGACACCTCGTCCGCGATCGATGCGACGTCGCTGGTGTTCAGCAACAATCTCCTGGCTGCTTTCTGCCCGCACCGTCTTCTGTATTATCTGCAACCGCAGTCGCATCGCCGCGAAGGCGCGGTGTTGTGCCGGTGAGACACGGTTGGTTACGTCGTTTTCACCTCGCAAAATTGCACTTCGACCGAAACGCTCATCAAGAGCCCGACTGACAGCAGCAAACTCCAGGGCTATGCGTGGCTCGAGCGAATTTACACTAACCTCGCGCTTGTTACCCCACTCCCTTCGCTCGTTCTGCTTATTAACCAATTGCGAGAGCGCGTCTTCGGCCGCTCGTGACAGACCGGGAATGGCAACTGTCATGCTCCGCCGCTCTTCGATGACCGCTTGCGTCTCCGCGTCCAGGGCAGATGCCCACGACGCACCAAGTGAACGCACCCGGCTCGCCACTTCCGGCAAAGCCTGAACCGCTTCTTTCCGTTCACGTCCGGTAGCAAGTAGCCTGTCCATCAAGCGATCGGAGCCACGCAATGCACCATAGGCCGATGGATCGTTGCTAAGCGCTTCAGCAATTCGCTCACCCGCAAACCCCTTCATGACAAGTTCTTCGACCTTTGTTACTGCCCCCGCAGGATCCCGCCAGATAAGTGTCGCTGTCTCGGTGAGTGCCGCGCGATGATGCCGATAAAGTGCGACATCGATCGCACGCCTTCGCGCTTCCTCGTCCACAGATGTTTTGAACTCCGTCACGGCAGCAAACATCGGTAGCATCGGCGTGATCTCCTTATGATTTAGGATGCTCGCACCAGCAACGGTCTTTGAACGATCCTGGTTCTCGGCCAGATGCTGTTCTTCAGAGAAACGCCTGACCACGTTGAACAGACGTACGAGTTTTTCGCGGTGCCCGGGTGAGATATTCTCCGGCATGGGTTCAGTCATGTGACGCTCGGCAACCGCGTCGGCCTCCGCGGTAAAGGCAGTCCAGCCGAAGCGAGCCGTCACAGCGTCGTTGACAGCCTTAACCTCCTGAACGAGTTGGCGATCCTCGACCGCATAGCCGAAAGCGGTCTTGTAAGCATCGTCCCCACCCCGTTCACGGATAGTCTCGATTTCGATGAGACGTGCCATCGCCGGCTTCGACAGCATTGGGATCGACAGGGACATATGTGCACGCCGTTGCTGCTCGCGGATAACAAAACGTTCAGCCTGGCGACGGAATTGCGTTGCATGGGCGCGCGCCAGTGGCGCAATTTCTGACAAAACAGCCCGTGCTGCATTCTGTGCATTACGCGCAGCCCGCCCGTCGACAAACCGAACCGAACCATGCAGACGGCCGAGGCGCTGCGGCCGGGCCAGGAGATCATCTGCAAGCTGGCGCGGATCGATCCGTGATTTGGAAGCGAGTACGTTCAGTCTGGCGAGCGCACCGTCTGCATCACGATAGATCTTCTCCAGCACCGGTTGGAGAATTTCGTTCTGTTCCTTCCAGCGATCCGAGCGAAGCTGGCCACGACGGGCGTCTTCTGTGATACTGCGTTTAAACATCGTGGTGGGCGCAATCAGATATCTTCCGGCTGTGGCGATTTCCACTGCGTAGGTTTTATCGCCAGCCTCGTTATACGTCGTGCCACGCTCACGTTCGATTGTAAAACCGAGCGCAACGCTCGCTCGCTCCCAGAGCTTTGCGACCTGCGTTCGCTTTTTCCCAATCCACGTCAGTCGTCCCGAAACGCTTTCCTGTATTTCAGCCGCGATCCCGGCGAGTGTGTCGATGCCACGCCGCCTGGCAAAATCTTGCGCATGCACCCGGTAACCTTCTTCACTCTCGAAATCGAGAGTTGTTGTCTTGGCGCCTGACCTTGACAATCGCTCCACCAGTTGCGTGAATAACTCTGGCCGATGGTTCTCGCGCTCAAGGCGCTGCTCGCGCGCATGGGTCGTTTCCTGCAACTCCGCCACCCAGACGTTTCGCTCAACCTCCCGCTCCTCGGTCAGCTTTTGACCAGTCTGCTCGTCGATGACGGTCACTTCCACCTTAACCTGTTCAACGCCATCTTTGCGCAAAGTGACAGTATCGCCCTTGCGGATACCGCTCTCTTCCAATGCTTTTGGAAGGCTGACGCCCCAAAGGCGGTGAACAGCACCGTCATCGGTTTTCACATCGGCATAAGGGCTTTCCTTGGCGTCTTCATCCTCAGGCCGGAATTTAGCCGCGCCGGTCTCCACCAGTTCGCCAGCAACGCCAATGGCATGATCGACACGTGGCTTTCGTCCCCACTCCCGTTTCGGTTCAAAATCCTCGCGTGCTGCATATAGATCGGCGCGATCGCGGTGACGGGTCATCGAGACATACGTCAAATGCTGATCCATCATGCCTGTGGCAAGCACAAAGGTCCTGTCCACGGTGACCCCTTGAGATGTATGAATTGTGGCGGCGTAACCATGATCGATATTGCGATAGCTGTCCTCGCTGATCACGACCTCTCGGCCATTATCGAGACGAACTCTTAACAACGTTCCACCCCGCTTATCGCCGGTTGATATGACCGTACCGAGCATTCCGTTCTTCACATATTGCGGACCGAAATGGCGCGCACGTTGTTCAACAAAACGGGCGTTCTCCAGGAAAATAATCCGATCGCTGACAGCAAATTCACGTGCCCCCCGCTCCGTCTGGAATTCGCACGCGCCGGTCAGTGCCCCTTCCTCCGCCATCACCTGGCGCAGAGATGCATTGAGACGCTTCACGTCCTCATTGGTATGCGCCAAGACGAGCAACTCGTCACCGCGAAGCTGCCGCGCGGTTTCCTCATTCTCGGCTTTGTGCAACAGGTCGCGCCGTGCATCGGTCCAATCTTCAACGATACGATTGATGATTTCGGTCCGTGTTTCTGCCTCGGCAAGGCGCCCCTGCTGCGCATAGGTATCGAGACCTTTTTCCACCTCGCCGTGCGCGAACAGACGAGAAGCCTCACGTGCCCATTCGTCCCGCTGGCGCCGCACACCGGCAAGTTCTACAAAGCCAATACGGTCACTGATCGCCCGAAACGCGGCACCTGCCTGTATTGGCTGAAGCTGCATGGCGTCACCAACCAGAACGACCTTCGCGCCGGCATCCTCAGCCACCTTCAGCACACGTGCCATCTGTTGCGAGGAGATCATGCCAGCTTCATCGATGACAAGCACGTCGCCGCTTTCAAGCAGGTCCCGACCGCCAGCCCATGCCATTTCCAGTGATGCAAGGGTTCGGGACTTGATGCCTGAACTTTCCTCCAGCCCCTCTGCTGCCTTACCAGCAAGTGCCGCCCCGATTACGCGACAACCTCGGCTTTCCCAGGCCAGGCGTGCTGCAGCAAGCAGCGTCGACTTGCCCGCACCAGCCAGACCGACAACGGCAGCAATGCCATTGTCCCCGGTGATATAACGGACCGCATCAATCTGTTCGGGATCAAGCTGGAAGGGCCTTCGTGGATCCTGTGTCTCTATTTGACGGATTGCAGCAGCGGTGGCTTTCTCCGATATAGCGAAGCCCGAACGCTTGGACAGAGCATTCGCCGACTGCGCCATGTCATATTCGATGCGAAGAATCTCACGCGTGGTGAAAACGGCAGGCTCTGCTACCTTGCACGTTTCCGTATCGACCCGCTGCGCCTTCAATAATACGAGATCATCCGAGGCCATTAGCTGTGACCGGATATTGGCGAAATCGACGGGGTCATCAACATAACGATGTAGCGCCCTGGCGATATCCTTCTCATCGAATGTGGAGCGTTCGTTAGCGAGTTGCTTTAACAAAAGCTCTGGCTCCGCCAGCAACCGGTCTGCCATTTCCTGACGACGCGCAAGGTCGCCGGGCGCAAAAAACATCTCGATCCCCTTACGCGCGAGCGCCGCCTTTTCTGGCCCGAGGTGCTTTTGCGCGATGCCGTCAAGGCCTTGCTCGGCATAGGAGCGACCGTCGAGGCGGATCTCGTGGCCAGCAAGTGCCAGATGCCGATTGGCTGTATCCGCCCAGGCAATCTTCCACGCCTTCATGGTCTCCTTGTCGCCTGCCCAAAGCCTGTAGACGATCTTGCCGTTTGGCCGATCCGGCGTAACGACGCGCAGCTGCTCACCATCCTCTCCAAGAACAGGCACCTTTTTCGGCCCGAACCCTTCTGCCGTCAGGGGCCTGAGTGCCGTCATCAGATGGATATGCGGATTGCCATCCTTATCGTGATAGACCCAGTCCGCGATCATGCCCTTTGCGGTCAAATTGTCCCGGACGAATTCCCGGACCACGGCGATATTCTCGGCACGCGTCAGCTCCTCTGGCAAAGCGATGATCAATTCACGCGCAAGCTGTGCGTCTGCCCGCTTCTCAGACGCATCAACCGCGTTCCAAAATACCTCGCTCGCTTCCGCGACGGATTTCCCCTTGATAGCTGACTTCAACCATGCCGGAATCTCATTCGGAAGCGCCAGTTCCTCGTGCACCAGTTCGGACGCGCCACCGCGATAGCTAAATGAAGTACCGACCTGTTCGTCCATCATACGAGCGCGATGGCGATAGGCCGCAGCCGAGACGATACTGCGTCCCGCTCCCCTTCCAATCACCTGCGCTCTGACGAACATAATCGCCACGTCTGGTTTCCTCTTCTTTCAAGCATGTCGCGTTAGCGACGTATATTGCGCCCTCAAACCGATCGGGCCGCGGGCCAGATTCCGCTTCTCCAGAAGACAATCAGGCGAAAAATTTCGGCGGCGGCGTTTTGAAGACTTGTGCAAGGTAACTTATTTTACTACCGTGTTCTAGATAGTTAAAAGAAAAATGGAAACTTTGTTGTACCGAAAGGGAAATGCAGATGGCCGCAAAATCGTCAATTCTGGATATCGATGCCCAGATCGAGAAGCTGCGTGAACGCAGACGTGCCGCAATCGTTAAATCAGCCGAGCGCTTCGCCAAGGCGGCCACCAAGTCGGGATTAGCGGAGTTGGAAATTGCAGACGAGGACATCGATCGCATCTTCGAAGAGATCGCCGCACGATTTCAAAAAGAGAAGAAAAAGACCTCTAGCTCAACTGCTCCGGCACGTCGATCAACGGATCGTGGCACTGGAACGTCGAAGGCGATTTCAAATGACGGCTGACCGCAAACTAGAAGCCCGCGAACAATTCCTGCTTGGTGGCATCGTGGTCAAGGCAGGACTGTCGAGGGCCGACCGGGCGTTCCTGCTCGGCGGCCTGCTTGAACTGGCGCGCGTGACAATGAACTCTCCCGAATATCGGCGGCTACGCGATAATGGCGAAGAGGCATTCAAGTCCCAGGTACAGAAGGTTGAGGCCGTGCGTGACCGGGAGATGCGCGAATGGCATTGAAGGGAAAACTGAGCCCGAGCCTGTTGCTCGTCCTCGTACCGGTCGTTGTCACGGCAATCACCGTCTATATTATCGGCTGGCGGTGGGCAGGATTGGCGACCGGCATGTCGGGCAAAACAACATATTGGTTTCTGCGCGCCGCTCCGTTACCCGCACTTCTGCTCGGACCGCTCGCCGGACTGTTGACGGTCTGGTCTTTGCCCATGCATCATCGGCGACCGATAGCCATGATGAGCCTCCTGTGCTTTCTCGGCGTCGTTGGCTTCTATGCCTTGCGAGAATACGCGCGTCTGGCTCCATCTGTTGATCGCGGTCTTATCAGCTGGGACACCGCACTTTCCTATCTCGATATGGTTGTCGTGATCGGCGCGTTGTGTGGCTTCATGGCAGTCGCTGCATCGGCACGCATCGCCACTGTCGTTCCCGAACAGGTCAAGCGTGCCCGACGCGCAGCCTTCGGCGACGCCGACTGGCTTTCCATGTCGGCTGCGGGGAAACTCTTCCCATCTGATGGCGAGATCGTTGTCGGAGAGCGTTACCGCGTCGACAAGCAAATCGTACACGAGTTGCCCTTCGATCCAGATGATCGTGCCACTTGGGGACAAGGCGGCAAAGCACCGCTCCTCACCTATGGGCAGGATTTCGATTCCACGCATATGCTCTTCTTCGCGGGATCGGGAGGTTACAAAACCACCAGCAATGTCGTGCCGACGGCTTTACGTTATACCGGACCGCTGATCTGCCTCGACCCCTCAACCGAGGTCGCGCCAATGGTCGTAGAGCATCGCACAGCCAAGCTCGACCGGGAGGTCATGGTGCTCGATCCGTCAAACCCGCTCATCGGCTTCAATGTACTTGACGGGATCGAAACCTCAAGCAAGCGAGAAGAAGACATCGTTAGCATGGCCCATATGCTCCTGTCGGACACGGCACGCTTCGAAAGTTCGACCGGCTCCTACTTTCAAAGCCAGGCGCATAATCTCCTGACGGGCTTGCTCGCACATGTGATGCTATCGTCAGAATATGAAGGTCGTCGAAATCTGCGCAGCCTGAGACAGATCGTTTCCGAACCTGAGCCATCGGTGCTCGCCATGCTGCGCGACATTCAGGAGAATTCGGGTTCGGCGTTCATTCGCGAAACCTTGGGCGTCTTTACCAACATGACCGAGCAGACATTCTCCGGCGTTTATTCGACCGCTTCGAAGGACACGCAATGGCTCTCGCTCGACAATTATGCAGCACTTGTCTGCGGTAATACCTTCAAACCGAGCGACATAGTTACTGGTAAGAAGGATGTGTTTCTTAACATCCCCGCGTCAATCCTGCGCTCCTATCCGGGCATAGGTCGAGTGATCATCGGGGCGCTGATCAACGCCATGATACAGGCCGACGGCCACTTCAAACGACGGGCACTCTTCATGCTCGATGAGGTCGACCTTCTCGGCTACATGCGCGTTCTGGAAGAAGCACGCGATCGGGGTCGCAAATACGGCATATCCATGATGCTGATGTACCAATCTGTCGGACAACTGGAACGACACTTCGGAAAAGACGGAGCGATCTCATGGATCGATGGCTGCGCCTTCACATCCTATGCGGCAATCAAAGCGCTTGATACAGCGCGTAATGTCTCGGCCCAATGTGGCGAGATGACAGTCGAGGTGAAGGGAAGTTCCCGCAACATCGGCTGGGATATGAAGAACGGCGCATCGCGCAAATCAGAAAACGTCAATTTCCAACGCCGCCCCTTGATCATGCCACACGAAATCACGCAATCGATGCGGAAAGACGAGCAGATTATAATCGTGCAAGGACACAGTCCGATCCGCTGCGGCAGGGCGATCTACTTCCGACGGAAGGATATGGATGCCGCAGCAAGCGCCAATCGGTTCGTGAAGCCACATTTTTGATCTGTGATTTGCTGTGAACACAGGCGTCTTGATTACCGTCATTCCCGCTAACGATCGGAGCGACGATAACGTTCGAACGGATCTTCGGCCCCCGGTGGCGTGATCCAGTCGACAAAAAGCGTGTAGCCGAGCGCAAAGGCGACCAAGACAAGTCCCATCAGGCCGAAAGCCCAGAACGGCATGCCGTGAGCAGCATCGGGATGGGCAAAAACGACGATCGACATCGACAGCATGACCAGTGCGGCCAATACCAACATACCGGTGAACGGCCGCAACATGCACAAGAGATAAAAGGCCAAATACCACGCGCTGTAGAATATCGAACGGGCGAAAACACCGAGAATGGCAAATGGCAGCCTCGCCACAAACAGAAGGAGGCGCCAAAAAGCGTTTCTGGACGCGTCAACTGAAGCCGGATTGGTTGAGCGAGGTTTGGCAGTTACCAACTTGATCTCCTGCTATGTGCCGCAGGCAAACGTTCACCTGACTTTGCCGGCGCGATTTACTCGCTTATTTGCAAGAGTCTATCTACGGCAAAAGTACATTGCAAGCGTTGGCGTTGCTTCCCTTGTGTTGTGCATGCATGGAAACAGAGCCGAGAGTTTAGCGCGGCGTCGAGGTCGCCTGAAAGCGACCTCCAGTAAAACCGGCAAATTCCAGTGGATTGACCGCGCCGCAGCAGTATCTGTCGCTATCATCGCGGCACACCGATTGTCATACTGATCAGACCTTATCCTGGGAGGATACTTTCTATGACGACAGCAACCGCGATCGCGGACAACATCGCCACCGAGCAGAGCCTGACCAAGGCTCAAGCGAAGGCCATTATGGACAGCGTGTTCCGGCAGATCGCCGAAGCGGCGAAGACCGGCGCCGAGACGAATGTGCCAGGCTTCGGCAAATTCAAGGTGAAAGAGACGCCGGCACGCGAAGGCCGCAACCGGCGACGGGAGAAACAATCAAGATCGCGACGTCGAAGAAGCTGACTTTTACGCCGGCGAAAGCGGTGAAGGACGCGCTCAACGGCTGAGGCCGCGTAGCGCGCCCGAGACGTGAAACCGCCCTCAATAGGGCGGTTCGTTCTTGAGGAAAGCCGCCTGCTCGGCCCAGAGCGCTTCGCGCTCCGCCAGCGCCTTCGCCAGTTCCTTCTCGATCCAGCGGCGCTCGTTGCGATAGACTGCGTTCCGCAGCTCGGCGCGTAGTTCCTCGATGTGCTGATCGATCGACATTGATTGTCTCCTTGATGTTTGTGAAAGACGCCGCCCGCAGTCATGGCAGGCCGGAGGGGTCAAGGAGCGCGGAACGCGACCGCCGGAGGCGGCGAGTGGGGGAGCCGATTTTGTTGGCGGGCGCGCAAGCGGTCGGCGGCAAAATTGGGGGAACCGCTCGTCCTTGAGGCATTCGGGCTGGCTTGGCACACTTGGACGGACTGAGCAGACAAAGTTTGGTTCCGTTTGGCACCCGGAAGGAGTGACAGCGGGCTCGATGCCCGCTTTCACTCCCATGTTCAAACGGATCAATCAGTGCAAAATGCCGGAGCCGGCCCCGATCGCTCGAAGCCGGCTACCTGCCGCTCAGTTCGGGTTGTTCCAGAGGATCACCTTCTTTGCCGGATCCCCGCCGGGAGCTGGGGCGACGTTGCCGAAGATCACACCGATTTCGGGAGCCTCAAGCTTCACCGAGAGGTATTCCTCTCCGGTCTGGCGGGCGACGCGGTTCCATCCCGCGCCGATCTCGAAGCCGGTCCTACGATGGATGACGCGGTAGTCGGGGGCTTCGTCGCTTGACTTGCTCGCGTTCGGGACGATTGCGATCGGCGCGTTGACCCGGATGGTGGCGAAAATGCCTTCGAGGCTGCCGTCGGTCTTCTGCATCAAGGTTGCGATCGTGGTGGCCATGGTAGTGTCTCCTTCGGTTGCTCGGGACCATTCCCGATGGCGCACGAAGAGACGGCCGACTTGCTGCAGTCAGCTCGGCTGAAAATTTTGCAAAATTCTATTTCCCGTCAAGGCAAGGGAACCGAAATCGAATTTTGCAAAATTTTCGGGCGGGTCTTACCCCGTCAGGGGTTGACCGCAAAAGCAGGCGGTCGTCTATACGAGCGACATACAACGGGAATGGTTCGGGGCAATCGAGGGGAGCGAAACCATCATGCCTGCCCGATCCACCATTGAGCGGAACCGGGCACAGGCTTGCGCGTGCACCTTCGCCGCCATCCCTTCACGGTCGACGATGATTGACGTGATGACCGTCCTGCCCATTGACGGTCATGCTGCAATTCTGGTGAAGCTGGAAATACCCGTGTCCGATATGTGGTCTTCAGCAATGTCGGCCCGGTCAACGTCCGTCCCGCCAGGCAGCATGAAGCCATCCGGAGCACAAGCCCGCGAACAGGCAACCGATAGCTGAGCGATCGGGCTGGCTTCGCCGGTGCCAGCCAAGCCGATGTGTAGGGCGGCATCGAATGCACGGGGTCATGAACCATATCTTGAAACAGAAACGGCAAGAGCGTATATACATTTCTGTGTATACAAAAGGAGGAGCGGCCATGCCCCATCTCGCCCGTGTTTTTCAGGCAGGTAATTCACAAGCCGTTCGCCTGCCGAAAGAGTTCCGCTTCAATGTCGAGCGCGTGGAGATCACGCAGGAAGGCGATGCGCTCATCCTTCGCCCACATGTCGAGACCAAGGAGGCATGGGCATCGCTGAGGGCTGCACTCACCCGCGGGGTCAGCGACGATTTCATGGCGGATGGCCGCAAACAGCCCGATCAGCAGGACCGGCCGGAGCTTGATGCGGTGTTTTCGTGATTTCCCATCTTCTCGACACCAATGCTGTAATCACCTTGATCGGTCGGCGATCAGATACTCTGGTCAGTCGTGTTCTCGGCAGCGTTCCGGGGACGATCGGCCTTTCTTCAATTGTCGTTCATGAGCTTTATTTTGGCGGTCACAAAAGTGCAAAGATCGAGCATAATCTCGAGACGTTGCGCTTACTGCTCGCCGATTTTCCAGTCCTCGATTTCGACCAGAGGGATGCGTACGTCGCTGGAGATATACGGGCGGCCCTTGCCGCCAAGGGGACGCCCATCGGTCCCTATGACGCACTTATCGCCGGTCAGGCAAAGGCGCGGGATCTCGTGGTCGTTACCAACAATACCGGCGAGTTTGCGCGCGTCGAGGGCCTGCGCGTGGAAGACTGGACGCGTTAAACAAATCGTTCCCGGACTGCGGCCTCTCCCCCCGCACTCGTGCAGGATGTGGCGATCATTTGCATCTATTGTCGCCATCCTGCATGAGTGAGATGATCTCCCGGCTTGCCAGATTTGCAAGAAAACGGCGCTCATGCGCCGTCTCCTGAGAACTGCCAGACCGGGATCCCGAACCGACGGGCCTTGTCGGCAAGATTCCCGGTGATCCCGGAACCAGGAAAGACTATGACACCTGTCGGCATCACCGATAGCATGGCATCGTTGCGGCGGAACGGTGCCGCCTTGGCGTGTTTCGTCCAGTCGGGCTTGAAGGCGATCTGCGTCACCTTGCGCGCTTCTGCCCAGCAAGCGGCGATACGTTCGGCTCCCTTGGGCGAGCCACCATGCATCAAGACCAAATCTGGATATTTAGAATAGGCTTTGTCGAGAGCAGCCCAGACCTGCTCATGATTATTGTAATCCATACCGCCGCCAAAGGCGATCTTGGTGCCTGCCGGGATCAACACCTCGGTCTCGGCACGCCGGCGCGCGGAGAGGAAGTCTCTGGAGTCGATCATCGCTGCGGTCATGTTGGCGTGACTGATCTTGGAGCCGGTGCGCGGCCGCCATGCTGATCCGGTCTGCGCCTCGAATAGATCGGCTGCGAAGTCTCGCATGAACTCGAAGGCATTGCGGCGTTCGAGGAGCGTGATGCCTTCGGCGACATGCCGCTCCAACTCGACACTTTTTACCTCCGAGCCATCCTGCTCCCCCTGTTCGGTACGCTGCGCGTCCTCGTTGCGACGAAGTTCTCGCTGGATACGCTCGCCAGCGCGGTGGAAGAGGTTGGGCACCGACCAGAGCAGGTCCTCGAGATCGGGTTCGAGCCGCGTATCGCCGAGCATCTCGAACAAGGCGTCGAAGATCGCTGTCAGCGCCGAGCGAACGACCGGCTCCTCGGGCAGCGGTCGCGGGTCCGGTTCGTCTTGGAAAGGGCGGTGGCCGTAAAGCTGCATCTCGTGGATGAAGCGGCCGGTTGGCGAGGATTGTTGGTGGAGCTCAAAGGCGTCGTCGTTGGCAAGCAAGAGGTTCATGATGGTCTCCGTCGGTTTGCGCCGCGCCTCTCGCGGCCTGACGGCGATCCCTGTCCATGCGGTGGCAAGCCGGAACCGCGGCGTTCTGCGCCGCGGCCCAGCGAAGCGCCGGGCGGCGGAGGAAGGGTTTCTTGCCCCGCGAGGAATGACGGGCCGCATCGCGGTCCGTCAGGGGAAGAAACCTGCCCGACCCGCTGAAGTCCTGCCCGCCGCATGGTAAGGGTCGTCTCTCGGCAGGCCCGCAGGCGCGCGCCCATCCGGGCGGCAACCAGCATTGCACCTGCCAACCAACCCGTGCCGCTAAAATCGCGCCTCGCCTCCCCATCACGGCCCGATCACGCTGACAGAAAAGCCTGAGCATCTTCCGGGACAAGTTGCGCCCGAAGACTGGCGATCAGCCGGTCCGGCCCGAGCTGGCGCAGATCCTCGTTGAAGTCACCGAGTTGTGGGGTAAGTACCAGCGAAAGGATGCCGAGCGATTGCGCACTACGGCTCAATCCCTCGATGCCGTGCCGGCCGGCAGCGTCGGCGTCGGCGGCAATGTAGAGGCGCTCACATCCATCCGGCGGACGGAAGGCGGCGAGGTGAGCGGCAGTCAATGCCGAGACCATCGGCATTGCTGGCATCACAGCGACGAGCGACAGGATGCTTTCAAGACCTTCGCCGACGGTCGTGACGGGTACAGGGCCAAAGACAGGAAAGCGGAAACGCACGGCATTGCCGAGCAGACCTCCAAGAGCGCGCCCGGGCGTATCCACCTGTGCCTTCCCAATGCTGCTCGGATCCAGTCCGGAGCGCTCGAGATAGGTGCGATGCACGCCGGTGATGGTTCCGAAGCGATCGGTCACGGCAGCGATCAACGCCGGATAGCTGCTGGTTCTGCCGGTCGCGAGATCGCGATAGTAGCACGATGGATGAAATCTGAGCGCGGGATGCTGTGCCGCCTGCATGATGCCGCGCTGGCGCAGATAGCTTTCAGCCAGCGTGCCGGCAATCGGCTGCGTCATGCGGAACAGGCGTTGGGCCCGTTCATTTGCAGGTCTGTTGATCGGAGGATCGGCAGAAGCGCCGGCCCTTTGGGACAACACGCGACTGGGACGGGGCTCGTTCAGAAATCGCCGCGCCTCCTCGGCCACATCGCGGAAATCGACCAGTCCGCAGGTTTCCCGCACGAGATCGAGCAGGTCACCATACTGAGCCGTCGCCGCATCCGCCCACTTGCCCTTGCGTGGACCGGAGAGATGGACATAGAGCGATTTTCCTTTGCTGTTGGCGACATCGCCAGCGATCCAGTAATTGCCGGCCCTTCGGCCGGCGGTGAGATAATGACGGCAGACCGCCTCGGGATCCTGTGCGAGACGGTCCGCAAGATCGGACGCGGACAACATTGTGGTTATCCCCGGCCAGCGACGTCGATGATGCGATGCTGTTCGATGAGACGAGCGAGGATTGCCGGCCCCTCCTCCGAGGTCGGAATGAAGAACCTGACCTTCCAGGCGATCATCTCGGAGAACAGGCCGAAGGACCGGAGCCTGTCACGCATGCCGTCGGTGAAACCGTTGAGCTCAACGCGATAGTCGTTCATCACCCGGACACGCCTGAGCGTCATGTTGCCGGCAAGTGCGACCACCGAGGAGCCTGCGAGCAGCGACTGCCAGACATCAGCGTCGGTGACGACCTCCGTCTTGTCGAGCCCGAAGTTGCGGCAAAGCCGCGTTAATCCATCCGGCGAGACCAGACGTCCGACGATACGCTCGCCCTCGTCGGTCTGCAGGCGATAGACCCGGCAATAGTCCTGCGGCAGCAATTTCCAGATAGGCAGCAGGAGGCCCGAAACCACGTGTATGGTCGACACCGAGAATTCGGCAAGGCTGGCGACTTCCGTCTCCCATGCGGCCGAAAAGTCTTGTTCGCCCGCCGTTTCCCAGTTCGTTTCTTCCAGCTGGCGCATTTCGAAGCGGATCTCGTCCATTGGCCGGACCAGTGCGACGCGCGGTTGGATCGAACCGTCGTCGAGCATAACCGAGCGCGTCGGAACCTGCACAGCCGGGCGGCCGGACTTGCCGTTGATCATCAGCACAGTGTGCGGATCGCGGGCGGCGAGGCTCAAAGCATCGCCGAGCAACATCGGCCTGTTGCGATCCATGCGCTCGATGGTCAACAGATGCGACTGCGCCCCGGTGACCGGATGGGTGTAGATCAGCTGCCGGTTCTTCACCGTCATTCGGTCCGCGGTCAGGGTCTCCAGCCCCTTGTCATAGACACCGGTGGCGACCGCGCCCTCGATGCGCGCGGCCAGCAATTGCTCGAATGCCTCGAACAAAAGATTCTGCATGGCGATGGTGAGCGCAAGCATACGGTTCAAGAACGTATGGATCGGTGGCAATTCGTCCTTGAGACCACCCTCTCGCGCAGTCAGCGACAGACCGGTGATCGCCTCGAATTTTTCCAGCGAACAGCCATCGATGCCACCGGCATGAACCAACTTGTAGAATTGCCTGAGCGCATCGCGGGCATATTGGGATTCGAGATTGTCTTCGCTGCGGAACATGCCCTGACCGCCGGTCTGGCGCTGCCCGCGCGTGATCGCGCCGAGCGTGTCGAGGCGCCTAGCGATCGTCGACAAAAACCTTCGTTCGGCCTTCACATTGGTGGCAACCATGCGGAAGCGCGGTGGCTGCGCCTGGTTGGTGCGATGGCTGCGGCCGAGCCCCTGGATTGCCACGTCCGCGCGCCAACCGGCTTCGAGGAGATTGTGGAGACGCAGACGCTGGTTCTTCGCGCCGAGATCGGCATGGTAGGATCGTCCAGTCCCGCCCGCTTCAGAGAAGATCAGGATCGGCTTGTCATCGTCCATGAAGGCGCGGGTCTCGTCGATATTGGCGCTGCCCGGTCGGCTTTCGACGGCGAAGCGGTCGATCGTGTCGCTATCCTCGCGCCGGATGATGCGGCGCGTGCGGCCTGTGATCTCGGCGACCTGGCTGCTGCCGAATTTCTGGACGATCTGGTCGAGTGCCGTTGGAATGGCGGGAAGGCTGCCGAGCCGTTCAAGCAACATATCCCGGTTGGCGACGGCGTCGCGGCGATCCCCAAAAGCGTAGAGCGTATCGCCGGGGCCGTCCCAGTAGACAATCGCGAAGCAGACAGGCCGAACAGCCTCTGAGCCGAAATTCAGAAAGACCGGAGCTGCGGTTGGTTGGCGAAAATCGAGTACAGGAATGGTCATGTTGCTCTCCTGAAACGGAAAGGCCCGGCAATTACCGGGCAGAGGGGGTGTGGAGCGGCTAGCCGGCCGTTCAGGCCGGAACGCGCTGGCGGCAACCCGTGTCGAAACGCGCTTTCTCCCATCTCGACCGGGTCACGCCCTTACCAACCCCACTCCCCTCTTTTCCCGTACGCTACTGCTTGTCCCTCGCGGCCCCAGCAATCCCGGCATTTTAGTCCTGTCACGAAGGTTGCAAACGTAATCCCGCTTTTTACTGACTTTTTTTCGATAGTAAAATATACATTGGCGGTATAAGCTTGATGTTGGAGAAGGAAAACATGGATGCGAAAATTCGCAATCGGCAATCACATGATCGAAGAAACTGACCCTGAACTGCAGAGAGTTCTCGCTCGGGCCTACGAACAGCGGCTGCGTCCAATGTGCTTGTGCAAGGACCCTTCCTCACCGATGTACATCGCCCGCGTCGAGGACCAGTATCTTGTCAAGCGGATGCCTCTATCGGGGCGCGGGCATGGTTCGACCTGCCGATCCTACGAACCTCCCTACGAGTTTTCCGGCCTTGGCCCGTTGATCGGCAATGCGATCCAGATCGACGCCAGCGGTCGAGCTGAACTGAAGCTGGACTTCTCGCTGACGAAGCGCAGGCCGCGGACTGCACCCACGACGCCGACCGAGGCGTCCGAATCGGGTATCCGCAGCGAGCCGCGGAAACTGTCGTTGAAGGCGATGCTCCACTATCTCTGGGAAGCGGGCGAATTGACCGAGTGGCGCTCTGCCTGGGTTGGCCGGCGTGGTTGGGGTCGGGTCCGTGCGAGCCTTGTCAACGCCGCTTCACAGATGTCGGCGAGGGGCGGTTCGCTGAGTGATATGCTCTACGTGCCGGAGGTCTTTCAGCCGGAGGACAAGGATGGCATTACCGCCCGGCGAGCAGCTGCACTCAAGCGGATACAGACGATCGGGTCGGGGCCACGGAAATTGATGATGATCGTAGCCGAGGTGAAGGAGTTTTCCCCGGCCCGCGAAGGGCAGAAAATCGTTGCGCGGCACATGCCCTTCCCTTTAATAATTGAGGACGGAGCGTGGCGGCGGCTTGCCGCCCGCTATGAGATCGAGCTCGAACTGTGGCGCTCCAACGAGGCGTTCCACCTGATCGTCATTGCCACGTTCGGTATTTCAGTCGCGGACATCGCCTCTGTGGAAGAGGTCGCGCTGATGGTGGTCAACGATCATTGGCTCCCGTTCGAGAACTTTCACGAGCTCAGGCTGCTGGAGCAACTCAGCCACCTGAAGCGAAAGATCGTCAAGGGGCTGCGTTTTAACCTGCCGCGGGATGCGCCAATCGTGTCGGTCACGATGCCGGAACAGAAGCCGGCACCCGTCGCGATCTTCATCGTCCCTCCAGGCGCCGATGACGCGTATGAGCAGGCACTTGCCGACATGATCGAGACACGACCTGAGATCACTCCGTGGGTCTGGCGCGTGGCGGAAGGCGAAATTCCCCGGCTCCCCTGATCCGGTAATCCGAGCCTCAACCATTGACAGGATGCGGCGAATAAGAGCACCTGCTACCGGAAAATCCATCCGCCACCGTCAGCCGAACCATTATGAAGCCTGAGAAAAAGCCATTTATCGTCGAGTTCAAGAACCGGCGTCGTCAGTCTACCCAACAAAACTCAATCTGGGGCGCCATTGACCTGAAAGCGGCAAGCAATCAGGTCGCTGCCAATGAAATGGCCAGCATGATTGATGCGAGCACGGACGAGCCGCCATCCGACGCCGGCACAATCGGTATCACCCAGCCGTTCACATAGAAACAGCGCTTCGTCTTGAGGCGGGCGATATAGCGACTTGCTCCCTGCAAGAGCCCATCCGATTGAACCGGATGCTTGAGTAGTCAATCATGCCGTCGCTCTCGGATAGCTCGAGCGGGCCAGACGCCACCAGTTGCTCGATATGAGAGCGTAGTGTCTTGACGACACCATCGAAGCGATAATGCCGATCCAGCGCAACCTTCAGGCGGCCCGACTGCAGGGGTGAGAGTTCTTCTGTGCTGAACATCGAACGTTCCTCGGTGGAAGAAAATTCATTCGACATTTCGGTCCTCCAGAGCGGCAAAAGCCCGGCACACGATGGCCGGGCGATGAAAGGGATGGATGCGGATTAGTGTTGGGTTGTCGTGATCAGGCGGCACTTTCGAGCAGTTTCTTCGCCTTGCCTTCGAGTTCGAGCCGGGCATCCTGATGCGACTTTCCCCGCGCCAGTGCGGTAATGCCCTGCACAAAGTCAAAAATGCTCTCCGGCGGCCTGCCCTCTTCGGATAAAACTGTTTCGATGATCTTGCCGGTTTCAGCCTTGGAGAAACCCCGGCGGCGCAGGAAGGTCTGCCGGTCCTCATCATTGCGGGCGACGACGCGTTCACGGGCGGCGCGAATGCCGGCGATGAAGGGGGCAGGGGAGGAATTTGCGAAGGTCGTCAGCGCTGGAGCGGCCTCGTGCGCGAAACGCTGCGCAGCGAATTTCGAGTGGCGGATGGTAATTTCCTCGAAATTTTCGACGCCCCACAAATTCCTGTTGGCACATACTGCCCGCAGGTAAAAGCTCGCAATCCCAAGGGTTTTGCTGCCAACTTCGCTATTCCAGCAATAAAAGCCACGAAAATAAAGATCGGGTTCGCCGTTCGACAGGCGTCCGGCTTCGATGGGGCGCGTATCATCCACCAAAAACAGGAAGACGTCCCTGTCCGACGCGTAAAGCGTGGTCGTGTCCCTGGTCACATCCACGAAAGGATTGTGCGTCATGGTTTCCCAATCCAAGGTTCCAGGCACCTTCCACATGGTATCGCCAGTGCCATTGCCCGCGATCTTCATCACGGCGGCGACAAGCTCATGATCCCATATGCGTCCATATTCAGGACCGGTCACCGCCCGCAGCTCGAGACGGCCGTCGTCCATCTCCAGAGTTTTCACCATTTCGGCCTTGTGGCTGAGGAGTCCATGTTGAAGGTTGATGGCGGCGAGTGGCGCGGGAAGCTGGCGCATATAACTCGCAGGTGCGCCAACCAGGCTGCAAAGCTGCCCGTAGCTCCAGTGCGTTGGTGCCAGCGGTTCACGCCCCCCGGGTACGATCAGGGACATGCGCTCGGCATTGTCGCGCGTCGCCTCGACACGAATGTCGGCGGTCTCGATGGTGCGAACCCGGGCACGCTCGGTTCGGGTGCTGACGGCGTGATGAAGATCAAACAGCGACAGATAGCGCTCATCGTCCGGGCGCGAGAACCATTCGGACGACACCCGCCCTATGCGTTCGCCGCGGGAAATATCGACTTTGAACCCGGTCGATGCCGGGCGCTGGGTCTGGAGCGGGCTGGAAATCATAGTGTTCATGCTGAAGTCTCCTGAAAAGAATGAAAGAGCCCAGCTGATCGCTTCTGCGGTCAGCCGGGCTGGTGACGGAAGAGTGGGTGACATCGCCGTCAGCCTGGCTCCACAATGCAGGCAATCCCGGAAACCTTCTCTCCGGCCCGACGGCACCCCCGCTGTGCAAACAACCCTTCTTCCCTCTTCCGACTTCGCAATAATCGCTTCCAGAAAGACCATTAAAGGTCTATATTCTGGTCAAAAGGAGTTCACAGCTATGAAACTGTCGGAACAGGTCAAACCCATCAGTTACCTCAAGGCGCATGCACCGGAGGTCATTCGCCAGCTCGCCAACGACCGGCAGCCGGTGGTAATCACATTGCATGGCGAGGCGAAAGCCGTGCTTCAGGACGTCACGCAATATGAAGAAACGCAGGAAACGCTGGCGCTTTTGAAGGTGCTGGCGCTGACGAACAAACAGGTGGAGGACGGGAAGGTCCTCCCTGCGAAAGAAACCTTCGCACGCCTTCGTGCACGCCTGTCGAAGCCTAGCGCCTGATGCCGTATCAGGTTCTGTTTACCGAGGATGCAGAACGGGATCTTGAAGATCTCTACCGCTTCCTCGCCAGCCGGGATGGCATCGAGACTGCCGAACGGATTCTCGGCGAAATCGAGTATGCCTGTCTGGGGCTCGAGGATTTGCCAGCCAAGGGAAATGTTCCGAAGGAACTCACCGGTCTCGGCATCACCGACTATCGGGAGCTGCATCACAAGCCCTGGCGGATGATCTATCGCATCATCGGAGAGAATGTGATCGTCTATTGCGTCGCGGATGGTCGGCGTGACATGCAGTCCTTTCTCGAACGGCGGCTGCTGCGCTGAGTGCGTAGAGCCGCCGATGCGCTTGTTTCACCAGTCATAACGGGCAGATCGCCGACCTGCTCTGCTTCCCAATCGAGCAGGAGAGGGCTGAAGCCTTTTTGGCGCGTTCATAGATGTTCATGACGGACATGCTTGTGTCCAATGTCCAAAAACTGAAAGAGCCCGGCGTATTGACCGGGCCCGGGATTCTATGTTGGGATGATCCAGACGCGGCTATTCAGCGGCTTCCAGTTGTTCACCATCGTCAGAGGGATTGATGGAAGCCTCTTCCGCATCCTCGCCTTTGGTCAAGTAAGCCGGCAAATCGGCATCAGCAGTTTTGGAGGTATTGTCATCGACACCATCTTCCGTCACCTCAGCACCGATCTCGGCGACCACAGTGGTTTCGGCAACCGGAAGCCGCAAAACTTCAGGGAGCCATCCGCTGCCTTCCAGCAATCGGGCAGCCTCGCGCGCCATGTCGGGCTTTTTCAGGTGATCAATGAGTTGGGACGACTGCTCACCCTTCGCCTCGCGAACCGCCTGCAGGATATGCGCCTTGGTCACGCGCCCGAGATAGTTGTCGACGGTCGGTGTCCAGCCCGCCTCCACCATGTCAAATCCGACCGAGATCGCGAGCTGCCGGGCATGGACATTTTCAGTGACCCGCCTGTTCCACGCCTGGACCGTGGTGTTGACCGACAACGAGACGCAATGGGCAAACAACGCCATGCGGCTCGGTTCATCGAGCTTGATCAGATAATCCCAGACCTCGTCAGCATTCGCAGGGAGATCATAACCCCACGATTCCTGCCGCTGTTCAATCTCCTTCACCCATACCGTATCGCCCAGTCCCTGGGTCTGGCCGAAGGTGGTATGCTGTAGCGTGATCTCCAGACACGAGTCTGCCCCGTATCTGTAGAAGATCTTGAGGACCGCAACATGGAGAGCCGCGATGAAGGCCACCACCGGGTCGTTTGCCAGCGCATTGCGAAGGGCGACAGTGCGGGCGGCTGTCAGATCTTCGACAACACGATCGGAAAGCGGGCGTAGTTTGCCGTCATCGTCCTCCGGCTCCTCGACGCTCGCAGCCCTGCCGTCAATCGAAACTCCACCATTCGCCGAGGCTGCAACGGTATCATTTCCGCCATGACCATCACCATCGTCGGCTTCCGCCTCGGCAATGGGCTCATCTTCCGGTCGAACGAAACCGCGTTCGATCTTCAGTTCCCCATTGACGGCAAGTGAGATGAAAACACCACCGCGGGAGACCTCTTCCGGATCAAAGACATAGGGCCGGTCGTTCAACACATCGAGTTCGTTGCCGAGTGCCTCAAGCCGGGCCTCGGTTTCCTCGCAGACCTCTTCCGCCTCGGCATATTCGGCGTCGAGCTTGTCGTATTCCGCCTTCAGGGCGTCGTGGCGTGCCAGCTCTTCCTCAGAGTATTGCGCCTGTTTGCCGTAGAACCGGCGAAGAGCGGAGGTATGGCCGTAGGAGAAGTCCAACGCTGCTTCGACCCATTTCCAGCCTTCTTCAGCCTTGAGCACTTCCGCGTCGGCGGTTAGCTTTTCGATCACGAGCTGTTCGAGCAGCGCCGGATCCTGCAGCCATCCACCATGATCCGGTTCAAACAGGTCACGCATGACCACGCCCCCAGCAGCCTCGTAGACATCTGTGCCAACATAGATGGCGCGGCGATCGGTGGCCCTGACCGCGGTTTCGGTCAGCATGCGACGAATATAATTGGCATCCTGACTATAGGTCCGCGAAACCGTATCCCAAACCTGTTCCTGGCGAGCGTGATCATTGGTGATCGAGAATGCCATAACCTGCCCGAGCTTCATCTCGTCATTCGCGTAAAGTTCCAGAAGTCGTGGCGAGACCGATGCGAGGCGCAAGCGCTGCTTCACCGTCGCCACCGACATGTGGAGGCGAGCAGCGATCTCCTCCTCATCGAGCTCCTGTTCGCGCAGCGTCATGATCGCCCGGAACTCGTCCAGCGGATGAAGGTCGACGCGCCTGATGTTTTCGGCAAGCGAATCCTCGACTTCAGCGGTTTCGCCCTTGCTGACGATGCATGGAACTGCGGCCGTTTTCGACAGCTTTTTCTGACTGACCAGGAGTTCGAGTGCGTGATAGCGACGACCGCCGGCAGGGATGCGGTAAATTCCGGTCTCGTTACCATCGGCATCGATCTCGGCGCGGACGTTGAGGCTGGTCAGCAGCCCGCGATGGGCGATGTCTTCGGCAAGCTCCTCGATCGAGACGCCCGCCCTAGTCTTGCGGACGTTCTGCTGGCTCAAGACGAGCTTGTCGAACGGGATGTCACGTCCGGCATTGAGCGTGATTTTCTGGATGGCCTGTGCCATATCTTTTCTCCGTGACGGATTGGCCGGAGCCTTTCTCCGACAACCACAATCCACCACGAACTCCCCTTCCCCCCTCTCCCTCTTTACTGGCCGCCACCCTCACCGCCTCCTGCCGGCATCCTGTTTGCCGACGCTATTCGCGATACTCTGCAGCGCTGAGCAAGATGGTAAGTGATCACACATAACGTCGTGATCTAGAATTTCGCGTCAGACACAGCTACATCGCGGAAGTAAATCTCGCTCACCTGGAACCGCCCATCGACCCGTTTGCATTGAACGATGATGTCGATCGCGATTGCCAGCATTTCACGAATGTCATGTCGCTCAAGGTCGCTTCCGCCATCCGATTCCTTCACCAGCAATGTGAGTTGCTCGAAGGCCAGACGCGCTGAATCCGCGTGGACCGTGGTGATCGAACCGGGATGTCCGGAATTCACATTACGGATGTAGTAAAAGGCTGTGCCGTCGCGCAACTCCTGTAACAAAATCCGGTCGGGGCGCATACGAAGACAGGATTCCAGGAGATCTTTTGCGCCGATCCTCGCCATTCCCTGGCCACCCTTTGAATAGAAAAGCCGAACATGATTTGGCTGCGGGATTACCAGTTCGGGTGTATCTTCGATAGAAATGATACGCTCACTGTCAGGAATGTGCCTGATCAGCGCTTTGGATAACGTTGTCTTTCCGGAACCGGTTGCACCTGAGATGATGATGTTCTTCCGGGCCAGCACCGCTTCGCTCAAAAACTGTTTCACTGCGCCGGTCCGATAGAGTTCTATCAATCGTTGGTCGAATTGCCCGTGGTTTTCTTCCACATGCCGAACATCGGCAAACAGCCCCCCATCGTCGAGATCGTCAAGGCTGAGCGACACCGAAGACGGTTTGCGGATGGTGAGGCTCACCGTTTCCTTTATCGTCGCTGGCGGGATCACGATCTGGATACGTTCAGTGTCGGGCAAGGTTGCCGACAAGATTGGATTGGTTTCATTGATTGACTGATTGGAAAAACTCGCCACCGCCCGCGCAAGGCGCATCAGCCGGTTATAGGTGAGTTCCGGTATGCTATGTGTCTGCCATCCGCCCGATCCTTCTGTCATGACTTGTCCCGGCCTGTTGACGATAACTTCATAGAGTGACTGATCACGCAGAAACGGTGACAGCGGCAACAACAGTTCGCGCACGACGCCGGAAGCTACGGCTTCGATCATCGTCTTACCTATTTCGTCACAATTTTGGAATCCGGCCTGAAATCGCCGAGAACAGCACGATCGTAAATCCGGTTGCGCGGCTCGGTCACGCGCAGCCCGTACACGCTGGAAAAATCGAGATCCCGTGCCACGAAGATCGAAACGAGCCCTCCCTGGTGTTTTATCAGGGTTGGCGGGATGTTGATCGACTGTTCGACGGCAATCGCCGCAGCCTGCTGACCGGCACTGGTGGTGTTCTGCGCATCGACGTCACTATCCCGCAATCGGCTGTTTGCATAGGATGTCAAGTCGCCAACAATCGACAACAGAATAGCGCTGCCAAAACGTTCCCACCAGTGTGCGTCGACATGACCATCCATACCGGCGCGACCGAGGGCATCGGTTGCAGGCGACGCCAGTGTAATGATCACACCTTTCGGTGTCTTCGCACGGTTCCAAAGGACGAACAGGCGTTTCTGACCACGGCGAAGTCCGCCGCGATATTCACCGACGACCTGTGTGCCCTTTTCCATCAGCACAACCCGACCGTTGTCGGACAGAACATCGCGGTTGATGACACAGCTCGTAAAGCCGGGTTGATCAGAAGAAAGTGCCGTTTCCAGCACGCATGGAATAGACGTTCCCATCGCAACGATAAAATCCCGATTGCCAAGCGTGCCGGCACGCGAGCCTTGCAACCGCGTTGGCGTCAGCATGCGATTGAAGCGCTGATCTTCGTTCTCGCGCTCGCCGTCAAAACCGCCCGGCGTGTTCCCCAACGGGACATAATTTGCATCGGGATCGGCGCCGGCATCACCCTGTTGTCGCCTGGTGGACTGCGTTTTCTCGGCTCCATAGGCCATCACGGGCGCGCGCCGCGCGGCATCGAGCAATTTATCGTCGTCAGCAGGTTTCTCTTCTGTCAGAACCGGGGTCGGAAGCTGGAGTTTATCCGGCGCCACCACGGGCTGGACCGGCTCTTTCGCAGGCTCGAAATCCGACGTCTGGCGGATGACAACCCGCTCCGGCTCTGACGTCTCGGAAGGCTTGTTGTTCCCTCGCATCGACCAGAGCGCAAAGGAGACAAATGCGACGATGGCAAGTGCGACCGCGCCGCGCTTCAGGATTGGGTTGTTATCGATCCGCCGACCGGTCGATGTTTCTGCACGTTCGCCGGGGATCTGCGTGGTTTCTTCGTCCGCCATGATACCTCCTATTGCGCCGAAACTGGCTGCGTTTTCACCACGCGTTCGACGGACGGCGATGTCGTGTTTGTCTCGGGATTGATGCCAACACGATCGTAAGCCTCATTGAAGATGCACAGCACATCCCCGCCCCTGCGCAGAATGAACTTGCGGCTGATTGCGTGAACGAGAACGAGATTGCCCTCGACGGATTTTGGAACCAGGCTTTCTGTCCCGTCGGAATTCTTAATATAGATCGCCGGCATTTCCTGATTGCCGACAAAGGCAAAGGTTGTGACCTTGCCGTTGTCATAGACGGCCTGCGGTTCAAGCGACTGTGCGCCTTGGGCGGAATAATGCCAATTCCTCGGCCCATACGCCTCGTGAAGGGACAAAACCCGATCAGCTTCGCCTGCCTGGGCGACCCTGGCACGTAGAGCCGCGTCTTCCTTGCGCCGCGCAGCTTCGTCTGCCGGGTAACGGTATTTCAGATAGAAATAAGTGTTCTGCCCGGCCTCAACGCTGCCGTCACGAATAGTCAGCTCCATCTGATAACTGCGTGTCGAGCCGTCCCGCCTCGTCGTCACGACCGAGATGTTGGTAACGGGCTGATTTTCACGCGGCTTGAGAAAGAGAATATTGCCAGCCGGCGCCACCTCCCAGGCCACACTGTTACCAAGCGCCACATGGGCAATTTCCTCGTCCACCGCGAACTCGACCTGCACGGATGAACGTAGCGTACCGACCACCCGCGTGATGTTGTAAGGCTGATAGTCGATAAATCGGACACGGCTATCCTGAGACGCACCCCGCGGTATTTCCAAAGACACGGCTGGCGAGTAAAAGCCAGCGACCAGGAGAAAAACAGGCAGAAATTTCTTTCTCAATTGATAGCCTCCGGATCCGCACGATATTCGCTGACGGCGAAACCCAGGGGATTGACCAATCGGTCCGTGGAGGACATCGGTGCATTGGCGTAAGCGAAGGTAAGCGTCGCGACCCAATGCGTAGTACGCACTTCATCGCCGCGCGTAACGGTGCGCATGTACCGGACCGATGCCACGTATTTGTTGATCAGCGAGATCGAAGCAATATTGATCCGCGCGGTGGCGCCCCGACCATAGATATTCTGCGGCGAATCCGGATTGCTTCCACGATAGCTTGCCGCGAAGCGCGTTTGTTCAGACTGGGTCGACAAAAGCGCAACCGTCCGGAAATTCTCCTCTCCTTCACTCCAGACATAGCCTTCACGGGCGCGAACATATCTTGCAGCAAAATATTTCGTGACGGCCTCATCATAGGTGCCGGCTGTCGACGTTAGGGCTGAAACGACGTCAACGATCCCCGTCGAATTGTCGACCCGTACGACAAATGGTTCCACCGTCTTCAACGGCGTGAGGCCAGCAATGGCGACAACGGAGACAACAGCAATGATACTGGCCGAAATCGCGACAAACCAGGCAATGCGATTTGAGCGTTCAACCTGGATCAGCCGATCCTGATCGAAGCGGCGCGCCTTTTCAAAATAATCCTTGAGGCTATCAGAATTTACCATCTCAACTGCCCTCGCAGGGGCGCTTGGACCCCTCGATATCAAAGTGTGCAAAGGCAGCCGACATGACCGGAACAGGTTCCTCTGCGAAAGGAACCGCGCTACTTGACGGGTTCGCGATGCTCTCGTTTGCCGATTTCTGCAGTTTCGCATCGCCTTCCCATTGCCACATAGAGCGGTTCAATGGACGTCGGGCATGACCATCGCATTTTGGCAGCGGATGAGAGAGTGACGCGCAGCCGGAAAGACTTGCGCTCAGTAAAAGTGGCAAAAGAATGCGGATCATCTGCGATTACCTGTACAGTTTCATACGTGTAGAACGGTCACTTCACTCGGTTCAGCCGACGACGAACCGACCGGATTGTGTGCGAGGTCGCCCAGGCGAGTGTGCCTTCATGCGCATCGCGCGCAGCACCATAGCCGTAGGTCAGTGATGCGCCGCCGGCGGCAAGTGCCGAGGCAATGCCGGGTAGCTGGTAAAAGACATAGAGAGCAGCGATGCAGATGGCGCAAAGAGCGATCGGTCGCATCAGCACATCGCTGTAACCCTCAATCGCCGTGAAGGTCGTATCAATGCAGGTGATCAGCAGGGAGCCGATGGCGACGACCAGCACCTGCAAGATGACAAAGTTCGCGAGCTGGCCGATCCAGGATTCGGTAAACCGCCGTGTCGATTGGAACATGGCAAGCGCGATGAAAATCGGCCCGATTGCAAGAATGATGGCAAGCGCGAGGCGCGCATAAAGCGAGACGATGTAACCGATTGCTGCAACGAGGAAGCTCGCTCCAATCACCATCATGCCACCAACGCCGGTCACGATATCAACCGGCCAGGAAGCACGAGACCAGATCTCGTAGGCGCATTTCTGGCCCTTATCGAGCAAGCTGTCGAAGGTGGAGGCACTCGGTGTCGCTCCGGTGTTCAGTGCCTGAGCAATCTCCTTCGGCAGCGTTTCGAAGAAGATGTTGGTGACATAGGTCTGATAGTTGCTGGCGTTTCTGACCAGCATGACAATGATAGCAAGCTTGATTGCCCGGAAGGCAAATTCGAGGATCGGCTCTTGCACCGAGCCACGCAGCACGAGATAGCCGTAAAGGACGATGTAAAGGGTCAAAGCTGCGGCCAAAGGGCCGCTGACCCAGTTGGCAATATTGGACGTTCCAGTGGAAACGAAGTTTTCGAGCGGGGTCTTGAACTGCCCGTCAACGAAGCTGAACACCTCATACATGGTCTAGCCCCCAAGCGACTTGCGCATACGTTCGAGCCGAAGCTTGCCATCAGCGGCCTCTGCATTGCGACAGTTCGCCGTGTCGGAGAGTTCGCCCGGATTGTTACGACATTCGCTGATCATTTTCGCGAGCAAGACTTCGTCAGCCACCAGTTCATCAACCGTGTAGATCTTTTGTTGAGGAGCGCAGGCCGCAATCAGTAGCGTCGTTATAACGAAACCGAGCCACCTCATTTGAGTGCAGCTCCCATCGAGTCCATGCGCTGGCGCCAGTCTTCGGCCTTGCGTTGTTCATCGACCTGGACTTCAGCCTGCTGAACCATCTTCAGACCTTGCATGCGAAGAACATCATTTTGAAGGAAAGCGCTTTCCGCTTGTAGACGCGCCTGGAGATCAGCGATTTCCTTGGCGTCGGCTGCACTCGATATCTGCTGACGCAGTTCATCAATCCCATCAATGCGCTTGGTGGCCGCGTCATAGATCTGCTGACCGAGACTTAATTGTCCGGCATTCCTGTTCTGGGTACGCGAAAGTTCCTGCGCGTAGAAATCATTCGCATCCGTGCGATAGGTGGAATTATTCTTCAGGAATTTGGAAGCTGCGTTCGCGAAAGTTCCAGTTCCTGACCCCTTGAACAGACTTTCGATGGCATTAAAGTCCTGCGGAAGCGCCTTACGGATTGAAGAATCGTTCAGCAAACTGGCGACATCGGCCATGTTGGTGATCTTGTTCAACGAACCATAAAGCTGCTGTGCCTGTTCGATCTGCTGGTTCAGCGCATCAAGCTGCGACTTGAGCTGGACGATGCTCTCGATCTGCTTGGCGATCGCCGATTGATCGATAACGGGAATACCCTGGGCATCGGCAAAACTGACCGACGCCAGCAGCGCGGCCGTCGTGAGGAGTAATGTCTTTTTGCCATTGCGGATCATGATGTCCTCCTTCTTTGCTGGAACACGGTCAACCAGTCCTCGCGCCCATCGCCAAGCTCGGTGCGGATGGCGTCTGCCAGTTCCACATTCGCGGTGCGGCCCGACAGGATCGCAAGTTCGTCGTCGAAACCGTTGAGGTTGAGTTCAGCAACCACGCTGTTGTGGCCCTGCTTGACGATGAAACGGCGATCTTCAACAGAGAGTTCTCGCGAAATCAGTTCAAACTCACCTTGGGTCAGCTTGAAGCCATCGACATAATCAGCATGGTCGCCACGGGGATTGGGCAGAAAAATCTGCGTCGGGCATTGCTCGATGATTGTATGGGCGATCGGTGAGACGATGGCATCGCGCGGGCTCTGGGTCGCAAAGAGCATCAGACCGTTCTGCTTGCGGATGGTCTTCAGCTTATTCTGGGCAAGGTCGCGGAAACCCTCATCCTGCAGCGCCTTCCAGAACTCATCAATGACGATGATAATGCGACGGCCATCAATCAACTGCTCAACGCGATAGAACAGGTAGGCCATCAGCGGCGTGCGGATTTCCTCGTTATCGAGGAAATCGGTCATGTCGTAGCCGATGAACTTCGCACCAATCCCTATATCATCAAGCTCATTGTCGAAGACCCAGCCAAGCGGCCCGCCCCTCTCCCACCGCCTGAGCCGCGAGGCAATGCCTTCTGGATCGGTATTGTTTAAGAATGTGCGCAACGCGCCTATGGACCTGCGCTCGGCCGGAAGGTCAGCGAGGCCGTCGACAGCGGACGCGATGTCGCGCAATTCGGTGACAGTCAGCTCTCGCGTCCCCGCTCCGACCAGCTTGCCGATCCAGTTCGCAAGAAAGATCCTGTTCTCTGCGGTCAATTCGAGCGCTTTTAACGGCGCGCAACCGGTTGAGACGCCATTTTGGAGCGGCAAATAGGTTCCACCCGCAGCACGAACGAAGAGATCGGCACCCCTGTCCTTGTCGAAGAACACCATATGCGGATCATGTTTTTCGAGCTGCGAGAGCATAAAATTGAGGAGCACCGTCTTGCCAGTGCCTGATGGTCCGCAAACGAAGGTGTTGCCAAGATCGCTGTGATGGAAGTTAAAATAAAATGGCGAGCCGGAAGCTGTCTTTAGCATCGCAACCGCTGCCCCCCATTCATTTCCGTCCTTCTGGCCGGTCGGATAAGAATGAAAGGGGGACAATGCTGCAAAGTTGCGGGATGTTATGGCGCCCGAGCGCGCGCGATAACGCAGATTACCCGGTAACTGCGCACACCAGGCTGCCTCAAGGCCAATATCCTCGCGGGCAACAACCGTACCGCCACTGGTAAGATGCGCACGCGCATTGGCCATATAGTCAGTGAGTTCCTTCACGCTCGCAGCGAAGACTGAAAGGCCGAGATGATGTTCCCCCAGCACAAAGCGGTTAGATTCAAGGTCATCCATGGCATCGCTGAGTTCCTCAATCTGCGACGCCGCCTTGTCAGCTGCACTCACCATTTGGTTTTGCTTTCGACCCATGATCGTGCGGGCATCTGCCTTGGACGTAAAGGCGAAGGACTGCGTAAGAATAAGTTCAAATGGCGCGGTCAAAATGCTGTCGAGCATGCCTGCGCGTGTCGTTGCTGGATATTCCTTGAAACCGAACATGCCCGCATAGCGGGTTTCTGCTTCTTGACGGATTTCGACTGTCTCCCGGCCAAAAATCACCCGGTCCGAATAGATTGCCGAAGAGATCGGACCTTCCGTCAAAGGCACTGGTTCTCGCCGCCCACCGACAAGCTGGTGAAGAAACTCGCTCGGTTCGGAAAACAGGATACCGTCTTGTTCATAGAGAGACAGAATACGGGGCCCAAAGCGCTTTAGCCCTGCCGTAACATCTACGACCTTGTCTTTCAGGTGTTTCAGTGCCTCTTCATCCATCTCAACGCCGGACCGTTTCGCCTTGCGCAGACGCGAGAGAACACTGGCTGCTTTTTCGACTGGACCGCGGTTTGGATAGCTGACAAGGGTGAGATAAAGATCATTGCGAAACAGGTCCTCGCGTACCATCCGTTCGCGGTATCTGGTATTGAGACTATCGGAAAATGGATTGGCAAAATGCCCTTCAGGATAGTCGTTGTCCCGGCGACGAATGACATGCGTCCAAAGCGCGAGTCGCTCATCGGCAATATTGCGATAGAGCGTGTTCAGACCACGATGCAGACCATTGAGATCGAGAACATCAGCGGTCTCGAAAGAAACGCCCTCCAGCACGAGCACGCTCATCAATGCCCGGGAATCAAGCGCAATGGTCGTATCGTCAACATGCCGGACATAGGGAATGAAGGTCTCAGGTCCAAGTTCGCGGGACCGCAGCGTTGCAAGACTAGGCAAGGCTCAGATCCCTTTCGTCGTAACGCCGGACAAGTTTCAACGGCGAAAGCGTCGCGCCTCCCCAATAGGCTGCGTTGCGGGAACGACCACGGGTTTCGACCCACGCAAGCAGAATGCGAAACATATTATGGTCATGCTTGACGAGGGTCCGGAACACGAAATGAAAGGCGATGCCAACCAGGGCGTAAGTGATCGATCCGGCAGCGATATAGAGGATGGTTGTCAGCATGACATTGATGCCCATCGCTTCCATGGTCACGCCAGCAATCATTGCCGGGCGCGTGCAAGCCAGAAACAGCGGGTCTTCTTCGAGGACGGGTGTGCTTGTCATGAGCGTCAGCTGCCAACAATAGTGCCGACGAGCTCGGAAGCGCCCGCAATCACCCCGATGCCGATGATCCAATAGCCCGCGCGCCTCAAATCCATATATCCAAACATCCACGCAATCGCGATAATGATGACCGCGATCGTCGCGAGCAGCCTGAAGATGTTACCGGTCAGGAGATCGACGATATTTTGCAGTATGGTCTCGATGCCAGCTGACTGTGCAAAAGCCGGCTCTGCTAACGCGGTAACGATGGCGATGCCCATGAGCATGGAAGCGACAAGGGGACGTGTTTTGGACTTCGAAATCATTCACTTCGCTCCGATCGATCATTCTGGAAAACGAGAACAGACGAGAGCCGCCTGGAACGAAACACGTCCCACGTTACTGGCTCTTCGTTTTGGGTGACTTTTGTGCCGATTTTGGCGGCCGCTTGTTCCTTGGCCTGATCCTTCCGGGCATCCTCCCGGTTCGGCTCTACGAGGACGAGAGACTTTAGTTTCGGTGAAAGGCGCTTTGCTTCATCACGCACCTGTTCGTCATATCGAACCATTTCGCCAAGGGATGGATCGTCCCGCCCATAATAGGACTGGAGCATAACCTCCTCGGCACCTTCCGGGTTACGGCCGAAACGTTGGGCGAGACGATAATAGCCATCAAGAAGCGTGGCTGTAGCCTTGAGATTCAGGCAAGGATCGAAGGCATCGGAAACGGAAAGGTTCAGTCTTTGAAGCTGTTCTACGCCGATCCCACCCAATCCAATCTGGATATCCAGAAGGCCCGCGATGAGCGATGTCGCTATCTCGATCGCCTCGGCTTTACTCGCCGGCTGCGCGGCAACCGGCTTGCCGCTATTGATGCGAATATTGAAGGGCTGGAACTTGCTCTCGAGACTAACGACAGCGGCCAAAGTTTCAATCTGAACCATTGGAGCGCAGTTTTGTGCGATGTCGACGAATGCAGCACCCATCGCTCAATACCAGACGCGCTGTTTGCCGACGCCATCGATAGACACGTCGATATAATGTGGTTGTTTCCGAATGTTCGGACGCGTGAGGGGATAGCCCATGCACTGAAGTCGACCGTCCTGGCGCTGCAATCGAGCTGACAGGACCGAGCTGGATTGACTTCCACGATTATCACGATCCAAAGCACACAGGGAACGCTTCACGTTCTGCAGAGTGGTGGAAACGCAGGTCGTCTCTTGGCCCAAAGGGCCGTAGCTGCGCGACAGCCGATAGCCTTCATCACAATAATATGGCTCATAACCTGGACGCGAGCTCTGAAATCCCGCACCGCTACAGGTTGGAAAGGCATGACCCTTTGCAAGCTCACGCCAGAGTTTTTGGATCGGAGGATCGCATTCAGCAAATTCGGTTGGCCCTCCCGGATTGGAAAGGCAGAGGATGACCTTGCATCTCCATTCATCAGCGCGCGCATTGCCGCCTGAAATCAGGTAAGGTAATGAAAGAGACGAAAGAGTTAGCAGGCATTTAAGCAGAAGGTTTTTCATGGACTTGCCCCTCCGAAACGATGACACCACGCTATGGAAGCAGCGTCATACGGTAACGCAATGCATTTTGACTAACTTATATACCACAGTTAAATGACATGACAAGAGCGCTTAAATCTCAATTGCACAGTCTCGCCTTTTCCGGACTGATCCTCCACGAGATTCTTGACAATCCGATGGAAGGCGAGACCCCGCAGGCGCGCGTAAAAGAGATCGGCATGATGACGATCCTTTACACGATGACGCAGACGCACCAGAAGCTAAATCTCACAAATATAATGGAAATCACTGAATTGACGCGCAGCGGCGTGAAGGAGACAGTTGATCTTCTCGTAAAACGCGGCATGTTGACCGAAACCATGGTGACGAACTCCATGGGTCGTGGAACAGCACGACAATTCGAGATCTCCAAAAGCCTTCTGGACAAGCTGCAAAGCTTTGAAAGCTGACAGAAACAAAAATTAAACTGATTTATTTGCGCCTAGGCGAAATCATGTAGTGCGCAGACAGCCAAGTCTGCACATTCCCCGTCTCGGGAAAGAGCACTCGGGATTTAAATAATCTGAGTGATAAATACGAGCGTGCCAAAACCACAGGCAAGTGCGAGCACGATAAACGGGACAGCCGGTATCCGATCGAGCCAGTTCGGATGATCGAATGCGCGTGCAGTACGTATCACTTCCTCGCCTTCGGTCAGAAGCGACTTCAACACACCGGACCTGTGAAAATCGGGATTGCCCTCCATGGCCCCTCTCCTCATCCTGTGAATTATTTTTTACCATCGAGACAAAAAACAGTCTTCCCTAACTTTCGTCCATTTCTACGTCGTTTGACGGAGAACAAACCAGGAACACAGGGATAGTTCACCGAAATGAACCAGTCCGAGCTGATTGATTCAAAACTGTCGTTAGACGGGAGGGACGGTTTCAGCGATCTTTCTGGCATGATCGCCCAGCAGTTCCATATCTATGTCGAAAGATCGGATCCGAATAAAAACATGGCCCGTTACGGTGTTGTCACGGTGACTGTTTGTTCGGCCCCGCTACGATAGATGCAGGCATATGAACAACTCGCCCATCTGCTACAAACGCCACCGTTTTCCGCCCAGGATCATCGCCCATGTGGTGTGGCTCTACTTTCGCTTTCCGCTGAGCCTGCGCTTGGTCGAGGAAATGCTGCTGGAGCGCGGTATTGTCGTTTCGTATGAGACCATCCATCGATGGGGACTGAAATTCGGCCCGGACTATGCCCGTCGGCTCCAAAGGAAACGTCCGGGCTCAAACGATATCCGGCATCTGGATGAAGTCGTCGTCAGCATCGCTGGTAAGAAATATTGGCTTTGGCGAGCCTTCGATCAGGACGGATACGTCCCTGATAAGATAGTCCCGAACCGCCGCAGCGCCAAGGTCACCAAGCGATTGCTGATACGCCTATTGAAGAAACGGGGCGTCGCGCCAAAGCACATGATTACAGACAAGCCGCGATCCTATGGAGCAGCCCGGCGGCAAGTGATGTCGGCAATCGAGCATCAGTCGCACAAGGGGCTCAACAATCGAGCTGAGAATGCGCATCTGCCGCTGCGAAAGCGGGAAAGGACGATGCAAGGTTTCCGATCGCAAGGAAGCCTCCAACGCCTCATTTCGATCTTCTCGGCTCTTCGCAATGTGTTTGTCCCGCCCCGCTCTAAACGCCCTGCTCTCGCCATCCAAATTCACCGCCTGCAAGCGAGGGCGGAATGGAAAGTTGTAGTTGGGAAATTCGCGTGAATTCTAGCCCCACCGCTATCAGCGCAATCATCTTCTGATAACGGACAACGCCCTTGAAGTTCCTCATCGGACAAGCCGCACCGCTTGGCTTGCGTGAGAAAAGTTGGAGCCTAGATTACGCTCTGCATGCGAATATCTATGCGGCATTGCCGTATATTAGCAATCTCAACCAACCTTTTTCGCCTGATGCTCTTTAGAGCGTAACAACGCCATGAGCACCGGACCTACCGAAAACTCGTTACTTTTCACTCTCGATGTCAGATTGCTTTCCGGATAAACGACCCAGAGCCTTGCCGGCGCACCACGATACCGGCAAAAACCAACATACCGATTGCCTCTCTCAAGGTCGCGCGCGACACGTTGAGGTCTTTTGCCAAGTCGGCTTCGTTTGGCAGTCGTTGACCCTTGCGCCAGTGTCCTTCAAGGATCGCCAGCCGCACCTTCTCTGCGGCTTGTATCGCAAGCGGCTGGCGTTCTAACGGACACAACCATTCGGCTGGTGCTGTCGATAGGATTTCATCTTTTGCCATATCAATCTATCTGCACAGCAGCTTTGGACGTGGAAGCGCGGATCGCGTAGCGCCGCGCAAGAATGGCCCCTACCAAAATCTGGATCTGGTTATAGAGCATGATCGGCAAAACCATCATACCAAACCCAGGCAAGCCGGCGAACAAAACCTGAGCTACTGGAAGCCCTGATGCGAGGCTTTTCTTTGATCCGCAGAACACGGCTGCGATCTCATCTTCACGAGAAAATCCAAGCCAGCGCGAGCCCATCATTGTCAATCCAATCACAGCCGCCAGCAGCACGACGCAAAGGACAATTGCCATGATAAGCCCCGAAGGCGGCAAAACCTGCCACAACCCGGCAGTCACCGATTGAGAAAATGCCGAATATATGATCAGCACAATCACCGACTGATCATAGTTCTCCAACCAATGCTTGCGCGTCGACAGGAACGACCCGAGCCAGCGATGGCAGGCTTGTCCGAGCCCGAAGGGCAGCAGCAGTTCAATCACCACGTCGCGCAAAGCCTGTCCTAAATCGATGGATCCGGAGGAGCGCATGAAAATCGTCATCAGAAGCGGTGTCAGCAACAATCCAAAGACATTGGACCCAGCCGAATTGCAGACCGCAGCCGGCACATTGCCCTTTGCCATGGCGGTGTAGGCAATCGAGCTCGAGATAGCGGAAGGCAAAACGCCCAGATAGACGAAGCCGAGGACCAGATCTTGCGGCAGAATGCTTTCTGGAATAAGCCGCAAAGGCTGCACGATCAAAGGGAACACCACAAAGGTCGTCGCAAAAATAAATCCATGCAATTGCCATTGCTTCAAGCCCGAAACAATCGCGCTATGAGATAGAGCTGCTCCGTGCCCGAAGAACAGTAGGGCAACGCCAATGGTTCCCAGCATACCGACCACATCGGCGGCATTTCCAGTGGCAGGGAAGACGGTTGCCAAAACAACCGCAGCAATCATGAGTAACAAAAAAGGATCAACGCGCATCTATTTATCCATCAAATGTGCGTCGGCTTGACCGACCATTGCTTGGGGAATAGGCCTGTCCTTAATTGGTCTACAAATTGGTATGGAGCTTCGCCAGATGAGAACGCATGTCAACCGCTGAGGCGATGCAACGCATGCGCAAGCTTCTTGAAGACCAGGAGTTCAGTCCGCAGGACAAAATCCCCCCTGAACGCATTTTGTCGACGACACTCGGTTGTAGCCGGGAGACAACGCGAAAGGTACTTAGGCTGCTTGAGATCGAAGGTTTGGTGTGGCGTCATCAGGGTAAGGGCACTTTCATGGGCCCTCCCGCCTCGAATATCGAACGGCCAATCGACCGTATCATCGAAACCGCATCCGCTCAGGACCTCATGGACGCGAGGTTGGTTTATGAACCAGCTCTTGCTGCGGCTGCGGCCCAGTATGCCACACAAGATGACCTCTCGACCTTGCGCGAGCTTGCTCTCGCGACGGGTACCGCTCGTGACTGGCGGGAGTATGAACGTTTGGATAATGCCTTTCACAAGGCCGTCGCGCGATCGAGCGGCAATACTCTTCTCGCCGCAATCTTCAGCTCTCTCGCCTCGGTCCGGGGACGCTCAACCTGGCAGCGGAGACACGATGCGATCTTTCGCGAAGCACGCAAACGCGAATATGCAACCGAACAGAGTAAGATGCATCTCACAATAGTTGATGCAATTGAAGCAGGGCAAAGCGAGCGCGCCCACCAAGCCATGCATGCTCATCTGCAAGCAATTCGCGTGCTGGCCCTGTCGTCCGGATGATCAGTCGGAGGAGAGATAGGGCCTGCTAGGCGTGGGGTTTCACTCCCCGAAAATAAAACACCCGCCGCGGGAGGAGCGACGGGTGTTTATTGGAAGACCAGACCTTGGGAGGAAGATGCTGGTCTCTGATCGCCGAGGATTGGGAGGAAGGTCCTCAGCGATAATCAAGAATTATCAGCGACCTGAAGCCTGACGAGCTACGGACGGGATTTCCGAAGCCATGATGCCCAGATCGTGCAGTTCACGAGCATTCAGGCGGCTCAGTTCGTTTACAGTGTTACGATAACGGCGCCAGTTGCTGTACGAGCGGATCAGGTTCATTTCTCTCTCCTCAAAAATTCTCTCTTTGTTGCAAACAGCATATAGGTCCGCGTGATCTCAGACAGAAGGGCCAGTTTCGCATAGCTGACATGCCAATAAGATGGGGTAACGGCGTAAGTCGCGTTATGATCGCAGCTACGCCGAGCGAGAGTTCTCGGTTTGTGTTCACTCCAATTTCTTGCCTAGAGAAGCGTCCGCAAACGAATATTTAACCATAATCCGGCGAATACTTATCGGGTCCAATCAGGCTTACGGTATGTCGCACTTCGCACTTTTATCTAAATTCACGTTGAGTATTGTTGTAATTTCCGGCGTGCTTGTCAGTTCGGGCAACGCAGCGACGCTATTTTTTGAACATGGGATAGTGCGGCAATCTTTCGACCAGCACCGACGCCATTTTATGCCGTCTTCCTCAATTGACCGCTCGATCAATGGACTGCTTTTGCAGGTAAAAGATATCCGACCGCCCGCATTAGTGGGGTCAACTGCACCGATCAAAGCCGAACTGGACCAGATGACCACTGGCAGCATCAATCGCACACAACCAACTCGTCAGGAAACTTCATCGACTTATGTTCCAACCGCCGACGACATGGCACCCGCGATAGAAATGCCAAGAGGCGTTGATTCCAAAGAACAGATTGCAGCCTATCAGATCATGTTGAACAGGGCTGGCGCGTCGCCCGGCGCAATCGATGGGCGTTCCGGCAGCAATGTCGACAAGGCTGCTGCGGCTTTTGGCGAAATCACGGGTAGATTTATCAATCCAGCCGATCCCGCAGCGGTTCAGACCGAACTGGAGAATACCGGCGGACCAGCTTTCAAGGATTACCTCATCACAAATGAAGATGTTGGCAGGCAGTTTGTTGCAGAAATCCCCGCTGACTACGCTTTGAAAGCCCAATTGCCAGCAATGGCTTATACCTCAGTCACGGAAATGCTTGCCGAGCAGTTTCAAATCGATGAGGGTTTCCTCAAAGAGATCAATCCAGGGGTGAATTTCAATCAACCAGGCTCGATCATCAAAGTTCCCAATCTCGGCAAAGCCAAACGCACGCCGATTGCCCATATCATAGCAGATAAAGGTCGCAAACAGGTTCGGGGCTATGGTTCAGATGGAAAGCTGAAGGTAGCCTACCCGTCAACGATCGGCTCTTCGGACACTCCTTCTCCTTCGGGCTCGGTTCAGGTCAAACGAATAGCGATCAATCCCAATTATACATACAATCCCAGGATCAACTTCAAACAGGGAGCCAATGAAGGCGTTCTGACCATTCCGCCTGGGCCAAACGGTCCCGTCGGTACGGTATGGATTGCGCTTTCCAAACCCACTTACGGTATTCATGGCACGCCTGATCCTTCACGTATCGGCAAAACATCGAGCCATGGTTGTGTGCGTCTTACGAACTGGGATGCGGAAGAACTCGCGAAAATCGTCAAGCCCGGCGTCATGGTCGTGTTCACAGAATAACCGTAGATCGCCACCGCATTGAGGGGTGGAGATTACCGGTCATGCTAAGTGTTCATCTTACACAATCCAGTAGAGATTGAGTGCTATTATTTTCGACCAGCACGAACAGCTAGCATAGCGTTAATCTCTGCCATCGACGCCGCTATGAAAGCGACCGGAAACAAGTATTACATATTAGAGCTCAGATATGATTCAATCAGAACGTCGCTAATTATTTGTTTTCAAATACATTTTGACACCGTTTCACACTATCGGGTTGCGCGCTAAATCGCGGCCGTCGCTCAACAATATTTTATAAGAGCACATCGATGCAGCCTCGCGATATATTCGATATCGCTCGCATCCGTCAGTTTGCTGGTCAACACTTGGGCGGAGTAGTCTGATATTTCTGCCTGGACGAAAGCCCTGGCTCCGACCTGGTGACACGCATGCAACCAACATGCCGCGGTCGTATTTTCGAATTAGCCGTCCCGATGTCAGATGAGGACGGTCGTGCAATATCGGAGTGCTGGTGAGCGGTTAAAGACATCATGAATCTTCTAGCCATGAGACATGGCTTCCATACAATAAAGCTCGGCTTCGACCTGTCGGTGAAGAGCGCCTTATCCGCTTAAGCCGTAGTTGCTGTCCACACTGAGGAGATGAAATCTATTCAGGTTTTGGTCAAAATTATCCATAGCGCGCAGTTAGCTTTGTGACAGATCCGGCAACTCTTTGCCGGTGAATGCGTTGCTAGTAGATCGATACGGACGCACATTATGGGCAGGTGCTTCTGATGCAATCGGAAAGATATGGGATGCAGGACGGGGCGACACAGGCAACAGACACAAAACGGCCCTGGCTTTTTGTCTCTCTTCGCGGCTGGAAGCCTAGCGATCTTAGCGGCGACGCCTTCGCCGGTCTGACATTGGCGGCCATCGCCATTCCCGAACAGATGGCCACTGCGCGTCTCGGCGACCTTTCCCCGCAGACAGGTTTCCTCGCCTTCCTCGCCGGCACTGCGGCTTTCGTGTTGTTCGGCGCGAGCCGACACCTGTCGGTGGGTGCGGATTCCACCATCACCCCGATCTTCGCCGCCGGGCTAGCGCTCCTGGCTGCGTCGGGTTCGCCGCATTACGCTGCGCTCGCAGCATTGCTGGCGCTCATGGTCGGCGCCACGATGGCTACTGCCGGGCTGTTGCGGCTCGGCTGGATCGCCGACCTGCTCTCCGTTCCGGTCACGGCCGGCTTCCTGGCCGGCATAGCCATCCACATCGTCGTTTCGCAATTGCCGGAATTGTTTGGGCTTCCCCCCGGAAGCGGCGACGTCTTCCATCGTCTCGCTGCTGTCTATGACACGCTTGGCGGAATAAATCCCTACAGCGCGATCATCGGTATCTCAGTATTTGTCATCATTGTGCTTTGTGAGCGCATCAGCGCGCGTATTCCCGGAGCGCTTGTAGCGCTGGCGCTAAGCACGCTGGCAGTGATCACCTTTGGCCTGCCAGCGCACGGTGTGGCGGTGCTTGGCACGATTCCGACAGCTACGCCCGGCCTTCATATGCCTCAGGTGACGTTCCAGGACATGCGCACGCTGGTGCCGCTGACGCTGTTGCTCGCTGTTGTCATCATGGTGCAGACGGCAGCCACCACGCGCTCCTTCGCCGGAGCCAAGGCTCCGGGGGCGGGTGACGTCAACCGCGATTTCGTCGGCGTCGGCGCAGGAAGCCTGTTTTGCGGCCTCGTCGGAGCTTTTCCGGTCAATTCCAGCCCGCCGCGCACCGCCATCGCCGTCGAGACGGGTGGGCGCTCTCAGGTGGCCGCCCTGCTTGCCGCGGCCATTGTTCTGCTGTTGATGCTGTTCGGCGCAAACTTGCTCAAGAACGTGCCGCAGGCGGCGCTGGCCGGCGTCCTGTTCTTCATCGCCCTGCGCGTTATACGCTGGCAGACCTTCACAGCGACGCTGAGCCAGGCGCCAACTGAATTCCTGCTGATCATCGCCACCGCACTCGCCATCGTGGCGTTGCCAATCGAGATCGGTGTGACCATTGGCATCGGCCTGTCGCTGCTGCATGGTGTATGGACCATCACACAGGTCCGGGCGATCGAATTCGAGCACGTTGCGGGAACTTCCATTTGGTGGCCTCCCGACGGAAAACCGCGGGGCGAGCAGGTCAACGGCGTGCTGGTAGCGGCCTTCCAGGCGCCACTGTCCTTCCTCAATGCCGCCCGTTTCGGCCAGGACTTCCGCAGTTT
>Ga0153948_1000047_pt1 | contig 61579 bp, 56 predicted proteins | sample TSNJ032MetaG_FD_104696 | JGI IMG/M metagenome (GOLD analysis project Ga0153948, IMG submission 104696) | Attine ant fungus gardens microbial communities from New Jersey, USA - TSNJ032 MetaG | ecosystem: Host-associated > Fungi > Mycelium > Unclassified | place: USA: New Jersey, Wharton State... | reverse complement strand
TAAGCTGACGGCACTGATGGTAACCCACTCCATGCGTCAGGCGCTCGATTATGGCGACCGCACGATCATGCTGCACGGCGGCAAGATTCTGCTCGATGTTACCGGCGACAAGCGCAAGACCTTGGGCGTCGAAGACTTGATCGAGATGTTCCGCAAAGTGCGCGGCCAGACGCTTGATGACGACGCGTTGCTGATCGAATAGCAGTCCACATATACGCTTTTCACAGCCGCCGTTCATCCCGTGATCGGCGGCTGTTTTGTTTCTGGCCGAAATGCTCTAATAACCAGATATGGCGCAGAAAAAAGCAAATGAAGTCGATGGTTTCCTGAGCAGACCGAGCAGCTCGTTTCCGGTCGTGCTTCTTTACGGCCCAGACAAGGGTCTGGTGAGCGAGCGTGCACGCCGCTATGCCGAAGCGACAAAGTTACCGCTCGATGATCCTTTTGCAGTCATCCGTATGGAAGCCGATGAAATCGATGCCGATCCTTCGAAACTGGCCGACGAAGCGCGGACTATTTCCATGTTCGGCGGCACCCGTCTAATATGGATCAAGAACGCTGCCGGGCAGAAGAAACTTGCTGACGCAATCAAGCTTCTGGTCACCGAACCTCCGCATGAAACCTTCATTCTCGTTGAAGCCGGCGACCTGAAAAAGGGCGTGGGGTTGCGTAGTGCTATCGAGAATGCCTCTGCGGGCATGGCGCTTCCCTGCTATACGGACGATGCACGCGGCATCGATGGCGTGATTGATGATGTGCTTGCGGAGTGGAAGCTGCAAATTACCCTTGATGGACGACAGCTTCTTCGGGCCAGTCTTGGCGGCGACCGCCTTGCCACCCGTGGCGAGCTGGAGAAACTCTGCCTCTATGCACGCGGCAAGGAACGCATCGACATTGATGACGTTCGCGAAGCTGTGGGTGACGTTGCAGGCCTGTCGACCGACGAGGTGGTGGATGCAGTCATTGCCGGTGATTTGCAACGGTTTGAAATCACATTCGACCGCGTCGTGAAATCAGGCACAGCGCCGTTTCTGGTGCTGAACACGGCCATGCGGCAGTTCCAGCAGATACAGGCTCTGCGCTATATCATGGATACTGAGCGCAAGAGCGCGTCTGTTGTTGTGGCCGGAGCGAGGCCCCCCATCTTCTTCAATCGTAAAAGGCTTATCGAAACGGCCATCGGACGATGGGGTGGCGAAAGCCTTTCACGTGTCCTGGAGCGTCTACAACGCGCCGTCCTCGAAAGCCGCCAGAACTCAGCCCTTGCCGTTCCAATCATTCGCCAATGCCTGATGGCTATCGGGGTAGAAGCCATGCGCAATGCACGGCGCTGACTACTGTCAAACGTGAAACAGTCCTATAAACAAAACCCCGGTATTAAGATACCGGGGTTTTTCTTTGCATCATAGGAAACACATCAGCTCTGAAGGCGACGGCAGATTTCGTCCAGCTGTTCCAGGGAGCTATAGCGGATCTTCACTTCGCCGCCGCGATCCCGATGGTTGATCTCGACCTTCATGCCTGTCACATCGGAAAGCAGCTTTTCGAGCGCCTTGGTGTCAGCATCCTTTTCCACCGGAGCAGCCTTACCCGGCTTCGGTTCCGCGCCGCCACGCGCTTCGGCCTGAGCCAGCGCTTCCACCTGACGCACCGACAGGCCTTCCTTGACGATCCGCTCGGCCAGACCCGTCGGATTTTCCATCGTGATCAGGCTGCGCGCATGACCCGCAGACAACGCGCCATCAACAATGAAATCCTGTACCGGCTGCGGCAGCTTGAGAAGGCGCAAAGTATTGGCCACATGGCTGCGGCTCTTGCCGATCACCTGGGCCAGATCGTTCTGCGTATACTCATGATTATCGATAAGCTGTTGATATCCAAGCGCTTCTTCGACTGCATTCAGGTCAGCGCGCTGAACGTTTTCGATAATCGCGATCTCAAGGGCAACACGATCATCCACATCGCGAACGATAACAGGGATTGTATCAACGCCCGCGCGCTGTGATGCCCGCCAGCGGCGTTCACCAGCGATAAGTTCAAAATGATCGGGCTGGCCCGGTGCCGGACGCACCACGATTGGCTGGACGACGCCGTGTTCTTTGATCGACTGCGCCAGATCTTCGAGCTCAGCTTCCGCAAACATGCGTCGCGGATTGCGCGGATTGCGCGTGATAAATTCGATAGGCACATTGCGTTCGATTGGAACCGGCGCTTTACGCTCCTCGACCGGACGGTCGATCTCACCAATCAGGGCAGCCAATCCGCGGCCAAGGCGCTTTTTTGAAGGATCGTCGTTCATCGTTCGGCAAATTCCTGCAATTGTTACGTAGTCGAATCGATAGGTTAGTGATTATGCGGCTTTCAATTGCCGCTCGCGCTGAATAACTTCCGACGCAAGCTGCAAATAGGCCTGACTTCCCGCACATTTCAGATCATAGAGAATGGCTGGCTTGCCATGCGAGGGCGCTTCCGATACCCGCACATTGCGCGGAATAACAGTCCGGTAGACCTTTTCACCCATGAAAGCGCGAACATCATCCACCACCTGAGAGGCGAGATTGTTGCGGCTGTCGAACATCGTCAGCACAATGCCCTGGATGGAAAGCTCGGCATTGATCGTCGACCGAACCTGATCGACGGTCTGCAGCAGCTGGCTTAGGCCTTCCAGTGCAAAGAATTCACATTGCAGCGGCACGAGCACGGAGTCTGCAGCTGCCATCGCATTCAGCGTCAACAGGTTCAAAGATGGAGGACAATCCACTAGCACATAGGAGAATCGATCAGAAACGCTCGAATCGAAACGCAGAGAGTCACGCAATCGGCGCGTACGGTCTGCGGATTGGGCTATTTCCATTTCGATGCCCAGCAGATCAAGCGTCGATGGAACGATAAAGAGATTGGGCACATCGGTCTGCATAGCAGCTTCCGGCACCGAAGCCTCTTGCGTCAACACATCATAGGACGACAACGGACGATTGCGGCGATCGATCCCCAACCCGGTGCTAGCATTGCCCTGTGGATCGAGATCAACGATGAGAACCGTTTCGCCTATTGCCGCCAATGCTGTAGCCAGATTGATCGCCGTCGTGGTTTTGCCGACGCCGCCTTTCTGGTTTGCAATGGTTATGATCCTGGACATTTTGTTCATTACCGTCGCCCTGCCGCTTTCCAGATCTGCCAAATTCTCGGATTCAATTTGCTTTGCGTCGCAAGTTGCTGATTTCGAGGATGACCGAAGTCTGATCGATAGCACTTTGATGTTTTACCAGATCGAAATCCCAACCGACACGGCTTTCATCGATTTCTCTCTGGTAATCCCGACCTTTTTGGAAAAGCGCTTTAGCGCCATCAACGAGCCAAGGCTCCGTCAAACCGAAAAGATCATTCAATGAGGCGAGCGCTCGGGCGGTAACAACCTCCGGAGTCTCGATCTTTTCCCACATGGACTCGATGCGAGCCGCATGAATATGGGCAGGAACCTTCAAATGTCCGGCAGAAGTGCGCAGAAAAGCGGCCTTTTTGCCGGCACTTTCCACCAGATCGATACGACTACCCGGCTTATCTGCCAGATAACAGGCCGTCACGATGCCCGGAAATCCGCCACCGGAACCGATATCCAGCCAGCGTTTCGCGTCTGGAGCCAGCGGAAAAATCTGCGCGCTATCCAGAATATGACGGCTCCAAAGGTCTGCCAAAGTCGATGGAGATGCCAGATTGATCGCTTTCGACCACTTCTGGAACAGTTCTTCAAATGCGATCAGACGATCCACTGTTTCACGTGAAACAGCCGGATTGATCTGGTGAAGACTCTCGAAACGGCGATCCGCACTCTTACCAGCACTCACGCCGCGCCCTTCCCTTCCGCCAATTCAGTAGCGGCTTGACGGCGAGAACCGTGCTTCTTGATCTGCGCTATCAGCAAAGCCAAAGCGGCTGGCGTCATTCCGTCAACACGCTGCGCCTCGGCAATAGTCTCTGGCCTGCGCTGTTTCAGCTTATGCTTCAGCTCGTTGGACAGGCCGGAAATGGCATCAATATCCAGTCCAGTGGGGATCAACAGGCGTTCTTCGCGCTCCATGACAGCGATATCCGTCTGCTGACGCTCCATATAGACCGCATATTGCGCCTCTATTTCGAGCGTTTCGCGAGTGATAGAGTCTATTGCGTCCAGTTCAGGCCAGATCAGGCTCAAGCGCGTCAGATCGATATCCGGATAAGATAGCAGGTCATAAGCTGAACGACGAACCCCATCATGATTGAGATGCAGATCATAACGGCTCGCAAGATTCGGCGTGATAGACAGCGACTGGGTCAGTTCGCGCGCAGCAGACAGCGCGTTCTCTCGTTCAGCGAAGCGATTCTTACGCTCAGCTCCCAATATGCCAAGACGATCCGCCAGCGGTGTAAGGCGTTGATCGGCATTATCCGCGCGCAAAGAAAGACGGAATTCAGCGCGTGATGTGAACATGCGATAAGGTTCGCTCACGCCGCGTGATGTCAGATCATCCACCATTACGCCGATGTAGGCTTCCGTACGCTGGATGATGATTGGCTCATCACCCCCTGCTCGCCGTGCGGCATTCAAGCCAGCAAGAAGACCCTGCGCGCCGGCTTCCTCATATCCGGTGGTGCCGTTGATCTGGCCTGCCAGGAATAGACCACTCACCCGCCGCGTTTCAAGGCTACGCTTCAATTCGCGCGGATCAATGAAGTCATATTCGATGGCATAGCCCGGCTGCAGCATGACTGATTTCTCAAGACCGGGAATGGTTTTGAGAATTTCGAGCTGAACGTCTTCCGGCAGAGAAGTCGAAATGCCGTTCGGATAGACCGTGTTGTCGTCCAGACCTTCCGGTTCCAGAAATATCTGGTGGCCATCACGGTCGCCGAACTTGACGATCTTGTCTTCCACAGATGGACAATAGCGTGGGCCAATACCTTCTATCGAACCGGAATACATCGCCGACCGATGCAGGTTGGCGCGTATGATTGCGTGCGTTTCCGGTGTCGTGCGCGTAATACCGCAATCAATCTGCGGTGTCGTAATGCGATCCGTCATCAGGGAAAATGGTACAGGGTTCTCATCGGCGGACTGGGTTTCAAGACTTGCCCAATCGATAGTACCGCCATCAAGACGCGGCGGTGTGCCGGTCTTGAGACGACCCAATGCGAAGCCAAGAGTCTTCAAAGTATCCGACAGGCCGAGCGCCGGATTCTCACCCATGCGTCCTGCCGGTATCTTCTTCTCTCCGATATGAATGAGGCCGTTCAGGAATGTGCCCGTCGTTAGCACAACCGCGCCACAGCTCAGCAGCCGGCCATCCGACAGAACCACACCAGTGACATTACCTTCTTCAGTCTTGATATCGAACGCGCCGCCCTCAACAACCGTGAGGTTTTCCTGCGTTCCTATCATTTCCTGCATCGCATGCCGATACAGTTTCCGATCAGCCTGAGTGCGCGGACCGCGAACAGCCGGTCCTTTACGGCGATTGAGCAGACGAAACTGGATGCCTGCCTTATCGGCAACGCGGCCCATCAAACCGTCCAGTGCGTCGATTTCCCGAACAAGATGGCCCTTCCCGAGACCACCAATAGCCGGATTACACGACATGACGCCGATGGTATCGAAGCGATGAGTGACCAATGCAGTGCGTGCGCCAGCGCGCGCAGCTGCCGACGCGGCTTCGCAGCCAGCATGACCGCCACCGACAACAATAACATCGAAGACTGTAGACTCAGCCGAACTCATTTCTCGCATCCTTGGATTAGGAGACAGCTTTTGCCATGAATGCGTTTGAAACGGAAGGATAAAAGCGTGACAGGCGATCAATTAAAAGCGCACAGCACCTCTGACTCATGAAGAACGGGTAGAGTCAACTGGCCTGACCGGATTCCACAGATGTTTCACGTGAAACATTCCACGACGATTCGTCTACCAGATCGGCCGATGTTTCACGTGAATCACTCACTTGCCAATGCAAAACTGAGAGAAAATGACATCAAGGATTTCCTCAACGTCAACATCACCGGTGATACGGCCAAGATATTGCGATGCTCTGCGCATGTTTTCCGCTCTCAGTTCCAACGGAAGATCATCGCGCCCCGCGGCAATTTCGATCTCAGTGAGCGTCGAACGAAGCAGATTGATGTGGCGCTGCCTTGTGGGAACCGCGTCATTGATCTGGCCAATACGTGTTTCAGCAAAAGACTGGAGTGAGGCTAGAAGCTCATCCAATCCGGAACCATTCTTGATCGATATGTAAAAAGTCCAGCGCGCGTCTTGTTTCTTCGTTAGATCAGCTTTGGTGCCGATACGCCAAATCTCGACGTCGGCTTCATCCAATGTCACATCCATCGGATCATTCATGTCTTCCAACAGAAGAATGAGATCGGCTTCCGATGCCCTTTCGCGGGCTCTTTCAATCCCGATCTTCTCGACTGCACTTTCAGTCTCACGCAATCCGGCTGTGTCGGTGACGTAAACGGGGATACCATTCAGATCGAGTTTAACTTCGAGAAGATCTCGCGTGGTCCCGGCTTCATCAGAAATGATTGCCACTTCGCGTCCAGCGAGAAAATTCAGCAAGCTGGATTTGCCAGCATTCGGCGCACCAGCAATCACCACATGCAAACCGTCGCGAAGCATGGCAGCACGTTTGCCGCTGGCAATATGCTGTTCTATTTCCTTCTGAAGTGCGTGTAGTGATCGCCATACCTGATCTGAGACGGAGCCCGGCACATCACTTTCGTCTGCAAAATCGAGTTCGGCTTCAATGAAAGCGCGCGCACGAACAAGCTTCTGTCTCCATTCGGTGTAGAGTTGCCGTTGCGCGCCCGAAGCCACCTGCAACGCAAGACGCCGCTGACCTTCAGTCTCGGCAGCAATGAGATCTGCCAGACCTTCTGCAATTGTCAGATCCATTTTGCCATTGGTGAAGGCACGGCGGGTGAATTCACCAGCTTCTGCAATGCGGCAGCCCACTATTTCGCCCAGTTCCTGCAGCAGTTTTTCAACAACGGCGACACCACCATGAAGATGAAATTCGACGCAGTCTTCACCCGTAAAACTATGCGGGCCGGGAAAGAAGAGCGCTAATCCACGATCAATCGCATCTCCATTTCGGGAACGGAATGTCTTATAGGCTGCATAACGGGGTTCGATGACTGATCCTAAAATCGTTTCGATAATGAATCGAACTTTCGGTCCAGATGCACGCACAACGGCAACACCCGATGGAAGCCGCCCACTGGACAAAGCAAAAATCGTATCGTGATGGACAGCGGTGTCGTTCATTGCATTTCCTGACCTATATCAATCTTGCCAAGAGGATTGAAATTAAGCTCAGTGCATATTCATTCAAACGCTGAAAGGGAAGCCTCATGACGGATATCAGCAGAAACAGGCTGTCTGCGGAACCCAGTGCCTATCTGCGCCAACATGCGGACAACCCCGTTCACTGGCAGCCCTGGGGAAAGGAGGCTCTCGACGCCGCGCGAGAATTAGACCGTCCTATCCTGCTTTCAATTGGCTATGCTGCCTGTCACTGGTGCCACGTAATGGCGCATGAGTCATTCGAAGACGCCGATGTAGCTGCTGTCATGAACGACCTGTTTGTGAATGTGAAAGTGGACCGCGAGGAACGGCCAGACATAGACCAGATCTATATGGCTGCACTGGGCGCGATGGGGCAGCAAGGGGGCTGGCCGCTGACCATGTTTCTGCGGCCCGATGGCAAGCCTTTCTGGGGTGGCACTTATTTTCCGCCCCACGCACGCTACAACATGCCGGGCTTTGTCGATGTGTTGAACGCCGTGAATAACCTCTGGCAAGGAGATAAAGAAAAAATTAACCATAATGCCGAGGCGGTCTTCAATCATCTTGAAGGCAGGCTCGCTGCTCAAAATGCCGCCCGCCCGAATGAGATCGCGCGCTTCGATGATGTGACGCAACGGATCAGTGGTCTTATCGATCCCGTGCGCGGCGGTATCGAAGGCGCCCCTAAGTTTCCCAATGCTCCATTCATGGACGCTCTGTGGCTATCCTGGCTCTATAATCACGACAGCGATAACAGGGACAAGTTTATCCGTTCATTGAAGACCATGCTGCAAGGCGGCATCTATGATCACCTTGGGGGTGGTCTTTGCCGCTACAGCACGGATGCTGACTGGCTCGCGCCGCATTTTGAAAAAATGCTCTACGACAACGCCCAGCTGATCCGACACGCCAATTATGCCTTTGCGGAAACGAAGGATGATCTGTTCCGCATACGAATCGAAGAAACTATTGATTGGCTGGTCCGTGAAATGCGACTGCCGGACGGTAGTTTCACGTCCAGTCTCGATGCCGATAGCGAAGGCGAAGAAGGGAAATTCTACGTCTGGAGCGAGGCGGAGATAGACGGCGTTTTGGGAGAGGATAGTCAGGCCTTCAAGGCGTTCTATGGCGTTTCCCCGGGAGGCAACTGGGAAAGTCATAATATTCTGAATCGCTTGCACGATGTCGATTCTGCTGGGCCGGTACCGCCATCAATGCGCGACGCCAAGGCAAAGCTCTTCGCTCAGCGTGAAACACGCATTCGCCCGGGACGCGACGACAAGGCGCTGACAGACTGGAATGCATTGGCTATCCGTGCGCTCGCCGAAGCCGGACGAAGCTTCTCCAAACCGGAATGGGTGACGCTGGCGGTAGAAGCCTATCATGCGATCATGCAGCCATTTCGCGCCGGACAGATGGCACATTGCCGTATGGAGGATCGGCTGGTCTACCCTGCCCTTTCGACGGACTATGCCGGTATGATCAATGCAGCACTGGCGCTCTATGAAGCAAGTTCCGACCGGGGTTATGTGGATGATGCGGAGAAGCTGAAACAAGCGCTGGATGACCACCACCGGGATGCTTCCGGTAATTACCGTCTATCGGCGCTTGATGCCGACGATGTCATTCTTCACGCCTATGGTGATTATGATGAGGCTATCCCCAGCGCGACGAGCCAGATCATCGAAGCACTAACGCGGCTTTTCCTCGCAACCGGTGACATGACACTTTACCGAAGCAATGAAACATTGATCGAGGAAGCGCTTGGGCGTGCATTGGCGCAGCAATATGGTCAGATCGGTATATTGAATGCAGCCCGCATGGCAGCTGAACCACTATCGCTTGTCATTGCCACGCAGTCCCATCAAGACGAGCTTGTTTCGATAGCGAATCGAAACCCAGATCCACGGCGTCTCGACAAGATTGTCAGTTTCACGCCGAATGCAATGATCGAACTGCCGACAGGCGGTACGGCCCGGGCTGAAACGCCTTCCGCATGGTTCTGCAAAGGACAGGTCTGTCTCCCGCCCGTGGAAAGCGGCGATGCATTGCGCATTCTTCTGACAAGCGGAACGTGACAGACAAAAAAGCCACGCTGGAAAACCAGCGTGGCTTTTGTTTAGCGAAGCTGCAAGGAGCTTAGGTGTTCATCGAATCGAAGAACTCACCATTGCTCTTGGTCTGCTTGAGCTTGTCGATAAGGAACTCGATCGCATCGGTCGTGCCCATCGGCGCGAGAATACGGCGCAGAACGAAAATCTTCTGGAGATCGGCGCGCGGAACGAGCAGATCTTCCTTACGGGTGCCGGACTTGAGAATGTCCATGGCCGGGAAGATGCGCTTGTCAGCAACCTTGCGGTCGAGAACGATTTCCGAGTTACCTGTGCCCTTGAATTCTTCAAAGATCACTTCGTCCATACGGCTGCCGGTATCGATCAGCGCGGTCGCGATGATGGTGAGCGAACCGCCTTCTTCGATGTTACGTGCAGCACCGAAGAAACGCTTCGGACGCTGAAGCGCATTGGCGTCCACACCACCGGTCAAAACCTTACCGGACGACGGAACAACGGTGTTGTAGGCGCGACCAAGGCGGGTGATCGAGTCGAGCAGGATCACAACATCGCGTCCATGTTCAACCAGACGCTTGGCCTTTTCTATGACCATTTCAGCAACCTGAACGTGACGGGCTGCCGGTTCGTCGAAGGTTGACGAAATAACTTCGCCCTTCACCGAACGCTGCATGTCGGTCACTTCTTCCGGACGTTCATCAATCAGAAGAACGATCAGATAGCATTCCGGGTGATTGGCGGTGATCGAGTGCGCGATGTTCTGCAGCAGCACGGTCTTACCGGTACGTGGCGGAGCGACGATCAGACCGCGCTGGCCCTTGCCGAGCGGCGCAACCAGATCGATGACGCGCGGCGACAGATCCTTGGAGGTCGGAACTTCCAGCTCCATCTTGAAGCGCTCATTCGGATAGAGCGGCGTCAGATTGTCGAAGTGAACCTTGTGGCGAATCTTTTCCGGGTCTTCGAAATTGATCGAATTGACCTTGAGAAGCGCAAAATAGCGCTCGCCTTCCTTCGGGCCGCGGATCGGACCTTCAACTGTATCACCGGTCTTCAGCGAGAAGCGGCGCAGCTGCGAAGGAGAAATATAAATATCGTCGGGGCCTGGCAGATAATTGGCATCGGCTGAGCGCAGGAAGCCAAATCCGTCCTGCAATACTTCGACAACGCCTTCACCGATGATCTCGACATCCTGCGAAGCCAGCTTCTTGAGAATCGCGAACATCAGTTCCTGCTTGCGCATCGCGCTCGCATTTTCGACTTCAAGGGTTTCGGCAAAAGCAAGCAGCTCAACCGGTGTTTTATTTTTTAGTTCTTGTAGTTTCATTTCCTGCATGGATGAGGAACTCTTTTGAAATATAAGGAGAAAATGCAGTTGTTCGGAAAGTTGGTCAGCTGTGGGCTGGACCGGCATCGAAGGCCTGCGATCAGGAAGGGAAGAGGCTTCCTTCATACCGATTTGCGATATGAAGAGCAAGTCACATGTAGTGACTGCGCAGAAATTCTGCAACGGGAAAATGGCAGAAACCCGACCTATCGGGTTTCTTTTAGGTTATTTCAGCAATTAAAATGGTTTTACGATCACCAGAATAACGATCAGGACCATCAGGACTGTTGGCACTTCGTTAACGATTCGCCAATGCCTTGCCGGTTTCATGTTCTTGTCTTCCGCGAAAAGGCGTGTCGCCTTCGAAAGATATCCATGCATACCGGACATCAGCACGACCAGCAGCAGCTTGGCGTGCAGCCAGCCGCCCTGAAAGCGGAAGATTTCCCAGGCCATCCACAGACCGGCAATCCAGGTTACAGCCATTGCCGGATTGATGATGAAGTGCAGCAACCGCTTTTCCATCACCTTGAAAGTCTCGGAAGCTTCAGAGCCCGGCTTTGTCGCACAATGATAGACGAAAAGCCGTGGCAGGTAGAGCATGCCAGCCATCCAGGCGATGACGGCGATCACGTGAACCGCTTTTACCCAGAGATAGGCATCGGTTGGATTCACGTGAAACAATGCCCAGACGCCGAGCACCACAATCACAAGCGCTGCGATCATGCGGATATAGGCAGCCTTGGTGCTGCTCTTCGATGTCGGCTGGCTCACGATTTTTCTCCACGAATGCGATCAATCATGCGCTGGACATTTTCGACCGGCGCTTGAGGCGTAATTCCATGTCCGAGATTGAAGATCAGTGGACCTTTCCCCAGACGTTCGAGGATCGCATCCACGCCTTCATCGAGTGCAGAACCGCCCGCAACAACGCGCAACGGGTCGAGATTGCCCTGAATCGCGCCGTCTTCCTGCAAGGCGGCGGCAAAATTGAGCGGAACCGACCAATCGAGGCCGAGCACATCAACGCCGGTCTTTTCGCGGTATCCCGCATAAAGCATCCCTGCCCCTTTCGGGAAACCGATGATGCGCGCTTCGGGATAGACAGCGCGAACTTTTTGAACAATCCGCGCCACCGGCTGGATGCAGAACCGCTCAAAGCAATCTTCGTCCAGAACACCCGACCATGAATCGAAAATCTGTACGGCGTCTGCGCCAGCATCCAGCTGTTCGATAAGATATTCTGCTGACACATCAGCCAGATCATTCAAAAGCTTTTCGAAGGCTTCCGGGAAACGATAGGCGAAAAGACGAGCGGGGGCCTGATCCGGTGTGCCGTGACCGGCGATCATATAGGTCGCAACAGTCCAGGGAGCGCCACAGAAGCCGAGCAGCGTCGTTTCGTCGGGCAACTGCTCGCGCAGTAGCCGAACCGTCTCATAGACCGGCTCCAGCCGTTTGGCGACACCTTCCGTCTCAAGCCAGAAAATCTCGTCAGCGTCGATAGGGGTCATCAAGGGTCCCTTGCCTTCTTCAAAGCGAAGGTCGCGCCCAAGGGCGTGAGGGATGACCAGAATGTCGGAAAAGAGAATGGCTGCATCGAAGCCATAACGGCGGATTGGCTGAAGTGTCACTTCGACAGCCAGATCGGGCGAATAACACAGATCGAGAAAGCTCCCTGCCCTCTTCCGCGTCTCGCGATATTCGGGAAGGTAGCGACCGGCCTGACGCATCATCCAGATGGGAGGTGGAAAGACCGTTTCACCGTCGATCACTCTCAAGACTTTGCGCTTCATCTGATTTTTATCCGCCCTGTTGGTTGCCTGATCCGGTTTTGGTCTGAAGTTATCCAGTCCGGTTCTCATAAAGAAAGGATGATTCAGGAATCTTTTGATTCTTAGAGTCTGTTGGAATCGGGGATTAAGGTCTGTCCCGGTTTTCCCCACAGTTCCAAAATTGCCATCTCATCCTGTGCAATTTTTCGCCGCCAGTCTGACCGAAAACGTAAAAAACTCAATTCCCTCTTTTAATATAAAGGGTTACCAATTGACGCAGTTCATGAGCTTTTGTGGAAAAGCTGGGAATAATTGAGAGGTTTCCCGAAATTGCGAGTCTTGTCCACACATGTTGATGGCGGCTCCGCACATGTTCGCCCGCTGTGGATGACTTGCCAATTTTTCCACGGCCTGCCATGGCTTGTGGACGAAGCCTCGGCCTTACGCACAGCCGTCAACAGGAGGGCAACAAAACTGTGACCAGAACGCTTTCCTACTTTCATCTCCATCTGATTTCTGATGCGACGGGAGAGACTCTCCTTGCAGCCGGACGTGCGGCTGCGGCGCAATATGCCAATGCGCGGGCCATCGAGCATATTTATCCACTGATCCGTACCGAGAAGCAGCTGCGCAAGGTTCTGGAAGGGATCGATGCCGAACCGGGTATCGTTCTCTATACGATTGTCGATCAGAAACTGGCTGCAATCATCGATGAAGCCTGTGCGGAAATGGGCGTTCCCAGCGTTTCTGTGCTGGAACCGGTGCTGAACACGTTCCAGTCCTATCTTGGTGCGCCGGCGCATCGCCGCGCCAGCGCGCAGCATGTGCTCAATGCCGATTATTTTCGCCGGATCGACGCGCTGAATTTCACGATGGAGCATGATGACGGACAATTGCCGCTCGATATCGAGGAGGCCGACGTCATTCTGGTCGGCATTTCGCGTACGTCCAAGACGCCAACCAGCATTTATCTCGCCAATCGTGGCGTGAAGGCGACCAATGTTCCAATCGTATTGGGCATTCCGGTTCCAGAAGTTCTGTTTACAGCCAAGCGACCGCTGATTGTCGGGCTGGTCGCGACTGCGGAGCGGATCTCTCAAATCCGTCAGAACCGGCCGCTCGGCAGTGTGCCATCGCTCGATACGGGACTTTACACAGACCGGGTGTCCATTTCCGAAGAACTGGCCTTTGCGCGCAACATCTGCAACAGACATGGCTGGCCGATCATCGATGTGTCGCGCCGTTCTATCGAGGAAACGGCTGCCGCCATATTGGCGCTTTTGCGCACCGGGAAGAACGAAGGATTTCAATCATGACGACCAGGCTCATTCTTGCTTCCAAGAGCCCTTTTCGCTCGGCGCTGTTGAAAAATGCCGGGATCGATTTTTCGGGCGAAAGCGCCGATATTGATGAGCGCGCCGTCGAAGCGCCGCTTTATGAAACGGGCGCGACGCCTGAAGAAGTGGCCCAGGTTCTGGCTGAAGCCAAGGCGCTCGATGTGAGCGAAAAAAATCCGGGCGCTGTGGTGATCGGTTGCGACCAGACCTTGTCGCTTGGAGACGAGATTTTCCACAAGCCTGCCAATATGGAAGCGGCGGGGCATCAGCTTTTGCAGTTTTCCGGCAAGACGCACCAGCTCAACAGCGCGGTGGTTCTGGTAAAAGACGGCGAGACCCTGTGGCGTCATGTTTCGGTAGCGCGCATGACCATGCGCAAGCTCGATCCGGCATTTGTCGGGCGCTATCTTGGTCGGGTCGGCGACAGCGCGCTTTCCAGCGTCGGCGCTTATCAGGTGGAAGGTCCGGGCATCCAGCTTTTCGAAAAGATCGAAGGCGATTATTTCACGATTGTCGGTCTGCCGCTGCTGCCGCTGCTTGCCGAACTGCGCAAGGAAAACCTCATCGATGGCTGACACGACATCCGTGACGGGGCCGAAGGCTTTCGTCACCGGCTTTCCGATCAAACATTCGCGTTCGCCGCTGATCCATGGATTCTGGCTGAAGGCGCTTGGAATTGACGGCTCTTACGAGCCGATTGCGGTGAAACCGGAAGATTTTGCCGCTTTTGCCGCATCTTTGGCCGACAATGGCTTTGCGGGCGGCAATGTGACGATCCCGCATAAGGAAGCAGCCCACGCGGCAGCCGACAGTCTGGATGCGGCTGCAACGGCCATCGGCGCGGTCAACACGCTGTGGTTTGAGGACGGCAAGCTTCGCGGCGGCAATACGGATGCCTACGGCTTCGCAGCCAATCTCGATGATTATGCTCCGGGCTGGGACAATGCGGATACAGCGCTTGTTCTGGGCGCGGGCGGCGCGAGCCGCGCCGTCATCCACGCGCTTTTATCGCGCGGCTTTTCAAAAGTTTCGGTTATCAATCGCACGGTCAGCCGGGCGGAAGAACTGGCGACACATTTTGGCGCTGCCGTTTCAGCTTCCGGCTGGGACAGCGCACAGCAACGCGTCGCCGATGCCGGATTGATCATCAACACCACGTCGCTTGGAATGAGCGGACATGACGACGATGGCGGTTTTCCGCTGGATCTGCGTGTCGCTTCAAAAGGCGCTATAGCGACAGATATCGTCTATGTTCCGCTCAAAACGCCTTTTCTGAAAGGTGCAGAAGAAGCTGGTCTCAAGACCGTGGACGGGCTCGGTATGTTACTGCATCAGGCGGTGCCGGGTTTTGAACGCTGGTTTGGCCAAAAGCCTGAGGTGACGGCAGCGCTTCGCGAGCATATTCTGGCGGATATGGCAAAGGCTGGCGCTCTATGATCATTCTCGGACTGACAGGCTCTATCGGCATGGGAAAAACCACGGCGTCCAATATGTTCGCTGAGGCGGGTGTCCCCGTTTACAGCGCTGACGCCGCCGTCCATCAGCTCTATTCAGGCCGAGCCGCGCCACTGATCGAGGCGGCTTTTCCGGGCACGGTGGCAAATGGCATTGTGGACCGTGAAAAGCTCTCGGCTGAGGTCATCGGCAAGCCGGATGCCCTGAAGAAGCTCGAGAGCATCGTGCATCCGCTTGTTCGTGAGGAAGAAGAAGCGTTTCTGCGCGAGGCTGAAGCGCAAGGCGCGGCTATCGCTCTGGTCGATATTCCGCTGCTGTTCGAAACCGGCGGTGAAAAGCGTGTAGACAGGATCGTTGTGGTATCGGCTCCCGCTGATATTCAGCGCGTCCGCGTTTTGGCGCGACCCGGCATGACGGAAGAAAAGCTCGACGCCATTCTCGCCCGGCAGACACCGGATGCGGAAAAGCGCGCCCGCGCGGATTTTGTACTCGATACCAGCGGCAGTTTTGACAATCTGCGTCAGCAGATAACGGCGGTTATCCAGAAATTGAGTGGAAAGCCGGCTGTCGCGACCGAATAGCGACATTTGCTGTGCTATAAGTTCTAGACAATTTTCTGAGAGGTTCCTCAATGCGCGAGATCGTTTTCGATACCGAAACCACCGGTCTGGAAAGACTGGAGGATCGCGTGATCGAAATTGGTGGCGTGGAACTGATCAACAAGTTTCCCACAGGCCGCACGTTCCATAAATTCATCAATCCGCAGGGACGCCAGGTTCATCCCGAAGCGCTGGCCGTGCATGGCATCAGCAACGAGCAATTGCTGGACAAACCGACTTTTGCGGAAATTCTGGACGAGTTTCTCGAATTCTTCGACGGTGCAAAACTGGTGGCGCACAATGCTATGTTCGACCTTGGCTTCATGAATGCCGAGCTTGAACGGCTTGGAAAGCCGGAAATCGCTGTGGAGCGCATTGTTGATACGCTGGCGCTGGCGCGCCGCAAGCATCCGATGGGGCCGAACTCGCTGGATGCGCTGTGCAAGCGCTACGGCATCGAAAATTCACACCGCACGCTGCACGGCGCGTTGCTCGACTCTGAAATTCTGGCGGAAGTCTATATCGAGCTGATCGGCGGCAAGCAGACGGCGCTTGGTCTAAGCATGGATGGTGGGCCGAACGGCAATAACACATCCGATGGAGGTGCAGCGATTGTGCTGGCGGCGCGCCCTGCCCCGCTGAAAGCCCGCATCAGCGAAACGGAACGTGCAGCCCACACGGCGCTCGTGGACGGCATGGGCGACAAGGCGATCTGGAAAAAATACTCGGCCTGAGAACCTGATAGTACGAAATGAAAAAGCCCGGCTTTGTAGCCGGGCTTTTCGTATTGGAAAGCTATAAAGCTTAGCTTTTGACGGCAGCCTTGGCCTGTTCTTCGGCCATGCGCTGCTGGAACATCTGCGCGAAATCGATCGGGTCGATCATCAGCGGCGGGTAGCCGCCATTGCGCGTTGCGTCAGCAATGATCTGGCGTGCGAACGGGAACAGCAGACGCGGGCATTCGATGAACAGCAGCGGCAGCATGTGCTCCTGCGGAATGCCCGAAATGCGGAAAACGCCGCCATAGACCAGTTCCGTGTTGAACAGAACGTCCTTGCCGTCCACAGCCTTGGCTTCCAGCGTCAGCACAACGTCAAAATCCGTTTCGGAAAGCGGATTGGCGTTCACATTCACATTGATGTTGATCGAAGGGGCCTTATCGCGCGGGCGCAGCGACAGCGGCGCACCCGGGCTTTCAAAGGACAGATCCTTCACATATTGCGCCAGAATGTTGAGGGACGGCTCGGCGGTCGCGCCGTTGCCATTCTTTACTTCGCCCGCAGCCTTATCGCTCATTATCGGTATGCCTTCTTTTCGGTAATTAAACTCGTTGCCCCAAAAGGCTGGAATGCTTGGCTAGCATGTGAAGGAGCATGAGGCAAGAAAGGCTTTCAACGTTAGCTATTGCTGCTGTTAGCCGTCTTTGCGCTCGCCTTTCCACGGCGAATTGTCATTCGGCTTGGTCGTATAGTCTTCCGGGTTGAGATCGATGACGCGATCCTCGCCCCGGTTTGGATTGGGTTGCTGATACTGGCCATAGCCATCCGAATAGCGCGCCGATGTGGCGACAACCATGCGGCCGCGTACGAATTTTTCCCAGACGATATCGCGAATGAACGGGATGAAGAGCAGAATGCCAACGGTACTGGTCACAAAGCCGGGCACGATCAGCATGATCGCAGCCAGAACCAGCATGGCGCCATGCACCATTTCACGATCCGGAACGCGGCCTGCGGCCGTTTCCGTGCGGATGCGCTGGAGAAGGCCAATGCCCTGCACACGTAAAAGGAAAAAGCCAAGCATGGCGCTCAGGATCACCAGACCCAGTGTCGCGAAGACGCCGATATGGCTGCCGACGATCACAAAACCGGCGATCTCGATGAACGGCATTGCCAGCATGATGAGAGGGGCGAAAGAAGACGACACGTGAGTCACGACCTTTTTAATCTGTGGTTGATGTTCCGAACATAACGACAAATGTAGCTTTTTCAGGTTCGGAACGAAATTGAAACTGTCTATCATGAAATATCAAATAGGTACGCGTGATCGGGATTTGAATGATTGCGCCTGCCGATCTATATGTATGAAACAGAAACTCACGATCGGAAGGGTTTTGACGCCCTCTCCTTCAATCAACGGCAGGCGGCATGGAATTTTTCGACTTCGGCACGATCTTCTTCTTCATCGCAGCGGTGATCATTTTTCTCCAGCTGAGGAATGTTCTTGGTCGCCGTACTGGAAATGAAAAGCCGCCCTTCGATCCCTATACATCGGCCAAAAGCGCTGACAATGCCGCGCCTGCCGGTTCGGATGGCGACAATGTCGTGGCTCTGCCGCAGCGCGCCGGTGAGAAGGATTTCTCGGCAATCGACAAGATCGCGGCGACCGGAACGCCGATCAATGACGGTCTGCGGGCAATTTATGCCGCTGATCCTACCTTCGAACCCGCCCGTTTCGTGGACGGTGTGAAGATCGCCTATGAAATGATTGTGATGTCCTTTGCCGATGGCGATCGCAAAGTTTTGAAGAATCTTTTGTCGAAGGAAGTCTATGAAGGCTTCGTTTCGGCCATTGAGGAACGCGAGCAGCGCGGCGAGAGCGTGCGCTCTTCCTTCGTGGGTATCGAGAAGGCGGAAATCGCGGCTGCCGAAATGAAGGGGTCGGAAGCGCATGTGACGCTGAACATTGTCAGCCAGATGATTTCGGCGACGCTTGACAAGGAAGGCAAGCTGATCGACGGCGACCTCGAAAATGTGGTCGAGATCAAGGATTTGTGGACTTTCGCCCGCGATGCGCGCTCGCGTGATCCCAACTGGAAGCTTGTCGCGACCGAAGCGGAAGATTAAGAGAAGGCTTAAGAATCGGGCCGCTGATTTCAGCGGCCTTTTTGTTTGTACTTGATAGAGCCGTACCTTTTTAAAAGCGGAAACGTCGGAACGGCTCTATCAATTTGTTTTCACCGCATTTCCTTTGCAAAACCGTTTCACACTTTTGCTGGAAATGCTCTAGACGGATGCGGCTGTGAGCAACTTGGCGAGGATTTTCCGCCCGGTGGGTTTTTCCGATTGCCCCGGCTGGGACCGGGACGATCAGGCCCCTGCATTTGCTGCTTTTCGCCGTTCCGCCGATTATGCGGCGCATCAGACCTATAACAGCGGTAGCCTTGGTATCAGCTTCGAGGCGCTGGAACCTGTGTTTGCGGCAGCGCGGCTTCTCGATAATCCCGATACGATCACTGCCCGCGCCTTTTTCGAACAGCATTTCGTGCCGTGCCGCATCGTTCTGGAACAGGATCGGGGCTTTGTCACCGGTTTTTACGAGCCGGAAATCGAAGCATCCCGTATCGCGGATGACAGATTTACGGTGCCGTTTCTGAGAAAGCCGGACGATCTCGTCAAGGTGACCGATGAGAACCGCCCCGCCGGTTTCGATCCGAGCTATGCGTTCGCGCGTCAGACAGAGGCTGGGCTTGTCGAATATGACGACCGTCGCCAGATTGAACTGGGCAGTCTTTCCGGCTGCGGGCTGGAGATCGCCTTCGTCGCTGATCGTGTGGATGCGTTTTTTGCTCATGTTCAGGGTGCAGCCAGACTGAAGCTCACCGATGGCGGCATGATGCGCATTACCTATGCCGCCAAGGCGGGCCATCCCTTCACAGGTATTGGACGTATTCTCGTCGCCAATGGAGAAATTCCGGCAGCCGATATTTCCATGCAGACGATCCGGCGCTGGCTGAAAGATCATCCCGACAAGGCGGATGTGCTGATCTGGCAGAACCGGTCCTACATCTTCTTCCGGGAAGCGCCGGTGGATGATGCTGATGCGGGTCCGATTGCGGCTGCCAAGGTTCCGCTCACGGCGGGCCGGTCGCTTGCCGTTGACCGGCTGCTGCACACTTTCGGCACGCCCTTTTATGTCGATGCGCCGACGGTTACTGTTTTCGATGGCGCGCCTTTCGCGCGGCTGATGATCGCACAGGATACCGGCACAGCCATTGTCGGCCCGGCGCGCGGCGATCTGTTTGCTGGGTCTGGCGATGCGGCTGGCGAGATTGCCGGTGGTATCAAGAGTGCAGCGGATTTCTACGCGCTCGTGCCGCGCAATCTGGTGGGGGCGTGACCATGGCGCGCGACATCGATAAATCCGGCAAGGATTATCTGCGGCCCGAAGACCGCATTCTCTGGGAAACGGTCGCCAAGACCGCAAAGCCCCTGTCGCGACAGAAGCCGGTTGCGGAAGAGCTGCCCGATTTCAAGACCTTGATGGCGGAAGAAGAAAAACGCCCGGCGCTGAAAGTACCGCAGGCTTCGAGCGATGAAAGCGCCAAACCGAAAAAGGGCCTGTCTTCGCTTAGTGAAATGCAGATCAAGTCGCTGGATAAGCCGACCCATCGCAAGATCGCCAAAGGCAGGGTCGATATTGAGGCGCGGATCGATCTTCATGGTCTCACGCAGAATGAGGCACATGGTCTTCTCTATAGCTTTCTGGTCAGCGCCCATGCACGCGGTTTGCGGCATGTGATGGTGATCACCGGTAAGGGGCGTTCTTTCGGCAGCGAAGGTATTTTGCGCCAGGCGGTGCCGCACTGGTTTTCCACGCCGCTGTTCCGGCTTCTGGTCAGCGCTTTTGAAGATGCCGCACGCCATCATGGCGGTCACGGCGCGCTTTATGTCCGGCTGCGCCGCCAGACCCAGCAGAACTTGCTCGGCGGGGGCCTTGGCGGAGGCAGACAGCAGCGATGACCCCGTTTGGAAAGCGCTTGCGGGAACTGCGTGAAGAGCGCGGCGTGACGCAGAAGGAAATGGCGGCGGCACTGCGCGTTTCGCCTGCTTATCTGTCGGCGCTGGAACATGGCCGGCGCGGACAGCCGACCTGGGATCTGCTTCAGCGGATCATCACTTATTTCAATATTATCTGGGATGAGGCGGAAGAGTTGCAAAGCCTTGCGGCCGTTTCGCATCCGCGCGTGGTGATCGACACGTCCGGCCTGTCACCGCAGGCAACGGAGCTCGCCAATCTTCTGGCGCGCAATATCCGCATCATCGACAAGGAAACCATCAAGCGCCTGAGCGATGATATCGAGACGGCGCGTAAGCGCCGCCGGGGCATCATCCCGAAGGGCTAGAACAAAGCCTTCAGCTCGTCCAGCTTGGTGTTGACCAGCCAGCCATAGTAATTTTCCTGCGGCAGTTGCGGGTCGGAACGCCCTGCATTCTCATTTGCCAGCGCACGGGCGCGGGCATCGGCGCCGCCGGTATTATAAAGCGTGGCGGTGAGGCCCGGATTTTTGGAAATGTCGAAACCGGCAATCTGGCGATAGGAATTGATCGACTGTTTCAACGTCGCTGCGATGTATGGCAGCGTCAGATCCGGGTCCATAATGGTCTTGTAGACCGCGCTGCCGTCCTCCGCGTCAAGCTTCGGCAAACCGGAAACACGGTTCACCATGTCGGTCATCTGCAATGCGGTCAGCGGATTGATCTGGCCGAGACCAAAAGTCTGTCCGCCATAGAAAGGCTGGAAGAAAACAGCGCTGAAGCGGTTGTTTGGATAGGAATTGCCGCCAACCGACTTGCCGCGGAACGTCTTGTTCCAGACCGTTTCACGGCATGACCACAGCGAATAGCTGTCCTTGAACTTCAGGCAGTCGGCGAATTCGGGACGCTTGATAAACTGCCCGATGCTTTCGCCATTATAGCCGAAGCTCACACCCTGATTCACATAGGACATGGCTTTCACGTAATAGGTCTGAAGCCGGTCATAGACGTCGACATTATAGGTGTGCTCACCCACAATCGCGCCAACAATATGAATGGGATCAATGCCATAGGCGGCAGCGGTCGAACGAATCTTCGAACGCAGCGAGGCGTCCTTCTTCAGAAGATTATAGATCTTCTGGTATTTCTTTTCATAGGTGGTGCTCAGTTCCCGGGTGCGCTTCGCGGATGCGCCGGGAATAGGCGGCTGTTCCGCATTGCGGTTGCCGGGCGGCACGACCGTGACGGCATAGGCGCTTTGGCTTGCGAGCATGAAGGCCAGGGTGACGCCAGCAACAGTGGAAACCGGCTTTGCATTGGAAATGGCGCGGAAACAAAAGCCAGCAATGCGGTTCAGTGTACTATTGCTTATCATTGTTCGGAAGCGGCCCTGATATGGTAAATGGATCGTGAAATTGCGGGGAAAATAGAAAACCCCCTCGCGCAAGTCGAGGGGTTTCTTTGTCGAAGCATGAAAGCAACGGGGGCCGTGGCTTTCCGGTCACTTGTTGCGAACGGCTTTTTGCCACAAAGCAGGATGTGTCGTCCTGTTTTTGTAGTCAATGGCGGCAAAGATGTCCTTTCTGGCGGTGAAAAAGCGCATTTCAACCAAATAAGAATTGGGAATAAAATCATAGAAATAGCGGTATTCCTAGTTGTTCATATATAAAATTGAATTTTGGCATTAATAAAGAAATATAAGATGATTGTAATTCAATTATTTAAACAGTAAAAATATAATAATTATTGCATGCAGTTTCAGAATACGCAAATTAGAATTGTTATAAAAGATCATTATTGATGTCTTATTGTTGCCATTTAAAGAAGACTATCAATGTCAACTTTATGTGGAAATGATGATGGTCATCTATTCATCGCGGCGCGTTATGCGGAAGCATCGGGAAGAGAAAAGCTGGATATCGGCTTCAAGATCACTTCTTGCCAGTACTTGCTTTTCAACTGCGCTTATTGTTAGCGGTGCATCTTCGATGGCACAAACCGCATCTGATCAAGAACAAGAGGCAGCAGCCGATACGATTGTTCTTGACCAGATCGTCCTGACGGCGTCGTCGATTGCTACGACTTTGAAAGAAGCGCCGGCGAGCATCTCTGTAGTCGATCAGGATCAGCTTCAGCAGCGCGGTGCACCGGACATTACCGAAGCTCTGCGTACCGTGCCGGGGGTCAATGTTGGATTCGACAGCAGCGGTACACGCGGCATCAGCATTCGCGGTTTGGGTAGTGCTTATACCCTCCTTATGGTGGACGGAAAGCGGATCAATGCGGGTCTGACCACGCTGCGCGACTATAATGGCGACCTCAGCTGGATTCCTGTCGACGCCATCGAGCGTATCGAAGTGGTGCGCGGCCCGATGTCCACGCTTTACGGTTCCGATGCGCTTGGCGGTGTGGTCAACATTATCACCAAGAAGTCGAGTGATAAGTGGTCCGGCTCGCTGACGACCGAGTGGATCCAGCCTGAAAGCGATGCGACTGGCGTTTCCAAGAAGGTCAGCGCCTATGTCAGCGGCCCGATTGTGCCGGATGAACTGACCATGACTATGTATGGCAACATAGGCAGCAAGGACCCCGGCAATTCGGCAAAGCTCGGCGATATCACCGTGCCGACCGGCATCGATGATTACGATATCAATGCAAAACTCTCCTGGACGCCGGTCAAGGGTCAGCTTTTCGAGCTTGAAGGCGGCACCGGACGCGAAAAATACCACCCTTATCTGGCGGATGGCGAAATCGATACCAGGAATACCGAGATTACCAGAACAACTGGTTCGCTCCGCCATGTCGGTGAATGGGAGTTCGGCACATCCACGATCACCGGCATGATCGAACATGCGGAGAATTTTCACACATCCGCAGACGCCAATGGTTTGCCCGATGACGGTACGTCGATCACCGTCGACACCTATACGCTCGACGGCAAGGTTTCCATGCCGCTGGATTTCTGGTTCGAGCAGAACCTGACGGTGGGTAGCGAGTTCCGTTATGAGGACATGAACGATCCGGAAAATCTCGGTATCGCCAATTCCGTCACCGGAACGACCGGCTCCACCCAAACGAGCATGTGGTCGGCCGCCGTCTTCATGGAAGACCAGATCAGGCTCCGGGATGATCTGAAGCTGACTGCCGGGCTGCGTATCGACCAGCATGAGGAATTCGGCACCCATGCCAGCCCGCGCCTCTACCTGAATTATGATTTGAATGACAATCTATCGTTCTAGGCGGGCTGGGCGCAGGCCTTCAAGGCGCCAAATCTACGCCAGTTGAACCCGAACTGGGTCCAGACCTCGCGCGGTAACGGTTGCGGCGCGGTGGGCGGCCCCTGCGAAATGGTTGGCAATCCGGATTTGCAGCCGGAAACCAGCAACAGTTTCGAAATCGGCGGCGCCTATACGCAGGATATCTGGGAAGCGGGACTGGCCTATTTCTATAACGACATTAAGGACAAGATCACCTCGGCGCGTGAGGCCTCGCCGATTCTGGACAATGGTACGAAATATGTTCAGCAGATCAATGTCGACCGCGCGCGCACGCAAGGTTTTGAAGGCAATCTCAAGGTTCAGCTGCATCCTGATGTGACCTGGAGCAACTCCTTCACCTACCTGATCGAATCCGTCAATCTGGAGACCGGCGAACCGCTTGCCGCCGATCCGGAATATTCCATCCATACGGAACTTGCCTGGCGCGTACGCGAGAATTTCAGCGTCATCGGTTCAATGGATTTCTACGGCAAGCAGGTGGACTACGTCATGGACGCAACCTCCGTAACCGCTCAGAACGTATCAGCCTACAATATGGTCAATGCGTCGTTCAAATATGATCCGAGCGAGAATTTCACGCTGCGTGCTGGCGTGAACAATATCTTTGACGAGCAGCCCGAAGCCGAGTCCAGTTATTCTGAAAACGGCAGAAGCTATTTCGTTTCGCTGACCTCGAAATTCTGACCAGAACCAACGCACATTCCGCAAACTGTGCACAGTTTGCGGAATGTGCCAGAGGAATTGAAACCTCATGTATCAAAAGAAATTCATCCGAAATCTGCTCGTACTGCCGTTGTTGAGTGTTGCGATAGCGCCGACTTATGTCGCCGCACAGGAGACCGTCATTCAACACGCGCACGGAGAAACCAAATTTTCGACCACGCCGCAGAAAGTTGCCGTCTTCGATCTCGCGGCATTGGATATTCTGCATTCGCTTGGCGTGAAGGCTGTAGCCGGTGTTCCGAAAACCAAGGATAAGCCCGCAAATTTTCCCGCTTACCTTGGTGACTATGCAGGATCATCTTACGCAGCGGTTGGCACCCTGTTTGAACCTGACGAGGTTGAGCTGCAAGCATTGAAGCCGGACCTGATTATCGTCGGGGGACGTTCCCGTACAAAGTTCGATGCTGTTGCCACAATCGCGCCGTCCATCGATATCACCGAGAGCGGAAACGATATTGCGCAGATCGCCATCGACAATACGGAGAAGCTGGCAAAGGTCTTTGGTGCGGAAGATACGGCGGCAAAGCGCATTGAAACGCTGAAAACCGCCCTCACAGATTTGAGGGCACAGGCCAAAGCTGCGGGCACCGGGCTGGTGCTGTTTTCGGCAGGTCGAAATGTTTCGGCGCAACCACCGGGCTCGCGCTTTGGCGTGGTTTATGATTTTGTCGGGATCAAATCCGTTATGCCAAAGTCCGATGCGTCGGAAGGCGGTCCGCGTCCGAAGCCCGGCTCACCTGAAGCTGAGGCGCGACGTGTAGCGCAGGAAAAGCTGCTGCAAGATGCGCTCGCTGCCGATCCAGACTGGTTGTTTATTCTCGACCGTAGTGCTGCGGTTGGTAGCGAGCCGAGTACTCTCGCGGAGCGTTTGGGGGCAATGCCGGAGGTGACGAAGACCCGCGCCTGGCAACAGAAGCATGTCGTCTTTCTCAACCCCAAGCTCTGGTATCAGGTGGGAGCTGGCATCGAAGCGCTCACCACCAATGCGAATGAGTTGAGTGCAGCCTTGCGGTCGGCAAAGTAAGCTCGTCGTGCATTCCGAATGAAAAAAAGGCAGAGGTTTCACCCTCTGCCTTTTTCATAAAGCCTCTCGGCGCGGTTACAGAATGAAGCGCGACAGGTCGGTGTTCTTGGACAGAGCGCCCACCTTTTCCTTCACATAGTTCGCGTCGACGGTGAAGGTCGCACCGGTTTTGTCCGGGGCAGTGAACGAAATCTCGTCCAGAACCTTTTCCATCACCGTTTGCAAGCGGCGAGCGCCGATGTTTTCGACGGTCGCATTCAGATCGACTGCAATATCAGCAAGAGCATCGATGGCGTCATCGGTGAAGGACAGCGTCACCTCTTCCGTCTGCATCAGCGAAATATACTGCTTGATCAGGCTTGCCTCCGTTTCCGTGAGGATACGGCGGAAGTCTTCGCGTGTCAGAGCGGAAAGCTCGACGCGGATCGGCAGACGGCCTTGCAATTCCGGCAGAAGATCGGACGGCTTCGACACATGGAATGCGCCGGAGGTGATGAAGAGGATATGATCCGTCTTCACCGGTCCGTATTTGGTCGCAACCGTGGTGCCTTCGACGAGCGGCAGCAGATCGCGCTGCACGCCTTCGCGTGAAACGCCAGCACCGCCGCCGCCTTCGCGAGAGGCGATCTTGTCGATCTCATCGATGAACACGATACCTTCGTCTTCGGTGACGCGCAGCGCTTCCTGCACAATCTGGTCCTGATCGAGCAGCTTGTCGGATTCATCATTGACGAGGATTGCATAGGAATCCTTCACCGTGGTCTTGCGCGTCTTGGTGCGCCCGCCCATGGCCTTGCCCAGCATGTCCGACAGGTTGAGCACGCCGATGTTCGCGCCCGGCATGCCGGGGATCTCGAAATTCGAGTTCGATCCGGTATCGGCGACATCGACCTCGATTTCCTTGTCGTCCAGCTCGCCGTTGCGCAGCTTCTTGCGGAAACTGTCGCGGGTAGCGGGGCTTGCCGTCTTGCCGACCAGAGCTTCGAGAACGCGTTCCTCGGCATTGAGATGCGCCTTGGCCTTCACGTCGTCGCGGCGCTTTTCGCGCACGAGCGCGATGGCGACTTCAACGAGGTCACGGATGATCTGTTCCACGTCGCGGCCGACATAGCCCACTTCGGTGAACTTGGTGGCTTCGACCTTGACGAAAGGCGCGCCCGCAAGCTTGGCGAGGCGGCGCGAGATTTCCGTCTTGCCGACGCCGGTCGGTCCGATCATCAGGATGTTCTTCGGCATGACCTCTTCGCGCATCTGCCCTTCGAGCTGCTGGCGGCGCCAGCGGTTGCGCAAGGCGATGGCCACGGCGCGCTTGGCGTCGTTCTGGCCGATGATGAACCGGTCAAGTTCCGAAACGATTTCACGGGGAGAGAAGTTACTCATTTTACAACCCACTTTGCCACTGCTTGATGAACTCGAACGGATGCAGCAGCATGATCACGTTGAGCGTAAGATTGTCGCGAATGACGATCAGCGCCAGAATTTCAAAGAAGAGCGCGATGGCGACGGTGATTTTTGTTGGCAGCTTTGCGGCGATCAGGAACCCGAGCGCGGCGGCGAGCGTATCGGAAACCGAATTCACGATGCTGTCGCCGAAATAGTCCACCGAGGACGTATTGGCGCGATAGCGCTCGATAATGAAATTCGAGTTTTCGACCAGCTCCCAGACCGCTTCGATGCCGACCGCAGCCGCAAGTCTCAAGCCGAGCGGGGCTTTGGGCGCGATGACCGTGAACAGCCAGTAGAACAGAAAGCCATGGATGATATGCGACAGCGTGTACCAGTCGGCTATATGCTGCGAGTTCTCCGATTTCAGAGACCCCGACCATAGTTTTATGGTGCCGCAGTCGCACATGGCGATCCGCCCGTCGAGGTGCAGCCAGATGGCCTGCACCGCGATGATGGCAATCACGATCAGGACGCCCAGGCCCCAGCGTTGTCCACTCGGTTTGGTGACCTGCGCGAGCGAACTCATTCTGCGTCCAGGCTTTCCACGAGGATATTGTGGTTGGTGTAGATGCAGATATCGGCTGCGATCTCCATCGCCTTGCGGGCGATCTCTTCTGCCGATTTGTCGGTATCGATCAGCGCACGGGCCGCAGCCAGCGCATAATTGCCGCCCGAACCGATGGCCATGACGCCATGTTCCGGTTCAAGCACGTCGCCGGTGCCGGTAAGCGCTAGCGTCACCTTGCTGTCGGCGACAAGCATCATGGCTTCGAGCTTGCGCAGATAACGGTCGGTACGCCAGTCCTTGGCGAGTTCGACCGAAGCGCGCATGAGCTGGTCGGGATATTGTTCCAGCTTGGCTTCGAGCCGTTCCAGAAGGGTGAAGGCGTCGGCGGTCGCGCCGGCGAAACCGGCAATCACATTGCCCTTGCCGATGCGGCGAACCTTGCGCGCATTGCCCTTCATGACGGTATTGCCGAGCGAGACCTGGCCGTCGCCTGCGATAACGACCTTGCCGTTCTTGCGGACGGTCACGATGGTCGTGCCGTAAATCGTTGTGGGATTGTGTTCGATCATGGATGCTCCTTTGGCGGCTCATGCAATCCCGGACGGCGATCCCACAAGCCCCTTCATCTGAGGGTGAACCGCTTCAGCCGGTCATCTTGCCGGATGAATCGCGTTTCAATGTGGGTATTTAAGAACAGCCCCCTGAATTGCAAATACTGAATTGCAAATGCCGATTTGCTGCTTGCCGGAATGCCAAAAGCAATTGGCAAAGCGGGCAAGCTGTTCTAGAACGCCTCCAGTACCCCAATGAGGATCGCTTATGACTGCTGAAAGCACCCGCAAGGCAAGTATCGAACGCTCCACGAAAGAGACGAGCATTGCCGTTTCTGTCGATCTGGATGGCGTCGGCAAGTTCGACATCACAACCGGTGTCGGCTTCTTCGATCATATGCTCGAGCAGCTTTCGCGACATTCGCTCATCGATATGCGCGTCATGGCCAAAGGCGACCTGCATATCGACGATCACCACACGGTTGAAGATACCGGCATTGCGCTCGGTCAGGCTGTCGCCAAAGCCTTGGGCGAGCGTCGCGGCATCGTGCGCTATGCCTCGCTTGATCTCGCCATGGACGATACGCTGACTGGTGCCGCGGTTGACGTGTCCGGCCGCGCTTTTCTGGTGTGGAACGTCAATTTCTCCGCAGCCAAGATCGGCACTTTCGATACCGAGCTTGTGCGTGAATTCTTCCAGGCCTTTGCGATGAATGCAGGCATTACGCTGCATATCAACAACCATTATGGCGCCAATAATCACCATATCGCGGAGTCGATCTTCAAGGCGGTGGCTCGGGTTCTGCGCACGGCGCTGGAAACCGATTCGCGCCAGAAGGATGCAATCCCCTCCACCAAGGGGTCGCTGAAGGGATAATTCATGGCCCAGTTCGTCGTTCTGGAACCAACCGAAGCGTCTTCCAAAAAGAAGCGTAGCGGGACGGGCGCTGAACATTCCGTGTTCGTGCGCGACGGATTCCATGTCATGGCGCTGGTTCTGCCCTTTGTCTGGCTAGCGACGCAGCGCCTCTGGTTCGAGGCCTTCGCCGTTCTGGGTGTCACCTTTCTGCTTGGCTTTGCGGGGAGTTACTTCGGCATTGCCGATGCGGTGCCCCTGCTGACGCTGATCGTTTCGCTGTTCGTGGCTTTTGAAGGCCCGAACTGGAAAATCGCAAAACTGAAGCGTCAGGGCTATATCGAACGAGCGGCAATCGACGCCGGCGATCTCGACGAGGCGGAAATCCGTTATTTCTTCGAACACTCGACGTCTGAAACCACTATCGCGGAAAAGCCTGCCCCTGCATTGGATCCGGTCACGGCCAATCGATGGGACAAGGCCTCACCGCGTCCCACTTATTCCTCTACTGGCTCCACGATCGGATTCGTGGGTCATCGCGGAGAAAGCTGAAAATGCGTGTTGCGATAATCGACTATGGTTCCGGCAATCTTCGCTCGGCCACCAAGGCCTTTGAGCGTGCCGCCCGTGAAAGCGGCATCAATGCCGAAATCGAACTGACGGCAGATGCCGCGCGGGTGGCGTCTGCCGACCGTGTGGTGCTGCCGGGAGTTGGCGCTTATGCCGATTGCCGTGCTGGTCTCCATGCCGTGTCGGGCATGGTTGAGGCGCTTGATGAGGTTGTCATCAAGAAGGGCCATCCGTTTCTCGGCATTTGCGTCGGCATGCAGCTCATGTCCGAGTGCGGATTGGAAAAGACCGTGACGGAAGGTCTCGGCTGGATTGCTGGCGATGTGCGCGAAATGACGCCCTCGGACCCGACGCTGAAGATTCCGCAGATTGGCTGGAATCGGATTCACGTGAAACAATCGCATCAGGCGCATCCGATTTTCCACGGAATCGAAACCGGCGAGAACGGCTTGCACGCCTATTTCGTCCATTCCTATATGTTCGACGCGACGAAGGCGGACGAGGTTCTGGCCGTGACGGATTATGGTGGCGATGTTACTGCCGCTGTCGGTCGCGACAATATGGTGGGAACCCAGTTCCACCCGGAAAAGAGCCAGCTGCTCGGCCTTTCGCTCATTGCAAATTTCCTGAAATGGAAGCCTTGAAGACATGATCCTTTTTCCCGCCATCGATTTGAAAGACGGTCAATGCGTGCGCCTGAAGCTGGGCGACATGGATCAGGCCACCGTCTACAACACCGATCCCGCCGCGCAGGCGAAGGCCTTTGAAGATCAGGGCTTTGAATGGCTGCATGTGGTCGATCTCAACGGCGCATTTGCGGGCGAGAGCGTCAACGGCGCTGCAGTCGAAGCAATCCTGAAAGCTACTAAAAACCCGGTGCAGCTGGGTGGTGGCATTCGTACCCTGCAGCACATTGAAAGCTGGCTTTCCAAGGGGCTGCGTCGCGTCATTCTCGGCACGGTTGCCGTGCGCGACCCGGCGCTGGTGATCGAAGCCTGCAAAGCTTTTCCGGGACAGGTCGCCGTTGGCATCGACGCCAAGGGTGGCAAGGTCGCCGTTGAAGGCTGGGCCGAAGCCTCCCAGCTTGGCGTGGTCGAACTGGCGAAGAAGTTCGAAGGCGCTGGTGTTGCCGCCATTATCTATACGGATATCGACCGCGACGGCGTTCTGGCAGGCATCAACTGGGAATCGACGCTGGCGCTTGCCGAGGCGGTTTCCATTCCGGTGATCGCATCGGGCGGTCTTGCTTCGATGGACGATATCAAGCGTCTGGCCGCTCCGGATGCACGCAAACTCGAAGGTGCGATTTCGGGCCGTGCGCTTTATGACGGTCGCATCGATCCGGCTGAAGCGTTGTCATTGTTGAGGGCCACAGCATGACTTTGAAAGCACGCGTAATTCCCTGTCTCGATGTGAAGGACGGCCGCGTCGTCAAGGGCGTCAACTTTGTCGATCTGATCGATGCGGGCGATCCCGTGGAAGCCGCCCGCGCCTATGATGCGGCGGGAGCGGACGAATTGTGCTTCCTCGACATCACGGCGTCCTCGGACAATCGCGAGACAATTTTCGATGTGGTGGCCCGGACAGCAGAACAGTGCTTCATGCCGCTGACCGTTGGTGGCGGTGTGCGTCAGGTTGCCGACATTCGCAAACTGCTTCTTGCTGGCGCCGACAAGGTGTCGATCAATACGGCGGCGGTGAAGAACCCGGAATTCGTCGCCGAGGCGGCGGACAAGTTTGGCAATCAGTGCATTGTCGTTGCCATCGACGCCAAGAAGGTTTCGGGCGAAGGCGAAGCAGATCGATGGGAAATCTTCACCCATGGCGGTCGCCAGACGACGGGCATCGATGCGGTGGAATTCGCCCGCAAGGTTGTCGATCTGGGTGCAGGCGAAATCCTGCTCACCTCGATGGATCGTGACGGCACCAAGGCCGGTTACGACGTGGCGCTGACGCGCGCTGTGGCTGACAGCGTGCGCGTGCCAGTGATCGCCTCGGGCGGCGTGGGCAATCTGGATCACATGGTGGCCGGTATCCGCGACGGCCATGCCACGGCTGTGCTGGCCGCTTCGATCTTCCACTTCGGCACCTATTCGATCGGGGAAGCGAAGCGCTATATGGCCGAAGCCGGAATTCCGATGCGGCTCGATCCGGTTCGCTGAACAGACTATAAATGACGGGAGGAACCCCGATGAGCCAGTTTACGCTCGCAGATCTTGAACGCATCGTGGCCGAACGCGCCAGCGTGACCGATGGATCGTCCTATACGGCAAGCCTTGTTGCCAGAGGCCCGAACAAGGCCTCGCAAAAACTGGGCGAAGAAGCCGTGGAAACGGTGATTGCCGCCGTTTCCGGCGACCGCGCAGGCGTGGTTTCCGAAAGCGCCGATCTGCTTTATCACCTGATGGTGGTCTGGAAAATTGCCGGTGTGCCGCTCGAAGAGGTTCTGCAGGAACTCGACCGCCGCACAGGCCAGACTGGCCTTGAAGAAAAGGCTGCTCGCCCGAAGGCGTGATCCTGCAAAGGATCGCGCTGAATAGAAGGCCAGAGAGACGACAGTTCATGTGGGAAAAAGTGGATCAGCTCACCCCTTCCAGATATTCGCCCTACCGCTTTTTCTCGGCAGAGGAATGGGCCGGCTTTCGCGCGGATACTCCCCTCACCCTGACCTATGAAGAGGTCAAGCGGTTGCGTTCACTCGGCGATCCCATCGATCTTGATGAGGTCCGTCGCATCTATCTGTCGCTGTCGCGGCTGCTTTATGCGCATGTCGAGGCAAGCCAGCTCTTGTTTCGCCAGCGCCAGCAATTCCTCAATATGGAGGAATCCTTCAAAACGCCCTTCATCATCGGCGTTGCCGGTTCAGTGGCGGTCGGCAAGTCCACCACGGCGCGTATCCTGAAAGAACTGCTCGCCCGCTGGCCGTCCAGCCCGAAGGTCGATCTGGTGACGACGGACGGTTTCCTTTATCCCAATGCGGCGCTGCGTGAGCAGAACATGATGGAGCGCAAGGGCTTTCCGGAAAGCTACGATATCGGCGCTGTCCTGCGTTTTCTGTCGGCGATCAAGGCGGGCATGAGCCATGTGCGCGCGCCGCTGTATTCGCATCTGAGCTATGATGTGCTGCCGAACGATTATCAGGTGGTCGACAAGCCGGACATTCTGATTTTCGAGGGCATCAATGTCCTTCAGGTTCGCGATCTGCCGGAAGACGGCAAGATGGTGCCCTTCGTCTCGGATTTCTTCGACTTCTCTATCTATATCGATGCCGATCCGGTGCTGATCCATAAATGGTATATCGACCGTTTCATGCGCCTGCGCGAAACGGCCTTCCGCGATCCACAATCCTTCTTCCATCGCTATTCGCAGCTTTCGGAAGATGCGGCGCGCTCCATCGGCGAAGGCCTGTGGCAGAATATCAACCTGCGCAATCTCAATGAGAATATCCTGCCAACCCGACCGCGCGCGGACCTGATCCTGCGCAAGGGCAGCGATCATCTGATCGAAGAGGTCGCACTCAGGAAGATATGAAAAGAGGCCGGGGAAACCCGGCCTCTTTTCTCGAGCATTTCCAGCAAAAGTGCGAAGCGCCTACGCGGGGAAATCAGTCCACTGGACTGATTTCTGCCCCCGCTTCGATGCGTCGGATAATGCGTGAAAACAAATAGATCAGCGCCCCAGATTGGTGCGGGCGAGTTCGACGATTTCATCGCCGCGCCCGTTGATGATGGCCTTCAGCATATAAAGGCTGAAACCCTTCGCCTGCTCTGCTTTGATCTTCGGCGGCATGACGAGCTCTTGCTTGGCTGTGACCACATCGACCAGAACGGGTCCCCTGTGATCGAAAGCCTGTTGCAGAGCGCCCGGCAGATCTGCGGATTCCTCCACCCGGATTCCCTTGATGCCAATGGCTTCCGCCATGGCGGCAAAGTTCGGATTATCCAGATCGGTGCCGGTGCTGAGATAACCGCCCGCCTTCATTTCCATGGCGACGAAGCCGAGCGAGCCATTATTGTAGACGATGATCTTCACCGGCAGGTTCAGCTGCGTCAGCGATAGAAAATCGCCCATCATCATGGTAAAGCCGCCATCCCCGGACAGGGAGACGACCTGCCTGTCCGGTGCTGCGGCCTGCGCGCCAAGTGCTTGCAGCATGGCATTGGCCATGGAGCCGTGATTGAACGAGCCTAGCAGACGGCGCTTTCCGTTCATCTTGAGATAGCGCGCCGCCCAGACGGTGGGTGTTCCGACATCGGCGGTGAAAATGGCATCATCCTTCGCAGCCTGATCGATCAGACGTGTGAGATATTGCGGATGAATGGGCTGTCCCGCCTTTGATGGCTGAGCGAGATCGTCCAGATCCTTGCGCGCTTTGACATAATGCGCCTTGGCGGAATTCAGGAACGTGGCGCTGCGGTTCGATTTCAGTTTGAGCAACAGGGCGTTGGCAGCTTCCTTTACGTCACTGACGACGCCAAGCGTGATCGGCGCGCGACGGCCTAGCTGGGACGGATCGTTATCGATCTGAACCACTTTCGCTTTCTCGGGATAGAAATTCCGATACGGAAAACTGGTGCCCAGCATCAGGAGCGTGTCGCAATTCAGCATGGCGTGATAGCCGGATGAAAATCCGATCAGGCCGGTCATGCCGACATCGTTGGGATTGTCCCACTCGATATGCTCCTTGCCGCGTAGCGCATGCACGACAGGCGCGGCGAGACGGTCGGCAAGCGCCACCACGGCATCATGCGCACCGGCGCAGCCGCTCCCAGCGAGGATTGTGATTTTTTCGGAGCTATTCAGAAGATCGGCAAGCCGCTCGATATCATTATCGGACGGGATGATCCGCGGCTGCGCGACCTGGACCCAGGCTTTCGCTGCAGGTTCGTCGATCTGTTTCAGCGCGACGTCACCCGGCAGAACGATCACAGCCACGCCCTGCTGTCCCACCGCAGCGCGCATGGCGCGGTGCAGAACTTCCGGCATTTGGGCGGGATTGGAGACAAGCTCGACGAAATGGCTGCATTCGCGGAACAGTTCCTGCGGATGCGTTTCCTGAAAATAGTCGAGGCCGATTTCCGACGAAGGAATATGGGCGGCGATTGCCAGAACGGGCGTGCGATTGCGCTGGCAGTCGAAAAGCCCGTTGATGAGGTGAAGATTGCCGGGGCCGCAGCTGCCGGCGCAGACGGCCAGCTGGCCCGTTACGGCTGCTTCCGCGCCAGCGGCGAAAGCGGCGGTCTCTTCGTGACGGACATGCATCCAGTCAATCTTGCCAAGGCGGCGCAGGCTGTCGTTCAGCCCGTTCAGACTATCGCCGGTTACACCCCATATGCGCCGGACTCCGGCTTGAGCAAGGGTTTCGGCTAAAAGGTCTGCAACAGTCATGCTCATAATATCACCTCATTGAAACTCCCGTGTTCAAAGTAGAGCACCAATGAGGAGATGGTAGCGGTAATTTCAGCGGCGCTATGCAGCGCCGCCAAAAGAATGTATCGAGCGCGGTGAAAAGGGGCTTTACGCCGTGCAATCGGTAATGAAACGCGCCAGATAGGTATCGAAAACTGCTGGCGTTTCACGAAAAGGTGCGTGACCGGCATTGTCGATAACGTGGGTTTTACCGTCCCAGAGATTGCCGAAGCGGACTTTCGACACGAAGTCGAGCTCGACGAAAGGTTCGTCACGACCGTTGACCACGGCGATGGGAAGTGTTGCTTCGGCAGCGATGTCGCGCTGGTTGCCACCGGTTCCAGCGGCAAACTTTTCGAACATGATGCGGCGTGCGCGACCGTCGGTGCGGGCGACGATATCGAGCAGCGAGGGTTCAAACGGTTCGCCGCAGGTGCTGCGCGCATAGGATTCGACATCGCGGGTCGAAAACACTTCCTGTCCGGCCAGCGCCATGTCGGGACCGCTTTTGAAGCCCTGCCCCACTTCCTCGCGAGCGACCGGCGGCGTGCCGGTGATCATCAGTCCGCGCATGCCGGGATAACGCGAAATCATCTCAAAGCCGATATGGCCGCCGAGCGACCAGCCGAAAACCACCGCATCCGCTATGCCGAGCTTTTCCAGCACTTCGGTCATGGCATCGGCATAGCCTTCCATGGAATAGCTGCGATCTGGGTTGATCGCGTCACCAGACTGGCCATGGCCGGGTAGATCAGGTGCGATTACACGCCACTTCTTGCCGATCTCGCCTTCGAGCTGGTGCTGGAAGATCGCGCTCGCACTCGAATTGCCATGGATCATCAGCAAGGGCGCACCCTCGCCCGCGCTTTCGCGCACCGCAATTTTGCCATGGCTGGTTTCGACGTCGTAGAGTTTCGTGGTCATGCGTTTCCCCTGCTCTTGCGGTCTTTTCGGGATTGGAATTCAGGTCCAACGGCAGTGCTTCAGTCGAAGGAAACCTTGCCGCGTCCTTTTTTGATGTCCGCGCGGCCTGATTTCGCCTTCAGGCGTCGCTCGACGGAGCCTTTGGTGGGCCTGGTCTTCTTGCGCGGCGGCGGTGGCGGCTCGGCCGCCTTGGCAATCAGGGCGATCAGTCGTTCGCGGGCGTCTTCGCGGTTGCGCTCCTGTGTGCGGAAGCGATTGGCCTCGATGAGAATGTCACCATCCTTGGTGCCTCTCTGACCGGCCAGCTTGAAGAGGCGCGTGAGAATATCTTCCGGTAATCCCGATTGCGCCGCATGAAAACGCAGCTGCACCGCCGTCGAAACCTTGTTGACGTTCTGCCCGCCGGGACCAGAGGCGCGAATGAAGCTTTCCTCCAGATCATCCTCGCGGATCGTCAGGCGGTTGGTGATGCGGATGATGTTCCGGTTCTCTTCCATGAGAGAACGCATACACGCTTCGTTGCTGTTGGACAAAAGAAAACCCGGCACCCGCATGCCCCCCAAAAGTGCGAAGCGGTTTTGGGATAGGGCATGCGGAGAAAAGTCACGCGCGCCAGAGTGCGGGGCTGGATTGAGGGCAAAAGAAAACCCGGCACGCGGGCCGGGCTCTCTTCCTCCTCAGTATTCCTGAGCAGCTTATTCGGCAGCGATGCGGATCGCCGGTGCTGCGTCCTTGACCTCGTGATCGACGTGGCTTTCGAACTTTTCGAAGTTGGTGACGAACATGTCGACCAGCTTCTTGGCCTGTGCGTCATAGGCAGCCTTGTCGGCCCAGGTCGAACGCGGATCGAGAATGGACGTATCCACACCCGGCACTTCAACCGGAACGGCAAAGCCGAAATTCGGATCGATGCGGAATTCCGCATTGTTCAGCGAACCATCGAGAGCCGCAGCCAGAAGCGCGCGGGTTGCCTTGATCGGCATGCGCTTGCCGGTGCCGTAGGCGCCGCCGGTCCAGCCGGTGTTGACCAGCCAGCAATCGACCTTGTGTTCGGCGATCAGCTTGCGCAGCAGATTGCCGTATTCCGACGGATGACGCGGCATGAACGGTGCGCCGAAGCAGGTCGAGAAGGTTGCTTCCGGTTCGATGACGCCCTTTTCGGTACCTGCCACCTTTGCCGTGTAACCAGACAGGAAGTGGTACATGGCCTGCGCAGGCGTCAGCTTGGCGATGGGAGGCATCACGCCGAAAGCATCGGCGGTGAGCATGATGATGTTCTTCGGCTGGCCGCCCTTGCCTGTCTTCGATGCATTCGGGATGAAATCGAGCGGATAGGCGCAACGGGTGTTTTCGGTCAGCGAGCCGTCATCGAAATCCGGCTGACGGTTGGCGTCGAGCACAACGTTTTCCAGCACGGTGCCGAAGCGCTGCGTCGTGGCATAGATTTCCGGCTCAGCTTCGGCGGAAAGACGGATGGTCTTGGCATAGCAGCCGCCTTCGAAGTTGAAGATGCCATGCTCGCCCCAGCCATGCTCGTCGTCGCCGATCAGCGTGCGCGTCGGGTCGGCGGAAAGCGTGGTCTTGCCAGTGCCGGACAGACCGAAGAAGACGGCGGTGTCGCCGTTCGGGCCTTCATTGGCCGAGCAATGCATCGGCATCACGCCCTTGGCAGGCAGGATGTAGTTGAGCGCGGTGAAGACCGACTTCTTCATTTCACCGGCATAGGAAGTGCCGCCGATCAGCACGATCTTGCGGGTCAGATCGACCGCGATCACTGTTTCGGTGCGCACGCCATAACGTTCAGGATCGGCCTTGAAGGACGGCAGATCGATGATCGTCATTTCCGGCACATAGGAAGCAAGCTCTTCCTGGGCCGGGCGGATCAGCAAGTTACGGATGAACAGCGAGTGCCAGGCATATTCGGTGACGATGCGGGCGTTGATCTTGTTGTCGGCATCTGCGCCGCCGACGAGATCCTGAACGAAAAGCTCCTTGCCCTTCGCTTGCTCGATGAAATCGGCATAGAGTAGCTCGAAGGCTTCCGGCGTCATCGGCTTGTTGTTGTCCCACCAGACCTGATCTTCGGTATTGGCGTCGCGGACCACGAACTTGTCCTTCGGCGAGCGGCCGGTGTGCTGGCCGGTGCGGGCAACGAGCGCGCCCTGTGCGGTCAGTTCGGCTTCGCCGCGGCGGATGGTTTCCTCATAGAGCCGAGCAGGCCCGGGGTTATAAAAGACTGCGGAGAGTTCCTTCAGTCCCGAAGTGGCAATGGAAGCGGCCGTATTGTGAATGCCGGTCTCTCTCATGGTGTCTCCGCCATTTGGTTTGACAAATAAATCTGGCCTCCGTTTTTCCGTTCTCGGAGGAGTGGGGAGTCAGAAACAGATTAATTGTGGCAATTCAAATATTTAATCGATTTAAAAATTTTGAATTTTTTTTAAATCGTTTAATTATTGCGTTTTTGCGTGTATTATTTGTGGAATACAATCTGGACGAGTATTAACCAAAGAATGATTCGCCAAAACGCCTTTCACGGCTTCTTACAGAGCTGCCACATTTTGTACCTAATTTGTACTGCACAAGCTGCATCACTATAATAGTATCGATGTGCAAATCAGGCGCTCGATTATCGAACCGCCCTCCAGCCGGTTGCGCCGGGTGGAATGCCAGATGATCAATGCCCCATGGGATGCTCCGATGGGGATGGCATGGCAAAACATGAAGGAGAAGGGTCCGCATGAAGGAAGCCTCGGCAACGCAGACAATTGCGCTGGTCGACGATGACCGTAACATTCTGACCTCCGTTTCCATTGCGCTGGAGTCGGAAGGCTATCGGGTTGAAACCTACACCGACGGCGCTTCCGCTCTTGATGGTCTGATGGCGCGTCCGCCAAATCTTGCGATCTTCGATATCAAGATGCCGCGCATGGATGGCATGGAGCTTCTGCGCCGCCTGCGCCAGAAGTCTGATCTGCCCGTCATCTTCCTGACGTCGAAGGACGACGAGATCGACGAACTCTTCGGTCTGAAGATGGGCGCGGACGATTTCATCACCAAGCCGTTCTCGCAGCGTCTGCTGGTGGAACGTGTGAAGGCTGTTCTGCGCCGCGTCGCTGCGCGCGACGGTACGGCCAAGCCTGCGGGCCAGCCATCCAAGTCGCTGGAACGCGGTCAGCTGGTGATGGATCAGGAACGCCATACCTGCACCTGGAAGGGCGAGCCCGTCACGCTGACGGTCACCGAATTCCTCATCCTGCATTCGCTGGCACAGCGCCCCGGTGTCGTGAAAAGCCGTGACGCCTTGATGGATGCGGCCTATGATGAACAGGTCTATGTGGATGATCGCACCATCGACAGCCACATCAAGCGCCTTCGCAAGAAGTTCAAGGTGGTTGACGACGACTTCGAGATGATCGAAACGCTCTATGGCGTCGGCTATCGCTTCCGCGAAGCCTGATCGATAAAGTTAAGAATGCCGGGTGTGATATCCCGGCATTGATCTGGAATATTTGACGCACATCTTATCCGAAAACCGGTTCAAACTTTTCGGGATGTGCTCTAGCACGAGTAACCAAAGCGAGATGGTCGCAGAGACCCGGAACGAAAGCCTGAAGGCGAGTTTGCAAGCGAACTTGCGCGAGCGCAGAGCACGGCGACAGCGCTCAGTGTTCTGGCGTCGCCTGTTTGCGCCCTTTCGCAAGTTTCTCGGTCAATATCTCTTTTCGAGCCTGACGCGCCGCATCCTGTTTCTCAATCTTGCGGCGCTCGGCGTGCTGGTTTCCGGCATTCTTTATATGAACCAGTTCCGCGAGGGGCTGATCGATGCCAAGATTGAAAGCCTTCTGACCCAGGGCAAGATCATCGCTGCAGCGATTTCCGCCTCGGCAACGGTCGACACCAATTCGCTGATGATCGATCCTGAAAAGCTTCTGGAGCTGCAGGCCGGGCAAAGCCTGACCCCCTCGCCCGATTCTCCCGACAATTGGGAATTCCCGATCAATCCGGAAAAAGTTTCCCCGCTGCTCCGCCGGTTGATTTCGCCGACCAGTACGCGTGCGCGCATCTATGATCGCTACGCCAACATGCTGCTGGATTCACGTGCGCTCTATTCGCCGAGCTTCCCGTCATCCGGGCCTGTGCTGCGCTATGATTTGCCGCCCATCGAGGAAGAAAAGCCCAGTATGTGGGAGCGTTTCACCCGATGGTTCACCAGTTTCTTCTTTGGTGGCGGTTTGCCTGTCTATCAGGAACAGCCGGGCGGTAATGGTCTTGCCTTTCCCGAGATCGTCAAGGCGCTGACGGGTTCCCCGCAGACGGCGCAACGGCGAAACGAGAAAGGCGAACTCGTGGTTTCGGTCGCAGTTCCCGTCCAGCGCTCGCGTGCCATTCTTGGCGTGTTGCTGCTGTCGACCGAGGGCGACGATATCGACAAGATCGTGCAGGGCGAGCGCATGGCGGTCTTCCGTGTGTTTGGCGTCGTCGCGCTGGTCATGGTGATCCTGTCGCTGTTCCTCGCATCAACCATCGCAAGCCCGCTGCGCAAATTGTCTGCAGCAGCGGACCGTGTCCGCAATGGCGACAAGAACCGTGGCGAAAGTCCGGATTTCTCGGAGCGTCAGGATGAGGTGGGGCACCGCTCCACTTCCATTCGCGAGATGACAGACTCGCTCTATACGCGCATCGAAGCCATTGAGAGCTTTGCCGCCGATGTCAGTCACGAGCTGAAGAACCCCCTCACCTCGCTCCGTAGTGCGGTGGAGACCTTGCCGCTCGCCAAGTCCGAAGATTCGCGCAAGCGCCTGCTTGATATCATCCAGCATGACGTGCGCCGTCTGGACCGCTTGATCACCGATATTTCTGATGCTTCCCGTCTCGACGCGGAACTGGCGCGCGAACATATCGACCGCGTGGATATGAAGACGTTGCTCACCAATCTTGTGACCGCCGCGCGCGAAGTGCGTCGCAACAAGATCGGCACCGAAATCGTCTTCAATACAGGCAAGCTGCCCGCAGGCAAGAAGACGTTTTATGTGGCTGGTCATGATCTGCGACTCGGTCAGGTGGTGAGCAATCTCATTGAAAATGCGCGCTCCTTCGTGCCGGACGATACGGGTCGTATCGTGGTGACCTTGCAGGGCGAAGGCAGCCGCCTGCGTGTTCTGGTCGAGGATAACGGCCCGGGGATCCCTATTGAGAATATCGAGCGGATTTTCGAGCGTTTCTATACGGATCGTCCGGCATCGGAGGCTTTCGGTCAAAATTCCGGCCTCGGTCTGTCGATCAGCCGCCAGATCATCGAAGCCCATGGCGGTACGCTGACGGCAGAAAATATTATCGATCCGGCCAATCCGGATGAATTCAGGGGCGCCCGTTTCATCGTCGACCTTCCGGCCAGCGCATGACCCCGGAAGAAGCCAAAAGCGGCCTGCATGCCACCACCGTGCAATTGCGCGGAAAGGGTGTGATGATCATGGGCCGCTCGGGCGCAGGCAAGACTGAACTCGCGCTGACGCTCGTCGAGCGCGCTTCCCTTCGCGGCGAGCAGGCGTTTCTGGTTAGCGATGACCGCACGATGCTGCGGGTGGAAGATAATCATCTCATCGCCAGCGCTCCCGCTTCCCTAGCGGGTGGTGTGGAGATTCGCGGTGCGGGCCTGTTCAGGGTGCCTTTTGTCGCCAGTGCGACGCTTGATCTGATGATCTGGCTTGTGGCCCGCGAAGAAGCGGAACGCTATCCCGGCGGGGGAAGCTGGACCTTTGAGGGTATCGGTCTGCCGCGGCTGCTTTTGCCGTCACTATCGTCAAATGGCGATTCCAACGCGCTATCGCGGGCGACAGAGGCGACTTTATTCTACGAACCATGGTCGCCGGAGAATCGCTGAGCCGATGATGGTTTCGATTCGATGAAGATTTCACCCCGCTGCGGCATTTTGCTTTTTTCAAGGCGGGGTAGAGATTTTTCACTTGCTATAAGGATTTGCCCTGCCAAGATGCACAACTCGCCGGCATGGTTCCGGCTGCAGTGCGATCCTTAAAACGGAACAGGTTTTTTGGAATGATCGTGCTGGAACAAAGCAGGTGCCATCTGATCATCTGGCGGGGTGATGCGGCGGGCGCGCGACGGGAGCTTTTATAGTATGATCGGACTCGTGCTTGTTACGCACGGAAGGCTGGCCGAAGAGTTTCTTCATGCCGTTGAGCATGTGGTAGGCCCGCAGGATAATTTCGAAACCGTATGCATCGGTGCGGAAGATGACATGGAACAGCGTCGGCGTGATATCGTCGAGGCTGTCGAACGCGCTGAAAATGGCAGCGGCGTTATCATCCTGACCGACATGTTCGGTGGAACTCCATCCAATCTGGCCATTTCGGTCATGCAGGAAGGCAAGATCGAAGTCATCGCAGGCGTCAATCTGCCGATGCTGATCAAGCTGTCGAGCGTGCGGGTCGGGGGCGATATCAAGACTGCGCTTCGCGAGGCGCAGGATGCGGGGCGCAAGTATATCAATGTCGCAAGTCAGGTTCTGACAGGAAAGTAATATATGCCGTCCAGCGTCACCCTTACTGGCGAATATGATCCCGAAACTGCCATTTCCCGATCGCTTGAGATCGTGAACAAGCGCGGGCTGCATGCCCGCGCCTCCGCCAAGTTCGTTCAGCTCGTCGATGGCTATGATGCGCATGTCCGCGTTTCCAAGGACGGCATGACGGTTGGCGGCACCTCGATCATGGGCTTGATGATGCTGGCCGCCTCACCCGGATGCTGCATCGAGGTCAGCGCCTCTGGCGAGCAGGCCGAAACCGTGCTCAATGCCTTGCAGGTGCTGATTGCTGACAAGTTCGGCGAGGAATGCTGACCGTTCGCAACGGTCTTGCCGCGCCCGTCGCGGTTTTTGATGCAGGCATTGGAAGCTATGCGCTGGTCGAGCTGATCAGACGCCGACAGCCGAACCGCGACATAATCTATTTTGCAGATCGTGCACGTTTTCCCTATGGCGGGAAAACGCGAAACGAGCTGTTGTCCATTATGCGCAGCACAATCGACTATCTGATCGGTCTCGGCGCGGAGAGCGTCGTTCTGGCTTCCAATGCGCCATCAATCATGGTGTTGGACGCCTTGAAAGATCAGTTCGCTGTGCCGGTCTATGGCGTGGCGCCACCCGTTCGGGAGGCTATCGCTGCCAGCCGCAGCGGGCATGTTGCGGTTATGGGCGTGCGTTCGATGATCGAAAGCGCTGAGCTCAGCGTGTTTGTGCATACCCAAGCGACTGGATCGGCTGAGGTCAGTCTCATCAATGCCTCTCCCATGGTCGAGCTTGTGGAAAGCGGTTTGTTTCTGTCAAATCCGGCAAGAACGGCCGAAGACGTTACCCGCTTTTGCGACATGATCCTTGCCGAGCATCCGCATATCGACGTTCTCACTTTGTCGAGTACGCACCTGCCTTGGCTGCGGCCGTTCTTTGAGAAAGCGCGTCCCGATTGGCTGTTTCTCGATCCGGCGGATAGCGTCGTTTCGGCCCTTCCCTCTTCGCAAGGCGGCTCCGGGCAGACCGTCGCATTGGTGACCGAGAAGGCGGCCTATACGGCCTCAGACTTTGCCAAGATGCTGGCAACTCTTGGGATCAATCTCGATTTGACGGTGGTGGAGCCGTCAATCGGCTAATTGTTCGATATGCACGTATAAAGATTTGTTTATATGAAGTTGTGCTTCGGCCCGCGATCTGCTAGTCAAAGCGGCAGCCGGAGCGGTTATTTGTGACCAAAATCTGCGGATAGTCGCTCCCAAACCATGTCTACAACGCCATTCCGAACCGGGTTCATTGCCGTGTCGGAATTGTTTTTGATTGGAGCACGCGATGACCGCAAGCCAAGATTTCGTCGTCAAGGATCTGAGCCTGGCCGCCTGGGGCCGCAAGGAACTCGACATTGCTGAAACCGAAATGCCGGGCCTGATGGCCGCGCGCGCGGAATTCGGCAAGACGCAGCCGCTGAAGGGCGCACGCATTTCCGGTTCGCTGCACATGACCATCCAGACCGCCGTTCTGATCGAGACGCTCAAGGCCCTCGGCGCCGATGTGCGCTGGGCTTCGTGCAACATTTTCTCGACGCAGGACCATGCTGCCGCCGCGATTGCTGCAACCGGCACGCCGGTTTTCGCCATCAAGGGCGAAACCCTTGAAGAATACTGGACCTATACCGACAAGATCTTCCAGTGGCCGGATGGCCAGCCGTCCAACATGATCCTCGACGATGGCGGCGACGCCACCATGTACATCCTCATCGGCGCACGCGCTGAAGCTGGTGAAGACGTTCTGTCGAACCCGGGTTCGGAAGAAGAGGAAGTTCTCTTCGCGCAGATCAAGAAGCGCATGGCTGCAACGCCGGGCTTCTTCACCAAGCAGCGCGATGCCATCAAGGGCGTGACCGAAGAAACCACCACCGGCGTCAATCGTCTGTACCAGCTGCAGAAGAAGGGTCTCCTGCCCTTCCCGGCCATCAACGTCAATGACAGCGTGACCAAGTCGAAGTTCGACAACAAGTATGGCTGCAAGGAATCGCTGGTTGACGGTATCCGTCGCGGCACCGATGTGATGATGGCTGGCAAGGTCGCCGTCGTCTGCGGTTACGGCGATGTTGGCAAGGGCTCCGCCCAGTCGCTGGCTGGCGCCGGCGCTCGCGTCAAGGTCACGGAAGTCGACCCGATCTGCGCGCTTCAGGCCGCCATGGACGGCTTTGAAGTTGTGACGCTTAGCGATGCCGCTCCGACTGCCGATATCGTGATCACCACGACCGGCAACAAGGACGTCATCACGCTCGACGACATGCGCAAGATGAAAGACATGTGCATCGTCGGCAACATTGGCCATTTCGACAACGAAATTCAGATTGCTGCTCTGCGCAACCTGAAATGGACCAACGTCAAGCCGCAGGTCGATCTGATCGAGTTCCCGGATGGCAAGCGCCTGATCCTTCTTTCGGAAGGCCGCCTGCTTAATCTCGGCAACGCTACCGGCCATCCCAGCTTCGTGATGTCGGCTTCCTTCACCAACCAGGTTCTGGCCCAGATCGAGCTTTACACGCGTCCGGAAGCTTACAAGAACGAAGTCTATGTTCTGCCAAAGCATCTCGACGAGAAGGTCGCGCGCCTGCATCTCGACAAGCTGGGTGCGAAACTGACTGTGCTTTCTGAGGAACAGGCTGCCTATATCGGCGTCACTCCACAGGGCCCGTTCAAGTCCGAACACTACAGATATTAACCATAGGTTAAGCATTCTACTACATGTTGAGATCGGGCAGTTGACAAGCTGTCCGATCTTTCTTTTTGCGCGCGACACGCTTCACGTGGATTCGTCGGAAGGGTATTGTGAAGACGAATCAAAAGCATTCCCGGCAAAAGTGTATTGCGGTTTTGGCGTTCGGGCATGCGAAGAAACAATGTGTTTTGGCGGGTGTTCGCGTTGTGCGTTTTTTGCCGGTTTCGGCGGGAAGCGACTGGTCGTTTCGTCCCTGAAACACGTTCGGCTATCGGGCACTGTGGCGGTGCATGATGGCCAGTCGAGACGTTGAAGTGTTTGAAATGCGGGTGTGCGTCCGTTTTTGCGGATTGTACAGTCGGGTGGCGGAGAAAAGGGAAACATGCCAGAAGTCGGCTTACCGGATCAGGCCCGGGGCAATACCACAATCGGAAAAGGCAGAAGCCTGACGGTTGCCCTTGCTTGTGTTGCAAAGCCGTTTCGGCAGGTCGTTTTGAAGGCGACCGTGTCAGTTTCCGCTGTTCTCGCCGCAATGCCCGCTTTCGCGCAGGGCGCGGATGGCGCACGCATTGAGCTGCCTTTTGGTGGCGGCACCGTTGGCGCTTTCGAAGTTATCCAGTTTTCCATGTTTGTCGGCGCCATGGGCGCGGCGCTTCTTTCTGCAGGCTGGCTCATTCGCGAGCGCGCGCGGGCGGCCAATGAAAACAAGGACCTGCGCTCAAAACTTTCCGATCTGAGCCTCACCGCACAACGCAATGAAGCGCTTCTCAATCTCAAGGATCAACGCATCGTCGTCTGGGACGGTCATACGATGCGGGCCGATGTGGTCGGGCAATTGCCGGATGAAAGCGGCGCGCCGCAGGATCGCTCGGCATTTCTGGCTTTCGGTCGCTGGTTGCGCCCCCAATCGGTCACAGCGCTGGAACGCGCCGTTGCATCGCTGCGCGAACATGCGCGCACCTTCGATCTGACGGTCGAAACCAATAATGGCACATTGCTTGATGTTTATGGCCGCACGTCCGGCGGTCTGGCCGTCGCCCGCTTCTTGAGCCTGCAAGGCGTTCAGGCGGAACGTGCTGCACTTCAGGCGCAAAATCGCGAATTGTCGGAACGGATTGAACTCCTGCGCCGCTTGCTGGAACGTATCGAGCAACCTGTCTGGGTTCGCGATGGCAATGGCCGCATCGAATGGGTCAATCAGGCCTATGCGCGCGCTGTGGATATGCCCGATACCAGCCAGGCAATCGCGGAAGGTCGCGAGCTTTTCGGCGCGCAGGCACGGCTCCGTCTGGAGCGGGATCGTTTTGCCGAACCGAACCTGCATGAGCAATTGCCGACAGTGGTGCGTGGCGACCGCCGGATTTTCGATGTAACCGATGTGAGCGCCGAGGGCGGTTCCGCCGGTCTGGGCTTCGATCTGAGCGAAGTCGAGCAGGTTCGCGAAGAACTGAGCCGCACGTTGAAAAGCCATGCTGAAACGCTGGATCAACTCTCGACTGCGGTGGCGATCTTCGATCCGGAAATGAAGCTCCAGTTCTTCAATCAGGCTTTTGCGAAGCTCTGGTCGCTCGATACGGGCTGGCTCGAAACCCAACCGAGCAACACTTTGCTCTTCGACCGGCTGCGGTCCGAAGGCAAGCTGCCCGAACAGCCGGAATGGCGCAAATGGAAGGACGGCGTGCTGTCCGCCTATCGCGCTGTCGAGCCGCAGGAACATATGTGGCATCTGCCGGATGCGCGCACGATGCGCGTGGTGGCCAATCCGCATCCGCAGGGCGGCGTGACCTGGTTCTTCGAGAATATGACGGAAAAGTTCGAGCTCGAAGGCCGTTACAACACGCTGATCAAGGTTCAGGGCGAAACGCTGGATCATCTGGCCGAGGCTGTTGCGGTGTTCGGCTCCGATGGCCGTATGCGCCTGTCCAATCCATCCTTTGCGGATCTGTGGTCATTGCCTGCCGCAATGGCCGTAGTGGGCACGCATATCTCCACGATTTCAAAGCTTTGCCGCGAACGCGGTGGAAACGGTCTCTGGGACGATTTCGTGTCTTCGGTGACGGGCTTCCTCGACCAACGTGATGGTCGCATGGGGCAGGTGGAGCTGGATGACGGTGTGATCCTCTCCTTCGCCGTGGTGCCGCTGCCCAAGGGGCAGACCATGCTCACCTTCATCGATGTGACCGATACGGTGCGCGTTGAGCGCGCCCTGAAGGAAAAGAACGAAGCGCTGGAACTGGCCGACCAGATCAAGAACGATTTCGTGCAGCACGTTTCCTACGAGCTGCGTTCGCCGCTGACCAATATTATCGGCTTTACCGAACTGCTGCAGACCCCATCCTTCGGCTCGCTCAACGAGCGTCAGGTCGAATATCTGGAGCATATCAGCACGTCTTCGTCGGTCCTGCTGACCATTGTGAACGATATTCTCGATCTTGCGACCGTCGATGCCGGCATCATGGAGCTGGAGATCGGCGATGTTTCGGTGGTGGAAGCGATTTCGGCCGCTGCTTCGCGGGTGAGCGAACGTCTGCGTGACCATGATATCGGCCTTGATGTCGATATTGCCGACGATGTGGACGTCTTCAAGGCCGATGCCAATCGCGTGCGGCAGGTGCTTTTCAACCTTCTGTCGAATGCGACGAATTACGCGCCGGAAGGCTCGACTGTCACATTGCAGGTCGCCCGTGAAGGGTCCGAAGTGGTCTTCTCCGTTCATGACGATGGACACGGTATGCCGCCGGAAGTTCTGGATACCGTCTTCAAGCGCTTCCAGTCCTATCCGAATGGCGGGCGCAAGCGCGGTGCGGGGCTTGGTCTTGCTATCGTTAAAAGCTTCGTGGAGCTGCATGGCGGCAAGGTCGATATCGAGACTGGCGCGGGCAGGGGAACGACCGTCATCTGCCGCTTCCCGTCGGAGACACGCAGCTTCCGTGTTGCTGCCGAATAAGGTAAACGGTGCTAGGCTCAGGACCGGCTAATTTGATGGAAATGGCACCTGAAATGACAAGAGTTGCCAGGAGAGATGTGAAGAACGGGGCGGTTCCCCCGGTCAAGCAGCTCGACGCAGCAAATCGCCAGTCATTTCGGTGTCCGAAGGATGTGGTCCATTCGCCCGGCTACATCGTCGAAAAGGCTCGAAAATGAACCACATTTCCTTCGTCTTTTCTCCTCGTATCCGAACGGATGGCCTCACACCATTTGCACCAAATTAGCCGGTCCTGAGCCTATGAGCGCCCAAACACAGATTCTCGAATTCTACCTGCCTGATGAAGCCGCCACACTCCAGTTTGGCGAAGACTTCGCGCTCGCTCTGCAAAAGGGCGATCTGGTCACGCTTTCCGGTGATCTGGGGGCGGGGAAGTCGTCGCTGGCACGCGCGATTATCCGCGCCATTGCCGACGATCCGGGGCTGGAAGTGCCAAGCCCGACCTTTACTCTGGTGCAGAGCTATGAAGCGCTTCGTCTACCGGTCGCCCATGCCGATCTCTACCGCCTGTCGTCGGGTGAAGAGCTTGACGAGCTGGGACTGGTCGAATTTCTGGACGATGGCGTTGTGCTTGCCGAATGGCCGGAGCGCGGCGATGGCTTTTTGCCCGAAGCGAATTTCTCGGTCACGCTTTCGCATGAAGGGGCAGGGCGGCGTATTGCCATTACCGGGCCGCAGGCGGCGATCAGTCGTCTGGAGCGCTCACTGGCCATTCGCGCTTTCCTTGATCGCCACGACCGACAGGGCGCCGAGCGGCGTTACCTGCAAGGCGATGCATCCCCGCGCAAATATGAAACGATCCGCACTGCTCACGGTGTCGAAATTCTCATGAATGCGCCGCAGATGCCCTATGATCCGCCACTGCGTGACGGCAAGACCTATCGGCAGATTGCGCATCTTGCCGAAAATATTCTGGCTTTTGCAGCCATTGACGGGCTTCTGGCCGCGCATGGCTTTCGCGTGCCGGAAATGCGCGCCGCCGATCTGGACGCAGGGTTTCTGGTTCTGGAAAATCTGGGCGTCGAGGGCGTGCGTGCTGAATCCGGTGAGCCGGTGGCGGAACGCTACGAGGCGGCAGGGCGCTTTCTCGCGCATTTGCATGGGGTGGACTGGCCGAATCGTGTGCCGCTGAATGGTTATCCTGATCACCTGATAGCACCCTTTGACCGGGATGCCATGATGATTGAGGTGAGCCTTGTCGGGCAGTGGTATGCGCCGCGCATGATGGGCCGACAGCTTACCGATGCCGAAAAGCAAGCTTATGAATCTGCCTGGGACAAGGTGATTGCTGATATCGCCGATGTTGAACAGAGCCTCTTGCTGCGCGATTATCATTCGCCGAACCTGTTCTGGTTTCCGGAAGCCGAAGGCAAGGACAGGATCGGGACCATCGATTTTCAGGATGCGATGATCGGCCCCGCTGCCTATGACGTAGCCTCGCTCGCGCTCGACGCGCGCGTGACTATCTCCGTCGAACTGGAGCAGGCGGTCGTGGCCGCCTATTGCGACGAGCGCCGCAGCTTGGGCCATGTTTTCGACGAAGCTCTGTTCCGCAAGGCCTATGCTGCCATGGGCGCGCAGCGCAATGCGAAGCTGCTCGGTCTCTTCGTGCGGCTTGATGAGCGCGACGGTAAGCCGGCCTATCTCAAGCATTTGCCGCGTATCCATGATTATCTCGGCCGTGTGCTTGTTCATCCGGTCATGGCGCCCGTGGCGGCATGGTTCCGCGAATTGGGATTGATGCAGGAAGGGTTCGTGCGCAATGAAAATGCCTGAGACGGCCATGGTTCTGGCGGCGGGGCTTGGCAAGCGTATGCGCCCCATCACCGAGACAATTCCAAAGCCGCTGGTCAAAGTCGCGGGAAAGCCGCTGATCGACTGGGGTCTGGACGCATTGGAAGCTGTCGGCGTGCCCAACGCGGTGATAAATGTGCATTATTTAGCCGACCAACTGGATGACTATCTCGCTGACCGGACAAAGCCGCATATTGTCATTTCCGACGAGCGCGATCTGCTGCTCGATTCCGCGGGTGGTATCGTCAAGGCATTGCCAAAGCTGGGAACGTCTCCGTTCTATCTTCTGAACGCCGATACGTTCTGGGTTGGCGATGGGGCGAAGCCCAATCTTACGGCCTTGAGTGAGGCCTGGGACGATGCCCGCATGGATATCCTGCTGATGACGGCGGGGCTCGATCAGGCCACCGGATTCGAAGGCAAGGGCGATTTCGTGGCCGATGACGCAGGCCGTTTGCGCCGTGCTCGCGATGTGGCCGGAACGCCGCTGATCTATGCCGGGGCCGGTATCATTCATCCGCGCATTTTTGCAGGTGCAACGCCTGAAGTGGCATCGCTCAATCGATATTTCGATAAGTCCATCGCGGAGGGCCGTCTTTATGGTATGCCGATGGTCGGGCATTGGCTGACGGTTGGAACGCCGGAAGCCATAGCGCAAGCGGAGGCCGCACTTTCCGCACTGGTTTGAGCCAAGGTAGTTTATGAAGGAGAGAAACAGCATGAGCAAAACAAAGCCAAGGCTGTTTTCCATTCCTTCCGGAACGCCTTTCCTGCCAGCCTTTGCCAAGGCCTTGCTTGAGGGAAGGCTGATCGAAGGTTTTCCCGGTAACCCCGCGGATCCTCTGGCACTGGCCAGCGCAACGATTTACGTGCCGACGCGTCGTGCAGCCCGCGCTCTGCGATCTGTTATCGTCGATATGAATCCGGCTAAGAGTGCTATTCTGCCCGCCATCAGACCGCTGGGTGACGTGGACGAGGATGCGGCTTTTTTCAACGCCGGGACGGCAGGCGTGTTCGACCTGAACCCGCCGATTGCAAAGGCCGAGCGGCTTCTGCTTCTGGCGCGTCTCATCCGTCCATGGCGTGAATCTCTGCCTGCCCATGTGCGCGCGCTGTTTGGCGTTGACGATGTATCGGTTCCGGCCACAACTGCAGATGCCATCTGGCTGGCCCGCGATTTGGCCGGGCTGATGGATCAGGTGGAAACCGATGGCGCGAAATGGAGTGAACTTGCCACGATCGCGCCGGACGATCTCGCCGACTGGTGGCGGGTGACGCTCGGTTTTCTCGATATCGTCACCAAGCTGTGGCCCGATATTCTGGCCGAGCGCAAGCTCTCCAACCCGGCGGCGCACCGCAACGAACTGATCTGGGGTGAGGTGGCGCGCCTGCGCGATAACCCGCCTCCGGGGCCGGTCATTGCGGCTGGTTCAACGGGCTCCATTCCTGCCACCGCCGAACTGGTTTCTGTCATCGCCCATCTGCCAAACGGCGCGGTCGTTCTGCCGGGGCTTGATCGCGATCTCGATAACGATGCGTGGAAAATGCTGGGCGAGGCGGAGGATAATCCTTCGACCTTCGGTCACCCGCAATATGGCCTGCACAAGCTGCTGCGCGCTATCGGGACGCTCCGCGAAGATGTTGAACATATCGAAGACATGTCGCGTCAGAAGCGGGTTCTGGAGCGGGTTGTAAGCGAAGCGTTGCGCCCGGCGGAAACAACCGACGCGTGGGGTGCGCTCAGCCAACACCCGGATATGCAGCCGGATGTTCTTCTGGCCTCGGCGCATAAAATCGATCTCATTGAGGCGGCGAACGAACGCGAGGAAGCCCTGTCGGTGGCGCTGGCGCTGCGCGATGCCATCCGCGAAGACGGCAAGATCGCGGCGCTGGTGACAGCGGACCGCAATCTGGCGCGGCGCGTGGTTGGAGAACTGGCGCGTTTCGGCATCGATGCCGATGATTCCGGCGGGCGGCATTTGCGTGATGTCGAGACCTCGACGCTTTTGCGCCTGACCGTCGAAACGGTGTTCAATCCCGGTGATCCGGTGGCCCTGCTGGCGCTGGTGAAACATCCTTTGTTGCGGCTGGAAACGCCACGCATCGATCGGCGTCTCGCTGGTGAAACGCTGGAACTTGTCGCCTTTCGTGGCGGCACAGGGCGCGCTTCGGTCATCGACCTGCCAACCTTTTTCGACCGGCGGCTGGAAGAAAGCGCCAACCAGTCCTGGCGTCCGGCATGGCACGACAGTATCACGCCGGAGATGATCGCCGCCGCGCGTGGTCTTTGCGAAAATCTGTCCCAGGCTGTTGCGCCGCTGGCGCCTTTCGCAACAACAAGCCGGCGAACGAATATTGGCGAGATTGCGCGGGCGACAGCGGAAGCCGTTGAAAATATGGCGCGCGATGAAAACGGCAGCGTCGCTACCTTCTATTCCGGTGAACGCGGTGAAAAAATTGCCTCGTTTCTGCGCAGTCTTGTTTCCAGCGAGTCGGAACTGGAGTTTGAAGCCAGCGAATGGCCGGCAATTCTGGATGCGCTGATGGCGGGCGAAACCGTCAAGCCGCATCCGGGCGGTCATCCGCGTGTCTTTGTCTGGGGTGCGCTGGAAGCGCGTCTGCAGACGGTCGACACGGTGGTGATCGGCGGCCTGAACGAAGGCAGCTGGCCTGCCAAGACGCGTAACGATCCCTTTATGTCACGCCCGATGAAAGCGATGATCGCGCTTGATCCGCCCGAGCGCCGCACCGGCCTTGCCGCGCATGATTTTCAAATGGCGCTAGGCATGGACCACGTGGTGCTGTCACGCTCTCAGCGTTCCGACAACGCACCAACGGTGACATCGCGCTGGTTGCAGCGACTTGAAACTGTGCTGGGTGCGGATGTGACGAAGGAGATGCGCCAGCGTGGCCAGCGTTTTCTGCACTGGTCCCGCGAGATTGACCATGCACCGGATGTGCCTTTCGTCAAAAGGCCTGAGCCTGCGCCGCCGGTTGCAGCGCGGCCCAGGCATTTCTCCGTCACGGAAGTGGAAACACTGCGCCGTGATCCTTACGCGATTTTCGCCAAGAGAATTCTCAAGCTGCGCCCACTGGAGCCATTGATCCGTGATCCGGCAGCGGCGGAACGTGGTACGCTTTTCCATGATATTCTTGGACATTTCACGCAGGAAAATATCGACCCGATGGCTCCCGATGCCGCCGAGCGCTTGATGGAACTGGGGCGCATCCTGTTTGCCGATATGGATTTGCCAACCGAGATTGAAGCCGTCTGGTGGCCGCGTTTCACGGCGCTGATCCCGCAGTTTCTCGAATGGGAGCGGGAGCGCGCCTATAACGTGCAGACACGGTTTGCGGAAATCGCTTCGGAAAAGCGTGAAATCGAAAGCCTTGGTATTACGCTTTCGGGGCGTGCCGACCGTATCGATCTAATGCGGGACGGGACTGCGGACATCATCGACTACAAGACCGGCTCCACGCCTTCGCCGCGTCAGGCGCATGTTCTGCTGTCGCCGCAACTGGCGCTGGAGGCTGCTCTTCTGGTGCGCGGCGCATTCCGCGAGGTCGGCTCTGTTCGGGCGTCCGATCTCACCTATGTGCGGCTTCGCGCCGGGGGCGAGGTGAAACCGGAATCCATCTTGAAGATCAGCAGGCCACCATCGGAAAAAACCGCGCCCGCTTTGGGTGAGGAAGCATGGCAGCGCCTTGCTCAGTTGCTGGGGGAATATCAAAAGCCGGATAAGGGTTATCTTTCGCGGGCGCTTCCGTTCCGCGAAACCGACCTGACCGGCGACTATGATCACCTTGCGCGTGTGCTGGAATGGTCCGCTGGCGGCGATGCCGGTGGGGAGGGCGGCGAATGAAGAAAAAACTCTATATCCCGCCGGAAACCATCGACGCACAGGCGCGGGCAGCCGATCCCGCCGCCTCGGTCTGGGTGTCGGCCAATGCCGGGTCGGGCAAGACACATGTTCTGACCGAACGTGTTATCCGCCTGTTGCTCGAAGGGACCGATCCCTCGAAAATCCTCTGCCTCACCTATACGAAGGCTGCGGCAGCCGTGATGCAGAACCGTGTTTTTGCGCGTCTGTCGGAATGGGCGGTGCTGCCGGATAGTGAACTGGCCGAGCGGTTGAAATCGCTTGAAGGTCGCAGGCCGGGCGCGCCCCGCCTCGCGGTGGCACGGCGGCTTTTCGCGCGCGCACTGGAAACGCCGGGCGGGCTGAAAATCCAGACCATCCATGCGTTTTGCGAAGCCATTCTGCATCAGTTTCCGCTTGAGGCGAATATCGCCGGTCATTTCGAGATGATGGACGATCTGATGCAGGTCGCACTTGTGGGCGAAGCACGGCGTCAGCTGCTCGAAACGGCGCATGGCGGTGGTGATGTGGATATCGCAGCCGCCTTTGCCGATGTCTTGCAGGCATCGGGCGAAATGGGGCTGCAGTCGCTGCTGGACGAGGCTGTGAACCGGCGTAACGGCTTGCAGCGCTATATCGCCGAACTGGGCGTTGCCGAAACGCGCGTCGAGACCCTGCATCGCGCATTCGGTTTCGATCCTGATGAGCGCGAAAGCGATATTCTGGCTGAACTCTGGCCGGTGCCCGAATTCTCTGACGATGCGCTCGATCTCATCCTTTCGATCCAGAAAGGCGCGGCGCGTGCGCATGATTTTGGGCTGCAATTGAAGCGCTACGACAAGGTGAGCACCGCCCGTGACCGCGAGGCTGTGTTGCGCGCTGCGTTTCTGAAAAGCACCGGCGAGCCGAAATCAGGCGCTTATGTCGGCTCGGCAGCGGTGAAGAAACTGCTGCCGGAATTCGAGGAAGCGTTTGATGGCGCTGCTTCCCGTGTTGAAATGGGGCTCGACCGGCTGAAGGAATTGCGCCTCGTGCGGCTCAATCTGGCCGCGCTGACGCTGATCGACGATCTCCTGCAACGCTATAATGATCTCAAGCGCAAGCGCGGCCTGCTCGATTTTGAAGATCTGATCACGCGCACTGTGGCGCTGCTCGCCCGTGATGGGGCAGGGCAGTGGGTGCAGTACAAGCTTGATCGCGGCATCGATCATATCCTCGTTGACGAAGCACAGGATACCAGCCCCGACCAGTGGCAGGTCATCCGCATGCTGTCGGAGGAGTTCTTTGCGGGTCTCGGCCAGCGCAATCTGCAACGCACGCTGTTTGCCGTCGGCGACGAAAAACAGTCGATCTATTCGTTCCAGGGGGCTGTGCCGGAAGATTTTGCCGCGCAGGGCCGTTCGGTCAGTCTCCGCGCAGGCGATGCCGAATTGAAGTTTGAGCGCGTCAGTCTCAACTTCTCTTTCCGCTCGGCACCGGATGTGTTGCAGGCCGTGGATGAAGTGTTTGCAAGGCCTGAAGCCAATCGTGGGCTTGCAGGTGCCACGGTCCACGATGCCATTCGCGCTGATGCGCCGGGCGAGGTGGAAATCTGGGACATGCTGACGCCGGAAGCGGTGGAAGAGCCGGATGACTGGCGCGTGCCTGTCGATCATCTGGCGGCACCTGCCGTGCGGCTCGCCGAACAGATCGCCGCCACCATCCGCTACTGGCTGGATAGGGGCGAACCGATACCGGGTCAGAACCGGCGCATCGCGCCGCGAGATATCATGGTGCTGGTGCGCAAGCGCGATCAGTTCATGCCTGCCTTGTCACGGGCGCTGAAGAATCTCGGTGTGCCGGTGGCGGGCGCGGATCGCCTGCGCCTCACCAGCCATATCGCCATTCAGGATTTGATGGCGCTTGGGCGTTTCGTTCTGCAGCCCTCAGACGATCTTTCGCTGGCTTCGCTTCTCAAAAGCCCGCTGTTTGGTTGGGACGATGACAGACTGTTTGCGCTCGCTCATCCGCGTGGGTCCAGCTCGACGCTGTTCGAGCATCTCTATCGCGTCTCGCGCGAGGATGAGACGCTTGCTGCTATCCACAAGACCCTGAGCCGCTGGCGCGGCCTGGCCGACACGATGCCGGTTTTCGAGTTCTACGCGCGCATTCTAAGCGCCGATGGCGCGCGCCGAAAGCTTCTGGCGCGGCTTGGGCCGGAAGCGGGCGACATTATTGACGAGTTTCAGAACTATGCGCTCTCCGCTGAACGTGCGGGGCTGCCGGGCTTGCAGGCTTTCCTCGAAACGCTGGATGCGGCATCGCCGGAAATCAAACGTGAGCTGGATCAGGGCCGCAATGAAGTGCGCCTCATGACCGTTCATGCGGCCAAGGGCCTTGAGGGCGCAGTGGTGTTTCTTGTCGATCCCGGCAGCGCCGTCTGGACTGGCAGCCGAGCGCCCAAGCTGATCCCCTATGATCTTCCGCATGACGGTGCGCCGGTGAAAGGCTATCTCTGGCAGCCGAATGGTGGTTGGCAGACCGGCTTTACTGCCGCACGTGTTGAAGAGCTGAAAGCCCGGGCCGAGGAAGAATATCGCCGCCTGCTTTATGTCGGCATGACGCGCGCCGAAGATCGCCTGATTATCTGCGGTTATCGGGGCACACGCGAAAGCGGCGAAACCTGGCACAGGCTGGCCGAGGATGCGCTTGCCATCAAATCGGAGACCTTCGTGCATCCCGTGCAGGGCGTCGCGGCACGACGCTACCGCAATACGCCACGCGGATTGACGGAAATCATCGAGCCGGATCAGGCGGAGGCGACGCCGTTGCCCGGTTTGCCGCCGGAATATCTGCTGCCGGTCAAGCCAGAAGCCGGTCTCCCACGCCCTCTTGCGCCCTCCGGTGCGTCAGCGCTCATCGAGGCGGATGAAGAGCCGCCGCTCGATTCCGGTTCGCCTGTGCTTGGGGATATTGTCGGCGACGGCGCGCCTGGCTTTGCCTTGCGGCGTGGCACAGCGATCCACATGCTGCTGCAATATTTGCCGGAGGTTCCGGAGGCAGCACGGGAAACGCTGGCGGAAGAGTACCTCGCCCGAATAGCGGGCGATTGGCCGGAGATCGAGCGCCACAATGCCGTTTTGAGCGTGAAGGCTATACTGGGTGATCAGCAATTTGCGCCGGTCTTCGCGTCTGGTTCGCGTGGTGAAGTTGCAATCATGGGCACGATCAATCTTGGCGGACGCGATCACGCTGTGTCCGGTCAGGTCGACCGCATCAGCGTTGATGAGACGCGTGTGCTTGTCGTCGACTACAAGACCAACCGGCCACCGCCAAAAACCGTTGATTCGGTTCCTTTCGCCTATCGGGCGCAGCTCGCACTTTATAAGGCGCTGCTGGAGCCGCTCTATCCAGGGCGGGTGGTGGAAACAGCATTGCTTTTCACCGAGGGGCCGTTCCTGTTGCCGCTGCCCGATACTGTGCTTGATGAAGCTATGCAGGCGCTAAAGGACTCTCAAGGAAAGGTGAGCAACTAGAACTTGACGGATGGCAGCGGACACGCCACATGATATAGCGAAGAAAGAGCGGATTGCGTGTGAGTCTGTGAAGATGTCTGCCGTTCTTACCAATGTAGAGGATAGCCCTATGGCAACCGTTAAGGTCGATAACAGCAACTTTCAGTCGGACGTTCTTCAGTCGAACGAGCCGGTCGTGGTGGATTTCTGGGCGGAATGGTGCGGTCCATGCAAGATGATCGCTCCGGCGCTCGACGAGATCGCTGCGGAAATGGCCGGTCAGGTCAAGATCGCCAAGGTCAACATCGATGAGAATCCGGAACTCGCAGCCCAGTTCGGCGTGCGCTCGATCCCGACGCTTCTGATGTTCAAGGACGGCGAACTCGCAGCCAATATGGTTGGCGCTGCTCCGAAGAGCCGCCTTGCCGACTGGATCAAGGCTTCTGCCGCTTAATTAGAGCGCATCCCGAAAAGTTTGAAACGGTTTTCGGAAAAGATGCGTGTTAAGACGGCATAACAGCATTCCAATAAAAAACCCGGCCTTGGTGCCGGGTTTTTTATCGCTTGAAGAAGCCCGCGTGGGCTTATTTCAACTTCTTCTTGATGTCGGTGTTGCCGGTATTAATCGGCTTGCATTCGTCATGCGTGCCCAGAATATAGTATTTGCCGTCGGCAGAAGGATTCGTGCCGATAGCACAAAATGGCATTACCTTGATGCCAGTTCCCTTTGCATTGGCTCTGTTTGTAGTACTCGCAGCAAAAGAAGACGCAGCCGAAAAGCCCATAAATAGAATTGTTGAAATAATAATTGTATTACGCATTTAAATATCCATTCATAAAATTACAATCAGTAATTAATGTAGATAAATAAAGGCGAAACAATGTATATCAAATATACAATAATATTCAAAATTTATTAGGTCGGTGGCGTATTGTTCTCTTCCAATACTTCGCCAGCCAGATAGAGCGAGCCACCAATCAGGATGCGTGGTGGGATTTCATCGGCAGGCCATGTATCATGCAGGAGCTTCAGCGCATTGGCGACCGAGTGGACCGGTTCGGCTGACAGGCCGGCCTTTTGGGCCGATACGGCCAGCGCATCATTCGGTATACCTGCATCGCTGGATGGAATCGGCACGGTGAAGACATGGCGCGCCATGCCCGCAAAAGCCTCAAAATAGCCGACAGGGTCCTTGGTGTTGATCATGCCGGTAATCAGGAACAACGGGCGCGCATTGCGTTCTTCGAGATCGCCGAAGGCTTCTGCGATGACTGCGCCTGCGCCCGGATTGTGACCACCGTCGAGCCAGATTTCCGACGTTGCAGGTGCAAGATCGACCAATGATCCATGGGTCAGCCGCTGCATGCGCGCGGGCCAATCCACAACCATCAACGCCTTTTCAACGGCCTTGTCGGGGATATTGAAGCCTGCAAGCTGCACCGTTTCGATAGCGGCGGCGGCATTGGCAATCTGGTGACGACCGGGCAGGCGTGGCAGCGGCAGGTCGATCAGCCCGTCTTCGTTCTGGAAGAGCATGCGGCCATGTTCTTCAAAGGCCAGGAAATCCTGTCCATAAACCGAAACCGGGCAGCCCAGACGATCCGCCGTGGAAACGAGCACTTCCCGCGCCGCATCGAAAGGCTGAAAGCCGACAACAACCGGGCAATCCTTCTTGATGATCCCGGCCTTTTCGGCGGCGATTAGCTCCACGCGGTCGCCGAGAAAAGCCTGATGGTCGATGGAGACCGGCATAATCAGCGATACGGCCGGTTCGGGAATGACATTGGTCGCGTCAAAACGACCGCCAAGGCCGACTTCCATGATGACGACATCGGCGGGATGCTCGGCAAACAGCACAAAGGCTACTGCGGTGAGAATTTCAAAGACCGTAATGTGCTGGCCGCCATTGGCAGCTGCAACGCGCTCGATGGCATCGGCCAGAACGTCGTCCTCGACGAGTTTGCCGCCGCCGGGCGCAGCCAGACGATAGCGCTCGTGCCAGTTGACGAGATGCGGCGAGGTGTGGACGTGGACGTCAAAACCGCCCGCCTCAAGAATGGCGCGGCAGAAGGCGGTCGCCGATCCCTTGCCGTTGGTACCGGCAATATGGATCACGGGCGGTAGTTTGAGATGCGGATTGCCGAGCCTCTCCAACAGACCGCGAATGCGGTCCAGGGAGAGGTCAAATCCTTTCGGATGCAGTTGCATCAGCCGCTCGATAGCGGCAGCCGCCTTGCCTGCCACGATCTGGCTGCCCATATCAGGCCGCCTTGCTGTCGATATCCGGCGTTGGCGATACCGGGCTGTCGGTGTTGGCCGGCTGCTTGGTCATGATTTTCAGGAGACGTGCAATCGTTTCCTTCAGCTCGGTGCGGGGAACAACCATGTCCACCATGCCGTGTTCCATCAGGTATTCAGCGCTCTGGAAGCCTTCCGGCAGCTTTTCGCGGATGGTCTGTTCGATCACGCGCGGACCGGCAAAGCCGATCAGTGCGCCCGGCTCAGCGATATGGATGTCGCCCAGCATGGCGTAGGAAGCCGTCACGCCACCCGTGGTCGGGTTGGTGAGCACGACGATGTAAGGCAGGCCCGCTTCTTTCAGCATTTCCACGGCAACAGTGGTGCGCGGAAGCTGCATCAGCGAGAGAATGCCTTCCTGCATGCGCGCGCCGCCCGATGCTGCGAACAGAACCAGCGGACGCTTCAGCTCGATGGCCTTTTCGAAGCCCTGAATGATCGCCTCACCGGCGCCCATGCCGAGCGAGCCGCCCATGAAGCCGAAATCCTGCACGGTGGCGACAATCGGCAGACCTTCAATGGTGCCGAGGCCGTTGATGATGGCATCGTCCATGCCGGTGCGGGTGCGGTAATCCTTGAGACGGTCGATATATTTCTTCTCGTCGCGGAATTTCAGCGGATCAACCGGGACCTTCGGCGCTTCAAGCGTGGTATATTCGCCATTGTCGAAGAAGAAGCGCAGGCGGTCTTTCGCCTTGATGCGCATGTGATGGCCCGAAGACGGGATCACAAACTGGTTGCTCTCCAGATCCTTGTGGAACACCATCTCGCCGGTCGACGGATCCTTGATCCAGAGGTTTTCCGGCATTTCGCGACGACCAAGCATCGAGTTGATCTTCGGACGAACGTAGTTGGTGATCCAGTTCATGACGTTTGGTTCCGTTTCTTGTTCTTCGACAGCAAGCATTTCCGACAGAAAGTGCGGGCGTCTTTGCGCCCGCTCATGCGGAAAAGCAACTCTACCCGCTTAAATGGACGATTTATTGGGCGGCTTCAAGGCGTGTCGTGCGAACGCTTTGCGCCAGTGCACCGACAAGTTTGCTGACAGCGGCTACAGGATCGCCCTTAAGAGCGCCTTCCGGCGTCAATTCACCGGCCACCGCATTGACGATTGCCGTGCCGACAACGACGCCATCCGCATGAGCGGCAATAGCGGCAGCCTGTTCCGGCGTCTTGACTCCAAAGCCGACGCAGATCGGCAGATCGGTGCTCTTCTTGATGTGACGTACCGCGTCGCCGACACGCGCCGTGTCCGCGATGGCCGAGCCGGTAATGCCGTTCATCGAGACATAATAGACGAAGCCCGATGCATTATGCAGAACCTTCGGCAGACGGTTGTCGTCGGTGGTCGGCGTGGTCAGGCGAATGAAGTTGATGCCCGCCTTCATGGCCGGGACGCAAAGTTCGGCATCCATTTCCGACGGCAGATCGACAATGATCAGACCATCGACGCCGGAAGCCTTGGCATCGGCAAGGAAGCGCTCGACGCCATAGATATAGATCGGGTTGTAATAGCCCATCAGCACGATTGGGGTCGTGTCGTCTTCCTTGCGGAATTCGGCAGCCATGTAGAGCGTCTTGGTCAGCGATTGCCCGGCTTTCAGGGCGCGCAGACCAGCAGCTTCAATCGCCGGGCCGTCAGCCATCGGATCGGAAAAGGCCATGCCCAGCTCGATCACATCCGCACCGGCCTTCGGCAGCGCCTTCATGACCTTGAGCGAGGTTTCGAGGTCGGGATCGCCACCCATGAAATAGGTGACCAGCGCCGGACGGCCCTCGGTCTTCAATGCGGCGAATTTGGTGTCGATGCGAGTGGTCATACCGTGCCCCGTGGCAAAGTGCGCGCAAGATAATCGGCGATGGGTTTGCCAGACATGGCCGTCTCCATCCAAGCGCGCCGTTCAAAGTCAATAATTCCGAGTTCCCAGACGCAGGCCATCAGCAAGGGCTGTGCGGGCATGAATTCG
>Ga0153948_1000045_pt1 | contig 61710 bp, 43 predicted proteins | sample TSNJ032MetaG_FD_104696 | JGI IMG/M metagenome (GOLD analysis project Ga0153948, IMG submission 104696) | Attine ant fungus gardens microbial communities from New Jersey, USA - TSNJ032 MetaG | ecosystem: Host-associated > Fungi > Mycelium > Unclassified | place: USA: New Jersey, Wharton State... | reverse complement strand
CGATGCCCAGACCACCGGTCAGGCCACCGACCAGCGCACCGACGATCAACGCGATCACCACGTGCACGCGGGACAGGCTGAGGATCAGCATGACGCCGACCGCAGCAATCACTGCATTCATTTCACTACCTCAAAAACACTGCGATGAAATATCACCGCCAGACAGGATGAGTCCGCCAACGGTTAACCGGCGGATTTGCAAAGAGGGTCTTATTAGAAGGGCGCGCACTGTGCCGCAGAGTGGCGGCGGTGTCAAAGCGAGCGGCTGAACTGAAATGTAACTGCCAGTGCACAACCCGGTGGTGCGCAGGAGATCCCTGTGGCGAGGGAGCTTGCTCCCGCTCGGCTGCGCAGCAGTCGCAAACCCGGTAGACGCGTTATGCCCTGAATGACCGCATTAGCAGGATTTGGGGGCGCTACGCACCCCAGCGGGAGCAAGCTCCCTCGCCACAGGGATCTAAATGTCACTCGGCTGCGGCAATCGGTCATATTGCGCTTGAACAATAAAGAAAGCCGAAACGCGGCCGTTACAATGCAAAGTCTCAGATATTTATCGAATAAGGACGTCTCCATGTCGCTCAGACAACTTTCCATTCAATGGAAAATCACCCTGCTCGCCGGCCTGTGCCTGGCGGGCATCGTGACCCTGCTGGTGGGTCTTTCGCTGTACCGCATGGAGCACAGCTCCGAGCTGGTGAAGGCGTCGAGCATGGAGATGCTGACCGAGTCGGCCCAGGCGCGCATCGAATCGCAGGGTGAGGTGCAGGCTGCCGGGATTCGCCAGCAGTTCATGGACGCCTATCAGTACGGCCACGGCTTCTCGCGTCAGGTGCTGTTCCTGCGTGAACAGGCCGAGAAGCGCTTCCTCGATGCTTTCGACCTGCGCGAAGACATGACCCGTCAGGTCAAGTCCGCGCTGCAGGCCAACCCCGATCTGCTCGGTCTGTCGCTGGTGTTCGAAGCCAACGCCTTGGATGGCAAGGATGAACTGTTCGCCGGTCAGGCTGAACTCGGCAGCAACGACAAGGGCCGTTTTGCCCTGTACTGGTCGCAGCCGACCCCGGGCAAAGTCACCTCGATGGCCCTGCCGGAAAGCGACATGGCCGACACCAGCACCGGCCCCAGCGGTCAGGCGGCCAACGCCTGGTTCACCTGCCCGCGCACCACGCTCAAACCGTGCGTGATCGAACCGTACTTCTATGTGATCGACGGCCAGAACGTGTTGATGACCAGCATCGTCTTCCCGCTGATGGTCAACGGCAAAGTCATCGCCTCGCTGTCGGTGGACATCAACCTCAACAGCCTGCAGGCGATCAGTCAGGGCGCGAGCAAAAGACTCTACGACGGTCAGACCGCCGTGAGCATCATCAGCCCCACCGGCCTGCTCGCCGGTTACAGCCCGGATGCGAGCAAACTGAGCAAGCGTCTGGATGCCGTGGACACCGTCGGCGGCGCCGAACTGCTGCGCCAACTCGGCACCAGCAGCAGCGTCAGCAGCCTGCACAGCAACGGCCAGTTGAAAGTGCTGTCGCCGTTCCAGCCGATCCCCGGCGGGCCGTCGTGGGGCGTGTTGCTCGACGTGCCGGAAAAGGTGCTGGTCAGCCGCGCCGAAGCGCTCAAGCAGCAACTGGATGCGAGCAACAACTCCGGTACTCTGATCGAACTGAGCCTCGGCGTGCTCGCGGCATTGGTCGGTCTGCTGCTGGTGTGGCTGATGGCGCGCAGCGTGACCAAGCCGATACTCGGCGTCGCGCATATGCTCGAAGACATCGCCAGTGGCGAAGGCGACCTGACCCGGCGCCTGGCCTATGACAAGCAGGATGAACTCGGTCAACTGGCCGGCTGGTTCAACAAGTTCCTCGACAAGTTGCAGCCGATCATCGCCGAGGTGAAACGCTCGGTGCAGGACGCGCGCAACACCGCCGACCAGTCTTCGGCCATCGCCACCCAGACCAGCGCCGGCATGGAGCAGCAATACCGTCAGGTCGATCAGGTCGCCACTGCCTCCCACGAAATGAGCGCCACCGCGCAGGACGTCGCACGCAGCGCCGCGCAAGCCGCCGAAGCGGCGAAGGACGCCGACCGCGCCACCCGTCAGGGCCTGACCGTGATCGACCGCACCACCGCGAGCATCGACACCCTGGCCGCCGACATGAGCGCTGCCATGGTGCAGGTCGAAGGTCTGGCCGCCAACAGTGAGAAGATCGGCACCGTTCTGGAGACCATCCGCGCCATCGCCGAACAGACCAACCTGCTGGCGCTCAACGCGGCGATCGAAGCAGCGCGTGCCGGTGAAGCCGGGCGTGGTTTTGCCGTGGTCGCCGACGAAGTGCGCAACCTCGCCCGCCGCACGCAGGAGTCGGTGGAAGAAACCCGTCAGGTCATCGAACAGCTGCAGACCGGCACCCAGGATGTGGTCGGTTCGATGGGCAACAGCCATCGTCAGGCGCAGGGCAGTGTCGAGCAGGTCGGGCAAGCGGTGACCGCACTGCGCCAGATCGGCGATGCAGTGACGGTGATCAGCGACATGAACCTGCAGATCGCCAGCGCGGCGGAAGAACAGAGCGCGGTGGCCGAAGAAATCAACAACAACGTGGCGACCATTCGCGACGTGACCGAATCGCTGTCCGGACAGGCCAATGAGTCGGCGCGGGTGAGCCAGTCGCTGAACAGCCTGGCGAATCAACAGCAGAGTCTGATGGATCAGTTCCGGGTCTGACTCGGACTTGAATCCAACTGGAGCGAGCTTGCTCGCGAAGGCGGAGTGTCAGTCAACTCAGATGTCGACTGACACTCCGCATTCGCGAGCAAGCTCGCTCCCACAGGGGATTTATGGTGTTGGGGAGATCAGCGTTTAGGCAGCTCGATCACCACCTTCAACCCGCCCCACTCGCTCTCGCCCAGCACCAGCAACCCGCCCCACGTCTCGACGATATCGCGCACGATCCCCAGTCCCAGCCCATGCCCGTCAGTCTGCTCATCGAGTCGCGTGCCACGGCTGAACACCTGCGTGCGTTGCTCTTCAGGAATCCCCGGGCCGTCATCTTCAACGCTCAGGGCGTAGCCGTCAGTCCGTTCGATCACGCTCAGACGCACCTCGGCATCCGCCCATTTGCAGGCGTTGTCGAGCAGGTTGCCGAGCAGTTCCAGCAAGTCCTCGCGATCCCACGGCAGTTGCAGCCCCGGCGGCGCGACGTAACTCAACGCCAGATGCTCGCCGTGGATCATGTTCAGCGTTGCCAGCAATCCCGGCAGTTCCGCATCGCAATCAAACAGCGCACCCGGCAGCGCATCACCGGATAACCGTGCGCGATTGAGCTCGCGATTGAGCCGCTGTTGCACCTGCTCCAACTGTTCCTTGAGGATCTTGCGCAGCTCCGGGTGGGCATCAAGTTTTTCGCTCGACGCCAGACTCAAAAGCACCGCCAACGGCGTTTTCAGCGCATGCCCCAGATTGCCCAGCGCATTACGTGAGCGCTTGAGGCTGTCTTCGGTGTGCGCCAGCAAATGGTTGATCTGCGCCACCAGCGGCTCCAGCTCCACCGGCACCTGATCGTCCAGTTGCGAGCGCTGGCCCTGTTGCAACTGGGCAATCTGCTCGCGCGCGCGTTCCAGCGGCTTCAACGCGCGGCGCACCGTCAGCCGTTGCAGCAGCAGAATCAGCAGCAAACCGGCCAGGCCCAAACCAAGGCCGATCTGACGCATGCGCTGGAAACTCTCGCGCACCGGGGTGTAATCCTGGGCGACGCTGATCGAGATCGCCTGCCCCAGCCGTCGATAGTCCGAGCGCAACACCAGCAACTGCTGACCGTCCGGCCCCAGTTGCAGGTTGCTGTGCAAACCGGGGTGTTCCAGCAGCGGCAGATCCTGATCCCACAGCGAACGTGAACGCCAGTGGCTGTCGGCAAAATCGATGCGGAAGTAATGCCCGGAAAACGGTCGCTGATAGGCCGGCGACAGGTGCCGCTCGTCCAGTTGCAAACCTTGCGGGCCACGCACCAGCGCGACCAGCAGGCTTTCACTGTCGTTGCGCAGGCCCGCTTCGAGGTAACGCTGCAAACCGACTTCGAACAACCACAGGCTGGTTTGCGCCAGCACCAGGCCGACGATCACCATCACGCTGATCAAGCCCAGGCTCAAACGGCGCTGGATCGACCTCACGAAGCTTGCCCGCCGAACAGGTAACCCTGGCCGCGACGGGTTTCGATCACCGCTTTGCCGAGCTTGCGCCGCAGGTGGTTGACGTGAACTTCGAGGACGTTGGAGTCACGCTCGGTTTCGCCGTCGTAGAGGTGCTCGGCGAGGTGGGTTTTCGACAGGATCTGTTCCGGGTGCAGCATGAAATAGCGCAGCAGGCGGAATTCGGCGGCGGTCAGCTGAATCTCGCTGCCGTCGCGAATCACGCACTGGCGACCTTCATCCAGATGCAGGCCGGCGGCCTTGAGCGTCGGCTGGTTGGCCTGGCCCTTGGAGCGGCGCAGCAACGACTGCACCCGCAGGTGCAGCTCTTCGGGATGGAACGGTTTGGTCAGGTAATCGTCGGCGCCGGCCTTCAGGCCTTCGATGCGCTCGGCCCAGGAATCGCGGGCGGTGAGGATCAGCACCGGGGTCGACAGGCCACCGGCACGCCATTGCGCCAGCACCTCAAGCCCGGGAACGCCGGGCAGGCCGAGGTCGAGAATGATCAGGTCATACGGCTCGCTGCTGCCCTGATAGACCGCATCGCGGCCGTCCGCCAGCCAGTCCACCGCGTAGCCCTGGCGCTGCAGGCCGGCCATCAGTTCGTCAGCCAGCGGCACGTGGTCTTCCACCAGAAGCAAACGCATCGGTCAATCTTCCTTGTCTTTGAGCAGTTCGCCGCTGTCGGCCTTCAGGTGCAGCTCGCGCGCCACGCCCTCGACCGTCAGCAGTTCGACTTCGTAAACATAGACGTCGTGCTTTTCCTCCAGCTCGACCTCCAGCAGTTTGGCCCCCGGATAGCGATCCAGCGCCTGTTGCAGCACCTGCTCCAGCGGCAGGATCACCCCCTGCTGACGCAGCTTCAATGCCTCATCCTGATCGAGATCGCGGGCCATCGCCGCCGAGCAGACAATCACTAGCGCCAACGCCGTGCGGCTGGTGGCGCGAACATTAACCTTCATTACGTATCCTGATGATCCTTGAGAACCTGCCCAGTGACCGCGTCTAATTCCAGATCCCACTCCAGCCCTTGCGGATCACGCATTTCGACCTGGTAAACGTACTTGCCGTACTGCTCTTCCAGCTCGGTATCGGTGATGGTCGAGCCCGGGTGTCTGGTCAGCGCCGTGGCGTTGAGCTTCTCGAAGGAGACGATAGTACCAGCGTCGCGCAGGCGCAGGGCTTCATCGGGGCCAAGATCGCGGGCATGGGCGAGGCTGGCGGTCAGGCCGATGATCGAGGCAATGGACAGGGCAGTCAGGGTTTTCATGGGTGTCTCCGTATTTTTATGTGCAGCTACGGTGAGCACCTTAGCGAGAGCAACTTAACTGAAACTGAATTGCCATCATTGCCACAGAGCAACACATTTCCCTTGTAGGAGTGAGCCTGCTCGCGATTGCGGTGTGTCATTGAGCATTGATATGTCTGATACACCGCTATCGCGAGCAGGCTCACTCCTACAGTGTTTTGCAACATGTGCTTATAATTGTTCGCTTGCTAACGATCGAGACCGGTATGACCGCCATCCACATCAAGTTCCCCGCCCTCACCCTCAAGGCCGGCCCACGGGCCATGGCGCGCATTCGTGCCCAAGGGCTGAACGCCGCTGACGTCGGCACCCTGCCCGGTGCGGCCGGTGGGCCCAAGGCATTGGGGATTCAAGGGCTGGACCTGGCGTTGTTCGGCGAATGGCTGCCGAGCGCACCGCGTGAGCGCTCGCTGATCGGTGCGTCGGTCGGTTCCTGGCGCTTCGCCAGTGCCTGCCTGCCGGACGCCGCCGAAGGCATCCGCCGCCTCGGTCAGTTGTACGCCGAGCAGAATTTCAACAAAGGCGTAACCATGGCCGAGATCAGCCAGAGCTCGCAGCGCATGCTCAATGACCTGCTCGACGGCCGCGACGCCAGCATCCTCAACAACGCCGATTACCGCTTGAACATCATGGTGGTCAAAAGCCACGGGCGTCTGGCCGATGACCATCGCGGCCGCCTCGGTCTGGCGCTGGGTTCGGTAATCGCCGATAACCTGCGCGGTCGCGCGCGCCTGTCGCGGCACTTCGAACGGCTGATCATTCACGACCCGCGCCTCGCCCCGCCGGTGAATGCGCTGAATGACTTCCCGTCGCGCTTCGTCGCCCTCAGTACGGGCAACCTGCGCCAAGCGCTGCTGGCGTCCGGTTCGATCCCGATGGTCATGGAAGGCGTGCGTGACCTGCCGGGCGCCGGTGCCGGCACGTTCCGCGATGGCGGGCTGCTCGACTATCACCTCGATCTGCCCTACAGCGGCGACGGCATCGTGCTCTATCCACACTTCACCGACCGGGTCATTCCGGGCTGGTTCGACAAGACTCTGCCCTGGCGCAAGGCCTCGGTCGAGCGCTTGCAGGACGTGCTGTTGCTGGCACCGTCGAAGGAATATCTGGCGCGCCTGCCCTACGGCAAACTCCCCGACCGTAACGACTTCAAGCGCTTCATGGGCGATGCGCCGAGCCGGCAGAAATACTGGCACGCGGCGATGGACGAGAGCCGCCGGCTGGGCGACGAATTTCTCGAGCTGACCACCAACGGTCGCCTCGCCGAGCGCTTGCTGACCCTTTAGTCAGTGTTTTCCCGCATCGCCAAACACAAGCTGGTAAACTCGCCGCCTGCCCGAATCGCTGCGGCGAACGCCACCTGAACAGAGCCGAAAATACTGTGGAAATCTTCAAGGAATTTACATTCGAATCCGCCCACCGCCTGCCGCACGTACCGGACGGCCACAAGTGCGGGCGTCTGCACGGTCACTCGTTCAAGGTGGCGATTCACCTGAGCGGCGACCTCGATCCGCACACCGGCTGGATCCGTGATTTCTCCGAAATCAAGGCGATCTTCAAGCCGCTCTACGAGCGTCTGGACCACAACTACCTGAACGACATTCCCGGCCTGGAAAATCCGACCAGCGAAGTGCTGGCCAAATTCATCTGGAATGAACTGAAGCCCCTGCTGCCGGAACTCAGCGCAATCCGCATTCACGAGACCTGCACCAGCGGTTGCATCTATCGCGGTGAATAATTGACACAAATCCCCCTGTAGGAGTGAGCCTGCTCGCGATAGCGGTTTGTCAGACACATTGATTTCGGATGTGCCGACGCTATCGCGAGCAGGCTCACTCCTACAAAGGATCGGTGTTTGTCAGGAAAATAGAGAACAGCCTTCACGGCTGTTTTTTTACGCCTATGCTTTTTGGCTCAAACCCGCCAAGAGGACAGGCCGATGACGGACTGGCTGCTGGATCAGGTCTTCGAGTTCAACGGGCACCCGGTGCGCCACGCCGTGCGCGGCGACGGCCCGCCGCTGGTGTTGGTGCATGGCACACCGTTTTCATCCTATGTGTGGCACCGGATCGCGCCGTATTTCTTTGCCAGCCACCGCGTGCATTATTTCGACCTGCTGGGTTACGGGCGCTCCGCACAACCGGATGCCGATGTCTCCCTCGGCGTGCAGAATCAACTTCTCGCGCAGCTGCTCGATCACTGGAACATCCAGCGCCCGGACGTGGTCGCCCATGACTTCGGCGGCGCCACCGCGTTGCGCACGCATTTGCTCAATGGCAAGGACTACCGCAGCCTGACGCTGATCGATCCCGTGGCGCTGACGCCATGGGGATCGCCGTTCGTGCAGCATGTGCGCCAGCATCAAGCGGCGTTCAGCGGCCTGCCCGATTATATTCAGCGCTCGATCGTCCCGACTTATATTCGCGGGGCGATTCACCGCGACATCCCCGATGATGAACTGGCGCCCTACGTGCAACCGTGGCTCGGCGATCCGGGGCAAGCGGCGTTCTATCGGCAGATCGCGCAGATGGACGAGCGCTACACCCGCGAGGCCGAACCGCTGTACCCGAGCATCCGCTGCCCGGTGCAGATTCTCTGGGGCGAAGCGGATCAATGGATTCCCATCGAGCGCGGTCGGGCGTTGCACAAGATGATTCCCGGCGCGCAATTTCACCCAATCGCCAACGCCGGCCACCTCGTCCAGGAAGACGCCCCGGAAGCCATCGTCGCCGCCCTGCTGCGCTTCCTCTGAACCCACAAAAATCCCCTGCGGCAGCTCCTACATGGGGCTCGGGTGCATTCAGTTGCACCGCTTTCGCGCCAATCCATGCGCCTCGTCTATACATAACCCGCGCCAATCAGCATTTGGCACGACCACTGCAACCCACCCCGCGTCTCCCCCAATCCAGCAAGGAACGCCCCATGACGCAGAACGATCCCGGCAACGATTACCCCCTCAGCGAAGTGCCGATGCATGCACGCAAAGGCCTGGCCTCGACCGCTATGGTGCTGCTGGGTTTCACCTTCTTCACCGCAACCATGTTTGCCGGCGGCAAGCTCGGTGTGGCGTTCAGTTTTGCCGAGATGATGGCGGTGATTATCGTCGGTAACCTGCTGCTTGGGTTGTATGCGGCAGGCCTCGGGTTTATCGCCTTCAAGAGCGGCCTTAACTCGGTGCTGATGGGGCGTTTCTGCTTTGGTGAAGTCGGCAGCAAGCTCAGCGACTTGATCCTCGGTTTCACCCAGATCGGCTGGTACGCCTGGGGCACCGCGACGGCGGCGGTGGTGCTGGGCAAATACTTCGATCTGGAGCAAGGCACCGTGCTCGGTTTGATGGTGCTGTTCGGCCTGGTGTTCTGCGCCACGGCGTATGTCGGTTATCGCGGCCTGGAGATTCTGTCGTACATCGCGGTGCCGGCGATGATGTTGCTGCTGATGCTGTCGATGTGGGTCGCGACGGTGAAAGTCGGCGGCCTCGATGGTTTGCTCAGCGTGGTGCCGACGGGTTCGCTGGACTGGTCGACCGCGATCACGCTGGTGTTCGGCACCTTCGTCAGCGGCGCGACCCAGGCCACCAACTGGACACGCTTCTCGCGTTCGGCACGGGTTGCCGTGCTGGCCAGCCTGATCGGATTTTTCATCGGCAATGGCCTGATGGTGCTGATCGGTGCCTACGGCGCCATCGTCTATCAGCAGCCGGACGTGGTTGAAGTGTTGCTGCTGCAAGGTTTCGCCATGGCTGCGATGGCGATGCTGTTGCTGAATATCTGGAGCACCCAGGACAACACCATCTACAACTTCGCCGTCGCCGGTTGCAACCTGCTGCGCACCGGCCGGCGCAAGACCGTGACCCTCGCCGGCGCGGTGATCGGCACCCTGCTCGCCCTGCTGGGCATGTACGACATGCTGGTGCCGTACCTGATTCTGCTGGGCACGGTGATTCCGCCGATTGGCGGGGTGATCATGGCCGACTTTTTCTTCCGCTGGCGTGGGCGTTATCCGCGTCTGGCCGACGCACGGCTGCCGGCGTTCAACTGGCCGGGGCTGGGGGCATACGCGGTCGGCACACTCGCTGCGTTCCACTCGCCGTGGGTCGCGCCGCTGGTAGGGATTGCTGCCGCCGCGCTAACGTATGTCATCGTCACCGGCCTGCTCGGCGCCCGTCGCGCCACCGTGCCACTACCAGACCTATAAGAAGGATTCGCCTGATGCACATCATCAACGCTCGACTGCGCAACCAGGAAGGTTTGCACGAATTGCACCTGGAAGACGGTCTGATCCGCAGCGTCGGCCGCCAGACCGAAGCCCCGACCCTCAACCCCGGTGACCTCGATGCCGGCGGCAATCTGGTGGTGCCGCCCTTCGTCGAGCCGCACATCCACCTCGACGCCACGCTGACCGCTGGCGAGCCGCGCTGGAACATGAGCGGCACGCTGTTCGAGGGCATCGAGTGCTGGGGCGAGCGCAAGGTCACCATCACCGAAGAAGACACCAAAGCCCGCGCCAAAAAGACCATTCAGGCCCTGGCCGCCCACGGCATCCAGCACGTGCGCACCCACGTCGACGTCACCGATCCGCAACTCACCGCGCTCAAGGCGATGCTCGAAGTGCGCGAGGAAACCCGGCACCTGATCGACCTGCAAATCGTCGCGTTCCCGCAGGAGGGCATCGAGTCGTTTCGCAATGGCCGCGAGCTGATGGAAGAAGCGATTCGCATGGGCGCCGATGTGGTTGGCGGCATTCCGCATTTCGAGTACACCCGCGATCAGGGTGTCAGTTCGGTGAAGTTTCTGATGGATCTGGCGGAGCGCACCGGGTGCCTGGTGGATGTGCATTGCGACGAGACCGACGACCCGCATTCACGCTTTCTCGAAGTGCTCGCCGAAGAGGCACGCAGCCGCGACATGGGCGCGCGGGTCACGGCCAGCCACACCACGGCGATGGGCTCTTACGACAACGCCTACTGCGCCAAACTGTTCCGCCTGCTCGGACATTCCGGGATCAGTTTCGTCTCCTGCCCGACCGAAAGCATTCACCTGCAGGGGCGCTTCGATAACTTCCCGAAACGCCGTGGCGTGACCCGGGTCAACGAGTTGCTTGAAGCCGGGATGAACGTGTGTTTCGGCCAGGACTCGATCGTCGATCCGTGGTACCCGCTGGGCAACGGCAACATCCTGCGTGTGCTGGAAGCCGGGTTGCACATCTGCCACATGCTCGGCTATCGCAACCTGCAGAATGCGCTGGATCTGGTCACCGATAACAGCGCCAAGGCCATGCACCTGGGCGAGCGTTACGGCCTGGAACAGGGGCGTCCGGCGAACCTGCTGATTCTGTCGGCGGACAGCGACTACGAAGTGATCCGCAGCCAGGGCCTGCCGCTGTATTCGATTCGTGGCGGCAAGGTGTTGATGCAGCGGCAGATGCCGGTGGTGGAGTTCAGCGGCGGACAGATCTGAAATGGTTGTCAGGCTGATGGCCTCATCGCTGGCAAGCCAGCTCCCACAGTATTCAGCAGTGAACGCGTGATTTGTGTTCACCATATAACTCTGTGGGAGCTGGCTTGCCAGCGAAGGCGTTAGCCGGTTCAGCCGATCAATCGCGCCGTACCAAACAGCCTGACCCGCACCAACTCGCCCTGCTCTTCTTCAAGCAACACCGGCGCCGTTCCGCCCGGCATGACGACATGCACTTCGCCGCTCGCCACCCAACCCACCGCCCATGCTGCGCAGGCCACCGCACTGGCACTGGTGCCTGAAGACGCCGTCGGCCCTTCGCCACGCTCGAACACGCGGGCGACGATGCGCTGCGCTGACTCAAGCGCGGCCCATTGCAGATTGACGCCCGCCGGGCATGGCTGGCCGGCGCCGGTCGGCATGGCGTAGGCGATTCGGGTCAGGCCTTCAGCCCAGGGCGATTCGCGCATTTGCGGGTTGCTCGGCAACGCGGCAACGTCGGTGAGCAAGGTCACGCAATGCGGATTGCCGATGCGCACGAACTGGTTGTGCTGCCACGCGGGATCGAGCTGGGACAGTGGTTTTACATGGCTCACCTCATGACCATTGAATTCGCGGCTTTCAACATCTTGAGCGGCCACCGCTGAAGGCCCGAATCCCGGTTGACCGAGATCCAGCCAGAAGCCGTTAACGCCATCGACTGCAGCTGGTTTCACCGAAGTTTCCACGGCGTCGCCCTTGTCGTGATGCACTCGTAGTGACACCTCTTCCACCGGCATCAGCCCCTGCTCCAGCAACGCCTGGGAAAAGATCGTCAGGCCGTTGCCACTGCGTTCGGCCAAGGTGCCGTCGGTGTTGACGATCAGCACGTCGAACGGCGGCGCTGCCTGGAACGGGCCGATCAACAGGCCGTCGCTGCGGTGGGATTTGCTCCCCGCCGGACGCTGGCCCTCTGGCCAGTCGCAGCACAGCGCAATGGCTGCGCGACTCCATGCCGGTCTCGACACAGCACACTGCGCGGCATCGTTCGGCAAATCGATCCCCAGCTCGCGAAGCCTCTGCGGCGAAACCACCCCGTAAATATTGCCCCGCGCATCGTAGAACTGCGTCATCACCGGCCTCACTCACCTTGTCGAAGCCATCACTGTAAACCGCGATCCCCTGTAGGAGTGAGCCTGCTCGCGAAAGCGGTTTGTCAGCCGTCATATTCATTGCCTGAACCACCGCAATCGCGGGCAAGCCCGCTCCCACAGGCTTCTGCACAGAACGGGCATTTGTGAACACCGGTCATCCAATGTGGGAGCGAGCTTGCTCGCGAAGGCTGCGTATCAGTCGCCATATTCATTGCCTGAACCACCGCATTCGCGAGCAAGCTCGCTCCCACAGGTTAGGATGTCGATTGCACCGCCCCGAGACCTGCGATCGAACCTCGACGCGCTATCACTGTCATTCGGGGACGCGACGTTTTTTGCCAAGGATCGATATGACCAGCCTCAACCCCCAAGACACTTTCGTCCCCGGACGCCTGCAACAGATGTCGACGCGCATCGCTTTTTTCATCGCCGGCCTCGGGATTGCCGCGTGGGCGCCGCTGGTGCCGTACGCCAAAGCCCGCGCCGGGCTCGATGAAGGCACGCTGGGCCTGTTGCTGTTGTGCCTGGGAGTCGGCTCGATTCTGGCGATGCCGCTGGCGGGGATTCTCGCCACGCGCTTTGGCTGTCGCAAAGTCGCCACCGGCGGCACCCTGCTGATTTGCGCGGCGCTGCCGTTGCTGGCGACGGTGTCGTCGATACCGGCGCTGATCGCCACGCTGTTCATGTTCGGCGCAGGTTTGGGCACGGTGGATTCGACCGTGAACCTGCAAGCGGTGATCGTCGAGCGGGCCAGCGGCAAGCACATGATGTCGGGGTTTCACGGCCTGTTCAGCCTCGGCGGGATTGTCGGCGCGGCGGGTGTCAGCGCCCTGCTCGGCCTCGGGCTGACGCCACTGGCGGCGATGCTGGTGGTGGTGGCGGTGTTGATCGGTGCGCTGTTCAAAGCGGTGCCACATATGCTGCCGTACGGCAGTGAAAGTTCCGGGCCGGCGTTCGCGATTCCCCACGGCATCGTGCTGTTCATCGGCGGGATGTGTTTCATCGTGTTCCTCACCGAGGGCGCGGCGCTGGACTGGAGCGCGGTGTTCCTCGCGCAGGAACGCGGGATCGACACGGCGTATGCGGGTTTGGGTTACGCCGCATTTGCCCTGACCATGACGGCCGGACGCTTGATGGGTGACCGGATTGTCCGGCGTCTCGGCGCCACACGGGTGATTCTGTTTGGCGGTCTGCTGGCAGCGGCAGGCCTGTTTCTGGCGACCTTCGCCCCGAGCTGGGAAGCCGCGCTGCTGGGTTATGCGCTGGTCGGCGCCGGTTGTTCGAACATTGTGCCGGTGCTGTACACGGCGGTGGGCAAGCAGACGGTGATGCCGGAAAGCATCGCGGTGCCGGCGATCACCACACTGGGTTATGCGGGGATTCTGGCGGGGCCGGCGGTGATCGGCTTTGTCGCGCATGCCAGCAGTCTGAGTTTTGCTTTCGGGTTGATGGCGCTGCTGTTGGTGGCAGTCGCCATCGGCGGCAAAGTCCTCAAGGTCTGAACCCCATCATTGTGGCGAGGGAGCTTGCTCCCGCCGGGTTGCGAAGCGACCCCAAAAAATCGGGCCTGCTGCGCAGTCCAGCGGGAGCAAGCTCCCTCGCCACAGGGTCAGGCGTAATCAAAAACCGACGCTGGCCTGAACAAAGAACGTCCGTGGCGCGCCCACATACATCCCCGAATTGTTGTCGCTGGAACGGGTGAAATACTGCTTGTCGAAGACGTTTTTCACCCCGGCGCCGAGCTTCAGGTTCGACACCTGCGGCCCGAAGTCATACCCGCCGCGCACGTTCCAGGTCACGTAACCCGGGATGTCGCCGTACTGCCCGTCGGCCGTGCCTTCGGTGATGTAGTTGCCGTTGAAGCTGCCATCAGCGTTGACTCCGGTGCCCGGCGAGCGCTGTTTCGATTGGGCGAAACCGTCGATGTTGTACGTCCAGCGGTTGACGTCGTAGCGCAAGCCCACGGTCGCCACCTGCCGCGAATAGAACGGCAGATCACGGCCCTTGAAGCCCGGAATCTCGCCTTCGTAGGTGGCGCGGGTGTAGGTGAAACCGGCGTTGGCGGTCAGACCGTCGAGACGCGGATCGAGCGCCGCCATGTCGTAATGCACCGATGCTTCGATGCCCTGGTGCTTGGTCGCACCGAGGTTGGTCCAGCCGACATCGTTGCTGATGTATTGCAGCTCGTCATCGAAGTCGATGTAGAACAGCGTCACTTCCCCGCCCCACACGTCATCGTTGTAGCGCGTGCCGATCTCGTAGGTCTTGGCTTTTTCCGGCTCCAGACCGTTGGCGGTCTGGTCACCCGAGCCGCCCTGGCCGAGCTGGAAATATTGCAGGCTGCCGAACGAGGTTTCGTAGTTGGCGAACAGTTTCCAGGCGTCCGACAGGTGATACATCACGCTCAGCGCTGGCAGCGGTTCGTTGCTTTCGATGCTGCGGTTCTTCTCTGGCACGCGTTTGCCCGAGGTGTCGAGCACGGCGCGGTCATGCCAGTCGGTGCTGATGTGTTCGAAGCGAATGCCCGGGGTGATGGTCCAGTTGCCGACGTCGATCTTGTTGTCGACGTACACCGAGTTGGCCTCGGTGCCGCCGGTGCGGTCCTGGAACACATGGCCGTCGGACGTCGGCGTGACCACCGGCTGATTGTTGACCAGCGCCAAACGGCTCGACTGTTCGTGCATCGCCTCTTTCAGGTAGCGATAACCGACGCTGACTTCCTGCGTGGTCGGGCCGACGTCAAAGACCCGCGACACACGCGGCTCGACGCCAAGGGTGTAGTAGGAACGCGGGTACGAGCTGAGGGTTTTCTGATCGCGGGCGGCGATGGTGCTGCCGCGAAAGCTGTCGGTGTAATAGGTAAGGATTTCTGCCTGAGTACGCTGGTCGATCTGGCGAATCCACTTGAACGACACGTCTTTGCGCCGACCGCTGAAGTTGTCGTAATCGCGTAGCGAATCATACGGTTTGTCGTCGTACTGCTTCTGCGTCAGGCCGCCGGGCATGTCGGCACTGGCGTCGTAGTAATGGAAGTTGAGGCTGAAATCGTCCTGATCGGTCGGCGCCCAATGGGTCTTGAGCAGCAGGTCGTCGATGTCGTTATCGTTGTTGCGCTCGCGGTAACCGTTGCCGTTGACCCCGGAGTACAGCAGCGCCACGCCCATGCCGTTGTCGGCGGTGCCGCCGAGGAACGCCGTGTCGATATGCTTCCAGCCGCCGTAGCGGGTGGTTTCCAGGGTGGTGCCGATTTCCCCGGTGGCTTTTTCCGGAATGGCGCGGGTGACGAAGTTGATCACCCCGCCGACGTTTTGCGGGCCATAACGCACGGAACCGGCGCCGCGTACCACGTCGATGCTGTCGAGGTTGCCCGAGGAGATCGGCGCCATCGACAGTTGTGGCTGGCCGTACGGCGCGAACGCGGCCGGCACGCCGTCGATCAGCACCGTGGAGCGTGGCGACAGGCGCGAAGTCAGGCCCCGCACGCCGACGTTCAGCGCGATGTCGCTGCCGCCGGTGCCGTTGGAGTCCTGCACCTGCACGCCCGGCACGCGCTTGAGCACATCACTAACGTTCATTGCACCCTGCTCGACCATGGCCTCGCGGCGGATCACCGTACGTGCGCCCGGGTGGTTCTGCACCACGGCGGCGTCGGCGTCGCCGAGCCAGTCGCCGACCACTTTGATGTCGGTCACGCCCAGTTCCAGTGGACCGTTGGCAGCGGAAGTCGCCGCTGGCGCCAAGGTCACCGAGCCTTCATTGATCTGATAGTCCAGGCCGCTGCCCTGCAACAATTGGCGCAGCGCCTGCTCCGGGGAAATGTCACCATCGACCGCCGGAGCCTGTTTGCCGGCCACCAGCTCCGGGCTGAAAAACACCTGCAACGAGGTTTGCTGTCCCAGTTCGCTCAGGGCCTGGCCCAGCGGCTGGGCGCGGATATGAATGGCGTCGGCGGCATACGCCCGTGGCATGGCAGCGTTGACCGCCAGCGCCAGGGCCAGCGGTAACCAAGGGGATTTTTTGTTGTTGGCTGAGGTGTTTTTCACGTCGAACGTAGTCCTGTGGAGCGCAAGAGTGTGCGTCTGTTAATGCAAACCAGTTGCAGTTGAACAGGAAGACGATGAACTCGAAAAAAACCTGAATGTTATTTTGAAATTATTTCCTGACTGCCATCGGCATGGGTGTGAACGGCCACCGGCAGGATGTTTGGCAGGGCCTTGAGCAAGGCGTCGGTGTTGTCGGATTTGAACACGCTGGTCAGGCGCAGACTGGCCACGGCCGGGTTGCTGACCGTCAGCGGCTTGTCACGATAACGCGAGACTTCGGCTGCCACTTCGCTGAGGCTGGCGTCGTTGAACACCAGTTTGCCGCCACGCCACGCCGTCAGTTCGGCGGGGTTGACCGCATAGGCCGCGGCGACTTTGCCTTTGGCATCGACATGGGTGCCGAGGCCTGCGGTCAGGCTGATGAATTGGTCGTCCGGCGCAGTGCGCCCCTGCACCTTGACCGTGCCCTGCTCCACCGCGACCCGGGTTTGCGTCACATCGCGGCGCACGTCGAAACGGGTGCCGGTGACCGTCACTTTGCCGCTGCCGGCCTCGACCACGAACGGGCGCGCGGTGTCGTGCTGAACGCTGAACATCGCCTCGCCTTCGGACAGTTCGATAAGCCGGCGATCCTTCTCATAACGCACCTGCAGACGGCTGCGGCTGTTCAGGTCGATCACCGATCCGTCCGGCAGCGCCACATGCTTGCGCTCACCCAGCGCCGTCGCGAACTCGGCGCTATAGCCGTCCGGCTGATTCAAACCGCTGAACAAACCGAGGCCAAGCGCCACCGCCAGCACACTGGCCGCCACGGCATAGCGCAGCAGTGGGCGACGTTCACGGCGAGTTGGCGGGGTTTCGACGAGAGCCTGGAGGCGTGGTGCCGGCAGCAGATCGGCGGCCGTCCACAAGCCTTGCAGCAACTGGAATTCGTCACGGTGCTGCGGATGCTGATTCAGCCAGGCGTCAAAACGCTGCTGTTCCTCGGCGCTGGTGGCTGTATCCTGCAAACGCACAAACCAGCGCGCCGCTTCATCACGCACCGTTGTTTGCCCGCACGCGCAATCACGGGTATCCATCATGGAATGTCCTGTCGGGCTGGGGATGAAAAGCGACGGGCGCTCATGACTGCATGCCGTCAAGGCGATCGCGCAAGTGGCGCAGGGTGCGGATCATATACTTTTCGACCATGTTCCTCGACAGCCCAAGGCGTTCGGCGATTTCCGCCTGGGTCAGGCCTTCGATCTTCTGCCAGACGAAAATCTTCCGGCAGTTGAGCGGCAGTTCCTGCAGCGCCCGTTCGATGGAGTCGGCCAACTGGATCGCCTGCATGTAATGCTCCGGGTCGCCGGTGGACGACACACTGTGATCGATCGCCTGCGACTCCATGGCTTCCCGCCGATCCTCACGCCGATAACCGTCGACCGCAATATTGCGTGCGGTCTGGTGCAGATACGCCCGTGGCTGCTGCACCGCTGCCGAATCGGATTCGAGCACCCGCACAAAGGTGTCGTGCGCCAGATCCTCGGCCTGCGCACGATTGCGCAGGCGCCGAGTCCAGGTGCCGATCAACTCTTCGTAATGCTCGAAAAAGCCGGGTCTGCGGGGCAGCATGGGGTTCATGACGGCGTGCTGTGGAAAGGGGTTCGAATAGTAATGGTTCCTATTAAGCCGGGCAATTCATTCCTTGGAAACCCGCTCCGCCGTTCATCTCCAGATCATCGTGCTTTGGCAATCACCTCACTCATGTATTGATGCAGATCGCGAAAATCCTGAACGCTCCAGGCGTGCGGCGCGATCTTTACGCCGTTATCCAGCAAGGTTTTAGGAATCAGATTGCCATTCGGGCGAAGGATGATCGAGGACACGATGACGCCCGGATAATCCTTCAGGCGTTTCTTGAAGGTGGCTGTTGTCAGGTCAGGTGTCGGCGGATTGCTTTTATTGGCTAATGGCCCGGTTGCCTTGATGTCGGCGCCGTGGCACACGGCACAGCGCTGGACATAAAGATTTTTGCCGTTGGCATTTTCCGCAACGGACAGCGAGGTCTGAATGACTGATAACAAAGCGAATAAGGCGATGAGGGTTGTTTTCATTTTTATAGAGGGTCAGAAGCTGAAACGGACGGCGCACAGCTAAGCACACATCAGGAAGCCAATTTCCACGTATCGAGAAATTGCCGGGCAGCGACCCACGTCGTCGAGTTTTTCGCAGCCGTCCCGCCTATTGTGTAAAATGCCGCCCGGGTGCCACCGCAACAACGCGGCAGGGCAGGTTTAATTCAGCGCAGGTCGGGCCGCCGCGCGGAGTTGCTGTGCCTATGAGCCACGATCCGTCACGCCTGCAGACTGCCCCTGCCCGCCAGCAGTCGCCTTCTGCCCTGGCCTTTCTCTCGCGATTTTTCGCCGCCGAATCCGCCGGTGGCCTGATTCTGATGGCCGCTGCCCTCGCCGCACTGCTGGTCGCCAACTCGCCGTGGGCGGCCACGTACTTCTCGACTCTGCACATCAAAGTCGCCGGTTTGTCGATCGAGCATTGGGTGAACGATGGCCTGATGGCGATCTTCTTCATGCTGGTGGGCCTGGAGATCAAGCGCGAAATGCTCGCCGGACAGCTGTCAAGCTGGGGTCAGCGTGCGCTGCCGGGCTTCGCCGCGCTGGGCGGGATGCTGGTTCCGGCCCTGATCTACGTCGCGATCAACTGGGGCAATCCGCAGACCCTGAGCGGTTGGGCGATCCCCGCGGCCACCGACATTGCTTTTGCCTTGGGCGTGCTGTCGCTGCTGGGCAAACGGGTACCGGTTTCGCTGAAGATCTTCCTCTCGGCGCTGGCCATCCTCGATGATCTGGGCGCGGTGGTGATCATCGCGATTTTCTACACCAGCGGCCTGTCAGTGAGCATGTTGCTGGCCTCGTTGGCGGTGATTGCACTGCTGGTGATCCTCAACCGCTGCGGCGTCAGAAAGCTGTGGCCGTACCTGATCGCCGGCGCCTTCCTGTGGTTCTTCATGCTGCAATCGGGGATTCACGCAACCCTCGCCGGGGTGATTCTGGCCCTGTGCATTCCGCTGGGTAACCCGGAAGACGAGCACAACTCGCCGCTGCTGTACCTCGAAGAAAAAATGCATCCGTGGGTGGCGTTCGCCGTAGTACCGATTTTCGGTTTTGCCAACGCGGGTGTGTCGTTGACCGGCATTGCTCCGAGCAACCTGCTTGAGCCGGTGCCGCTGGGCGTGGCGCTGGGCCTGTTGTTCGGCAAGCAGATCGGCATCCTCGGCCTCGGCGCCCTGGCGATTCGCAGCGGCCTGGCGCAACTGCCGCAAGGCGCGAGCTGGCTGCAACTGTACGGCGTCGCCCTGCTCTGCGGGATCGGCTTCACCATGAGCCTGTTCATTGGCGCACTGGCGTTCCCGGGAGCAGCGCATCTGGTGGATTCGGTGAAGGTTGGGGTGTTGCTGGGTTCGATCCTGTCCGCGCTGTTGGCGGTGGTCGTGCTGATGAGTGCGGGTAAGGCGAAGGCTTTGAACTGACCTCAAGGTCTCACCGCTATCAAAACAATGTAGGAGCGAGCCTGCTCGCGAAGGCACTGGTTCAGTCAACAACATCGCTGACTGAACTGACGCTATCGCGAGCAGGCTCACTCCCACAATTTTTTATAGCGGTGCTGCTCAGCCTTTTTCGTCGATCCCCGCTTGCAGGGTCTGGCTATCCAGATGGCCGCTCAGGGTCACCGGACCGACTTTCAGATCGCCGTTATCGAACGACACCTTCGGTGCGTTCTCCTCGGTTTTCTGCGGCAGGTCCAGTCCGGCTTTCACCCCGTACTCACGGTTGGCCAGATCGCTGTTAGCCACCTTCGAACCGCCCAGATCCACCTTCCCTTCAGTCGATGAAATCCGCGCGCCGGTCAGCTGCGTAGCGCCGCCCACTGCAAGGTTCACACCCTGATTGCCACCGATGCCGGACGCCTGCGCCACGCTGTCCTTGTGCGCGTATTCGCCCTGCGCTTTCAGCGTTGGTTTGTAGTCAGTGCCGGCAAGTTTTTCCTTGTCGCTCGGTGGGTTTTTCTTCGCGGTCAGGCCCAGGTCAATATCAACCTTGGCTTGGGTTTTCGAGTCCTGACGGCTGTCGAGAGTGAGATCACCCGCTACCTTGCCGCTGACGCTTTTCGCATCGATCCGCGCACCCGACAGCTGTGCATCACCAGCACTGTTCAGCACCACGTTGTCAGCCTGGATCTGGCTGTTCTGCTGGGTGGTGCCTTGCAGGTAATCGACACCGACCTTGGCCCCGGCGTTGAAGCCGTGATCGCTGCTGGCCTTTTCATCGGCTGCGGTCGGGGTCTTGCTGCTGAGGTTGCCGCCGGCATTCAGTGCAACGTTCCAGTTGTTGCGACTCTCGGTGGACTGCGCCGCCTCCTGAACCAAACCGCCCTTCTGCGCATCGATGCTGACGTTCGGCGCGCCGACTTGCGTGCCTTGCAGGTGCACCGCGTCACCGCTCAAGGCGACGTTGCTCTGGCTGTTGAGCTGGCCGCCGGTCAGGGTTTGCGAGTTTTCGTTGATTCGGCCGATGTTGAAATTGCCGCTCAGATTGCCGCCCTGATCGCGACTCTTCTCGCTGCTGGTCTTGCTGCCGCCGCCCTTCAAACCACCACCGAGATTGCTGCCGGTCGCGGTGTGCGTATCGGTGGCGGCTTGCAGATCAAGCTTGCCGTCAGCGTGCAGATCGATGGCGCCGGCGCTGTCGATCTTCGTGCCTTGCTGGTCCTGATTGCCGCCGCTGCTCAATTGCACCGGGCCGTTGCCGTTGATGCTCGCGACGTGAGCCTGGGTGTCAGTGGTCTGCTTGCCGGTGTGATCGAGCTGGAACCCGGCGCCGAGGTCGACGTTGGTGCCATCGGTGCCCGGCAAGGTGCCGACCGTCAGCGAGCCGTTGCCGCGCAGGCTGGAGTCGCTGCTGCTCTGGCGGTCGGTGGCCTGATTCAGCGCCAGATCGCCGCCGGTCTTGATGCTCACACCGCCCTGCCCGCCGTCGAAACGGCTGCCGGCGAACTGCGCATCACCGCCCACCTTGATGTTCACGCCTTGGCTGCCGGCATAACCGCCGACCACTGCGGTGCTGCTGTCCTTGCTGCTGTAGCTGTTGCCACCGGCACCGCTGCCAGCGACGTTCACGTCCTCGCCGGTCTTGGTGTAAACGCGTACGTCGACCTTGGCATCCACTGAGTTATCAGTGCTGCTGTGAGTGTTGCTCGCGGCATCGGCAACCAGTTTGTCAGCGCTGATGTTGATCTTGCCGTTGCTCGCGCTGTACTGAGTACCCTGGTCGTGCAGGGTGCCGGCGGTTTTCACCTCGACGCTGCCACCGTCGAAACGGCTGACCACGGCGTTGCTGTTGTGCTCGGTCTTGTCGGCGCTGGCGTGACCGATCGCCACGTCGATACCGACGTTCGGCTGGCCGAGATTGCTCAGGGCTTCCTTGTCCGGCACTTTGGCATTGAGCACATCCTTGACCGCACCGGCAATCGGGCGGGCGATGTCCTTGTATTCGACGTTGGCGCCGATGTCCGCCGACCAGTTGCTCTGGTTGTGCGTGCTGCTTTCGGTGTTGCTGGCGGCGCGGTTGTCGATCTCGTTGGCCGCGACGTTCAGGCCGTTGCCAGCCTTGACCTGCGCGCCTTCGGTCAGCAGTTTGTCGGCGTTGATGGTCAGGCTGCCGCTGCTCTGCACGTTGCTGGTTTGCGCGGTGGTTTTGCTGCTGCTGTCTTGCGCGGTGCTGTGGGCGAAATCGACGCCACTGCCGGCGCGGTCGAGGCCGCCGGTGTAGTAGAAACCACCGCCGGTGCTGGAGGTGTCGGATGAGGTTTTGTGGCTGTCCTGTTCGGCCAGCAACGACACATTCTTGCCGCTCAACGTGGTGTCGCCGGCCGTGGATTTGACTTCACCGCCCTTGATCGACAGATCGCCGCCGGCCTTCACCTGCACGCTGCCACCGCTGAGGCTCGAACCTTGCTGGTTGACGTCGTTGCGCGTGACGGTTTGCTGCTTGTCTTCGTAGTGCACCCCGGCGCGGTATTGCTCCGGCGTTTGCTCTTTGGCGTAAGCGTCGAAGCCACGGGTCTCGGTGGTCGAGCTGCTGTTGTGGCTGTTCTGCGTGGAATGCACGTTCACATCACCCGCTGCGTCCGCCGTCAGCGCGCCGCCAGCCTTGACCGTGGAGCCGGCCACTTCGATGTCCTTGGCGCTTTTGAGCTTGAGGTTGCTGTCGGAAACCAGCTCGCTGCGCACCGTGGTGCTGTCCCTGGAGTTCTGCCGCGACTCGTCCTTGGTGATGCCGAAGAACTTGCTGTCCTTGTCATGATTGTTGCTGTGCGAGGTGTCCTGCACACCGTCGATCACCAGCGAACCCTGATCGCTGATCACGCTGGCCTCGGTGCCGCCACGCACCTGGCTGCCGCTGATGCGCACATCGTCAGCCTTGACCAGCAGTTTGCCGGCCGCGTTGATTTTGCTGCCCTGATGCCGGGTCTGGCCCTTGTCGGCATCACCGGTCTTGCCGAAGAATCCGCCGCCAACCAGGTCGCCGGAGTAACTGTTGTTATTGCTGCGACTGGTGCGCGTGGCCGTGGTGACGTCCACTTGCTTGCCCGCCAGTTTCACATCGCCGGCGCTGTTCAGTTCGGCACCTTCGGCGCGCAGCAAGGCAGCGGTTTGCAGAGCGATATTGCCGCCCTTCAACTGGCTGCCGATGCTGCGCTGCTCTTCGCTGCTGTTGTTCCAGTCAGCCTTCCACAGGTGCTTGCGATGGTTGCCCTGATCGGTCTGGGTGTGGCTTTCGGTGGCTGCGCTCAGGCGCAAATCGCCGCCGCTTTGCACATCGAGATTTTTCGCCGCTTCAACCTTGGCCGCTTTGAGTTCGGTGTCTTTGCCGGAGGACAATTTGGCATCACGGCTGGCGACGATCTGGCTGCCGTGCTGACGAGTTTCACTGTCGGTCTGGGTGCGGTCGTAGGTTTCCCAGGTGATGCCGATGGTGCTGTTGCTCCAGTTTTCGCGTTGTTCCTGGAGCTTGCGGCTTTCGACGGTGCTCAAGGTCAGGTTGCGCTTGGCATTGACGTTGACGTCGCGAGCACTGACATCGGTGGCCGCCAGCGTCAGGTCGTTGCCGCTGTGCAGGCCGACATCACCCTGACTGCTGCGAATGCCGGCACGCGTCACTTCGAGGCTGTTGGGGATCGCTTCACCGCTGACACTCAGGTCGCCAGCCGAACGAATCTGCACGCCATCACGCCCGGCCACTTGCACCGCACCCACACGCACGCCCGCGCCTTCGGCGGTGCTGACGATGTTGATGCGCCCGGCCTGCATCGCGCCGAACAGGCTGGCGTCGATGCGTTGATCTTTCGTGTTGCCCGCCGGGTCCACGGCGTTGACCTGACCGCTGGCGTAATCGACCTGATTGCGTCCGACCGTGAGGTTCAGTTGATCGCGGGCATCGATGCGGCCCTGGCTGTCGATACGCGGGGCGATCAGATTGACCGAACCTTCGGCGTTACGCAGGCCACCACTCTGAATCTGCAACTGACCGCTGGCGTCACGGGTGTTCAGGGCCTGCAGTTTACCGTCGTTCAATTCCGGACGACCGACCAGCAGACTGGCGTTCGGCGTGTTGATGAAACTGCCGCCGTTCACCGAAATGCCGTTGGGGTTGGCCAGCACGTAATCGGCGGCGCGGCCGAAAACTTCCTGGGCGCCATTGATCGCCGACGGATTGCGGCTGACCACCTCGTTGAGGATCACGCTCGCGGCCTGCCCCTGCAGTTGCGGGTTGGCCGCCAGTTGCCCGGCGAGCTGCGATTGCCCGGCCTGCAAGGCGTTGTTCAGCACCAGGCCCTGACGGTCGACGTTGTAGTCGAGGAACTGGTTGTGCGACAGGCCCGAGCCGTTGGGCGCGACGATATTGACGATGGGCACGCCGCCCTGGGTCTGCAATTGCGCGGTGCCGCCGGGGCCGGGCGCGACCACCACACCGCCGGCAATGGCGCTGGGCAGGTGCACGGCGAAGAACAGGCTGGCGATCGCCCAGCGCAATTTGCCCCGAGGAGAAAGATGGAATGCAAAGGTGTGTGCTGGCATAAAAACGTCTCCATGTAAGTACGGCATCACGGCGCGCGATTTAGTCTTGGCCGTGGCTGTCGCGCTCAGATCCGACGGCTGTCTGTTCACTGCTTGATGAGTTTCGGTGGTGCTCATATCTGCAACCCCACGCGCATCAGCCAGGTCTCTGGCTCGTGCTGCAAACCACTGGGGGTGTTGAGGGCGCGCTGGTAATCGACGTCCACTTGCAGATTCTTCCAGCCCAGATTCAGCCCGACGCTGGCGCCGCTCAGGCGTTGGCCCTGGGCACCGTGGTCGGCCTTGAGCCAGCCGTTGTCCAGGCCCACGCGCGGGGTGATCTGCAGCGGCCAGTCGCTGCGCAGCGGCAGACGCAAGGTGTTGCGCCAGATCGCGCCGCTGGCACCGGATGCGCTGCTCACCCGATAGCCGCGCACCGCCGAATCGTCGGTGCCGAGCAACTGTTCTATGGCCGGTAACGGGTCGGAGCTGTATTGCAGATTGAGCTGGCTCTGCCACTGCCACGCTTGCGCGCCGAACTGGCCATTGCGCCATTGGCTGAGGCCGGCGCGGTACTTGCGAAACTGCGCTTTGGGCAAATTGTTGACCGCATGATTGGCGTCGTCATCGGCGCCCAGCCAGTGCAGGCCTTGCGAATAGGTGAAGTCGAGGTTCCACACCGCACGGTCGAGCCAGAACAGATTGAGTCCGGCTTCGGCCACGGTCAGGGTCGGGCTTTGAATGCCCAGGCGGACATTCTCCAGATAGCTGTCGACGTCCTTGTGTGCCAGTTGCAGGTTGGCGCTGAGCTGGCGGCTCTGGTCGCGCCACACCACGCGGTCGGCGCGCAGACTCAGTTGATCGGTGATGCCGGTGCTGTACAGGGTCGCACTGGGCAGTTTGAACGGCGCGCGGTATTCGGCGTGGCTGGCGAATGCGCTGTAGGTCCAGTAGCCGTAGGGAATCGCGTAATACAGGCTGGCGTTGCGACTGTAGCGGTCGCCCTGATTCAACGTGTCGCTGGCGCTGAGGCTCAACAGATCGTTGAGTTGCAACGGGCTGTCGAAGCTCAAGCTGACGGTATCGCGATCTCGCCCGGTGCTGGCGCTGCCGAGGTTGTCCATGCCCAGGCCCAACGCCCAGCGCGACTGCCCGGCCGTGCGCGAACGCAGGATGATTCGCGACGCGCCGGGCTGGCTGCCGGGGGCGATGTCGGCGGTCAGGTCGATCGAACGCAAGCGGTTCAATTGATCAAGGCCCTGCTCCAGATCGCGCAGGTTCAGCGGCTGGCCGAGCATGTGCGGGAACGCGCCGCCCAGCGAAACGGGCAGGCTCTGATCGGCCAGTTCGATGGACTCGATGTAGCCCTCGTCGATCATGATGTCCAGCGACTGCCCCGCCGCCGGCGCGCTCAGCAAGTACGGGCGGCTGGCGATGTATCCCTGCTCGACGTAGATCGCGGTGATGGTCGCCAGCAAATGGTTGATCTGGCCGACGCCCATGCACGGCGCCAGCAGCGGTTTGATCCGGGCGTTGAGCTTGGCACTGTCGATCAGCGTGACACCGCCGATGCGCGTGCCGCTTAGCGGCCAGCAGCGTTCATCGGGGGTGACTGTCAGCGGGAGCGCTGGTGTAGCGGGCGCAGGACCGAACGCACCGCGCTCCAGTTGACGCTTGCGTTGTTCCATTTGCAGTTGTTGCAGATCGCGCTGTTGCTGTTGCTGCTGGCGCAGCACTTCCTGGCCCGGCGCAACAGGATCAGCCGCTTGAATCGAAGAGGCACACACACTCAACACAAAGGCCGACAACAGCGGGCAAAGCGTGGAACGACGACGAAAAACAACGCGAAGCGAATACGGCACGCAACATCCTTGCAATCATAAAGTAGCGTAATGCCACCTCATCAATGCGAGTGATAGTCAGAGCCTTCCTACACAAATGCAAGACGCTTCCTACGCTGCTTACATTTCTTAAACAATTGATTTATCAGCCTTGATTGTCAGCAGCAAAGCCACGCCCTTGCACGCTATCAGGGTTTCCCCGAGGGCCTGGGTCGAACCGGCAAGCATCAGCCCCGCGCCGATCAGCAGGTAATAAATCAGCCCCAGGAGTGCCCCGGCGGTGCCCAATCGGTCGCTGTAATTAGCCAATGCCGAGCCGAGAATATTCGGAATCGCCATGCCGAAGGCCAGTACCACCAGCAACATCGCCAGCACAAACGCGCCACTGTCCTGCATCAGCCACACACCCAGCCCACCGAGCAAGCCGATGACTGCGGCGAGGCGAATCAGTTGCAGCGCGTGACAACCGCGGCGCAGCAAGCGCTGGTTGAGCCATGCTCCAAACCCTGAGCCCAACGCCAGAATTACGCCGCTGTAGCCGAATGCAGCGCCACTCAAGCCAAGCCGTTCGAACAGGAACGGACCAAGGCTGTAATAGCTGAACAGCGCCACGTTGAACAGGGCGATCCACAGTGCCGAACGCCAGATGTCGAGATCACCGAGCATGCGCGCGAGGGTTTCCAGCAGCCCCGCCGAGGCCTGTGCCGACTTGCGCGTCTCAGGCAACGCGCACCAGCTCCACGACCACAGCGCCAAAGCGATCAGCAGCAATGCCGCGAGCACTCCGCGATAACCGAAAACTTCCACCAACCCTGCGCCGCTGAACAAGCCAATTGCCGGGCTGGCTGCCAGCGCCATGCCCACCAGGGAAAACACCTGCGCCAGTTCCGCGCCTTGAAAGCGGTCGCGCAACAGTGTCTGGGTGACCACCGAACCGACCGCCGCGCCAAATGCTGCCAACGCCTGGGCCATCAACAATGTGTTGAAACTACGCGCACTCAAGCCGATGACGCAGGCCAGCATGTAGAGCGCCAGACCGGCAAGCATCGAAGGGCGCCGGCCGATGCGGTCAGACACTCGCCCCCAGGTCACCACGCCAAAGGCGAACGCCAGGAAATACACCGACAAGGTCTGCGCAGCCACCTGCGGCCCGACGCCGAACGCTCGGCCGATATCGCCGAGCGCCGGGCTGTAGAGGGTCTGGGCGATCTGCGGAAACATCAGCAGGGCAATCGCCAGCAGCAATAAATGTCGGTTGTTCATAATGTTGACTCCTCATGTGAAAACGCCGAGGAGTCTAAAAAGTCTGGACTGACGTATTATCCGAGCCTTGCCAATTTATCGTTGAAATCGGACAAAACATGGCCTGGCTCGACGCCCACGCATCCTTCGACCCTGATCACTTCAGCGCGCCGGTCATCGGCATCGCCTCCACCCTCGGCGATCACGACTCCGGCCTGCACTGCCATCAGCGCGGGCAATTGCTCTACACCCGCCAAGGCTGCACACGCATCACCCTCGCGCAGCAGTTGTGCCTGCTGCCGCCGTCGCGGGCGGCGTGGATTCCCGGCGGTATCAGCCATCGCGCGGTGATGCAGCAGAGCGTCGATTACCGCTCGATCTGGCTCGTGCCCGAGCTGTGCCGCGAATTGCCGCAGCAGGTGTGCGTGATTGAAGTCAGCCCCTTGCTGCGCGCGGTTCTGGAACCGATGGCGCAGGCTGATTTCGACAGCGACTGGCAGCACGGCAGACTGGTTCATCTGCTGGGCCTGTGCCTGAGCGAAATTCGGGAGGCCGCTCAGCAACCGATGCTGCTGCCCCTGCCCCGGGACAAACGCCTGGCCCCGTTGCTGTCGACACCCGAGCAACTGCCGCCGGAACTGCAGGCGCTGGAGCAGCAGATCGGCGCCAGCAGCCGCACCATCGGGCGGATCTTCCAGCGGGAAACCGGCATGAGCTATCAACAATGGCGCCAGCAGTGGCGGCTGATGCGCGCCATGGAATTGCTCGCCACCGGACGCAGCCTCAGTTACTGCGGCTACGCACTGGGCTTCGCCAGCGACAGTGCGTTCATCGCTTTCTTCAAATCCATGAGCGGCACCACGCCCGGCCAGTGGCTCAAATAAGCAACTGACGATCGGCACAAAAATTCAATTGCCACAAAATATTACTCGCGTCATATTACAGCCGTAATAACGACTTGATTTGCGCAGGTATTACGCCATGACCAGCATGCCCACCCTTGAGCCCGACCTGTCTGCTGCGCTCCCCACCGCCAAACCGCCACTGCGCAAACGCCTGCTGCTGACCGGTGCCGGCCTGATCGCGCTGGTGGTGGTCGGTGTTTACGCCGCGCACTGGTGGGGTACCGGGCGTTTTCTCGAAGAGACCGACGATGCCTACATCGGTGGCGACGTCACGGTGATCGGGCCGAAAGTCGCCGGCTATATCGAAGAAGTGCTGGTCAGTGACAACCAATCGGTCAAGGCCGGCGACGTGCTGATCCGCCTCGACGCGCGCGACTATCGCGCCAACCTCGCCAAAGCCGAAGGCGCGGTTGCCGCTGAAGAAGCCCTGCTGGCCAACCTCGACGCCACTGAACAACTGCAGCAAGCGGTGATCGGCCAGGCCCGTGCTGGCATCGATGCCGCCGGTGCCGAAACCGCCCGCTCGCGGGATGACAATGCGCGCTACAAACGCCTGGTGAGCACCAATGCCGTGTCGGTGGAAAGCGCCCAACGCGCCGACGCCACCTTCAAGACCGCCCAGGCCCTGAGTGCCCGTGCCCAGGCCGAACTGCTCGCCGCCCAGCGCCAACTGGCAGTGATCGACACCCAGAAACAACAGGCCCGCGCCGCCCTGCAACAAGCCAGGGCCGAGCGTGATCTGGCGCAGTTGAACCTCGGCTACACCGAACTGCGCGCGCCGGTCGACGGGGTGATCGGCAACCGCCGCGCGCGGGTCGGCGCCTATGCCCAAGCGGGTTCACAACAGTTGTCGGTGGTGCCGGCCAGCGGTCTGTGGGTGGATGCCAATTTCAAGGAAGACCAACTGGCGCGGATGAAACCCGGACAACGGGTGAGCATCCGCGCCGACGTGCTCTCCGGCCAGGAGTTTCACGGCCGCCTCGACAGCCTCGCCCCCGCCACCGGCTCGCAGTTCAGCGTGCTGCCACCGGAGAACGCCACCGGCAACTTCACCAAAATCGTCCAGCGGGTGCCAGTGCGAATTCTGCTCGATCCGGCTGACGGCGTGCTCGGCCATCTGCGGCCGGGGCTGTCGGTCACCGCTGAAGTCGACACCCGCGCGTCAACTCAAACCAGCGCCGTAGCCGTCGCGCCATGAGCACCGCCCTCACCGCTGCGGCGCAACCGTTCAACGCCGCCGACATGGCCACCGCGACCAAGGTCTTCGCCTTCGCCACGATGTGCATCGGCATGTTCATTGCGCTGCTGGACATCCAAATCGTTTCGGCGTCGCTGCGCGATATCGGCGGCGGACTCTCGGCCGGCACCGACGAAACCGCGTGGGTGCAGACCAGTTACCTGATCGCCGAAATCATCGTGATCCCGCTGTCGGGCTGGCTGTCGCGGGTGTTCTCCACGCGCTGGCTGTTCTGCGCCTCGGCGGTCGGTTTCACCTTGGCCAGTTTGCTGTGCGGCGTGGCCTGGAACATCCAGAGCATGATCGCCTTTCGTGCGCTGCAAGGCTTTCTCGGCGGCTCGATGATTCCGCTGGTGTTCACCACCGCGTTCTTTTTCTTCAGCGGCAAACAGCGGGTGATCGCCGCCGCGACCATCGGTGCCGTGGCGTCGCTGGCGCCGACATTGGGGCCGGTGATCGGCGGCTGGATTACTGACATTTCCTCGTGGCACTGGCTGTTCTACATCAACCTGGTGCCGGGGATTTTCGTCGCCGTCGCAGTACCCATGCTGGTGAAGATCGACCAGCCGGAGCTGTCGCTGCTCAAGGGCGCGGACTACTTGAGCATGGTGTTTCTCGCGCTGTTTCTCGGTTGCCTGGAATACACCCTCGAAGAAGGCCCGCGCTGGAACTGGTTCAGCGATCAAACGATTCTGACCACGGCGTGGATCAGCGGTCTGGCAGGTCTGGCGTTTATCGGGCGCACGCTGCATGTGGCCAATCCGATCGTCGATCTGCGCGCGCTCAAGGATCGCAACTTTGCCCTGGGCTGCTTCTTTTCTTTCGTTACCGGGATCGGTCTGTTCGCGACAATTTACCTGACGCCGCTGTTTCTCGGACGGGTGCGTGGCTACAGCGCGCTGGACATTGGTCTGGCGGTTTTTTCCACCGGGGTGTTTCAGATCATGGCGATTCCGCTGTACGCCTTTCTCGCCAATCGCATGGATTTGCGCTGGATCATGATGATCGGGCTGGGGCTGTTTGCGTTGTCGATGTGGGAATTCAGCCCGATCACCCACGACTGGGGCGCCGCTCAATTGATGCTGCCGCAGGCGCTGCGCGGGATTGCCCAGCAACTGGCGGTGCCGCCGGCGGTGACGCTGACGTTGGGAGGGTTGGCACCGGCACGCTTGAAGCACGCTTCGGGGCTGTTCAACCTGATGCGCAATCTGGGCGGAGCTATCGGGATTGCCGCGTGCGCGACCATTCTCAATGACCGCACCAACCTGCACTTCACTCGCCTGGCCGAGCATTTGAACAGCAGCAACGAGGCGCTGAATCAGTGGCTGGCGCAGGTCGGTGGCAACCTGGCGACACTGGGTCAGAGTGGTGACGTCGGCGTCACCGCCGGCCTGCGTCAGCTGTGGCTGCTGACTTACCGCGAGGCACAGACCCAGACCTACGGCGATACCTTCTTGATGATCATGCTGTGCTTCATCATCGCCACGGCGATGGTGCCCTTGATGCGCAAGGTGCAACCACCAGCCGCGCCGAGTGCGGATGCGCATTGATCCAGATCTGCAATGCATGCCCCTTGTAGGAGTGAGCCTGCTCGCGATGGCGCCAGTTCATTCAGCATTGATGTCGAACGGATAATCGCTATCGCGAGCAGGCTCACTCCTACAAAGGGTGATTCCAGAAGCTTAGAGCTGCGGGGTTTTGCGGAAACCCACGGCCAGACGGTTCCAGCTGTTGATGGTGCTGATCGCCACGCTCAGGTCGACCATTTCCTTGGGCGTGAATTGCGCCGCGACGATGTCGTAGTCTTCGTCCGGGGCGTGAGTCAGGCTCAGTTGGGTCAGCGATTCGGTCCACAGCAGCGCCGCACGTTCACGCTCGGTGAAGAATGGCGCTTCACGCCACGCGGTGACGGCGAACAGCCGGCGCGGAGTTTCGCCACCCTTGATTGCATCGGCGGTGTGCATGTCGATGCAGAACGCACAGCCGTTGATCTGCGAAGCGCGCAGCTTGACCAGTTCCACCAGAGTCTTTTCCAGCGGCAGTTTCGAGACCGCGGTCTCCAGGGCGATCATCGCTTTCAGGGCGTCTGGAGAAGCGGTGTAGAAATCGGTACGAGCTTTCATGATTGAATTTCCGGGGCCAGTGAATGTGTGACTAAGGTAGTCCCGCCACTGCCCCGGACAAATAGCCAATCTCCCGGAAGACGAGTAGACCACCCGTCACACGCGATTGCGCAACCAGTGCAGGAACCCGGTTTTCGCCACCACGACCGGCACGTCCTGCGTCAGGGTCTGGGCCTTGTGCAGACGATAATCGAGCAAGGCTTTCATCGCCTCGTTGATGTCGTGGCGGGCATCCAGACACGGCTTCAGGTAGGTCTTCTCGATGCGATACAGCGCGCAGAAGGTTTTCGCCGCGAAGGTCGCCGGCACTGACGAATCGGAGAGGATGCCGGCCTCGCCGATCACCTCCCCCGGCCCCATGCGCCCGGATTCGAACGGGCTGCCATGGCGGGTCAGGGTCACGGTGACCACACCCGATTCGATGATGAACAAATGATCGCTGACCTCCCCGGCCTCGAGAATCGTCTCGCCGGCACGGAAGGTTTGCAGGGTCATGTTCTGGCTGAAGGTGTCTTTCTCTTCCTGGCGCAGGGTGGAGAAAATCGGCGAACTGTCGAGCAGCGCCCGTGGCCGCGAGAGGTTGCCGGCGACGATCGGTTCGACACTCGACAACAGATTGACCCCGGATGCCTGCAGATGCCGATAAGCCAGATCGAACAGCTGATTACGCACCGAGCGCTTCTGATCCATCGACGAGACGAAACCGCTGATTTCATATTCCGCGCCGGCGCTGCCGGAGCTTTTCAGCGCGACACTCGGCGAGGGATTGTCCAGCAGCGGGCGGCAACCCTGCATCGCCCGCTCCAGCGCATCGATCACCGTATTCGGACGCGCGTGCGGGCTGACCTGGACGCTGACGGCCACCCCGAACATGTTGCTCGGTCGGCTGAAGTTGATGATCTTGGCCTTGGCCGCCAGCGAGTTGGGAATCACCGCCATGTTGCCCTGGCTGGTCTGCAGACGCGTGGCGCGCCAGTCGATGTCGATGACCCGGCCTTCGGTGCCGTCGATCGAGATCCAGTCATCGATCTGATAGGGCTTGGTGGTGTTGAGCACGATCCCCGAGAACACGTCGCTGAGGGTGCTCTGCAACGCCAGACCGACGATGATCGCCAACGCCCCGGACGTCGCCAGCACACCTTTGACCGGCAGATCCAGCACGTAGGCCAGCGCCGCGATAATGGCAATCAGGAAAATCACCGCACCGAGCAGATCCTGCAACAGCCGCCCGGTGTGCCCGACGCGCTGCATCATCACCGCGCCGATCAGCACGGTCAGGGTGCGCGCGCCGAACAGCCACCAGCCGATCTGCAAGCCGGTCGCCGCCAGGTGGAGCGGCACGTTGTCGGCCCATGGCGCCGGCTCCATCGGATTGAGGCCTTCGTTGAACAACAGCACGCTGAACAGGCTGAAAATCAGCACCCGCACCAATAGCTTCCACTCGCTGCCACGGGAACTGATCAGGCGCCACAGGCCCAGATCGAGGAGGATCAGGATCAACGCGCAAAACAACGGATGTTCGGTCAAAAAAGACAACATCAAAGCACTCCGACAGGGCCCAATCGCGAGAAGATCGCACAGATTGGGCAAGTGTAGGAGTAATTGATTTCAGAGGATGAACGCCCGCGCAAAAACACCGAAAAACCCCTGTGGTAGCGAGCCTGCCCGCGAAGGCGGTGGGTCAGCCAAATAAGCATCGACTGACCGTACGCTTTCGCGGGCAAGCCCGCTCCCACAGGGGATCAGGGTCTGGGTTGGGATTTGTGGCTCGCTGCAGTGCCCGCTCCCACAAAGGCCAATCAGCCGTGCATCTGGCCAAACCGCCCGGACTGGAAGTCGGCGAACGCCTGGTGAATTTCCTGTTCAGTGTTCATCACGAACGGGCCATGGCCGACGATCGGCTCGTCAATCGGCTCGCCGCTGAGCAACAGCAGCACCGCGTCTTCACTGGCCTCAAGGGTCAACTGACGACCGTCGCGCTCGAACAGCACCAACTGCCCCACACCCGCGTTTTCCACACCGTTGATCTGCACCGCTCCCTTCAACAGCACCAGCGCGGTGTTGCGCCCTTCGTGCAGATCCAGCGTCAGCAGCTTGCCGGCGTTCAGCCGCAGATCCCAGACGTCGATCGGCGTGAAGGTCTGCGACGGCCCTTTATGCCCCTCGAACTCACCGGCGATCAGGCGCAGATTGCCGGCATTATCCTTCAGCGCAATATTCGGGATGTCGCGATCAACAATGGTCTGATAGCCGGGCGCGGCCATTTTGTCCTTGGCCGGCAGGTTGACCCACAACTGCACCATCTCCAGCTTGCCGCCGGTTCTGGCGAAATCATCCGAGTGAAACTCTTCATGCAGGATCCCGGATGCAGCCGTCATCCATTGCACGTCGCCGGGACCGATGGTGCCACCGCTGCCGGTGGAGTCGCGGTGCTGCACCTCGCCGTCGTAAACGATGGTCACCGTTTCGAACCCACGGTGCGGATGCTGGCCGACACCACGCCGCTCGGTAGTCGGGGTGAATTCGGCCGGGCCGGCGTGATCGAGCAGCAGGAACGGGCTGATGTGTTTGCCCAGATTGTCGTAGGAAAACAGGGTGCGCACCGGGAAGCCATCGCCGACCCAATGGCCGCGAGGGCTGGTGTAGATACCGATGATGTTTTTCATGGTTGCCTCCAAAAGGTGGGTGACGCAATGGATTAAGCTTAAATCCATGACAGCTGGAGGACTAGACGGCAAAAAACGGCTTTAGCGTTCCACTTATAGAACAGTGCTGCACCTGTCTACAAAGCCCTGTAGGAGCTGCGGCACGCTGCGATCTTTTGATCCTGTTTTTAAAATCAAAAGATCGCAGCGTGCCGCAGCTCCTACAGGAGTGTTGTTGGCGGCAAAAGATTCATGACTTCTGCTCAACAGTGCTTTGCCCCACCAGCGGTTTTTCTCAAGGACACAGACGCGGATACTCCTGCCCATTCCCACTGCAACCCTGGAGTCATCAATGTCTGTTCCCGCTTTTGGTCTGGGTACGTTTCGCCTGCAAGGTCAGGTGGTCATCGATTCGGTGCGCACCGGCCTTGAACTCGGTTACCGCACCATCGACACCGCGCAGATCTACGAGAATGAGGCCGAGGTCGGCCAAGCCATCGCCGCCAGCGGCATTGCTCGTGACGAGCTGTTCATCACCAGCAAGATCTGGATCGCCAACTTCGCCAAGGATCGTCTGATCGAGAGTCTCAAGGAAAGCCTGCAGAAGTTGCAGGCCGACTATCTCGACCTGACGCTGATCCACTGGCCGTCGCCGGAAGATCAGGTGCCGGTCGGCGAATTCATGGGGGCGCTGCTCGAAGCCAAGCGTCTGGGCCTGACCCGGCAGATCGGGGTGTCCAACTTCACCATCGAGCTGATGCAGCAAGCCATCGCAGCAGTCGGTGCAGACCACATCGCGACCAACCAGATCGAACTGCACCCGTACCTGCAAAACCGCAAAGTGGTCGAGTTCGCCCGCAGCCAGGGCATTCAGATCACCTCCTACATGACCCTCGCCTATGGCGAAGTGCTGAAGGATCCGGTGATCCGGCAGATTGCTGAACGGCTGCAAGCGACCCCGGCGCAGGTCACTCTGGCCTGGGCGATGCAGTCGGGTTACGCGGTGATTCCATCGTCGACCAAACGTGCCAACCTGCAGAGCAACCTCGCTGCGATGGCGCTGACCCTGAGCGAACCCGATATGGCGCTGATCGCCGGTCTGGAGCGTGGCCAGCGCCTGACCAGCCCGAAAGGCATTGCCCCGCAGTGGGATTGATTGCTCAGTCCTGAAGGCGCTGCGCGAGGCCAAGCATGGCGGTGCGCAGCGCAGCCACCGAGCGGTGGACAGCCAGGGTTTCGGCGTCGCGGCACGCCTGTTCAAGATCGCTGCACGCCGCCGCCACTCGCGCCGCACCGACCATTTGCGCACCGCCCTTGATGTGATGCGCCAGTGTCCGTAACCCGTCCAGATCCTGTGGCTGGCGCGCCGCATCCAGCCGTTGCAGATCGTCGTGCAAGCTGCGCAACACTTGTTCGCGCAGGCGTTGCATCACCGCATGATCGTCTCCGGCCATCTGCTCCAGCGCGCTCAGGTCGATCTCGGTCAACGTCGGTGCCGTGACCGGCAATTGTTCACTTTCGCAGTGACCGGCCACCTGCAAGGCCTGCTGCAGATCATCCAGGCGAATCGGCTTGAACAAACAATCGTCCATGCCGGCCTCCAGGCAACGAACCCGTTCCTCGACTTGCGCGTTGGCAGTAAACCCGAGGATCAGGCAACGCCCCCGGCCGCTCGCCGCCTCTTCGCCACGTATCGTCCGGGCGAGTTCGTAGCCATTGCGCCGCGGCATGTTGCAGTCGGTGATCAGTACATCGAAGGCCTGTGCCCGCCAACGCTGCAAGCCCAGCTCACCGTCCGCGGTGTCGACCGTGCGGTGGCCGAGCTCACTCAGTTGCCAGCACAGCAGCAAGCGGTTGACCGGATGATCGTCCACCACCAGCACGCTCAATGAGCGCACCGGCGTGCCCGCCACTGCGGGGCTTGCCGCCTCGGGGGCGAGTGCGGCCAGAGGCAGCAATTGCAGATTTATCTCGACCCGCGTGCCATGCCCCGGCTCACTGTCGAGGTGCAGTGTTCCGCCCATCATTTCGCAGAGGTTGCGGCTGATCACCAGTCCCAATCCCGAGCCGCTGCGCGCTGACTGGCCATGATTGCCGGCCTGGACGAACGGACTGAACAGGCGTTTGCGGTCGTCTTCACTGATGCCGATGCCGCTGTCCTCAATCACTGCTTTCACGGCCAACTGGCCGAGCGCTGTCCTGCTCACCACCAGTTGCAGACTGACCTGACCGTGCTCGGTGAACTTGATCGCGTTGCTCAACAGGTTCGACAGCACTTGCTTGAAGCGTGTCGGGTCGAGCATGACCTCGACGTCGCTGTGCGCATCCAGTTCGACCTGCCACAGCAGGCGTTTCTCGCGCGCCAGCCCCTCGAATACCCGGCACACCGAGTTCACCAGCTCACGCAGATTGACCCGTTGCGGCGCGAGGGACAGATGCCCGGACTCGATGCGCGCGATGTCGAGAATATCGCCGATCAATCCCAGTAATTGCTGGCCGGCAGCGGACGCGACCTCGATCGCCAATTTGTCGGTGACGCCTTCCTCGGCACGCTTCAGGGCGAGTTCGAGCATGCCGATCAGGGCGTTCATCGGCGTGCGGATTTCATGGCTCATGGTCGCCAGAAACGTAGTCTTGGCCCGGTTGGCGTCGTCGGCGGCATCCTTGGCCTGCTGCAACTGCTGCAACCACTGCTGACGCTGGCGCAACTGCCAACGCTGAAAAGCGATCCAGGCCAAGGCCAGCAACAGCAGCCCTGCCGCACCGGCAAACGCCACAAGGATTTCGTGGCGATGACGCTGCCAATAGCTCTCTTCCACAACCACGTCATGGCTCCAGCGCTCGACCAGTTCGTCCATCTGTTGTGGCGCGATGCTCAGCAGCGCCTTGTTCAGAATCGTGTGCAGCGCCGTATCCTGCGCTGCGGTCGCCAGGGCGATCCGCGCCGGTTGATCGCCGATCGTGTTGGTGATACGCAGGCGCTCGCGGTAATGGCGGGCGATCAGAAAGCGCGCCACCAGCAGCGAGCTGACGGTCGCGTCGGCCTGCCCCTTGGCGATCAGTTCCATGCCCTCGGCCGGGCTGCGCACCTCCACCAGGCGGATCCCGGGCACTCGCTGCAAAATGTAGTCGCGCAACGGATGACCGCGATAAATCGCCAGGCGCTTGCCCGGCAGATCAATGAGGCTGCGCGGACTACCCGCGGTTGTCGCACTGACCAGCACGAACGGGTTGTTCAGGTAGTAGCGGGTGAATTGCAGCTCGGCTTCGCGTTCGCTGCTCGGGGTCACCACCGGCAGCACGTCGAGCTCACCGGCCTTGAGCTGTTCGATCTGGCGGTCCAGCGAACGTCCACGAATCACTTCGAATTGCAGCCCGGTACGCTGACCGATCAGGTTGAGCAACTGCGCCGACAGCCCATTGAATCGCCCATCGGCATCAAAGAACGTCAGCGGTGCGAAGTCCTCGATCACACCGACCCGCACCCGCGGATGTTGCGCCAGCCACTGCTGCTCGCTGGCACTGAAGCGCACCCGCGACTGCGCGGCCATGTGCGCGCGCCCCGCGCTCCAACGCTGCTCGATCAGTTGACGACGCTCCATGGGAATCGCCGCCAGCGCCTTGTCGATGATGCGTTTGAGGCGTACGTCACTGCGCAGCAGGGCGAAACCGAAGGGATTGGCATCCAGCCCGGAAGGCCCGGCCAGTTGCAGGTCATTGCGATAATTGGTGTTGATCAGATAATTGGCACTGATCAGATCACCGAGATAGCCGTCATCGACGCCGAATGCCACCGCACCGAGCGCGTCCATCGCCGAGGGATAGCGCTGCACCTTCGCCTCGGGGTAGAACGCCTTCACGCTGGTCAACGGCAGATAATCCTCGACCATGGCGATGCGTCGGCCCGCCAAGTCCGCCGGCAATGTTTCGTCGAGCCGGGTGACCAGCATCGGCTGATCTTCGGCGTAGGGGCGCGACAAAGTGAAATCCGCATCGGCCAGTTCGAAATTGTTCGAGGTGCCCAGCAGATCGAGTTCGCCGCGCTTGAGTGCGCTCATCAGCGCGTCGCGATGGGTAAAGCGTTGCACCTCGATCCGCACACCGAGCAGTTGCGCCAGCAGCTCCGCGTAATCGGCGGTCAGACCTTCCAGCTCCAACCGATTGCGGGTGATTTCAAACGGTGGGTAATCGGCGCCGGAAATGCCCATGCGCAACCGGGGGTGCTGGCGCAGCCATTGGCGATCCTGCTCGTCGAGCGGAACCCGGATATTTTCCAGTGCCGCCTGGCTCAACAACTCCAGAGGCTGTGGCGGTTCACTGGCCCAGCAGGTGGCCGTGATGCTCAACCACAGCACGCACCACCAGCGTCGCAGATTCATTTTCCACTCAGATCAAATGGTTGCGCTTGGCGAATTCGCGCAAGTACACCGCTGACTTTGAGTGCAGACCCAGCTTTTTTATCAAGCGGGTTTTGTAGGTGCTGACGGTCTTGTGGCTGAGGAACATTTCGGCCGCGATACTCTTGTTGGGCTTGCCCAGGGCCAACTGCTCGAGAATGCTCAGTTCACGGTTGGAGAGCTCGTCGATCAGCTGCTTTTCGCTGCGGTGCGACGGCGACGACACAGGGCCGCTATCAGGCAGTGCAGCAAAATAGGAGTAGCCCGACATCAACGCCTGGACAGCCTTGTGCAATTGCAGCAACTGGTTGGTTTTGGCCACGTAACCCATGGCGCCGCTACGCAGGCAGCGATCCTGATAATGCAGCGGATCCTGAGAGGTAAAAATCAGGACCCTGCACTCGGGGTCAGTGGCCTTGAGCCGCTCCAGGACCTCCAGTCCGCCGAGCCCCGGTAACTTGAGATCGAGTACCACCAGTTTCGGCTTGTGCTCACGGCTCAGCGCCATGGCTTCGCTGGCGCTGGATGCTTCGTGAATCACCTTGAACCTTTCGGTTTCAAGGACAAGTTTCACGGCAGCCCTTACCACCGGATGATCGTCGACGATCAGCGCTGACTTCATGACCGCTCCCAGTGCAAAAACAGGACGATGGATAGCGCCACCCGCTGTTCCCGCCGGGGTGGCTGCGCAAAGACTGTTACACGGGAAGCAAAGCGTATCTACCTGTCAGATCTGACAGTTGCGCCAAAGGGAAATCCATGCTCAAGCCCCGGCGCTGCGAGGCTGGCGCCGTTTCCCATATGTTCGCCGCGCAAACCGGGGCAACATCGACCCGCGCCATCAGGTGCTTGATCGCAGCCGCATTGGGCAAGGCGACGGAGCTGATCTGCAGGTTTTCCTGAGCGAAGCCAGCAGGCGTCAGCGCAGGTGCCGAGGGCTCGTTATAGATCAGGACGTGGCGCACCTGCGGGTTGTGGAGGAAAAACCCCGGCAGGTCCAGCGCTCCGGCCGCCAGCTCGGCGTTGATGACCACGACGTCGAACGGTGCACAGCCGTAGTCCACCAGGGTCAGCAGCTCAAACAGACTCTGTACCGGAGCGACGCGGAAGTAGTCGAGGCCATTGAACAGGCGCTCGATTTTCATCCGGTGAAAATGCTGCGGATCGGCAATCAGGATGCGCAAGGATTTATTGATCATGCTCGATCTCGGGGAGGTGGATGGGTGCGCCAAGACTACGCAAGCCTCAGGAGCAGTTCTGTAGGACTTTTCCTAAAAAACCGGTCATTCATCCCCACCCTTGAGCCATGCCGAAGGGCTGTCCGAGGTTGTTGCCTTATTCCGTCGTACTCGGACTCCAGAACGCCTGCACCACCAGCGCTGAAGTCGAGATCCGCGCCACCAGGGCATCCAGCTCGTCACCGTCCACCGAGGTGGTCGCCAGCGTGGCTTCGATCTCGATTTCGTCGGCACCGAAGGCGTGCACATCGACGTCGCTGGCCGGGTAGTTGCTGCGTTCCAGCTCGGCTTCGAGCAGGGCGAACACGGCTTTCTGCTGCGAGCGCCGGGCGATCACGTAAACGATGTTGGTGACTTCCGCCGAGACCACGTCCAGTGGCTGACGGTTGATGTTGTTGACGATCGGCCGCAGCAAGGTGTTGGCGGCCAGAATGAACAGCGTGCCGAGCACCGCTTCGGCCAGCAGGTCGGCACCGGCGCAGGCACCGACGGCGGCGGAAGTCCACAGAGTCGCGGCGGTGTTGAGGCCGCGCACATTACCCTCCTCGCGCATGATCACCCCGGCACCGAGAAAGCCGATGCCGGAAACCACGTAGGCGACCACCCGCACCGCACCTTCAGCGCCGCCGAGACGGTTGGCCATGTCGACGAATATTGCCGCGCCGACCGCCACCAGCACGTTGGTGCGCAGGCCGGCGGTGCGTTGCCGGTACTGGCGCTCGAAACCGATCAGGCCACCGAGGATGAAGGCGGCGCTGAGGCTGACCAGGGTGTCGAGCAGCGAGGTGAGGTTGAGGTTGTTGATGGCTTGCATAGTCTTGTCCTTGAAAACATCCGAATCCCCTGTAGGAGTGAGCCTGCTCGCGATAGCGGTGTGTCAGTCGTTGAAATCTTGACTGACGGATTGCCATCGCGAGCAGGCTCACTCCTACAGAGGGAACAGCGTTGTCGAGTTGTTATTGCCAGCCGAACCGGCGGATGTAGAAGCCTTTCACCGCCTGGGTCAGCGCCATGTACGCCAGCAGGATCACCGGCAGGAACACGAAGTACAGCGACGGCAGCGCCTGCAGTTTGAAGTAGTTGGCCAGTGGCCCCATCGGCAGGAAGATCCCGACCGCCATGATGATCCCGGTCATCACCAGCAGCGGCATGGCTGCACGGCTTTGCAGGAACGGAATCTTCGGCGTGCGGATCATGTGCACGATCAGCGTCTGGGTCAGCAGCCCCACCACGAACCAGCCGGACTGGAACAGGGTCTGGTGGTCCGGGGTGTTGGCATCGAACACATACCACATCAAGGCGAACGTCAGGATGTCAAAGATCGAACTGATCGGGCCGAAGAACAGCATGAAGCGCCCGACATCGGCCGGCTGCCAGCGCTGCGGCTTCTTCAGCATCTCCTTGTCGACGTTGTCGAACGGAATCGCGATCTGCGAAATGTCGTAGAGCAGGTTCTGTACCAGCAGATGCATCGGCAGCATCGGCAGGAACGGAATGAACGCGCTGGCGACCAGCACCGAGAACACGTTGCCGAAGTTGGAGCTGGCCGTCATCTTGATGTACTTGAGCATGTTGGCGAAGGTCCGGCGCCCTTCGAGCACGCCCTCCTCCAGCACCATCAGACTCTTTTCCAAGAGGATGATGTCGGCGGCTTCCTTGGCGATGTCCACCGCGCTGTCCACCGAAATCCCGATGTCGGCGGTACGCAGCGCTGGCGCATCGTTGATGCCGTCCCCCATGAACCCGACCACGTGCCCGTTGCCCTTGAGGATGCGCACGATGCGCTCCTTGTGCGACGGCGTCAGCTTGGCGAACACGTTGGTGTTCTCCACCGCCACCGCCAGTTCGGCATCGCTCATGCGCTCGACATCGTTGCCCAGCAGCAAGCCCTGTTGCGCCAGACCGACTTCACGGCAGATCTTCGCGGTCACCAGTTCGTTGTCACCGGTCAGCACTTTGACCGCGACGCCGTGCTCGGCCAGCGCCTTGAGCGCCGGTGCGGTGCTTTCCTTCGGTGGATCGAGGAACGCCACGTAACCGATCAGCGTCAGCTCCTGCTCATCGGCCAAGCTGTAAGTGTCGCGACCGTGCGGCATCGAACGGGCAGCCACCGCCACCACGCGCAAGCCTTCAGCGTTGAATGCTGCGGTGACCTGACGAATCCGGGTCAGCAATTCATCGCTCAAGGCTTCCTCGACATCGCCGTGCTGCACACGGGTGCACACCGCCAGCACTTCTTCCACCGCACCTTTGCAGATCAGTTGATGTGGCTGACCACGCCCTTCGACCACCACCGACATGCGCCGGCGATTGAAGTCGAACGGGATTTCATCGACCTTGCGAAACGCCGTGCCGACCTTCAGCTCACGGTGGATTTCCACGTGCTCCAGCACCGCCACGTCGAGCAGGTTTTTCAGCCCGGTCTGGTAGTAGCTGTTGAGGTAGGCCATTTCCAGCACGTCATCGGAGTCTTCGCCCCAGACATCGACATTGCGTGCAAGAAAGATCTTGTCCTGGGTCAGGGTGCCGGTCTTGTCGGTGCACAGCACGTCCATGGCGCCGAAGTTCTGGATCGCATCCAGACGCTTGACGATGACTTTCTTGCGCGACAGGAACACCGCCCCTTTGGCCAGAGTCGAGGTGACGATCATCGGCAGCATTTCCGGGGTCAGGCCCACGGCGATCGACAGCGCGAACAGCAGTGCTTCAGTCCAGTCGCCCTTGGTGAACCCGTTGATGAACAACACCAGCGGCGCCATGACAAACATGAAGCGGATCAGCAGCCAGCTGACCTTGTTCACGCCCATCTGGAACGAAGTCACCGCGCGATCAGTTGCCCCCACACGTTGGGCCAGGGCACCGAAATAAGTGCTGTTGCCCGTGGTGAGAATCACCGCCACGGCTGTTCCAGACACCACGTTGGTGCCCATGAACAGAATGTTCTCCAGCTCCAGCGGATTGCGCGTGTCGCGGTCGGCCTGACGGGCAAACTTCTCCACCGGCATCGATTCACCGGTCATCGCCGCCTGGCTGACGAACAGGTCCTTGGCGCTGAGCACCCGGCAGTCGGCGGGAATCATGTCGCCGGCGGACAGCACGATCAGGTCGCCCGGCACCAGTTGCTTGATCGGCAACTCGACGCGCGGCTCATCGCGGCGCATCACCGTGGCGGTGTTGCTGACCATGGCCTTGAGCGCGTCGGCGGCCTGGTTGGATTTGCTTTCCTGCCAGAAACGCAGCAGCGTCGACAGCACCACCATCGAGAAGATCACCGTGGCGGCTTTCAGGTCTTCGGTCAGCCACGAGATCACCGCCAACAGAGTCAGCAGCAGGTTGAACGGGTTTTTGTAGCAGTGCCACAGGTGGGTCCACCATGGCAGCGGCTGCTCGTGATCGACTTCGTTGAGGCCGTACTGCGCGCGCAGTGCGTCGACTTCAAAATCGGTCAGGCCGTCGGTGTGAGTACCCAGCGACGACAGCAGTTCACCGCTGTCGCGATGGGCTGCATCGACCAGGGTGTTGGCCAGGGTGGGCGGCACTTCACGGCTGACCGTGGTGTCGCTGATCGATTCCAGCAGCGCCAGACGACGGAAATGCCGGGCGATGTGGCGTGTACGCAGGAAGCCTGCGAAAAATTCCTTGAGCGTAAGTTTCATGGCTGTTGCCCCTATGGTCAGCCGGGAAACCGTCGAGCAGGTACGACCATGCCTCGTTTACCGGAAAATCCGGCACGGCAAGGCTTGGCGCGCCGGTCACAAAGGACAGGCGTGTCGATAGGTTTGCGATTGCGACCACAAGGTCGAAACCACGCACATTCAGTGTCGATGAGAAGGACGTCGGGACATGGTCTCAACTGACCATGATCGGGATGCCGCTGCTCGCTTTACGGCGAGACAACGGCAGAGAAAGGCTGCGCGTTATCTTGCCGAGAATCTGCCGGTTACCGAGACCGGCCGACAACTGTCACTCGAACAAGTACCCACTGTGGGTCTCCGCTATTGATGAAAACGCGCGAAGCTTACGCCTCGATGATTGGAGAGTAAACCCGTGTAAGAAGGTGTGTCGGGGAATATCGGGGATGTTCAGGAAGGGTTCAGGAATGGGTCTTTGCGGTGTTGCTGAAGCCCCCTTCGCGAGCAAGCTCGCTCCCACAGAGGATCTTCATTGAACACAGGTTTTGTGGTCGGCAGAGATCCAATGTGGGAGCGAGCTTGCTCGCGAAAGCGGTGTGTCAGGCGCTACAAAATCAGCTGGCAGTCGCCAACAACAGATCCGCCACCGAACGATGCCCACGATGCTTGCCATGCTCATACAGCGAACCGGCAATCTCGTCGGCACGCACCGGCAGCACCGACAGCAGCGTGTCGCTCAGACCATGGCTGGCCTGGCAGAAGCCCTGCATGTACAGGCCGGCCTTGCAGCGCTCGTCGGTGATCAGTTTGTAGTTGCGATCGACCTCGAAATCACCCAGGTACTCTTCCAGTGGCGCCAGCAATTTGCGGTGCATCTGCCGCTCGTAACCGGTGGCCAGGACTACGGCGTCATAGACACGCACGGTGACTTCGCCGGTGGCGTTGTTGCGCACCGCCAGTTCGATGCCGCGCTCGGTGGCGGTGGCGCTCTCGACGGTGGTCAGGGTACGGAACGCATGACGGGCGATGCCCGAGACTTTCTGCCGATAGAAGATGCCGTAGATGCGTTCGATCAGGTCGATGTCGACCACTGAGTAGTTGGTGTTGTGGTACTCGTTGACCAAGCGCTCACGCTCGGCACTGTTTTGCTGGAACACCAGATCGGTGAACTCCGGCGAGAACACTTCGTTGACGAACGGGCTGTCGTCCGCAGGTTTGAGGGCCGAACCGCGGAGGATCATGTCGACCTGCACCGACGGGAACGAATCGTTCAAATCGATGAAGGCTTCCGCCGCGCTCTGCCCGCCGCCGATGATCGCGATGCTCATCGGTTGGTTGTTCACGCACGGCTGTTTGGCCATCTGCGACAGGTACTGCGAGTGGTGGAACACGCGGCTGTCGCCCTTCAGCGCCTTGAACGCCTCCGGAATACGTGGTGTGCCGCCGGCGCTGACCACCACCGAACGCGCAGTGCGCACCAACTGCTGGCCTTCGCTGTCGCGGGAGATCACGCGCAGCGCTTCAACCTGATGGTTGTGCAGCACCGGCTCGATGGTCAGCACTTCTTCGCCGTAACGGCTCTGCTCGGTGAACTGCCCGGCAACCCAGCGCAGGTAGTCGTTGTACTCCATGCGGCACGGGTAGAAGGTGCCGAGGTTGATGAAGTCCACCAGACGGCCGTGGGCCTTCAGGTAATTGACGAACGAGTACGGGCTGGTCGGGTTGCGCAGGGTCACCAGATCCTTGAGGAAGGAAATCTGCAACTCGCTCTGGGTCGACAGGGTGTTGCCGTGCCAGCTGTAGTCGGCCTGCTTGTCGAGGAACAGCACATCCAGCTCGCCGTGGGTCGGGCCGCGCTCTTGCAGAGCGATGGCCAGCGCCAGGTTCGAAGGGCCGAAACCGACGCCGATCAGGTCGTGAACGATGGGCGATGCAATTGCCTGAGTCATTTCCAGTGTCCTCTGGATGAACCCCTCAACAAGGGGAAAGGAGAGCCTAAGTGACCCGACTGGCCTTGAGCAGGACAGCAGGTCGTCTGTTGAGTAGGAACGAGGACAGTGAAATAAAATTTAGCGATGGCGGCTCAATGAGCATCCCATTGCTTGATGCGCAGGCGGCAATGCTTCATCGCATTGACGATGTGCTTTTCCACCAGCGCCTTGGAAATCCCCAGCTGTTCGGCGATCTGCGGGTGCGACAGACCTTCGATCTTGCGCAGCAGAAAACTGTCGCGACACAGCGGCGACAATTCCGCCAGGGCGCGCTGGAGCATCTCCAGACGCTGGCCGTGATCGAGGGTACCGTGGGGCGACGGGGTGAAATAGCGCTCTTCGCTGTCGAGCACTTCCAGCGGTTCGACCTGGCGCAAGGCGTTGCGCCGATGATCGTCGATCACCAGATTCAACGCGGTGCGATAGAGAAAGGCCCGCGGCTGCTCGATGGGCGTGTCGCTGGAGCGTTCCAGAACCCGCACATAAGCGTCATGCACCACATCTTCGGCGACCTGACGGTTGCCGAGCTTGGCGTTCAGGAAACACACCAGCTCGCGATAGTAGTTTTCCAACATGACTCCCGGCCGCTTCGATGCGGATTCGATCCTTGAGCACACTGATCGACGGCCCGCGAACACGGGTAGCAAGATAGTGGCAACTGAGGTGCGTAATTTATAGTAATTCTCATATAGATTTAAAGTGGCGTTTGTCGTTGCCCGTCAAATAGTGCCGTTCTATACCTGTAACATCCTGTGTCTTCGCTTAAATTCCCCTCCACATCCATCGTTTACAGGACAGCTCCCCGTGTCTGTCGCGCCCTGCGACAGCGTTCAGCGGCTGCGCGCTGTGGCGTGCAGCCGGACGACGGGCCGAATTCCACTGGCCGGAACCCTGCATGAAACGTCCCCGCCCCGCTCGACGCGCCCTGCTCGCAGTCCTTTGTCTGATTCCCGTTGTTGCCTACGCCGCATGGCAAATCATGCCGCCGGGCCGCGAGCGCTTCGCCACCGTGCAAGTCAGCCGTGGCGACATCGAAAGCAGCGTCACCGCACTGGGCACCCTGCAACCGCGCCGGTATGTCGATGTCGGTGCGCAGGCCTCCGGGCAGATCCAGAAAATCCACGTCGAAGTCGGTGATGTGGTCAAGGAAGGTCAACTGCTGGTGGAAATCGATCCGTCCACGCAGAAGGCCAAACTCGACGCCGGGCGCTTCTCCATCGAAAACCTCAAGGCGCAATTGCAGGAGCAGCGCGCCCAGCATGAACTGGCGCGGCAGAAATATCAGCGTCAGCAGAATCTCGTGGCCGGCGGCGCCACCCGTGAAGAAGACGTGCAAACCGCCCGCGCCGAACTGAAAGCCACTCAGGCGCGCGTCGACATGTTTCAGGCACAGATCCGCCAGGCCGAAGCGAGCCTGCGCAGCGATCAGGCCGAACTCGGCTACACGCGGATCTACGCGCCGATGGCCGGCACCGTGGTTGCCCTCGACGCCCGCGAAGGCCAGACCCTCAACGCGCAACAGCAGACGCCGCTGATCCTGCGCATCGCCAAGCTGTCACCGATGACCGTGTGGGCCGAGGTCTCCGAGGCCGACATCGGCCACGTCAAACCGGGCATGACCGCCTATTTCACCACCCTCAGCGGCGGCCAGCGCCGCTGGAGCAGCACCGTACGGCAGATTCTGCCGGTGCCGCCCAAGCCGCTGGACCAGACCAGCCAGGGCGGCGGCAGCCCGGCCAGCAGCAGCAAAAGCGGCAGCGCCCGCGTTGTGCTTTACACGGTTTTGCTCGACGTCGATAACGCCGACAACGCCTTGATGGCCGAGATGACCACCCAGGTGTTTTTCGTCGCCAATCAGGCCAAAGGCGTGCTCACCGCGCCAGTTGCCGCGTTGCAGGGCAGCACCACGGCCAACCTGCAAACCGCGCAGGTGGTGGCGACCAATGGCGACATCCAGCAACGCGAGGTACGCACCGGCATCAGCGACCGGCTCAAGGTGCAGATTATCGACGGCCTCAACGAAGGCGATCACCTGCTGATCGGCCCGGTCGACGGCAGCGGAGGCTGAATGCAAACGCCTCTGATCGACCTGCAGGACATCCGCAAATCCTACGGCGGCGGTGACGCTCCTGAAGTTCACGTGCTGCGCGGCATCGACCTGTCGATCCACGCCGGCGAATTCGTGGCGATTGTCGGCGCTTCCGGCTCTGGCAAATCGACCCTGATGAACATCCTCGGCTGCCTCGACCGCCCGACGTCTGGCGAGTACCGCTTTGCCGGGGAAAACGTCGCCGGCCTCGACAGCGACGAGCTGGCCTGGCTGCGCCGCGAAGCCTTTGGATTTGTGTTCCAGGGCTATCACCTGATTCCGTCCGGCTCGGCCCAGGAAAACGTCGAGATGCCGGCGATCTATGCCGGCACCCCGGCCGCCGAACGTCACGCCCGCGCCGCCGCCCTGCTCGACCGCCTCGGTCTGGCCTCGCGCACCGGCAATCGTCCGCATCAGTTGTCCGGCGGTCAGCAGCAACGGGTGTCAATTGCCCGGGCGCTGATGAACGGCGGCCACATCATCCTCGCCGACGAACCCACCGGCGCCCTCGACAGCCACAGCGGCAAAGAGGTGATGACGCTGCTCGACGAACTGGCGAGCCAGGGCCACGTGGTGATCCTCATCACCCACGACCGCGAAGTCGCGGCCCGGGCCAAACGCATCATCGAAATCCGCGACGGCCTGATCATCAGCGACAGCGCCCGCGACAATCCCCACGCCCAGACCAGCGCCAACCCCGGCGCCCTGCAAGCGGTGGATCTGCGCCAGCGTCTGGCCGACGGCGCGGAAGCCACCGGCGCCTGGAAAGGCGAGCTGGTCGATGCCCTGCACGCTGCGTGGCGAGTGATGTGGATCAACCGCTTTCGCACCGCGCTGACCCTGCTCGGGATCATCATCGGCGTGGCCTCGGTGGTGGTGATGCTGGCGGTCGGTGAAGGCAGTAAACGCCAGGTGATGGCGCAGATGGGCGCCTTCGGTTCGAACATCATTTACCTCAGCGGCTCGGCGCCCAACCCGCGCACGCCGCCGGGGATCATCACCCTCGACGATGTGCATGCGCTGGCCAGCCTGCCGCAAGTGCAGCGGATCATGCCGGTCAACGGTGCCGAGGCCGGGGTGCGTTACGGCAATGCCGACCACCTGAGTTACGTCGGCGGCAACGACACCAACTTCCCGGCGATCTTCAACTGGCCGGTGGTGCAAGGCAGTTACTTCACCGAGGCCGATGAGCAGAATGCTGCAGCCGTTGCGGTGATCGGCCACAAGGTGCGCAGCAAACTGCTCAAGGATGTGCCGAACCCGATCGGCCAATTCATCCTGATCGAGAATGTGCCGTTCCAGGTGGTCGGCGTGCTTGCGGAAAAAGGCGCCAGCTCCGGCGACTCCGACAGCGACAATCGCATCGCCATCCCCTATTCGGCGGCCAGCGTCCGGCTGTTCGGTACACGCAACCCGGAATACGTGGCCATCGCCGCCGCCGACGCGCGCAAGGTCAAGGACACCGAGCAGGCCATCGAGCAACTGATGCTGCGCCTGCACAACGGCAAGAAGGATTTCGAACTGACCAACAACGCCGCAATGATCCAGGCCGAGGCCCGCACTCAGAACACCCTGTCGTTGATGCTCGGCTCGATTGCCGCGATCTCGCTGCTGGTTGGCGGTATCGGCGTAATGAACATCATGCTCATGACCGTGCGCGAACGAACCCGCGAGATCGGTATTCGCATGGCCACCGGCGCACGTCAGCGCGACATCCTCCGGCAGTTCCTCACCGAAGCGGTGATGCTCTCGGTGGTCGGCGGCATTGCCGGGATCGCCCTGGCGCTGATCGTCGGCGGCGTGCTGATCCTCAGCGAAGTGGCCGTGGCCTTTTCCTTGATGGCGGTACTTGGCGCCTTCGGTTGCGCCCTGGTCACCGGCGTTGTCTTCGGCTTCATGCCGGCCCGCAAAGCTGCCCGGCTTGACCCGGTCACGGCCCTTACCAGTGAATGATCGATCTATGAAACCGCGCCTCAGCCTGTTGACCGTGTGCCTGATCCTCAGTGCCTGCGGCAGTCCCGTTCAGCGCCCGGACAGTGGCGTGCAGCCGCCAGCTGCCTGGCAGTCGCCCCATGGCGCCAGCGTTGCCCGCAACAACCCACAGTGGTGGACGCAATTTGGCAGCCCGGAACTGGATCGCCTGATCGAACAGGCTCGCGTCGGCAGTTTCGACCTCGCGGCCGCCGTCGCTCGAGTGCGTCAGGCGCAGGCAGGCACTGTCATCGCTGGCGGCTCTCAGTTGCCGGAGGTCAAGGCCGGCCTGAATGCCAATCGGCAGAAACTGCTGCGCGGCAATGGCTACAGCCAACTCGATGCCAACAGCAGCAACAAGGCGGTGGACTATTTCGATACCAACCTGAGCGCCACCTACGAAATCGATTTCTGGGGCGGCAAGCGCGCGTCGCGCGACAGTGCCCAGTTCGCCCTGCAGGCCAGCGAATTCGACCGGATGACGGTCGAACTGACATTGCTCAGCGGCGTTGCCAGCACGTATGCGCAGACCTTGTCGCTGCGCGAGCAGAGCCGCATCGCCGAACTCAATCTGGCCAACGCGCAAAGCGTGCTGAAACTGGTGCAGACGCGGTTTGATTCAGGCTCAGCCACCGCGCTGGAGCTGGCGCAACAGAAGAGCCTGGTCGCCGCCCAGCAATGGCAATTGCCGCGCGTGCAACAGCAAGCCCAGGAAGCGTTGATCAGCCTCGCCGCCCTGCTCGGCCGACCGGTGCAGCAACTGTCGGCAACAGAGTCCTTCGATCACCTGCAGTGGCCAGACATCACCGCCGGCGTGCCCAGCGAGTTGCTCACGCATCGTCCGGACATCGCACGCGCCGAAGCCCAGCTGGCCGCCGCCGAGGCAGACGTCAAAGTCGCTCGCGCGGCCATGTTGCCGGCACTGACCCTGACCGCCCAACTCGGCTCGGGCGCCAATCAGTTCGACGATTTGATTCGCAGCCCTTTCTACAACCTGACCGCCGGGCTGGTCGCACCGATTTTCAATAACGGTCGCCTCGGCGCTGAACGCGACAAGGCCACGGCGCGCCAGCAAGAGCTGCTGGAAACTTACCGTGGGGCGATCATCAACGGGTTTGCCGACGTGGAAAAAGCCTTGAACAGCATTCGCGGTCTGGATCGCCAGCGGCAGTGGCAAAGCGAAGAACTGAATCAGGCGCAAACCGCTTTCAACATCGCCCAAAGCCGCTACCAGGCGGGCGCCGAAGACTTGCTGACTGTCCTCGAAACCCAGCGCACCTTATACGCAGCGCAGGATCAGAACGTGCAACTGCGCCTGGCGCGGATGCAGGCCAGCATTGCGCTGTACAAGGCACTTGGCGGCGGGTGGCAGACCTTGTAATTGCGGCGACTGACAGATCGCTTTCGCGAGCAAGCTCGCTCCCACATTTGATCGTGTTCCATCAGCAGGAATGCGTTCTCATGCAGGAGTCAGCCAGCTCGCGATGGCGGTGGCTCAGGCAATTGAATGTCGACTGGTCGGGCGCTATCGCGAGCAGGCTCACGCCTACAGGGTGTCCGGGGTCAGCCCGGACATTGTGGGCTGACACCTGAACCTGTGGGAGCGAGCCTGCTCGCGAATGATCGATGACGCAGCCCTCAAGCCGGGCTGGTTTTAGGCTTCAGATTGCGCGCATACCATGGCCGTTGCGGCACGCGGCGGAACAGGCCGGCGAGTTTTTCCTCGTCGGTGATGAAGGTGATGCGCAGCGCCAGTTTCATGGTTTCCGGATCCATCTCCACCGACTTGCCCATCTGCAATCCCGGCGTGGTGCTGCAGCCATGGGTGATCGGCCCGAGCCACGGGTCGTCGACTTCCACCCAGCGCCCCGGAGCAAACCATGGCACGCCATTGACCTGCAGCCGCGTGACTTCGCCCGGATGGAAACGCTCATGGGCGCGGAACCAGTCCTCGATGCGATCGTCGATCCAGCCATGGAAATGCCAGAACGTCGGGTTGACGTGGGAAGAAAACGGATCGCCGAGGAAATCGTTTTCGGCGTTATACCAACGCGCCGCGAAGTCCGCCGGATCGCGGGCAAACGGTACCGGCTGACCGTTGGACGGATCGCGCGGCACGGAGGCCCAGCGCATGTGCAGCCAGTCATGCAGGCCCAGCTCGACTTCGGAGCCGAACTGGCCGAGGGTGAGCCGGGCCAGATACGCCGGATCGCGATACTGCGACTCCCAGACCTGGAAGTTGCTTTCGTAGGTCTCGGCAGTCTTGATGTCGCTGACCCACTGGCTGAACTCGTCATCGCCCGCCGCCGTCCAGGTGGGCGGCAAGGCCGCGCCGTCGTGGTTGTCGAAATAGCGGGCGAAGCCGACGCGGTCGCGGATCAGCTCCGGCTGCGGCAGCGGGAAAAACGCCCACGACGGCAGATCCTGCATCGAGCGCGCCGTCCCGAGCATGTGCCGGTGCATGAAGAAAAAGTCCACGCCCGAGCCATTGCGATCCTTGCGCGGGCCACGGGCATCGCGCTCCTTGTCGCGCGGGCCGGGCTGCCAGCCAATGCCGCGCAAGGCTTCGCGTTTGTCCTCGGGCAGTTTGTGCCACTTGTCCCGGGTCGCATGCCACAACTGGTGAAACAGGCGATGCTCGGGAGAGATCAACCACGCCAGCAACGTCGGGTTGAGCGGCGTGCGCTCGCGGGCTTCGGGAAACAGCCGCTTGACGGCGACGAAGCGATTGTCCTGCGCCGGCAAGGCCAGCGCTCGATCCAGGCGCAAGGCCTTGCCGCTGAGGGTGCCACTGCCGGCATTGCCGAAGTCGGCCCAGACCTCATCGAGGATCATCTCCAGCTCATAGCTGATCTGGCCGTCGGCGCCGATCAGGCGCCAGCTCAGCTTTGCCGCATCGGCTTTCGCGAGGTCGCCCAGAATTCGGTAACGCGGTGTTTCAGCGGAACGCAGGCGCTCGGGCGTGTCGAGAAAACCGCACACGCCGCGACCCTTCTGGCCGATGTCGAGAAACACTTGCACGCCCTTGGGCGGCAAGCCTTCGAGGCCGGCATCGGCGCCTTCGAAACGGATATCCCACACCCCGCGCAACGCATTCGCCAGGCGCTGCCCGGCCCTGTCGGCGACATCGAAAGACGCTTCGCCCGGGGTGATCGTCGGGTCCGGCTTCGTCCATTCACGATGCCCGAAATACGCCGCAGGCACGGCCGCGCCGGTCAGCGCCAGACCCGCCATGAACCATCGTCGAGAAATCTTCATTGCCCTACCTGTGTCAGCCATGAAGCAGGCTTTATCCAAGCTAGAACGTTTGTTGCCCCGGCAAATTTAACGCGCCCGGCGCTGATGACCCCGTGGCGAGGGTATTCATCCCCGATGAGTTGCGAAGCAACTCCCACCCGACGCTGACGGCTACACCAGAAAGACAGCGCTGGCAGGCTTTGCGAGCGCTTCGCACTCGATCGGGGATAAATCCCCTCGCCACAGCACCAGGCTTAAATTTTGTTGCCAACCACTCGTTCTTCCCAGATAGCGAAGGCCCCCGCGCCTGCACCTCGATGGCGAACCTGACTGAGATGGCAATGACAAAACCACGTTCGAAAAAGGCTCTATTCATCGGCCTGCCGTTGGCTCTGGCGATCAGCGCCGGCGCAGGCTTTGCCGTGTGGCACCACTGGTTCAAGGACGACCTCGGCTACCCGGCCAAAGTCATGAAGCAAGCCGATGAGCTACACGAACGCATGCTCTCTTTCGACAGCCATGTCAGCCTGACGCAAAATTTCGGCACCGATGGCCACGAAGCCGACAAGGACGGCGACGGCCAGTTCGACCTCGCCAAGGCCAACCGTGGGCGCCTGTCCGGCGCGGCCCTGACCATCTTCGGCTGGCCGGAAATGTGGAACGGCCCGAACGCCCCGCACAAGCCGACACCCGGCTTCGTCGACGAGGCGCGCAACCAGCAGGAAATCCGCTTCAAGATCATCTCCGGGATGGTCCGTGACTACCCCAATCAGGTCGCCATCGCCTACACCCCCGAAGACTTCCGGCGCTTGCACGGCGAAGGCAAATTCGCGATTTTCATCAGCATGCTCAACGCCTATCCACTGGGCCATGACCTCAACCTGCTGGACCTGTGGACCGCGCGCGGCATGCGCATGTTCGGTTTCAGTTACATCGGCAACAACGACTGGGCAGACTCGTCGCGGCCGCTGCCCTTTCTCAATGATTCGCCGGACGCCCTCGAAGGCCTCTCGGATCTGGGCAAGCAAGCGGTCAAGCGCCTCAACGATCTGGGCGTGATCATCGACGTCTCGCAAATGTCGACCAAGGCCCTCGAACAAGTTGCGCAACTGAGCCGCACGCCGCTGGTGGCCTCGCACTCGGCACCGCGCGCAATGGTCGACATTCCGCGCAACCTCAGCGACAAGGAAATGCAGTTGATCAAAAACAGCGGCGGCGTGGTGCAGATCGTCGCGTTCTCGCAGTACCTGCGTCCGCTCACCCAGCACACCCAGGACAAGCTCAACGAGATGCGCAAGGACTTCAACCTGCCGCCGCTGCCGAACCTGGCGATGGCGTTGATGCCGGGCGACCCGATCATTGCGGCGTGGTCCGAGCAGAAGTTCGGCCAGTACGCCAGCCGCCTCTACGGCATCCTCGAAGAAGAACCGAAAGCCAGCCTCAAGGATCTGGGCGATGCCATCGATTACGCGGTGCGCAAGATCGGCATCGACCATGTCGGCATCAGCTCCGACTTCAACGAAGGTGGCGGCGTCAAAGGCTTCGAGAACGTCGGCGAGATCCGTAACGTCACCGCCGAGCTGATCTCGCGCGGTTACTCCGAAGCGGACATCGCCAAGCTCTGGGGCGGCAACTTCCTGCGGGTCTGGGATCAGGTCGAGAAAGCCGCGAAACCGGCACTGGCCACTGCGCCGGGAACTGCCAAGCCATGAGCAATCGTCGTGAGTTCTTGAAGCAGGCGGGGATTCTCGCGGCGGCGTTGCCACTGGGCGCGAGCCTGCCGAATGTCGCCGTCGCATCGGCTGTCGCGCCACTGCCCCGCAACAAGTGGGCGCAGTTGCAGCAGCTTTTCGATCAGGATCCGGCGTATCTGCACTTCTCCAACTTCCTGATCACCTCGCACCCGAAACCGGTGCGCGAGGCGATTGAGCGGCACCGCGCCGCCCTCGACAAAAATCCCGGACTGGCCATGGATTGGGACCTCGGCGTGATCGAACAACGCGAAGAGAACGTGCGCGTCTGGGCCGGGCGCTACCTGCAAGTCGATGCCAAGCAGATCGCCCTGACCGGCAGCACCACCGAAGGTCTGGCGACAATCTACGGCGGCGTGCACGTGCGCCCCGATCAGGAAATCCTCACCACCGAGCACGAGCACTACGCGACCCACACCATCCTCGCCCTGCGTAGCGAACGCGACGGCACCCGAGTGCGCAAGATTCGTCTGTTCAAGGATTCGTACAGCGCCAGCAAGGCAGAAATCCTCGCTGCCATCGACGGCGCCATCCGCCCCGAAACCCGGGTGCTGGGCATGTGCTGGGTGCATTCGGGCAGCGGCATGAAACTGCCCATCGGTGAAATCGGCGCCATCGTCGACCGGCACAACCGTGGTCGCAGCGACGCCGACCGCATCGTTTACGTGGTCGATGGGGTACATGGTTTCGGCGTGGACAACCTGAACTTCGCACAAATGAACTGCGACTTCTTCATCGCCGGCACCCACAAGTGGATGTTCGGCCCACGCGGCACCGGCATCGTCTGCAGTCGCTTCGCCGAGGTCAGATACGTCACCCCGATCATTCCGACGTTCTCTGAAGCCACGGCGTTTTCCACCACCATGACGCCCGGCGGCTATCACTCGTTCGAACACCGCTGGGCGCTGGACGAAGCGTTCAAATTGCATCTTGAGCTGGGCAAGGCCGAGGTCGAAGCGCGCATTCACGCGCTCAACAGTTACCTGAAACAACGTCTGCAGCAACGGCCGCAGATCGAACTGGTGACGCCACTGAGCCCTGAGCTGTCCGCCGGTTTCACCTTCTTCCGGGTCAAGGGCAAGGACAGCGACAAGATTGCCGCGCACCTGATGACCAACCGCGTGGTCGCCGATGCCGTGCACCGTGACGTCGGCCCGGTGATCCGCACCGCACCGGGGCTGCTCAACGACGAAGAGCAAATCGACCGCTTGCTGGCCGTGCTCGACCAGGCCCTGTGAATCCGGGCGATCCCTTTTTCCTTTTAGCGAGACTCGCAATGAACAGTGAACTGCGTCGATTTTCCTTGAAGGCGCTGCCGGCGCTGATGCTCACCGCCCTCGCCGCCGGCCTGCTGCCGGGCGCCGCGCAGGCCGCCACCCCGCCTGCGCCGGGCAAAGTGTTCAAGGACTGCAAGGACTGCCCGGAAATGGTCGTGCTACCCACCGGCACGTTCACCATGGGCACCCCGGAGGATGAGGTCGGCCGCGAGCCGGACGAAGGGCCGATGCACCCGGTGACGTTTGCCAAACCGCTGGCGATCAGCCGTTTCCAGATACTGCGCGGCGAGTGGGACGCCTACCTCAAGGACAGCGGCTACAAGATGCCCGACGGCGACACGCGCCCCGGTCGCGCCTGCAAGGCGGGGATCCCGGATTATCAGGGCAGCGACCCGCGCAAGCAGTACACCGACAAGCACCCGGCGGTGTGCATGGATTTCCCGGAGGTCGAAGCTTACGTGGCCTGGCTGTCGAAGAAGACCGGCCAGCAATACCGGCTGGTCAGCGAGTCGCTGCGTGAATACGCCGCCCGCGCCGGCAGCACCGGGCCGTTCCCCTTCCCGTTCGACGAGGGCAAGGAATACAGCATCGCCAAACATGCCAACACCTACGGCGCCGCCGATGGCTACAACTTCACCGCGCCGGCCGGCAGCTTCCCGGCCAATGCCTTCGGCGTCTACGACATGCACGGCAATATTTATGAGTGGACCGCCGATTGCTACAACGAGAACTACGTCGGTGCGCCAGGCGATGGCAGTGCCTGGCTGAGCGGCAAGTGCGAAGTGCGGCGCATCCGTGGCAACGACTGGGGCGAGGCCCCGGTGTTCTCGCGTTCGGGCAACCGCAACGCCACCTATACCGATACCCGTGGCGACTGGATCGGCTTCCGGGTCGCCCGTGATCTGTAACGCCATCGCCCAGCTAAATTAGCCGTCCTGCCAGTCGTTCTACAGGTGGGCGCGATCCTCCATGGTGCGCCCACCGCCCTCTACGTCATCCAGGCGAACCCACGCGCAGTGCCGGTGTTCGCCGCTCCTTCAAGCAGGGAACCTCCATGAGCAAACCAACACGCGGGGTGATCAATGAATTGTTCGCCCTGCTCAAACCCTTTCGACTGATCGTCAGCGTGTCGATCCTGCTTGGCATGGTCGGTGGCCTGAGCGTCACCGCGCTGCTGGCGACCATCAACAACGTGCTGCACGCCGAGGGCGCACTGACCAGCACCATGGTCGCGGTATTTGCCGGCCTGTGTCTGCTGGCGCTGACCAGCTCGATTTTTTCCGACATCGGCACCAATTTCGTCGGCCAGCACATCATCGCCAAATTGCGCAAAGAGCTGGGCGAGAAAGTCCTCTCGGCGCCGATCGAGCAGATCGAGCGCTATCGCAGCCATCGGCTGATTCCGGTGCTGACCCACGACGTCGACACCATCAGCGACTTCGCTTTCGCCTTTGCGCCGCTGGCGATTTCCCTGACCGTGACCCTCGGTTGCATGGGCTACCTGGCGATGCTGTCGTGGCCGATGTTCCTGATGATGGCGGTGGCGATCCTGATCGGCACGGTCATTCAGTACATCGCGCGCGGGCGCGGCATGCAGGGTTTCCTCAAGGCCCGTGACTACGAAGACGAGTTGCAGAAGCACTACCACGCGGTCGCCGAGGGCGCCAAGGAACTGCGCATCCACCGCCCGCGCCGGCATCGCATGTTCGTCTCGGGCATCGAAGGTACGGCCGACAAGATCTGCGACACGCAAGTGCGTTCGGTGAACATTTTCGTAGTCGCCAAGACTTTGGGGTCGATGCTGTTCTTCGTGGTGATCGGTCTGGCGCTGGGCCTGCAATCGCTGTGGCCGAGCGCCGACAAAGCGGTGATGAGCGGCTTCGTGCTAGTGCTGCTGTACATGAAAGGGCCGCTGGAACACATCATCGGCACCCTGCCGATCGTCAGTCGTGCACAAATCGCGTTCCGCCGGATCGCCGATCTGTCCGAGCAATTCTCCTCGCCCGAGCCGCACTTGCTGCTCAGCGATCAGGGCCACCAAAAGACCCCGGTGCACAGCCTGGAACTGACCGATGTCTCGTACAGCTTCCCGACGGTAGAAGGCGCCAAGCCCTTCCGGCTGGGGCCGGTGAACCTGAAAATCGAACAGGGCGACATCATTTTCATCGTCGGCGAAAACGGCTGCGGCAAGACCACGCTGATCAAGTTGCTGCTGGGCCTGTACGCGCCACAGCAAGGCGAAATCCGCCTCAACCAGCAACTCGTCGATGCCGCCAACCGCGACGATTACCGCCAGTTGTTCACCACGATTTTCGCCGACTATTACCTGTTCGACGACGTGGTCCAGGGCGACACCCATATCCCGGAAGACGCCAATAAATACCTGGAGCGTCTGGAAATTGCGCACAAGGTCAGCGTGCGTGACGGCTCGTTCACCACCACCGACCTGTCCACTGGCCAACGCAAGCGTCTGGCCCTGATCAACGCCTGGCTGGAAGAGCGTCCGGTGCTGGTGTTCGATGAGTGGGCCGCCGATCAGGACCCGACCTTCCGGCGGATCTTCTACACCGAGCTGCTGCCGGACCTGAAGCGTCTGGGCAAGACCATCATCGTCATTTCCCACGACGATCGTTACTTCGATGTCGCCGACCAACTGGTGCGCATGAGTGCCGGCAAAGTGGTCACTGAGCTGCAACCCGCCTGACTGTGAAAAATTTGTAAAAAAAATCGCGTTGAGCTTTCCGGTTTTCGGAAGGCTCAACGTCTTACTAACAGTTAATAGAAATAGTTCTCAGTCAACACTTTGAAGAGTAGAAGAACAATGCCCGCACCGCACGGACTCCACCCGCTCGCCAAGGCTCTGCTGATCCGCCGCTCCTTCCGTTGCACCTTGCCCGCGTTCTGCGCCATGGCCCTGACTTTGCCGATGATCGGCCAGGCCCAGGCCGCCGCCGTGGCGATCAATATTCCTGCCCAGTCGCTGGGGAGCGCCTTGCAGGAATTCGGTCGCCAGACCAACCTCCAAGTGCTGTACAGCCCGGATGAGGTCAGTGGCCTGCGCAGCAGCGCGGTCAGTGGCAACCTGGAACCGACCGCCGCCATCGCGCAACTGCTGCAAGGCACCAACATCGCCTACAGCGTCGAAGGCAACAACGTCGCCTTGCGTTCGCGCAGCACCGGCGGTGCCAGCCTCGATCTGGCCCCGACCAGCATTTCCGCCACCGCCGAATCGGCCTGGGGCCCGGTAGACGGGATCGTCGCCAAGCGCAGCGCCACCGGTTCGAAGACCGATTCGTCGCTCAAGGAAATCCCGCAGACCATCAACGTCGTCACTCAAGACGAAATCAAGATGCGCGGCTCGAAGACCGTCACCGAAGCCCTGCAATACACCCCCGGCATGACCGGCGGTGGTTTCTCGGACCGGGTGAAGATCTTTGACGAACCGACCTCCCGTGGCTTCTCCCCTACTCCGCTGTACCTCGACGGCCTGCACATGCCTTACGGCGGCGGCAGCACCGGCGGTTCGCTGCAGATCGACCCGTACACCCTGGAGCGCGTCGAAGTGCTCAAGGGCCCGGCCTCCGTGCTGTACGGCCAGAACCAGCCTGGCGGTATCGTCAACATGGTCAGCAAGCGCCCGACCGCGACCCCGCTGCACGAAGTGAAGCTCGGTGGCGGCAGCTATGACCGCAAGTACGGTGCCTTCGACCTCGGCGGCCCGATCGACGATCAGGGCGAATTCCTCTACCGGTTGACCGGTGTGGTCAACGACAGCGGCTCGGCCATCGACTACGCCAGCCAGAACCGCATGCTGCTGGCGCCAAGCCTGACCTGGCTGCCCAACGACCAGACCACCATCACCGTGTTCGGGCAGTACCAGAAAGACCACGACGTCCCGGAGGCCCAGGGCCTGCCGGCCAACGGCACGGTGCATCGCAGCCAGGCCGGGCGCATCAGCCGCAGCCTGTTCCTCGGCGAGCCAGACGTGAACAAGTACCACCGCGAGCAGTTCGTGGTCGGTTACGAGATCGCCCACGAACTCAACGACGTCTGGACCCTGAAACAGAACGCACGTTACGCCGACGTCAACGACCAGTACGTGGCGCCGCTGCACGGTTATTCGTTCCCGACCAACCCGGTTACCGGCCTCAACGACGGCAGCTACCAGAGCCGTTATGCGGTGGACTGGTCGCAGCACAACAAGGTCTACGGCATCGATAACATCGCCCAGGCCAAGTTCCACACCGCCGACGTCGAGCACACCGTGCTGCTGGGTGTGGACTACTACCACTACAATTCAAAATTCCTCGGCCTGTACGACCGCACCGCTCCGGGTCTGGATCTGTACAACCCGGTGTATGGCAGCCAGATCAATTTCCGTCAGCCGTACAAATGGGACAACACCATCACCCAGACCGGCCTGTACGCTCAGGATCAACTGCGCTGGAACCAGTGGTTCCTGACCCTCGGCGGTCGGTATGACTTCGCCGAAACCGACAACAAGCAACCGCTGAGCGGCGGCCACAGCAACCAGAAAGACGAGAAGTTCACCGGTCGCGCCGGCCTCGGCTACGAGTTCGACAACGGCATCACGCCGTACGTCAGCTACGCCGAATCGTTCCTGCCGCAAACCGGTACCGACATGAGCGGCGGCGCCTTTGAACCGACCACCGGCAAGCAGTACGAAGTCGGCGTCAAGTACGAGCCGAAGTCGATCGACGGCTTCATCCAGCTGTCGGCGTACCAGATCGATCAGGACAACATGCTGACCAGCGACCTCGCCAACCCGGGCTTCAGCACCCAGAGCGGCTCCGTGCGTTCGCGCGGTATCGAGCTGGAAGGCAAGGTCAACGTCACTCGTAACCTGCGCGTGCTGGCGGCGGTGTCGCGTAACCAGACCAAGTGGGAAAAAGACAACGACGGTCGTGAAGGTCGCACCCTGGCCATGCGTCCTCCGCTGACCGCTTCCGCGTGGGTCAACTACGACTTCGACATCTCCACCGCCCTCGCCGGCTTCGGCATGGGCCTGGGCGCCCGTTACGTGCGCAGCAGCTACGGTTCGGATTACGAGTCGGACTCGTTCCAGATTCCGTCCTACACCGTGTATGACGCCATGGTTTCCTACGATCTGGAGAAATCGCCGCTGCATGTCAAAGGCGTGAAGCTGCAAGCCAACCTGCAAAACCTCACTGACGAGAAGTACGTTGCCGCGTGCAATGGCACCCTCGATTGCTATTACGGCGAAGGCCGGACCATGACTGCTGACGTGACCTACAACTGGTAATACGTTTAGCGCTCACTGAAACGCCGGCATTTGCTGGCGTTTTTTTTGCTGATTGGGGCTTGGCGGCCTTGGGGCCGACCAGGCTCTTGGGGAGGTGGGTGAATATCCGTTGCTTCGGGTGCTGCGGCTGGCGGTTTCGCTCTTACAGCGAGTCACCTTTTCCAGACGCCGAAAAGGTAACCCAAAAGGCTTCCCCCGGCGTACGGCACTTCGCTTAGGCTCAGTGTTCCCTCGCTACGGTGTCCATCCGGGGGCATCGCCTACGGTTTGCTTCGCTGCACCTCCTCTCGATGTATGCGGCTCCGCCGCATGGCGCTGCGCGCCTACCCCCTGATGGACACCTACGCTCGGCCTGCCGAAGGGGCTGAAGATCAAAAGCTAGAGCCAAAGCCAGAGCCAAAGCCAAAGCCAAAGCCAAAGCCAAAGCCAAAGCCAAAGCCAAAGCAGATCAAAAGATCGCAGCCTTCGACAGCTCCTACAGGGGATTGGGTGATTTCAGTTGGAGTTTGGTCGGCTGTCAGGCCGCCTTCGCGAGCAAGCTCGCTCCCACAGTGAGATCGGGTGTCATCAGTTAGAGATCGGTCGGCTGTCAGGCCGCCATCGCTGGCAAGCCAGCT
>Ga0153948_1000044_pt1 | contig 63093 bp, 55 predicted proteins | sample TSNJ032MetaG_FD_104696 | JGI IMG/M metagenome (GOLD analysis project Ga0153948, IMG submission 104696) | Attine ant fungus gardens microbial communities from New Jersey, USA - TSNJ032 MetaG | ecosystem: Host-associated > Fungi > Mycelium > Unclassified | place: USA: New Jersey, Wharton State... | reverse complement strand
GCTACTGGGAGCAGGAGTTTCCTCAACTCAACCCCGTCAAACGCCGCGGAAACCGCCGGTATTATCAGCGCCAGGACGTGCTGATGATCCGGCAGATCCGTGCGCTTCTTTACGATCAGGGGTTCACCATCGGCGGCGCACGCTTGCGTTTGTCCGGCGATGAAGCCAAAGACGACACCACCCAATACAAGCAAATGATCCGCCAGATGATCGCTGAGCTTGAAGATGTACTGGTGGTGCTCAAGAAATAAAAAGCTGCGTTTGAATACTTCCAGTTTTCAAAAGCTTGCGATATATTCTTGAGCGCTCTTCGAGACGAAGGGCGGTTTCAAACCAGTCGGGGCGTAGCGCAGTCCGGTAGCGCACTAGCATGGGGTGCTAGGGGTCGAGTGTTCGAATCACTCCGTCCCGACCATTATTCCTGATTAAAATCAGACACTTAAGCCGATCATCTAGATCGGCTTTTTTGTGCCTGCGTAAAACCCACGCAAGACTACCCGGTGATTTCGCTGATGTTGAGGTCTGGAACGCACCCGGCCACGCGAGTAGTGACCGGTGATGCTGCCGTTCTCATGACCAGCCTTGAACCATTCGAATGCCTCTGTCGGCTCACCCTGATGCAGGATCATCTGCTCGGAGGGTTCTTCCGGCCTGGTCGAGTCCCGCCATTCCTGGGGCAAGTCCGGCGTCAGCACCACCGGGGGGCCAATAGTTGGAGGATATATACGGTTGTGGATATGATTGCGCGCAATAAAAAAAGGATCAGGGAATGAAATTCTACAACCTCCAGGCCATGCGCGGCGTTGCGGCTTGCATGGTCTTTCTAATTCATCTGCTCAGCACCAAGCACGGCTTGGGCGCCGACTGGTTTCTTTTCAAATGGTGGTGGGTGGGCCCGGCTGGCGTGGATCTGTTCTTCGTCATATCGGGCTTCATCGTCTGCTACACGGCGGCGAAGGCCGGGCGGGAGGATGTTGCCCCAATCACGGCAGCAACTCGCTTCGGCATTAAACGCCTGTTCCGGGTGTACCCCGTCTACTGGATCGTATTGGCAGTATCCTTTGCCCTGGCGCCATACGTGCAGACTGCTGACCCAGGCATGGCAGCCGAACGCGTTTGGCGGCTGGTGACGCTGGCCACCACGAACAACAACCGTGTGGTACTGGCCTGGACACTTTGTTACGAGCTGTTCTTCTATCTGGTGCTGGCGCTGATCATCCTGATTCGGCCCAAGCAGGTGTATGAGCTGGTGCTTGGATGGATCGCTTTACAGATCGGCCTGACCATCTGGGCCAGTGGCGGCGGCTTGCAAATGTTCAACTACGTGCCACTGAGCCCGCTGATTCTTGAGTTCGGCGCTGGATGCATTCTGGCCTTCATGGTGGATCGTGGTGTAAAGGCGTATGGCTGGCAATCCCTGGTGGCTGGCGTGGCGCTGTTTTGCGTTGCGGTCTGGGCTCACTCTCAAAATGGTAACTGGGCACCTTGGTGGCGCTCGCTGTACTTCACTATCCCTTGCGCGCTGATCGTTTATGGCGCCATCGCCATCGAAATATCCAGCGGTGTGACACTACCGGCCTGGTTGCAGAAAGTGGGCGACTCTTCCTACTCGATCTACATCTGGCACCAACTGGTGCTGGCGATATTGCTCAAGCTGACCGAAATATCAGGCCTTTTTGATATGTTGCCCGGCCTGCTGATCTTGTTCATCTGGGGCGTGATCGCCCTGGCTTTTGGGTTCCTGAGCTATCAGGTGATCGAGAAACCAAGCCAGAACTGGATCCACCACGTGATGAAGCGACCAGAGCGCAGAGAGCTTTCTCACATTTAGGCTGGATAGGCCCGCTGCTGAGCGGGCCTTTTCATGCGCGTGAGTTTTGAGCGCAGCCAGCGGCCACGGCTCAATGCAGAACCCTGCGGCTCTCGCCAATCCTGATCCGGTCCAGCGCCCGGTTCAATGCGTCCAGTGCATCTAGAAGCGCCTTTGCTTCTGCCTCTCGGCCATCGCCCCATAAACGTTCCGCCATTTTGTTCAGGGCCTGGATCGAGCGTTCGATGTCAGCGGCAGTCGCTGGTGTCTGGGGTTGCGCTTCTTTACTGGGCATACAGTCATTCATCTGCAGGGTATTGGCAATTCCCGGCATGATCGGTGTTCACTGCCTTTCAATCCAGTGGTTACTGTTTCGGCTTGCTTTGAATATCTTCTGAGTCGCTGGAGGTTGCCGCGTCTTTCTCGGTTTCTTTCGATTCTGCACCCGAATTCGAACCCGAGGCTTCTTCACCTTTCTTGTTGGCTTTTTCTTCGTTGGATTCCGCCTTGTTGCTGGACTGATTCACGCCCGGGATGGCAGTGGGCGGGGCGGCTGATCCTGCTTTCTCGCTTGCCAGAGTCAAGCCAGAGCCAGCCAGCATCAGGCATGCAAGCGTCAGAGTTGCAATCTTCTTGTTCATTTTTTTGGCCTTGCGCTCAGGGGTGTACCGCATTGGAGGCGTCAGTCGCGCCAAGGTGCTGGCGGTTGGACGAACGGTTGTCACTGCGCAAATGCGGCAAATTGCTGGCCCCCAGGTTTTTCCTTACCGGGCAAACTCGCCTTTTTTCAAAAGGTTAGGTTGGCTATATGCGGACGATTGTCATAACCGTTGCAACGCTTTCCCTGGCTGCCTTCGCTTCGGCCACTGAAGCGAGGGAGTTGAGCAAGAGTCACCGGTTCGCCTGTACCTGGGGCTCGGACATCGCTGCCGGGGCGCAGCAGTCGAAACTGTCGGGGATCTCGTTGTATGGCGCGCGCAAGCAGTTGCAGGTACGCAAGTTCCAGCAGCCGTGGATGCGCATGACGGCGATGGGGATTACCGAGCAGACCTACAACAGCTCGTCGAAGCTCAAGCCGGCGGCGGTCAAGCAGACCTATTACGAACAATGCGTGCGGCATGAGCTGGCCCAGCGATAAACCAAAAAGCCCAACCTGAAGCGGTTGGGCTTTTTCATGCCTGACGAAACGTCGGCGCTACTTGTCTGTCTCGCAATTGACCATCCACGACACGCCAAAGCGATCGACCAGCATACCGAAGCGGGCGGCCCAGAACGTCGCTTCCAGCGGCATGTCGACGCGACCGTCCTTGGCCAGCGCATTGAATACCCGCTCGGCTTCGGCAACGCTGTCGACGTTAAGCGATATTGAACAACCGCTCATGCCGCCGGTTGGCCGGTCGGGCGTGGTGTCCGAGGCCATGATCATCTGGTCGCCGACTTTCAGGCAGGTGTGGATCACTAGATGATGATGCTCGTTCGGTACGTGTTCGGCGGCGGGTGTTTCGCCGAAGGTCATGATTGCTTCGAGTTTGCCCTGCAAGGCTTGTTCGTAAAAGGTGAAAGCCTCGCGGCAGTCGCCGTTGAAGATAAGGTAAGGATTGATTCGCATGGCGGCGTTCCTGGCAGTAGGTGCGGAGAGAGGCGATTTTCGCCAGGTTCCGCGAAAGGCGGTTAAACCATAGCAAAGCATTGGACGTCGCAACGGCCAGAGTTTTTCCAGATGTTTTTCTTCTGAAAACACCGCGCTTCAGCACGGAAAAAACCTGCGGAGTACCATGGCACCTGTATGACCTTTCGAGCTTAATCTGCCATGCCTTTGATTTCCCGCTTCCACGCTTTGTTTGATCAGGCCCGGCGCGCCTTGCTGTTGGTCTGGGCAACATCACGCGGGTTGTTTCTGGGCCTGGTGCTGGCGACCTTGATTGCGGGGGTTCTGCCGGCGCTGGCCGCGTGGCTGGGTCAACGCATTGTCGATGCGGTGGTGACAGCGATGCAGTTGCACGCGCAGCAGGGCGATGCAGCGCTGTGGCCGGTGTTGCGTTATGTGCTGATGGAGGCGGGCGTGTTAGCGCTGTTATCCGGTACGCAACGGGCGTTGTCGGTGCAACAGTCGTTGTTGCGGGTGCAGTTGGGGCAAAAGGTCAACACGCTGATTCTGCAAAAGGCGCAGACCCTGTCGCTGGTGCAGTTCGAGAATTCCGAGTTCTACGACAAGCTGGTGCGCGTGCGCCGCGAAGCCTCGACCCGGCCGCTGGCGTTGGTGATGAAGTCGCTGGGGTTGATCCAGAACCTGATCATGCTGATCAGCTTCGGTGTGCTGCTGGTGCATTTTTCGCCGTGGGCACTGCTGTTGCTGGTGATCGGCGCGTTGCCGGTATTCTTCGCCGAGGCGCATTTCTCCGGCGACGCTTTCCGCCTGTTCACCCGCCGGGCCCCGGAGAGTCGGCAGCAAAATTACATCGAAACCTTGCTGTCCCACGAGGCCTACATCAAAGAGGTCAAGCTGTTCGGCTTTGCGCCGTTGCTGCTGCAGCGCTATCGGGACACTTTTGCCAAGCTCTACGCTGAGGATCGGCGCCTGACATTGCGTCGCGATGGCTGGGGTTTCGCTCTCGGCTTGCTCGGCACCGGAGCGTTCTACCTGGCGTATGCCTGGGTGGTCATCGATGCCGTGCATGGCAATATCAGTCTGGGCCAGATGACAATGTATCTGGTGTTGTTCAAGCAGGGGCAGAGTGCTGTCAGCAGCAGCCTGAGTGCGATCAGCGGCCTGTACGAAGACGGTCTGTATCTGTCGAATCTGTACGAATATCTGGCCGAACCGGTTCTGGCCGATTCCGGCCATCTCACCGCCGGCGCGCAACCGGGCGATGGCCTGCGCTTTGAAAACGTCGGTTTCCGTTATCCTGGGGCCAGCCGTTCTGCACTGGAAGGCATCGACCTGCACCTGGTGCCGGGCAAGAGTGTGGCGCTGGTGGGGGAGAACGGCTCAGGCAAGACCACGCTGATCAAATTGCTGACCCGCCTGTATCGGCCCGATCAGGGTCGGATTCTACTTGATGGCAGCGATTTGCAGGATTGGGATGAGAACACGTTGCGGCGGCGCATCGGGGTGATTTTTCAGGACTACATTCGCTATCAGTTCACCGTGGGCGAAAACATCGGCGTGGGCGATACCTCGGCGTTCAACGATGAAGCGCGCTGGCACGCTGCGGCGGCCGAGGGCATGGCCGCGCCGTTCATTGAAGGCCTCGACCGTGGCTATGCAACGCAGCTGGGCCGATGGTTCGCTGGCGGTCAGGAGTTATCGGGCGGGCAATGGCAGAAGATTGCCTTGTCCCGGGCTTACATGCGCCGCGATGCCGACATCCTGATTCTCGACGAACCGACCTCGGCGCTGGATCCGGCAGCGGAAGCGGCAGTGTTCGAGCATTTCAGCCAGCACACCGAAGGGCGCATGACCCTGCTGATTTCCCATCGTTTTTCCAGTGTGCGCAACGCCGATCAGATCATGGTGCTGGAAGGCGGACGGATACTCGAGCAGGGCGGTCACGACAGCCTGATCGCCGCCAATGGACACTACGCCAAACTGTTCGATCTGCAGGCTCGCGGCTATCGCTAGGAGTCCTGCGCGCTGCGCACCAGCGCGGGGCCGGCCACGCGCGGCGCGGGTTTGCTCTGCATCAGCGCGTCGATCGCCTTGCGATAATTCTGCCCGCCCAGCGCCATGCTGTTGTTGTGGGTGGCTCCTGGCACCAAGAGCAGTCGCTTTGGTTGTTGGGCGGCGTTGAACAGCTGCTCGCTGAAGCGCGGCGGCACGAACGCGTCGGCCATGCCGTGCACCACCAGCAGTGGCATGTGAATTTCGGCGATCTTGTCGATGGAGTCGAATTTCTGCGACAGCAGCCAGCGCACCGGCAGCGAAGTGTTGGCCACGGCGGCGGCCACATCGGCGAGAGAGGTGAACGTCGACTCGATCACCAGGCCTTTGACCGGCAGCGGGGTATGGTCCCGAGCAGCGTCCTGGCCGAGTTCGGCCGCCAGATCAATCGCCACGGCACCGCCCAGGGAATGACCGTAGATCAGGCGTTTGCTCGGGTCGGGCTGCAGCAGTTTGAAGCGTTCCCACGCTACACGGGCATCTTCGTACACGCTGCTTTCTGAAGGCAGGTCACCCTTGCTCTGGCCGAAACCACGGTAGTCGATGGCCAGTACCGAGTAGCCGGCCGCGCGCAACTGCTCGATGCGGAACAGCTGTCCGGTGAGGTTCCAGCGCACGCCGTGCAGATAGAGAATCGCTGGAGCGTTTGGCCGTTCTGCGGGCCACCACCAGGCATGAATATTCTGCCCGGCCTTGAAGCGCTTGGGCTGCAAGTCGAGTTCCTGCACGCTGCCCGGCAAGCCGTGATACCAGCCGGCCGTGCCCGGTTCGATGCGAAACAGCAGTTTGCGCTCGGTGTGTTCGAGCACCGCACAACTCGTCGGCACGCCAATGATCAGCGCAGCCATGCAGGCGAACGCCAGACGGCGACGACGCAAACGGGTCATGAAGGACAGGAACATTAAACGGTTCACCACAGCGCAGACAAAGAAGGCTTTTTACCAGAAGGCTCGGTCTGCGCGTGACTTTTTCGACCACCGTGCGCCCTTAACGATTACAAAATGCTGCGGCTCAATTCACCCGCAGGACGATTTTGCCGATGTGGTCGCCACCTTCCATGCGCGCATGCGCCTGGGCCGCATCGTTCAGCGAATAAACCTTGTCGATGATCGGCAAGCAGCGTCCGGCGGTCAGCGCCGGCCACACGTGTTCGCGCAATTGCTCGGCAATTTCGGCTTTTTCCTCTGCGGTGCGCGCTCGCAGCAACGAGCCAGTGATCACCGCACGCTTGGCCATGATCGCCAGCAGGTCGATGTCGTTGGCTTTGCCGCCACCGAGAAAACCCAGCATCACCAATCGGCCATCCATCGCCAGCGCGCTGACATTCCCGTTGAGGTATGAGGCGCCCATGATGTCGAGGATCGCGTTAACGCCTTGGCCAGCCGTTTTTTCGGCGATGACCGTGGCGAAATCCTGCTCGCGATAATTGATTGGCTGCCCACCCAATTTGCTGATTGCCGCGCATTTATCGACGCTGCCGGCGGTGGCAAAGGCTTCGATGCCGAATTCGCGGCACAGCATCAGCGCGGTGGTGCCGATGCCGCTGGTGCCGCCGTGGATCAGCACGCGCTGACCACGCTGAGCGTTACCGAGGCCGAACAGGTTGGCCCACACGGTAAAGAACGTTTCCGGGATAGCGGCGGCCTGCACCCAATCCAGTCCTTCGGGGATCGGCAGGGTTTGCCCGGCGGGGACGCTGCAATATTCGGCGTAACCGCCACCGTTGGTCAGTGCGCAGACCTTGTCCCCGACGGCAAACTGACTGACACCGGCACCCAGCGCCACCACTTCGCCGGCCACTTCCAGACCGGGGATCGGGTTCATGCCCGGCTTCATCGGATACTTGCCGGCCCGTTGCAGGGCATCGGGACGATTGATCCCGGCAGCATGCACGCGGATCAGCACTTCACCGGCTGCAGCGACGGGCAGGGGCACGTGTTTGGCCTGCAAGACTTCGGGGCCACCGGGTTGAGTGATTTCGATACGGGTCATTTCGCTGGGCAGTGTCATATCCGGTCCTGTTGCGTAGGAGGTCTGTAGGTGGGAGTTCAAAGGGGGGGCAATGATTCCCTGCAAAAGCATTCAAGGCTTGAGAACAGTGGTGAGGATATCGGCTATTGTTGCCGCTTTAACGCAGCGATTTGGCGGCATAGTGATGCAAATTTGCATCGGCAGGAGATCAGATGAATTGGGATGACGCACGGGTGTTTCTCGCTGTCTGTCGCGAGTCGACACTGCGCGGGGCCGCGCGAGTATTGAATGTGGATCAAGCCACTGTGGGACGGCGGATCACTGCGCTGGAAAAGTCCCTCGGCGCGACGCTGTTCCTGCGCACGTCCGAGGGCTACGCGCTGACTGCGGTAGGCGAAGCGGCCCTCAGGTCGGTGGAGAAAATGGAACACTCGGCGCTTGAGCTTGAGCGGCAGATTCAGGGCCTGGATGATCGCCTGACCGGCACGGTGCGGGTCAGCACCACCGATTCGCTTGCCATCGATTTCCTGATCCCGGCCATCGCCCGCCTGCACGAACTGCATCCGGACGTGCGCGTGCAACTGGACGCTTCCACGCAGATCCTCAGTCTGGCCAAGCGCGAGGCGGATATCGCCGTACGCAACACCCGGCCCGACAATCCGGACCTGATCGCCCGGCGCATCGCGCGCTGGCCAACCGGGTTATTCGCTTCACAGGCTTACGTCGACGCCAATGGCGAACCCGAGCCCGGCAGTGCTTTCGCCGGGCATGACCTGGTGGTTTATCAACCGTATCTGCAGAGCAACCGGGACCTGAACCTGGTGGGGGAGCCGATCAGTCGCGGGCGAATCGTCGCCAGCCTCGGTTCCAGCCTGTTGATGCGGCGCTCGATTGCGGCGGGTATTGGTGTAGGAGAAATTCCGGTGTACATGGGCGAGCGCGACGGTCTGGTCAGGCTCTGGCCACAGCGTACCCGCCCGCAACCGTACGAAGTGTGGTTGGTGACCCATGCGGATCTGCGCCATACGGCGCGGGTGAGGGCGGTGATCGAGCAGATCGTCGAAGTGTTTGCGTCGGAAAACGAGTAAGGCGCGTTTTCTAGGCGAACTCACAAGGTCTGACGAAATGGCCTACGCCGGACGCAGAATCCGCTGGCTTGTTGGCCGAAGGACCGGGGGCTATCGTTGCCAAAGGCTGGTGCGAGGCCGCACGCTTGCACTGGAGTGACATACCACGGACGGTATCGGTAGCCCGATAAAGGTGTCGAATTGGAAGCCAGGGAATTCAGTCATTTTCAAAGCAGTGACATAACGGGTAACGGTCAGAGTACGCAAGTCATGGGCGCCATCAGTCGAGAAGAATTCAATGCCAGGATCGAGACCATCGAGACACGAATGGATGCTCGACTGGACGCGGTATCAATGAAAATTGACGGGTTTCTATCTGTTCAGGTTGAGCGCGACAAACGCTACGACTTGATTACGCAAGAGATGCGCAGAATTGCCGACGGCGCGCAGGAAGCAGCAAGGCAGGGCGCCACCGTCAAGGCCAACGTCTGGGCAGCAACGGCCGTCCAGTTACTTGGAATAGTCGCCATCGTCGTTGGGGCCTATTACGCCAATCAAGCCAACATGTACGTAGCTATACAAACCACCCTCGCGGCGGTCCAGGCGGGCAAGGATGCCCACACACCCAAATCGCCGGAGTTGCCAACGCCACTGCCACCGCAATAAAAAACGGCCTTCACATGAAGGCCGTTTTTGCAGGCGTTAAACCCGTGCCTCATGGCATTTGCGGCAACTCCTGCGGCCGCAGATCGAACACCAGCACTTCGGCATCCACGCCATTGCTCAGGGTCAGTGCCTGTTCTTCACGAATCCGCACGCCGTCACCTTCCTGCAGTTGCACGCCGTTGAGCTCTACGCTGCCACGCGCCACATGCACGTAGGCATAACGATTGGCCGGCAGTTTCAGCGTCGCGCTTTCCTGGCCGTCGAACAGGCCGGCGTAGACCCGCGCGTCCTGACGTACTTTCAGCGAGCCATCAGCGCCGTCCGGCGAGATGATCAGTTGCAGGCGACCGCGTTTTTTCTGCGCGCTGAAGTGCTCTTGCTGGTAGCGCGGCTTGGCGCCGGCCACTTCCGGCACGATCCAGATCTGCAGAAAGTGCACCGGCCGGGTGGCCGAATGGTTGAATTCGCTGTGGGCCACGCCACTGCCGGCACTCATCAGTTGCACGTCACCGGGGCGGATCACCGAACCGGTGCCCAAGGTGTCTTTATGCTCCAGCGCGCCTTCAAGCACGTAGGAAAAGATCTCCATGTCACGATGCGGATGCTGACCGAAACCCTTGCCGGCCGCCACGCGGTCATCGTTGATCACCAGCAGGTCGGAAAAACCCTGTTCACGCGGGTCGCGGTAGCTGGCAAAGGAAAAGGTGTGGAAGGATTTCAACCAGCCATGATTGGCGAGGCCGCGGTCGGAAGCTTTGCGAAGGGTCAGCATGATGAATTCTCCTTGCAGGACGTTGATTCGTCCGAGTGAGGAGAAGGTTACTGTTAATCGTTTTGGGCAATAAGTAGGTGGAAATTGAAATACTGTCCCGCTCAGGTTGACAGTTTTGCGGAGTCGATCACGCATTCTTTTCGCCGCTCTCTACGCACTTGGCCATAATGCGAGGCTTGCTTCCTTTTCCTTGATTTCAGTGATGTTCACCCATGAAAACCGTGGCAATGGTGCTGTTTCCCGACTTTCTTCTGCTCGACATGGCCGGCCCCATGGAGGTGTTTTCGGTCGCCAATCGCTACTTGAAAGCCGAAGATCACTACCAACTGATCACCTTGGGTACCGAACGCGGGATGCTGCGGGCTTCCAATGGCGTGCATGTGCAGACCGACTCTCATATCGACGACCCGGCCCAGGCCTTCGACCTGCTGCTGGTACCGGGTGGACCGGGCGCCTATAACGAAAAACATCCGGCGCTGCTCGCCTGGTTGCAACGCTCGGTGGGGCTGGCCGGTTGCTACGGCTCGATCTGCACCGGGGCTTTTGTGCTCGGGCATGCCGGGCTGCTCGACGGTTATCGCGTGACCACGCACTGGAATTACACCGAGCGGCTGATCAAGGCGTTCCCCGAGGCGCGGGTGGAGACCGATCAGATTTACACCGAAGACCGCAATTTGATCACTTCGGGAGGCGTGACCGCCGGCATCGATCTGGCGTTGGCCGTGGTTGCCCGGGATCACGGGAAAAAAGTCGCCCAGGACGTGGCCAAGGTCCTGCTGGTGGTGATGAAACGGCAGGGCGGGCAAGCGCAGTTCAGTCCGTTGATGGCCGCGGTGGCACCACAGGAAACCGCGATCACCCGGGTGCAGAACCATGTGCTGGATCACCTCGACGAAGCGTTTACGGTCGAGCGCATGGCGGGACTGGCGAACATGAGCACCCGGCACTTTGCGCGGCTGTTCGCGCGGGATGTGAACATGACGCCGATGGAGTTTCTGCAAAACGCCCGCATTGATTGCGCGCGTAATCTGCTGGAAACCACCGAGCTGCCGTTGAAGACCGTGGCCTACAAAAGTGGTTTCGGCAGTGTACGCCACATGCGTTTTCTGTTCGCTGAAAAGCTCGGTCTGACCCCGGCACAATACCGCGAGCAGTTCAGCTAGAGCGGTTGTGTCCGTGCGGTGCATCCGGATGTCCGTGTTGCGCCCCGTACGGAGGTTGTGCCGTCACCTGCAGCTGCCAAGATAAACGGCAACGCTTGGAAGGGAGAAGTGCTGGACGCCGAGGGCATGCTGCCCGCGCGCGCTGGCGCTGGAAAACGGCATGCACAGCCACAACGACTTACCCGCTGCATCGGTGTTGTATTTTGGGCCATACGCCTTTCATCTGCGCCAACGGTTGATCCTCGACGGGGATCGACAGTTGCGCATGGGCGGGCGCGCCCTCGATCTTTTGCAGGTGCTGGTCGAACACGCCGGTCGCGTGGTGCGCAAGGAACAGTTGATCGCCTGGGTGTGGCCGGACAGTGTGGTTGAAGAGATCAACTTGCGGGTGCACATCGCCGCGTTGCGCCGGGCGTTGGGCGATGGTGAGAACGGCCAGTGCTATATCGTCAACGTGCCGCAGTGTGGTTATAGCTTTATCGCCCCGGTGCACGGCGACAGCGTCGCGCAAGTGGTGTTCGAAACCCTGCAGGCGCCGCAACACAACCTGCCCGCACGCTTGACCCCGGTCATCGGCCGCGATTCGCTGGTCGGCAGTCTGGTGCGACAACTGCCGCTGTGTCGCCTGATGACGCTGACGGGCCCGGCCGGCATCGGCAAATCCACGGTGGCGCTGCGGGTGGCCGAGTTGCTGTTGCAGCATTACCGCGACGGTGTCTGGTACATCGACCTGTCCATTGCCGATGATGCGCCGTCGTTGCTCGACTACCTGCTGCACACCCTCGACACCTCGTTCGAGACGTTAGCCTCGCGTCATGCCTTGTTGGTGCTGGATAACGGCGAGCGGCGTCGTGAATCGTGCCGGGCGCTGGTGGAGCGGTTGCTGCTGGCGGCGCCGCGATTGGCGCTACTGGTCACCAGCCGTGAACCGCTGCAGGCCAATCTCGAGACCCTGCAACCGATTGCGCCATTGACCTTCCCCAAGGCGTCGGTGCCAACCCGTGTCGACGAGCTCATGGGCTATTCGGCGGTGCAATTGCTGATCAGCCGCGCGCGTGCCCGGCAGCACGATTTCAGCCTGCGCGAACAGGATTTGCACACCGTGTGCGCGATCTGTCGGCGGCTGGACGGTTTACCGCTGGCCATCGAACTGGCGGCGGCGCAGATCGATGCGCTGGCGCTGGTGGGGCTGCAAGCGCAGCTGGACAACGGCCTGCGCCTGCTCAGTCATGGCCGACGCACCGCGATGCCCCGGCATCAATCCATGAGCGCAGCGCTGGACTGGAGCTATCAGGATCTGCGCCCCTGTGAACGCCGGGTATTACAGCGCCTGGCGGTATTCAAGATGGCCTTCACCGAGGAAGCCGCGCTGCGGGTCATTGACGGCGTGCATCTGCAGGCGGTGATCGAACGCCTGGCCACCAAATCATGGTTGACGATCGAGCGGGGTGGCGATTCGCTGCGCTACCGCATGCTCAACACCCTTCGCTGTTATGTCCGCGAACAGTGGGAAACCAGCGCTGAACGGGTCGATAACCTGCAGCGCCTTGTCCGGTACAACGGGCGCAATCGATCAGGCGCGGGCGGACAACTGGTCACGCAACGCCTCGAGCAATAAGCGCACGTTGCGCAGGTCGGGGGTGGCGTAACCTTCGGTGAAGCGCTGATAGATCGGGGTCAGCAGCTCCAGTGCCTGGCGGTGGCGTGATTGACGCTGCCACAGTCGGGCCAAAGATGTAGCGCTGCGTAGCTCCCAGGCCAGCGCGCCTTGAGAACGGGCGATCGCGAGAGCGTTTTGCAAGAGATGTTCTGCCTGCTCGCTGAGGCGTCCCTGTGGACAATCCGCCTCACTCGCCAATAACCGCTCAGCCTCTGCCCGTAACACCTCGGCCGTGCTCCAACCTGCCGCGCCACTGTGCGCCCGCTCCAGCAACGCGTCATCGATATGGCGAGCGTCGAGCGTGACCATCAGCTCCTTGATCAGCCCGTTATCCGCCGGAGCGTCGGGCTGGGTCAGGCGCTCATCGATCACCTGCGCATAGTGCCGTCCCCAGCGATAGAACAGCAGCACCGAGTGTTTCTGGGCCTGCTCCAGCAACAGCTGCAACAGTTCACGGGCAGTCTTGGTATCGCCGTTGTAATGGGCGATCAGACAGCTGGCCAGCGCCAGGGTGTAGCAGATCGAAGTGCCATGGTTGATCTGCACGGCGATGTCCAGCGCTTGCCGAGCGGTGCGCCATGCCTGTTCCGCAAAGCCCTGCAGCCACAAAACACGGGCGAGAATGGTCAGCGAAGCCACGCTTTGGTCGTACTGCACGCCGAAACCGTGGGTGAAGCGGTTGCGATAGCCACTGTGGGCCATGCGCTGGATCACTTGCTCGGCACTGACCCGAGCTTGCGGCTGGTCGCCGGCGAAGTGCAGGGCGAGGACGCGCAAGCGGTGAATGCTCAATGACAGCAGTGGGTCGCCGTGGCCGCCGAGACGGTCGAACTGTTCGCTTTGCAGCAATGCCGCCTGGTAATGCCCGCAACTGAGATTGACCGCCAAATGCCCGGAAATAGCGCGCAATTGCCCGGCGACATCGTGGTGCTGTTGCGCCAGTGCATTGGCCTGGGTGAACGCCTTGATGGTCTCCGGCGAACCGCCCCAAGTGTGGTAGCAGGCGCTGCCGAGTGCCAGTTGCAGAGCAATCTCCAGGCGCGGGCAGGGTTGTTCGGCGCTTTCAAGCAGGGTCAACGCCTGGCGCACATGAGCGCCATATTCCTTGAGCAATGACAGCTCTTGCCACAGCGCGGCCGACGCCGCCGTCAGGCGGATGCCGAGATGGCGCGAGCCGTTGCCGTGCAAGCTCCAGTCGAGGGCAGCGCGCAGATCTTCCAGACTTCGGGCATAGCGCTCGATCCACTTCACGGTCGGGGTGCTTTCCCACTCGGTCCGCGCCTGCTCCATCAGGGCCAGACAACGCTCGGCATGACGTTCGCGAAGGGTTTCACGTTCGCCGCTGTGTTCGAGTTTTTCCAGTGCGTAATGGCGGGTAGTGTCGAGCAGGCGATAAAACACTTCTTCATCGCCGACATCCACATTCAGCAGCGATTTAGCCACCAGTTGCGTGACCGACGCGAGTACCTGGGTGGGGTCGATGTGCTGACCGACGATCACCGCCGCGGCCGATGTCAGGCTGAAGCTGCCGCGAAACACCCCGAGGCGGCGCAGGCAAGTCTGCTCGCAAGGGGTGAGCAGGTTGAAACTCCAGTCCAGCGTAGCGTGCAGCGTCTGGTGTCGTGCATGGCGCTGGTGATTGCCCGCCGCCAGTGGGTGCAACTGATCCTGCCATTGCTGCAGCAAGCCGCTCAGGCCGAGGCTTTCGACCTGTGCTGCCGCCAGTTCCAGGGCCAGCGGAATACCGTCCAGACGCCGGCAGATCTCCATGACCAGCGGTAAGTCGGCGTCGCTCAATTCAAAGTGTTCATGGGCGACCATCGCCCGTTCGACAAACAGTTGCAGGGCGGCAAAAGCCATCGCCTGCTCACGATCGAGAAGGCTCGTTGCAGGCGGGCAGTCGAGGGACTCCAGACGCTGCACGAACTCGCCTTCAGCGCGCAGGCTTTCGCGGCTGGTGGCCAGGATGTGCACCTGCGGCGCCCCGCGCAGGAGGCTCTCGACGAGCAGTGCCACGGCATCGATCAGATGTTCGCAATTGTCGATTACCAGCAGCATCTGGCGCTCGCGCAAATGGTTGATCACCCCTGCCAGCGGATCGCCGTCGTGCACTGCCAGATCCAGCAGGGTAGCCAGTTGCGAACCGATCAGCGCCGGGTCGTTGAGCGGCGCCAGATCCAGCAGGCGGATGCCGTCGCGATAGCGTCCGAGCAACTGCTCGGCGACGCGCAGGGCGACGGTGGTCTTGCCGATTCCGCCGGGGCCGACCAGAGTGATGCAGCGCTGTCGCGGCAGTTGCTGCATCAAGCTGTCGACCAGCGGCTGGCGACCGATCATCCGGGTGTGGCGCAGCGGCAAGTTGTGGCGACCGGGAGCCGCCTCCAGCGGCCGCTGTCCGTTGGCTTGCACCGTCAGCGGGGCAACGAAACTGTAGCCGCGCTGGGCCACGGTGACGATATAGCGCTGGCCGGCCTGACCGTCGCCCAGCGCCTTGCGCAGGGCGGCCATGTGCACCCGCAGATTGATGTCCTCGACGACACTGTCCGGCCATACACCGGCGAGCAGTTGTTGCTTGCTCACCACTTCCCCGGCATGCGCCAGCAACATCAGCAGAATATCCATGGCGCGCCGACCCAGACGCAGCGGCTGGTCACCTTCCATGACCAGCCGCTGCCCGGTGTAGATCCGATAGGGGCCGAAGCCGATGGCCTGATTCGGGGAAAGACTCAACAGCACACTCCTGCGGTGATGCGGCAATCCTGGCAAATGGACGCTGCGTGAAGATGCAGATCGTCGGGTGCAAGGTATCGCAGCATATTCCTCAGGTTTGGCCATCAGTGCAACGCCAGGCGCCTGCGTAACGCTCAAAAGGTCATGGACCGGGTCCGGGTGTCCTTGTTTTCACGCATGACCTGACAGCGCCAGGCGAATGGATTGATCCCTTCGCTGCGAGTAAACATGTGACAGAAATGTGCCTGATCGCAGAAGCCGCATTCCAGGCTGATCTGCGTCAGGCTCAGGCCTGTGTGGCGGATCAGCAGCTTGGCGCGGGCGATGCGCTGTTCGCGGATCCAGTCCTGGGGTGCCTGGCCGGTGCTGGCCTTGAACGCCCGGGAGAAATGGCTGCGTGACAGCGAGCAGGCGCGTGCCAGCTCGGCCACTTCCAGGCTTTCTCCGAGGCGTTCGAGGATCAGTTGTTTGACCTGCCGCTCCCGTTGCGGGCTGAGGCCGCCGATGAGCGGCTTGCGGGTTTCGGTGGCAGGGGCGAGGGCGACTGATTGCTGTAAAAGAGCCATGGCCAAAGTCCGTGTCGTGGGGGCAAAAACAACGCTGCGCAGAGGCCTTCATTGTTAAGACGGGAGAGGCAGGCTGACGAGTTAATCGTTGTTAATTCGCAGGCCTGACCCGGATGCAAACCGCCGTTGATCGGGTAAAGTGCTCAGCACTTGCGACTGGTCAGTGAAGGAATTGCAGCCTATGAACCGTAACGATCTGCGTCGCGTCGACATGAACCTGCTGGTGATTTTCGAAGCGCTGATGTTCGAAAAGAACCTGACCCGCGTCGCCGAAAAACTGTTCATGGGCCAACCGGCAGTCAGCGCCGCGCTGGGGCGTTTGCGCGACCTGTTCGATGATCCGTTGCTGCTGCGCAACGGTCGCAGCATGGAGCCGACCGCCCGCGCGCTGGCGATTCTGCAGGAGCTGCAACCGGCGATGGATGTGATCTCCGGCGCGGTCAGCCGGGCCAAGGAGTTCGACCCGGCCAGCAGTTGCGACGTGTTCCGCATCGGCCTGTCGGATGACGCCGAGTTCGGTCTGTTTCCGCCGCTGCTGCGACAGCTTCAGCAGGAAGCACCGGGGATTGTCGTGGTGGTGCGCCGTGCCAATTATCTGTTGATGCCGGCGCTGCTGGCGTCCGGGGAAATCTCGGTCGGCGTCAGTTACACCACCGATCTGCCGGCCAACGCCAAGCGCAAAAAACTGCGCGACATTCCCTGCAAAGTGCTGCGAGGTGATGATCGCCCGGGGCCGCTGACGCTGGACGAATACTGCGAGCGCCCGCACGCCATGGTCTCGTTCTCCGGCGACCTGAGCGGCAACATCGACCTGGATCTGGCCAAGGTTGGCCGGCGTCGGCGCGTGGTGCTCGGCGTGCCGCAGTTCAGCGGTTTGCGTGCGTTGCTCGCCGGCACTGAAATGATTGCCACCGTGCCGGACTATGCCGCGTGTGCGCTGGTCGAAGGCTGCGCCTTGCGCGCTGAAGATCCACCGTTCCCGATCGACGCCGCCCAGCTGTCGATGGCCTGGAGCGGGGTGCACGACAACGACCCGGCGGAGCGCTGGCTGCGCTCGCGAATCAGCCAGTTCATGGCGGCGCCGCTGGAGATCCCGCCTGCTTGAACACACCGCAAAACCCCTGTAGGAGTGAGCCTGCTCGCGAAGATACCTCCATAGTCACCATTGTTGGCGCCTGACACACCGCATCGCGAGCAGGCTCACTCCTACAGAAGTCCGGATGGCCTGAAAGAGAGCACATCCATTCAATTTTCTGCCGCCCGCACCGAGCATGATTCAACCCGATAAGGATTAAAGGGTAGGGTCATGAGCGCATCACCACGCGATGAACAGGCACAGGATATCGGTCTGCTGTTTCTGCGGGTCAGCGGTGGACTGTTCCTGCTGTGGGTCCACGGTTTGCCCAAGCTGCTGGACTTCAACGCGCAATTGCAGCAGATCGAAGACCCGTTCCACCTCGGCGCGCACCTCACGCTCTGTCTGGCGATTTTCGCTGAAGTCCTCTGTCCGCTACTGATCGTCGCCGGGGTGCTGGCGCGATTGGCCTGCTTGCCTATTCTTTTTGTTCTGCTGGTGGCGCTGCTGGTCGTGCATCCGCAATGGAGTGTGGCTGAGGGGCAATTCGGCTGGTTGTTGTTGATCCTGTTCGCCACTGTGTTTATCGCTGGGCCGGGACGCCTGGCGCTCAATGTTCGTCTGCCCGGAGTGTTGCGTTATGCCTGAAGCCCTGAGTCCAAAAGCACCGGGGGTCGGTGAAACCGTGACCCTGATCGTCAAGCACCGGGTCAAGGCCGGATTCGAACAGCCTTACGAGGCCTGGTTGCGCAACATCGTCAGGGTCGCCGGACAGCGCGACGGCCACCTCGGGGTCGACGTGGTGCGCGGCAAACTGGCCGGTCTCGACACCTACACCTGCGTCCTGCGCTTTTGCTCCACCGAGGCCATGCAGCTGTGGCTGGAATCGCCGCAGCGCCAGGCGCTGGTGGATGAAGCGGCGCCGATGCTCGCCGATGGCGACCAGACTGAGGTCGCACCGGTCAACGAATTCTGGTTTGCGCCGCTGGCCGATGCCGCGAAGCCGCCGCCGCGCTGGAAGCAAGCGGTGATCACCCTGTTGGTGATCCTGCCGCACACGCTGCTGGTGCCACTGATCTGGGGGCCGCTGCTCAAGCTGCATCCGCTGCTTTCCAACTACGTGGTCGCCACGTTCCTGATCACCCTGACCATCGTCCTGTCGGTGGTGTACGTGTTCATGCCGCGCGTAACCCGGTTGTTCGCACCGTGGCTGGAGGCCGGTCAGGCCCATGCCCACCTCGAACCGGCGAAACAGCCGTCACGCTGACACCCATTCATCTACTCGAAAGGAACTGCGATGAACGCCGATCTGATTCTGTTCAATGGCCAATTTCATACCGTAGACCGCAGCAAGCCGCTGGCCAGTGCGGTGGCGATCAAGGACGGCCGCTTTGTCGTCGTTGGTAACGACACTCAGGCCATGGCCCTGCGTGGTTCGGCCACGCAAGTGATCGACCTGCACGGGCGCTGCGTGATCCCCGGCCTCAACGACTCGCACCTGCACCTGATCCGTGGCGGCCTCAACTACAACCTCGAATTGCGCTGGGAAGGCGTGCCGTCGTTGGCTGATGCGCTGCGCATGCTCAAGGAACAGGCCGACCGCACACCGACCCCGCAATGGGTGCGTGTGGTCGGTGGCTGGAACGAATTCCAGTTCGCCGAAAAACGCATGCCGACCCTCGAAGAACTCAACCAGGCGGCGCCGGACACCCCGGTGTTCGTCCTGCACCTGTACGACCGCGCGCTGCTCAACCGCGCCGCACTGCACGTCGCCGGTTACACCCGCGACACGCCGAACCCGCCGGGCGGCGAGATCGTGCGTGATGCCAACGGCAACCCGACCGGCATGCTGGTGGCAAAACCCAACGCGATGATTCTGTACTCGACGCTGGCCAAGGGGCCGAAGCTGCCGCTGGAATATCAGGTCAACTCGACCCGGCAGTTCATGCGCGAACTCAATCGCCTCGGCCTGACCAGCGCGATCGACGCCGGCGGTGGTTTCCAGAACTATCCGGATGACTATCAGGTGATCGAGCAACTGGCCAAGGACGACCAGTTGACCGTGCGCATTGCCTACAACCTGTTCACCCAGAAGCCCAAAGAAGAGCTGACCGATTTCCAGAACTGGACCGGCAGCGTCAAGTTGCACCAGGGCGACGATTACCTGCGGCACAACGGCGCCGGCGAGATGCTGGTGTTCTCCGCCGCCGACTTCGAAGACTTCCTCGAACCGCGCCCGGACCTGCCGCAGACCATGGAGCACGAGCTGGAACCGGTGGTGCGCCATCTGGTCGAGCAGCGCTGGCCGTTCCGCTTGCACGCCACGTACAACGAATCGATCAGCCGCATGCTCGACGTGTTCGAGAAGGTCAATCGCGACATTCCGTTCAACGGTCTGCCGTGGTTCTTCGACCACGCCGAAACCATCACCCCGCAGAACATCGAGCGGGTGAGGGCACTGGGCGGTGGCATCGCGATTCAGGATCGCATGGCGTTCCAGGGCGAATACTTCGTCGACCGTTACGGCGCGAAAGCCGCCGAAGCCACGCCGCCGATCAAACGCATGCTCGCCGAAGGCGTGCCGGTGGGCGCCGGCACCGATGCCACGCGGGTTTCCAGCTACAACCCGTGGACGTCGCTGTACTGGATGGTCAGCGGTCGCACCGTCGGCGGTCTGGCCTTGTACGAAGAAGGACTGCCACGCACTACCGCGCTGGAACTGTTCACCCACGGCAGCGCCTGGTTCTCGTCGGAACAGGGCAAGAAGGGCCAGATCAAGGTCGGGCAACTGGCGGATCTGGCGGCATTGAGCGCGGACTTTTTCCATGTCGAGGAAGAAGCAATCAAGTGGATCGAGTCGGTGCTGACCGTGGTCGGCGGCAAGATCGTCTACGCCGCCGGCGATTTCGAAGACCTCGGCCCCCGCTCGATCCCTGTGCTGCCGGACTGGTCGCCGGTGGTCAAGGTGCCGGGCCACTGGCGCCCGAACTCACCGTTGCAGGCGCAAGTTCACCAGTGCGTCGGTGCCTGCGCGGTGCACGCGCACAGCCATGAAAAAGCCCGACTGTCGAACGCACCGGTCAGCGACTTCGCCGGGTTCTGGGGCGCGTTTGGCTGTTCCTGTTTCGCTTTCTGATCACTACAAAAAAGCGCTGGTCAACAGGCACGGCGCTTCCTGCAACATCCATCCCAAGGAGTTTCCCATGAGCGTTCCCTACAAGCGTCTGAACAAAGATGATGCGGTCGTGCTGCTGGTCGATCACCAGACCGGTCTGATCTCGCTGGTACAGGATTTCACCCCTAACGAGTTCAAGAACAACGTGCTGGCGCTGGGCGACATCGCCAAGTTCTTCAAGCTGCCGACCATCCTCACCACCAGTTTCGATGCCGGCCCGAACGGCCCGATCGTGCCTGAACTGCGCGAGCAATTCCCCGATGCACCGTTCATTCAGCGCCCGGGCCAGATCAATGCCTGGGACAACGAAGACTTCGTCAAGGCAATCAAGGCCACCGGCCGCAAGCAACTGATCATCGCCGGTGTGGTGACGGACGTTTGCGTGGCATTCCCGACCCTGTCGGCCATCGCTGAAGGTTATGAAGTGTTCGTGGTCACCGACTCGTCCGGCACCTTCAACACCACCGTGCAACAAGCGGCGTGGGCGCGGATGTCGGCTGCCGGTGCACACCTGCTGAACTGGTTCTCGGTGGCGTGCGAGCTGCAAGGCGACTGGCGCAACGACATGGAAGGCCTGGCGCATCTGCTGTCCGAACGCCTGCCGAACTATCGCAATCTGATCAACAGCTACACAAAGTTCACTGCCAAGTAATTGCTTGAACTGAAAGTGCCCGCTTGATTGCGGGCATTTTCATGTGCAGTAAAAAGTGGCGCAATCCACCATCCTCTGTGGCGAGGGAGCTTGCTCCCGCTGGGCTGCGCAGCAGTCCCCGAAATCTTGTGAGCGCTGCGCACTCAAGCGGGAGCAAGCTCCCTCGCCACAAGGTTCGGCGTTCACCTGTTTGACAGGGCTAGCGCTTTTGCAGCCAACCCAGAAAACCACCCTTGCGCACCGCCACCGGTTTGGCCATCAACGCCAGTCGGCTGTTCTGCTGTCGCACGGCCTGCAATTTGTTCAACGCCTGGCCGACTTCGCTGCGCTGTTCCATGCACTGGCGGGTCAGGGCTTTGTCGAGGCGGTAGATGATGCTTGATGTCAGTGCGGTGAACGTCGCTTGCGACGGCGTATCGGCGAGGACGCTCTGTTCGCCCATGACCTCGCTCGGCCCCATGCGCCCGGCCTCGGTCTGGCCGTTGCCGTCGGGCACGGTCGCACTGACCACGCCAGTGGCGATGACAAACAGACTGTCGGGCACTTCATCCAGATCCAGCACCACCTGACCGGCCGCGTACTGCTGCGCGACCATCGATTCGGCGAGGCGATCACGTTCTTCATGGCTCAGCGAGCGGAAAACTTTCACTTCATCGAGCAACGCCCGGGCGCGGGTCGAGGGTTCGATCACGCCATCAGGGTGCCGGGAAATACCTGCCGCTTCGAGATGCCGGTGGGCGAGGTCGAACAGTTGATTGCGCACTTCGCCTTTCTTGCCCAGTTCACTGATGAAGCCGCTGGCAACGTATTCGGACATCTCTTCACCGGCCTCTTTCAACACGGCTTTGGGCGGCGGATTGAGCAGCAGGCTGCTGCTGCCCTGCAAGGTGCGGTCGAGGGCGTCGAGCACCCGTCGTGGGCGAATGTGATTCGGCACCTTGATGCTGATCGAGACCCCGTGCAGGTTGCTCGGGCGACTGAGATTGACGATCTTTGCCTTGGCCGCCACCGAGTTCGGCACCACGGCCAGGGTGCCGCTGCTGGTCAGCAAGTGCGTGGCGCGCCAGTCGATGTCGATGACCTTGCCCTCGACACCGTCGATCACCACGAAATCGTCGACCTGATACGGCTTGGTGGTGTTGAGCACGATCCCCGAGAACACGTCGCTCAAGGTGCTTTGCAGCGCCAGACCGACGACGATCGCCACCACTCCGGAAGTCGCCAGCAAGCCTTTGACCGGCAGCTCCAGCACATAGCCGGCGGCCGCGACGATCGCCGCCAGAAACACCAGCGCGCCGATCACGTCCTGCAACAGCCGACCGCTGTGGCCGATGCGCCGCATCAGGATCAGGCCGATCACCTCGGTGAGCACCCGCGCAGCGTACAGCCACCAGACAATCCCCAGCACCGTCGCGCCCAGTTGCATCACCCGGTCATCGGCGAACAGCGGCGCCTGCAACGGGCTGATCTCGGCGTTGATGATCAATGCGCTGAACGCCAGAAACAGCGCCAGGCGAATGCCGACTCTCGGTGCGCGATGCTTGAACGGGGCGAGGTGCCAGAGCAACGCGTCGAGCAGCAGCAGGGCGGCGCTCCAGGACAATGGGTGGGTGAGGAGGAAGGACATGATGTGCTCCACGATGATGAGCGCTGTTGTGGCGAGGGAGCTTGCTCCCGCTTGAGTGCGCAGCACTCACAAAAACTTGGGGCCGCTGCGCAGCCCAGCGGGAGCAAGCTCCCTCGCCACAGAATGTGGTCGGGCGAAAAACTCGCCACACCGTCAGGTGTGGCGAGGGAGGGGACCTCACTTCAGATGCGTCTTCAGCTCAGCCGCGGCCTGGCGCACGGCCGCTTTCACTTCAGGAATCTGACTCAGCGGATTGAGCAAGCCAAAGTCATGAATCATCCCGTTGTAGCGCACCGAGGTCACCGGCACACCGGCCGCATCCAGATGCCGCGCGTAGCCTTCGCCTTCATCCCGCAGCACGTCGAATTCGGCAGTCTGTACCAGCGCGGCGGGCAGGCCCTTGAGCTGTTCGGCGCTGGCGTTCAGCGGCGAGGCGTGGATCTGCGCGCGCTCGGCCGGGTGGGTGGTGTAGTTGTCCCAAAACCACTGCATCATGCCCTTGGTGAGGAAATGGCCCTCGGCGAATTGCTGGTACGAGCCGTCGTCGAACTGCGCGTTGGTCACCGGCCACATCAGCAACTGGAAACGCAGGGCCGGGGTTTGCTGTTCCTTGGCCATCAGCGCCACGACCGCCGCCATGTTGCCGCCGACACTGTTGCCGGCCACCGCCAGACGCTTGCCGTCGACCCCGATCTGCTTGCCGTTTTCCGCGACCCATTTTGTCGCCGCATAGGCCTGGTTGATCGCTGTCGGGTACTGCGCTTCCGGCGACGGCGTGTAATCGACGTACACCGCGACCGCTCCAGAGCCGACCACCAGATCGCGAATCAGGCGCTGATGCGTCGGGTAATCGCCCAACACCCAACCACCACCATGGAAGAACATGAACACCGGCAACTCGCCTTTGACCTTGGCCGGACGCACCACTTTCAGGTTGATCGTCTGGCCGTCGACCTTGATCGCCTTGTCGCTGACTTCAACCCCGGAGAGGTCGACTTTCACCGAGGCCTGAGCGCGAGTCAGCACCGCACGGGCATCCTTCGGGCTCAACTGTTCCAATGGTTTGCCACCGCCGGCGGCGAGGGCTTCGAGGAAGGCCTGGGTGTTGTGTTCGACACCCGGGCTGCCGGCGGCGAATGCGTTGCCGATGGACAGGGCGAGGAGGGATGCGATCAGGGTTTTTTTGATGTTCATGCTCAATTCCATTTTCGAAAGTTATTGGTGTTATGTCGGGCTGTTTTCAAACCGTGAACACAGATTAATGAGCTGTCGAAAAGTGAAAAAGCGGCTATAAAGCGTTTGACTGTCTACCAGAGAGTGACAATGAACCCGTTCGAAGACATGCGTATTTTTTGCCAGGTCATGGACTCCGGCAGCTTCACCGCTGCGGCCGATCAGTTGGGCCTGTCCAAGCAGTTCGTCAGCCGCCGTTTGATGCAGCTCGAAGAGCGCCTCGGTGTGCGCTTGTTGAACCGCTCCACCCGACGCCTCGACGTCACGCCACTGGGCCAGAGCTACTACGAGTCGGCGCTGCGTCTGCTGGGCGAAGTCGAACAGGTCGAGCAGGGCATCGCCGGGCAGACCGCCGAGCCGCGCGGGACGATTCGCGTCAGTGCACCGCTGTCGTTTGCCGTGGCGCATCTGGGGTGTCTGCTGCCGCTGTTCCTGCAGCGCTATCGCGATGTCACCGTGGAAGTGGATTTGAGCGACCGCCCGGTGGACCTGCTGGGCGAAGGTTATGACTTGGCGCTGCGCATCGGCGTGCTGGAAGACTCGACGTTGATCGCCCGACGCATCGCCGCCATCGAACGGGTGTATTGTGCAAGCCCCGCGTATCTGGCCGAACGTGGCACACCGCTCAATCCCGAAGACCTGCACAGCCACGATTGCCTGCCATACGGCCACGGGCGTTCGGTGCAGTGGCGCTTCAACGCGGGGCAGGGCAAGCCGCTGCTGGTCAACGTCACCGGGCGCATGCGCGTGAACAACGGCGAGTTGCTGCGCGATGCGGCGGTGCAGGGGATGGGGATTACCTATCTGCCGACGTTCATCGTTGGCGCGGCGCTGAAGGACGGGAGGCTGGTGCCAGTGCTCGACGACTACCGCCCCGAACCGCTGACCCTGTCGGCGGTGTACCCGCAGCATCGCCAGGCTTCGCGCCCGGTGCAGGCGCTGGTCGAATTCCTGCGTGAACGCCTGAATCAGATGTAAGCGCTTCGAACTGTAGGAGCGAGCTTGCTCGCGAAAGCGTTGGTTCAGGCAATGAAGATGTTGGCCGAACCGACGCCTTCGCGAGCAAGCTCGCTCCCACAGTGGAACGGCGGAGTGGCTTACAAAGTCGCAACAACCGTACTGACTGGGCTGTTTTAGACTCGGGCTCGCTCAATCACGAGCATCGTCTGGAGTGCGCCATGGAAGTGCCCAACAATAAAAACGCCATCGACAGCAATCGACAGGCGTGGAACGATTCTGCTCGCCATCACCGTGAATCGGCGGAATGGCAAGCGCTGTTGAACGACGTCTCAAAGGCTGATTTCTCTTGCCTCGACGACACCTTGCGTGGCGTGCTGGAACAGGTCGGTGTCGACGGTAAAGAGTTGATTCAACTCGGTTGCAACAACGGTCGCGAAAGCCTGTCGCTGTTTGCCCTCGGTGCGCGCAGTGTGGTCGGTGTCGATCAATCGGAGGCGTTTCTCGAACAGGCCCGCGAGTTGAACCAGCGCTCGCCGCACCACGCCGAATTCATCGAAAGCGATATCCATCACCTGCCGGCCTCGTTGCACAGTCGCTTCGACGTGGCGATGATCACCATTGGCGTGCTGAACTGGATGCCCGATATTGGCGAGTTCTTCTGCCATGTCGCGCTGACTCTCAAACCCGGCGGCAAACTGGTGATCTACGAAACCCATCCTTTTCTGGAAATGGTCGACCCCGACGCCGAAGATCCATACCGCCTGGTCAGCTCCTACTTCCGCGCCGAGCCATTCGTACAGGAAGAACCGATCGTCTACGTCGGCAAGGTCGAACAGCAGGCTGCCAAGTCCTACTGGTTCATGCACACCCTCGGCGCGATATTCAGCGGTGCCATCGCAGCCGGGCTGAACATCGCGCACTTCAGGGAATATGCGCATTCGAACCGGGAAGAGGTGTATGACCAGTATCTGAATCAGCCAGCGCAGATGCCGCTGTGCTTTACCCTGGTTGCCAGCAAGGCCTGAAGCTTGCCATCGCTCCAACCGGCCACATCGCTGGCAAGCCAGACTCCCACAGTTTTTGGTTCGCACGAAAATAGCGAGGACACCTGAACCCCTGTGGGAGCTGGCTTGCCAGCGAAGGCGTCGATAAGGTCTCAAGTCTGGCGGAAAGAATCTGAACCAACTTTGCCCGTTTGACCCTTCTGAATGTTCGAGCAAGCCTCTGCCACATAGCCGATGGCTCGAAGCAACTCTTCATCGTCGTCATCGCTTAGCACTTGTTTCAGATATTCACGAATGGCCGCGACATCTACGAGTAATGACGGCAACTCCAGGCTGATGAGTTTGTGGCTCAACGTTCTGCTCCCTTGTGTTTTTGCGCCAATTTACTTGATCACGCCATTGGCAACAGTCAGGCATAGCCTTTAGGTCAGGAGGGCGATTCTTTTTCGGGTGTGGGCAAAGTCCTGTGTTACGCACAAAACATAGCGAACAGCTACCTGCCTCATCGCGAGCAGGCTCACTCCTACACTTGATCGGTGTCGTACACAAAGCCTCTGCAGGAGCGAGCCTGCTCGCGATGGCGGCCAAATGGCCGCCATCGCTTTTACGATTGAATCACGCCTGCGCCGCCGCACTCACTGCCGGCCGTTCCGGTTTGCGCAGCAGTTCCAGGCGGGAGCCGTCGTAGCGGCTTTCGCGGTAGAAGCGCCAGCGGCCGAACAGGCCATAGACGTGGGTGACGCGGCCCTGTTCGTGGTAGCCCATGCGAATGTGCAGTTTCAGCGCCGGGATGTTGTGGGTTTCGCAGACATCGACGACTTTATCGCAGCCCTGGGCGGCCATGGCTTCCCAGAGGGCGACTTGCACGTCCACCGACAGGCTGGTGCCGAAATACGGGCGGGCCATTTCGCCGCCGAATTCGAAGAACTCGCCTGGTTTGACCGGGAACCAGCAGCCGTAATAGTGACGGTCGTGATAGTCACGAATACTGCCCCAGATGAACGCCACCGCGTGGCCGTCGGCATCGAGGTACATGTGCCCGGTGTGCCCCTCGGCGGCGAGTTCGGCCATGGTCTCGACGCGGTCGCCGAAGTGCTTGGCGAAGGCGCCAGTGTTGAGCTGGGTGATATCGACTTTGCGCAAACCTTCGTACGGACGCAGCTTGTGCGGTGGCACCGGGGAGACCAGATCGCGCTCCATCCACAGCAGCTCCCAGTGGAAGAACACGTAGCGTTTCCACAGGGTGGCGAAGAGACGGCCGAGGCCTTTTTGACGGATGCGTTCGTGCAGTTTTTCGATAACACTCATGTTGCCCTCCGTGGCCGAGGCCCGGTGTGGTGGATGTTGCTTTTGTGGGTATAGATCACACCTGCAACGCCGTTTCGAAGCGCCATCTTCGAAAGTATTGCAAGTTATGTAGGTCGATCGAGTGCCGCGGCACCGCGTAGAAAATCCTTGTTCAGATCGGCGTAGGAAACCCGTGGAACGCCCGGCAGCCGCTGCTCTAGCACGCGGCTCAGGGATTCTCCGGGATTGAGGTAGGCATCCCCGAAATCGCTCCCGAGCTGATTCGGGTGGGCAACGATTTCCAGTACACCGTCGGTCGGCGCGGGATCGTTGCGCAGGTCCACCGGGGTACACACATAGTCCGCCGTCGCTGCGGCCAGACGTTGCAAACGCCAGTTGAGCAGACCTTTGAACACACGTTTGGGCAGGCTGAGGTTCTGCCCCAGGTTGCGCGCCAGACGAATCGGCACGCCTTGCTGAGCGGCAAACCGCGCGACGATTTCACCGATCGGCCAGATGTTGTGCACGTGCTGATGCGAGTCGATATGGCTCGGTCGCACGCCATGGTCGACGCAGCGCTGCCACTGCGCCTGCAACTCTTCACGCACCGCGTCACGATCTTCGCGACTCAGCCAAAGGCTGTGCCGTGGCAAGCTGAGGTCGAACACGCCGTGGCCATCGCAGAAGGTGCGACTGCGCAGGATCGAAGTGCTTAACGGCCGCCCGTAAGTCAGGTTGAAGTGCAACCCGACCCGACCTTGAAGCGACGGATGCCGGGCCATCGCGCAGGCCGCTTCGAAGGCCGGCATGTTGGCCATGGCCGTGGCCGAGCTGATGACCCCGGCCTGAAACGCGGCGAAGATCGTCGCGTTTTCGTTCGGGCTCAAACCGAAATCGTCAGCGTTGACTATGACTTGGCGAGGCATGATCGCCCTCCGTGGTGACGACGACAGGTGTGGACACAGGGGCAGGTTTGGCCGCGCGTCGCGCCCGCCATTGCTGCACTGACGGTTTGATTCGCTGCCAGAGCCGCAAGCCAAGCCCCAACAGGATCCCGCTGGGGCGCCAGGAATAGAAACTCCAGCGCCAGTGTTCGAGTTGGCCGGTCATGCGTTCGTGCAACTGATGGCTGGAGTTCTCCAGGCTAACCCGCGAGGCATCGATCCAGCGCCAATGCTCGTCCAGTCCCCAGCGAATCCATTCTTCGAGCAGCACCCGGCCGCTGCCCAGATCGGCGTATTGCGGCAGGAACGCAAGGTTGTAATCGTACAGTCGGCCCTGTTCCAGCAAGCCGAGGCGATAGCTGATACAACGCCCGTTGAGTTCCAGCGTCACCACCCGCACCAGTCCCTGGCCGGCGAGGGCGGTGAAGGCGCGTTCGATCCATTGCCGACTGTGCTCGCTGGCAAAGATCCCCACGCCTTCGTCGCCTTTCCAGCTCACCGCTTCGACTTCGCTGATCGCCTGCAACAGTGGACCCATGCTCAGCGTGTCGGGGCTGATGCGTCGCACCTGGGCGCCACACGCGGCAATTCGTTTGCGCGCCCGCCGCAGCTTGTAACGCGGGTCGCCGGAGACTTCCTGATGATCGGCGTCGCTGATCAGATGCACCGGCACCCGGCAACTGAGGCGGCGTTCGCCCGCAGAACTGTGAGCCATCCATGCGGTGAGGGCGCTTTCCTCACCCGCCGGCTCGGACAGTTCGTTGAGCTGCAGCAGGGCGTGCGGCAGTTGTCGGCGGATCAGGCGCAAGGCTTCGCGCATGTCTTCGCCCTTGAGCAATGACAGCAGCGCCAGCCGGTCCGCCAGCGGATAGCCCAAGTGGTGCAATACACGAAACGGCACGCCGGCAAAGCGCTCGCGGCCGGCTACCAGAGGCAGGCACAGGCGCAATTCGTCCGCTTCCCAACCGAGCAGGATGTGCAGGCGCTCACCCGCGCCCAGTGCCTGCTCCGCCGCGCACAACCAGCCCAGGTGGTTGAACGGCGTGTGATCCGTCACCTGCAGGCGCAGCGCTTCATAGGCGGCTGCCGGGAAGTCGGCCGCGCACAGTGAAGTGCGCCATTCGAATCGCGCCGTCATGGGCTCAGGCCGCCGTGGCTGTGACAGGTGGACGGGACGGTTTGCGCAGCGCATCCAGTCGCGAACCGCTGTAGCGGGTTTCGCGGTAGAAGCGCCAGCGCCCGAACAGGGTGTAGACGTTCATGATCCGGCCTTGCTCGGTGTATCCCATGCGCAGGTGCAGCTTGAGCGCCGGGATGTTGTGGAACTCGCAGACGTCCACCACCTTGTCGCAGCCCTGGGCGGCCATGGCTTTCCACAGTTCCAGTTGCAGGTCCACCGACAGTTCGCTGCCCCAGTAGGCACGGGTCAGTTCGCCGCCGAATTCGAAGAACTCGCCGGGTTTCACCGGGAACAGGCAGCCGTAGTAATGCCGGTCGAAATAGTCCCGCGCGCTGCCCCAGATGAACGCCACAGCATCGCCCTGATCGTCCAGGTGCATGTGCCCGGTGTGCCCTTCGTTGGCCAGCTCGGCCATGGTCCCGACGCGATCGCCGAAGTAGCGGGCGAAGGCGCTGGCGTTGTCGGCGGTGATCTTCACCACCCGCAGTGGTGGATACGGTTTGAGGCTGTGCGGTGGTACCGGACTGACCAGATCGCGTTCCATCCACAGCAATTCCTGATGGAAAAACACGTAGTGCTTCCACGCCTTGGCGAGGGTGGCGCGCAGGCCTTTTTGTTTGATGTGCTGGCTGAGTTTGCTGACGGTACCCATGTTCTGTACTCCGGCGTTCCGGCAGGGCGAACAACTGTGGCGAGGGGCTCTGTGGCGAGGGGATTTATCCCCGATAGGCTGCGAAGCGGCCCCGCATTTACAGGCTAAAAGCGACGACTGCTGCGCAGCCGATCGGGGATAAATCCCCTCGCCACAAAAACTCCCTACCCACAAATCTTTGTTCGCTTTACCTTTTCTGATATTCGGAATTGGGTTCATGACGCGCTCCAGCTCAACGCGAACAGGGTTTCCCCCGGCAACTCGAAGCTGACGCGTCCGTCGCGGCAGGCGAATGGCGCATCGCGGCTGCGGTTGTCCGCGCCGAAGTAACGCAACGCACCGTTGTTCAGCGGGCACTTGGCGCCGTTCAGGTCGACACGCTGCAACCGCGTGCCTTTGTTCACGCCGAGCAGGCCACGCTGGTCGTCACCGGCCATCGCCAGCACATCGACTTCAAACGCATCGTTCTCCAGCCACAGTACTTGGTGCAGCCAATGCTGAGCGATGAACTGCTGGGTCAGACCCACCGGTTTCAGCTCGAAACGCTCAGCGCCCAAAACCCGGATCATGCCCTTGGGGTACTGCGGCTCGTCGGCGGCCTGAAACCAGTTGAGCATCGTCAGCAAACCGTCCTGCGAGGCGTTGATCACCACCGAGGCCCACCACAGCGAGGCGTAGTGGGTTTCCTGATCGTAGGGGCTGAGGCTGGAGCCGCTGGACATATTGGTCTGATCCAGCAGCAAGGCCTTGCGCGGCTGGCCGTGGCCATCGAGGCCGACCAGTTCGGCGGCGCGGCGCACGCTGTCGCGGTAGACCCGGGTGGCGAGCAGGTCGCGGATCATCCATTCGTGCCACGCCAGTGCGTCGATCTGCTCGGCGGATTCGCCGAGCAGGCGCCGCGCCCAGTCGATGCCGCGCTTGTCTGCGGCGTTGTCGGCAAACGGCCCGTTGACCAGCCGTGAACTGGCCGGCATGGCGATGCGCACCCCGGCCCTGGCATTCGCCGGATCACTGCGCACCTGTCTGGCCATGCTGGCGAAAATCGCCCGGTATTGTTCGAAGCTCGAATAGTTGAGGTTCGGTTCATCAGCAAAACCGATGTAGTGCGTGCCTTTGCCGCCGAGCGCGCGGGTGCCGGCCAGCCATGCATCGAGGCCGCCATTGCTTTGCACATCGGCGCGCAAGTCAGCCTGACGCTGGCTACCGGCGAGCAGAGTGATGTCCTGACGGATGCCGAAGCGCTCCTGATAAGCCAGACGAAATGCGTCTTCGAAGTGCGGATTTTTCGCCGTGACATCGACAAAACTGTAGTAGCTGGCGGCAGTCGGTTTCAGCGCATCCAGCACCGCATGGCTACTGGCGGGTGGCATCACGTAGGGCAGGGCGATGCCCAGATCCGGGGTGCGGCCGAGGATTTTGTCGTGCAGGGTCAGGTGGATCTGGCCGGTCTCTTCACGCACAGGTTTGAGTTGCTGCGGATTCTGCGCAAACCGATTGGCCGTGCCGTCGAGCCAGAACGCCGCTTTGCCGCTGCCTTGCAGACGCAGGCGCCAGATCTGTTCGCGTTCGCTGACCGGCAGCGCCAGTTGATCGAACTGCCAATAGGCGCGATAGGGTTTGAGCTCCAGTGTCAGTGGCCGATCATCGCCCACCCGTTGCGCTTGCAGGGCATTGACCCCGCCATGAAACTTGCCGGCGAGCACCGCGTGTTCATTCGGCGCGACCTTGAAATACAACTCGTCGCCGTTCTGCGTCTGCGCGCTGAAATGCACTTTGGCCGGCTCGAACAACGCTACCGTGTGCTCATCGTGCTCGACCCGATAATTGCGGAAGCTGTAGCCGGGAATTTCCAGACGATAACTGGCGGCGCTCGGCAACAACGGCCAGCTCTGGCTGCCACGGGTTTCGCTGGTCTTGATCCAGCGCTCGCCCTGCAACTTGCCCCGGCCATCGAGCAGGTACAGATGCTCTTCGTTGGCGTCGGCCTGCCACGCCGGGGTCCAGCGCACCGTCACGCTGTCCGGGCGATCGGTTTGCAGGTACAGGCTGCCGTCGCGGATCTCGCCCCAGCGCATCGACGCGGCAAAGGCGTCCAGCGACAGGCCGAGACCGAGCAGCAGGACCAGGCGTTTCATGCGGTCTTCCGTTGCAGCATCTGCCACAGCGGCGCGATGTCGCTGGGCAGGATGATCAGGGTTTGCCAGAACGCCACGCCGCTCAAACGGCAGTACAACACCAGCATCGCCACGGTGACGGCCAGATAGGCAATCGACGAAGCCGCTGCTGCGCCGACGATGCCGTAAGCCGGAATCAACACCAGGTTCAGCGCCAGATTGAGCAGGGCGCCGAGGCCCATCAGCAGCGACACCGTGCCGGGGCGGTTTTTCCCCAGCAGGTCCAGACGCAGGATGCTCGCGTAGCACAGGCCGAGCAGCCCCGGCAGCAAGGCGAGCAGCGCTGGATACGCCGGTTGGTAGGCGATGCCGAACAGGGTGACGATCAGCCAGTTGCCGATCACTGCCATGCTCAGGCACGCGCCGAGCATCACCGTGGCGGTCAGGCGCAGGGCCAGCGGAGTGACCTTGTCCATGCCTTCGTCCTGTTGCAGCAGGCGTTTCATCAGCGGCGTGGTCACCGCTTCCGGAACGATCAGCAGCAACTCGGCGGCGGCGCTGGCCATCGCGTAATGACCCAGCGCGGTGCTGCCGAGCAGGGCGCCGATGAACAGGTAGTCCGAGCGCAGAATCACTTGCTGGAATAGCAGATCCGGATGGCTGCGCGCGCTGTAGCGCAGCAGTTCGTTCTGGCTGGCGCGATCCCACTGCAACTGCAGCGGTTGCGCGCGTTTCAGCCAGACCCAACCGGCCAGCACCACCAGGCTGATCCCGGCCAGCCAACTGATCAGCGCCGCTTCCAGCGCCGCGCTTTTCCACATCCAGAACAGCGCGAGAAACAGCAGCAGTGGCGCCAGTGATTCGGTCAGGCGCAAGGCGTTGAACGCGACCACGCCGCCGGAGGCGTTGTGCAGGGTCAGCAGGCCACTTTTCAGCACGGTCAGCGGCACCGCCAGCAGCAACAACCAGGCCAGCAGACCGAGCTGCACGGTGACATCCAGTTCACTGCCGAACTCGCGCACCAGCGCCACCACCAGCAGGGTCAGCAGACCCGCGAGCAAACACCCGAACACCAGCACCTGACTCAGCAGCAGGCCCATCGGCCGTTGCTTGGCGGCCTGATAACCCACGGCTGAATTCAGCCCGCCACTGGTGGCGGCGCTGATCAGATCGGGCAGGGTGCTGAGCAGCGCGAACAACCCGCGTTCACTGGGGCCGAGGATCCGCGCCAGCAATACGTTACGCAGCAGGCGCAGGGCGATCATCGCCAGTTTGGTGCCCATGCTCAGCGCCAAGTGCTTGAGGTAATGGCTGCGGCTCATGGCCGGTTTCCGCGAAAGATGCGCCACGACAACAACTCGGGATTGCGCGCGGTGCGCTGGCTGACGCCGAAGCGCGGCAGGTTCAGCGGATCACCTTCACCGCGATAAATGCCGGTGCCGGTGCCCAGGGCGAACGGGTAATCGTGCGCGGCGATCTGCTTGCGCACGCGCTCGTCGTTGTTGCCGTTGGGGTAGCAATACACCGGCAGCGGTCGGTTGCAGCCGTTGTACAAGGCATCACGGCTGCGGCTGATTTCTTCGCTCAGGCGCACATCGTCCAGTTCGGTGAGGATCGCGTGGCTGGCGCCGTGCGGGCCGAAACGCACCAGCCCGGAAGCTTCCATCGCGCGCACCTGATGCCAGTCCAGCGCTTGCGGCTGCGCTTCGGGCGGACATTCGTCGGTGAGGCGTTCGAGCATCGCCGGTTCAAGGGTTTTCAGGCCTTGCAGGTAGTGCAGCAGTGACAGGCTGCGGCGGTCGACGTCGATGTCGTCGACCAGCACCGGCACCGGGTGATGGATCGCGTGCAGGCATTCGATCAAGTGCATGCGGGCCTTTTCGCCATGGCTGCCCCACAGGGTTTCACCGAGGGTTTCCCACCAGAAGCGCTGACGGCTGCCGATGAAATCGGTGGAGAGGAAAATGCTCGCCGGCACCTGATGTTTTTGCAGCAACGGGAACGCATTGACCGCGTTGTCGCGCCAGCCGTCGTCGAAGGTCAGCGCCACCCGCGGGCGCTCGCTGCGCAATGCAGTGGGCGTGAGGATGTCCATCAGCGGCACGCAATCGAAGTGCCGGCGTAGCCACACCAGCAGGTGTTCAAAGGCTTTCGGCCCGACACACAGTTCGTTGCGGTGCGGCAGGTCGGCGGCGCGGTCGTTGGACAGCACCCGGTGCAACATCAGGATCACTCCGGCACCGTGCAACTGGTTTCGTCCCACGGAGGAGTTGAGGTAAAGCCAGCCACTGGTGCGTTTTATCAGTTGTTTGATCGCCATGGCTTCGCTCCTCTCAACGGTTTTGTTCAGGGTTCCACTGGGCGTAACGGTGGCCGCGCAGGAACTGCCACAGGCCGATGCTCATGCCTGCCAGCGTCACCAGCAGGAATGCCGCAAGGCGGAACGGTTTGGGTAACCGGTGTTGTGAATCCAGCAGCCCGGCGATCGCGACGGCGTAGCCGAACAGTTGCGCGATCAGGGCCAGTCGATAGAAACCGTGGTCGTTCCACAGCCAGAAGTTGCTCAGCAGCAACGGCAGCAGGAGGATCGGCGCCAGGCGGCGGATCAGCTTGTGGCTGATCAGTGCGATCGAATACAGGCCATGTTTGAGCGGGTTGAGCAGCTCACTGCGCTGGGCGAGGCTTTGCAGGCCACCGACGGTGACGCGTTGACGGCGGCGGAACTGTTTGTCCGCTTCGTCGACACCGTGGTCGATCACTTGCGCCTCGGGCACGTACACAATTCGCTTGAAGGCCACCGGTGCACAGGTGCTGAGAAAGAAGTCGTCGTTGACCTCCGCCGGCACCCTCTGGAACAGTTCGCGGCGCAGGGCGAGCAGGGCGCCGTCGGCCGAGACCATGCAACCGGTGCGGTTCTCGACCCGGCGCAGCCAGCCCTCGTAATGCCGGTACAGACTGTCGCCGACGCTGAGGCCGCCGCCGGTCACCGGAATCACCATGTGCCCGGCGCAGGCCCCGACGTTGGAATCGTTCAGCGGCGCCAGCAGATAGCCGAGGGTTTCCCGCGACCACTGATTGTCGGCGTCAGTGAACACCAGAATATCGCCGGTCGCCAGCGCCACGCCGGCATTCAGCGTCGCGGCTTTGCCCTGGCGCGGCAGGTCGAGCACGGTGATGCGCGCATCGATCACCTTGTGCGCGCAGGCCACGGTGTCATCAGTGGAGCCGTCGCTGGCGAGAATGATCTGCAGCGTGGCCGGCTGATAATCCTGCGCCAGCAGCGTGCGCAATTTGTGCTCGATGTGCCGCGCCTCGTTGTGCGCGGCGATCACGATGCTGATGTTCAGCGGCGGCGCCGGGCTGTGGCGCCAGGCCGGGAACAGCGGCGCCAGCACGGTCAGCAGCAGCGGGTAACCCAGATAGGCGTACACCGGCAGCAGCAGGCACAGCCAGAAAATGAATTCAGCCACGGGCAGGCCTCCTGGCGTTCCAATGACACAGACTGAGAATGAACGCCGCCCCGGCCAGGTGCAGACGCAGCCAGTGCAGGCCCCACAGTTGCAGGGTCAGGCCCACGTCGTGATGGCGTGAACTCTGGCGAATGCTCAGCACCAGCGCCGGAATCAGGGTCAGCGACACCATGATTGCCGCGTGATGCGGAAAACCGTTGAGCAGCGCGGATATCGCCAGCAGGTCCAGCAGCCAGGCCAGCAGCGACAGCAGCGGAAAGCGCAACAGCCGCAAGCTGAAACCGTGGGTGCGCAGCAGTTGCAGATGACTGCCCTGACGCCACATTTCCTTGCCCATCCACTCGCGCCAGTTCATCTCGTAGCCCCAGTGCAGGGCCACGTTGTTGTTCACCGAGAGCAGCCGTGCGCCTTGTTCGTGCAGGCGCAGGGTGAACTCCTTGTCCTCGCCGGTGCGCAGGTGTTCGTTGAAGCCGCCGACCTTTTTGAACCAGCGCCGGCGCATCAGCAGATTGGAGCTGGGCAACCAGTCCACTGCGTGCGACGCCTGACTCGTCGGGCTCAGCGTGCGCCGTTGCCAGGCAGCGGCGTACCACGGCGCGGCGGCGGGGGTTTGCAGGTCGAGGCCGAACACGTCGGCCTGCGCGCTGGCCTCCAGTTCGAACAAGGGCTTGAGCCAGTCTTCGGGCATTTCGACGTCGGCATCGATGAACGCGATCCACTCGCCGCTTGCCAGCAGCGCACCGCGATTGCGCAGCGCACCAATCAGCAGGCCCGGCAGCACCAGCACCTGCGCGCCAAACTGGCGGGCGATGTGCGGGCCGTCGTCGCTCGAACCGTTGTCGACCACGATCAACTCGCAGTCGACATCGGCCGCATGTGCGGCTTTTTGCGCGGCCAGCAGCGTGCGGCCAATGTGCCGGGCCTCGTTGTACATCGGGATAACGATACTGATCCGGTTCATGCCCGGGCCTCCGTCGATGGCGCTTGCTCGGCCTTGAGGCGCAGCACACTGGTTAGCGCGAGCATGATCCACAGGTATTTCTGGTTCGGTGCGCTGAGGAACATCAGGAACAGGGTCAGCGACAGGAAGCTCACCCCGAGGTGGGTCATCAGGTCCGCCTGTTGCCAGTCGCGCCGTTGCAACCATGCAGCACGGGCGCGGATCAGGTTGTACAGACCGAGGCCGAGCATGCCGACAAACAGCAGACCGGCGGGAATCCCGAGTTCACTGAAGATCTCCAGATAAGTGTTGTGAGCACGGCGGTACAGGTCGCCGATCTTGCGGTTGGCGGAAAACGCCTTGGCATAGCCGGTGGTCGCGTAGTGCAGCGGGAAGGTGCCGGGGCCGGAGCCGAGCAGCGGGTTCTCACGGATCATCTGCCCGCCGACCACGATGTACGAGGCGCGCCGGCCAAGGGATTCGTCGTCGTGACCCTTGGCGCCGGCGCTCAACACGCTCAGGGACTGGATGCGCGCGAGGTAACCGGCGGGCATTGCGTAGATTGCCAGCGGGATCACGATGGCCGCGCCGAGCATGGCGAAACCCAGATGCCGTGGACGAATGCGGGTCAGTTGCGTGCGGTAGTGCCAGCAGCCGATCAGCAGACTCAAGGCCACCACCACCAGCCCCGAGCGCGACTCGGTCTTGGTCATGCCGCCCAGCAGCAACAGGCAGCAAGCGCCCCAGAACAACCGATGCAGCAGATTCGGTCCACGAATCACCAACAGTAACGCCAGCGGAATGGCGAAGGCGATCAGCAGGGCGAAGGCGTTGGGGTCTTCCAGCAGCCCGGCGGCGCGCCCCTGATCCTGGAATTTGACCGAAAACATCGCCATGGCGCAGGTGGCGCTGACGCTCAGGGTCACCAGGCGGGCGAACAGGTCGAGGTTCAGTTCACGGCCGATCAGCAGGGTGATGACAAACAGGATCAGGCCGACGCTGAGTTCGCGCAGATGCCCCAGCGACATGCCCAGATCATCGGTGTTGAACAGGCTGAGGAAATACAGCACCAGAAACCACAGCAGAAACCGCCAGATATTGCTGCGCAGACGCTCGGACGGAATCTGATGCATGGCCAGTTGCAGCATCAGGATCACTGCCAGCGAAGCGCCGATCAGTTTGCTCCCGGACAGCGCGCTGTCCTTGAAGAAACCTTCGAACGGCACCAGCGCGGCAATGCCCAGCAGACCCCAGGCCGGCTTGCGATACAGCACCGTGAAAGCCACCAGACCAATGACCGCGCCGGGTGCCAGAAACGGATAGGGGCTGGCGAGCAGACCGATGCAGACCATGCCGAGCAGCGTGACGATCGAGAGCGGGAAAATCATGCGCGTGCCTCCCGTGCCGTGCGGATGTACAGCTGCGACCAGCGTTCGGCCAGGGCCTTGAGGTCGTAGCGATCCTGTTGCGTACGCTTTGCGTTGTCGCACAAATGCCGGGCCAGCTTCGGCTCGCTCAGCAGGTTGTCGAGCTGACGGGCGAGGTCGGCGCTGTCGGCGGGTGTCGCCAGCAGACCGTTATGCCGGTGCTCGAGCACATCAGGAATGCCGCCGACAGCGAACGCCACCACCGGCACGCCGGCCTGCATCGCTTCGAGCAGAATCATCGGCGTGCCTTCGGTGCGTGAGCTGATCACCAGCGCATCCAGTTGCTGCCACCACGGCTGCATGGCGGTCTGGTAACCGGGCAGACGAATCCGCTGGGTCAGATCGGCGGCGTCGATTCGCGCTTGCAGCACTTCGCGCTCCGGGCCGTCGCCGAGCATCACTGCATCCAGTTGCGGATGCTGGTGACACAGCGGAATCAGCGCATCGAGAAACAGGTCCGGGCCTTTCTCGCTGCTCAGGCGTCCGACGTAACCGGCCAGCCAGCGCTGGCTGTCAGTGGTGCTGATCAGCGCGTCGGCGGCGGGCAATCCGTTGGGAATCACCTGGAGTTTTTCCGCCTGCACGCTGGCCTGACGATGCAGCACAGCGATGCTTTCGGCCACGCACACCACCCGATCCACCGACGCGGTGCGGCACAACTGCAGACTCAGCCAGGTGTAGAACTTCTGTTTGCGGCTGCGCGGGGTGAAGCCGTGTTGAGTAATGACCAGCGGCAAACGCAACAGCGTCGCCGCGACCCAACCGAACAACAGCCCTTTGAAATTGTGCGTGTTGATCAGCGGCCGTTCGCTGCGCCGGGCCCGCAGGTGGCGCAACAACTCGCCGAGCCCGGAGCAGCCACGGCAGTCCACCCCGGCCTCGCGAAAGCGCGCGATCAACGCCGGCGGTGCATCGAGAAACAGCACCTGATGCTGCCCCGGTGTCGCCAGGCAGTGATCGAGCAACATGCGCTCGGCCCCATAGAAGCCGCCGCTGCTGAGCAAGTGAATGATCGGCAGCGCGGCGTTCGGGGTGGACAGCGTGTTCAATTGCGCACCCAGTGCACGAAGCTTGGCACGGTCCAGTTCTTGTGCGGATTGCTCGGCAGCACGTTTTCGTCGTTGATCACCAGCAACACCGGCAGGCCCAGTTCGTGGGTGATTTGCGCCGGATGCTTGAAGCGGTGATCGAAGAACTCGCGCACATAGACCAAGGCAATCGCCAGCAGCAGGCCGGTGAACAGTCCGAACGGGATGATCAGCAGCGGTTTGGGGAACGCTGGCTCTGTCGGCTCGAACGGCGGGCTGAGCACCTTGGCGTTCGACAGGTCGTCGTTGAGCGAACCGGCGGTGCTGCTTTCGGCAAAGCGCTGGGCGTAGGTCGAGAACGCCGTGTGCAGCGCGTCGATTTCCGTGTCCATCTGCCGCAGCTTGCTCTGGGTCTGCTGCAAGGTGTGGATGCGATTCTTGAACTCGGCGATGCGCGCGGTTTTCTGATCGATCACCTGTTGCACCACGGCCAGGTCGTTGGTGCGTTCCTGAATGCGGTTGCTCACCACTTTGAGGAACTGCTGGCGGGTGCGGGCAATCTGCTCGCGGGTCAGCAGCATCGGCTCACTGCCGGGCTGGAACACCGCGAGGTCATTCATGTAGCGGCTGACTTGGGTGGTCAGTTGTTCGCCCAGCTGTTTGATTTCCCGATCCTCGAACGCCACGTTATCGACGGTGGTGGTGAAGGTGAAGGGGAAGGTGTAATCGTTGAGCTTGTTGCTGCTGGCAGCGGTCAGCGCGGTTTTCAGGTATTCGAGCCAGCGCTGGCTCTGTAGCAGACGATCCTGGTACAGGTTCAGGGCTTGCTCTTCGGTGTTGATCGCGTTCAGGCGGAAGGTGATTTCTTCCTTCGGATCGGACGAAGCAACACTTTCCAGCAGCGCTTGCCGATTGCCTTCCAGCCCGTCGAGTCGCACCTGATACAGGTGCTTCTTGGTTTCGTAGAAGGATTGCGGCAGGTCGATCGATTGCAGCGCCTGACGGCTGCCCAGATAGTTCTGCAACAGCGTGGCGACGAACGTCGTGCCCTGATGCGGATCGGGGAAGCTGTAGACGATCGAGATCACGTTGGAACCGGGCAGGGTCTCGATCTTCAGGCTGTTGATCGCATCTTGCGTGAGGCCGTCGAGCACGGTGTCACGCACCGGATCGGTTTGCAGCCCGAGCATGTTGCGCAGCGGATTGATCAGGTACTGCCGCAGCGGCGACGTGACATACCGGCGGAACGGTTCGCTCACCAGTTTGGCGAACACGCCCACCGGCGGGTTGTACTCGCCCTTGTCGCGCAGCTCGCTGATGGTCTGGCGGATCAGCGCCGGGGACCGGAGGATGTTGCTTTCGGTTTCCATGTCCGCCAGCGACGGCGGAATGAAGGTGGCGTTATCGACCGTCAGTGACGTGGTGGCGTCACCCTGGGAGAGTTTTTTCGACTGCACGATCACCTGGGCGGTGATATCGAAGCTCTGTTTGAGTACCAGCGGCAGTAGCAACGCGATGACTGCAAAGATCAGGAAGACCCGTTTCACCAATTGCTTGTTGGCGAAGAAGATCCTGAAGAACTCATGCAGGTAGTTTTCCTTTGGATTCATGATCGGTCACCTGAGAGTCAGTTGTTGTTACTGTCTTTGTTGTCGACGCGGTAGCCGAAGCTGAAGCCCACGCCCTGGAACAGCACCACGTCCGCCAGTTGCCGAGCCAGCTCACCGGCACTCGCCAGTTTGGTTTTCGGCACGAACAGCATGTCGTCCGGTTGCAGGTAGGCGATCTGCGACGCATCGCCCGACAGGGCTTTTTCCACGTCGTAGTGCACGGCCTGCACCTGGTTGCCGTTGCGCCGCATGATCACCACCGAGTCCAGCCGCGCCTTGACGTTGGTGCCACGGGCCAGGGTCAGCGCCTCAAGCACCGACACCGGACGGCGGATCGGGTAGGAACCCGGTTGGCCGACTTCGCCAAGCACGTAGATCTCGTTGCCGGCGGTGGACTTGAGCATCACATCGACGCTCATCCGCCCCGGCAATTGCGCGTACTTCTGGTTGAGGAAGGTTTCCAGTTGATTGATGGTCATGCCTTGCAGCGGCACCGCACCGATTTCCGGAAAACTCGCATAACCGTCATTGCCCACGGTGATCTCGCGGCTCATGCCGGTGGCGGGGTGATTCAGCGCGCTTTTGAGGTTCTGCTCGTTGGTCAGCGGGCTGATGACCTGCACCGTCAGCTGATTGCGGTTGGGCTGGAACAGTTGTTTGCGCTGGTAGGCACGCTGGATTTCATCGCGCGCCTCATCGGCGGTCAGTCCGGCGATTTTCACCGAGGTGTTGGCGCCCGGCAGGTTGATCGTGCCGTCAGGCAGCACCAACTGGTTGCCGTTGAGCTGGCTGGCGGCGGTGAAGTTCAGGCCGATCTGGTCACCCGACTGCACGCGGTAGGCGTCCGAACCGCTGGTGCTGATGTGGAAGATCACATCCAGCACGTCTTGCGGGCGCAGGGTCTGTTCGACCTTCGGCATGTCGGTGGCCTGGGCGTTGGCCGGGGTGGCGGTGAGAATGTTCACCGGCATGTTCTGGGTTTCGGAGTTGCTGGAGCAGCCTGCAAGCGGCAGCATCAGCAGAACAAGTATCTTGGCGTTCATGGCGTCATCCTTCGCGTTTGCTTACAGGTTTTTGTAGAGCCACTTGGGCATGTAGTACTTGCGCCGGTTGAACACGCTACCGACCACTTTTGCCCCGGCCTGGGTCAGGCGTTGCACGGCGGCCTGGGCGACTTCCCAGCGGGTGTCCTCGGCGCGCACCACGAACACCACGCCGTCGACCTGAGTGGCGAGCACCAGCGTGTCGGCGGCGGAATACACCGCGTCGCCGTCGATCACCACGAAGCGATACTGGGTGCCAAGTCGGTCGAGCAGCGGGCTCAGGCGCTCGGCGGTCAGGTGTTCCAGGGTGCGGATCGGCCGGCCATTGGGCAGCACATGAAAAGGCAGGCTCGAGACCTGCACCACGCAGTCCTGCAACAGCGGCGGGTTGTCCGGGTTGAACAGCAGGTCGCGCAGGCCGCGCTCCTTGCCCAGGTTCAATTGCTGCGTGAGGTTGCCTGCCGACTGGCTGGCATCGACCAGCAGCACCTGGCCGCTGCTCATCTGCGCCAGTTGGCTGGCCAGCGCCAGCGCGCTGGTGGTGGTGCCCGCGCCGGGGTTGGCGGCGGTCAGGAACAGGATCCGCAGATCCAGATCCAGCACGGTCGAAATCAGGTTCGATTCGCTGGGGTTGGCAATGCTCAGGCTTTTGTTGGTTGAACCGTCCATTAGCTTGCTCCGTGGCCGCTGAATACTTTGAAGGGGGTTTTCAACAAGATCTTCAGATCAAGCAAAAGGCTTTGCTCGGCGATATAGCTGAGGTCCAACTCAACGCGCTGGTCGAAGTCGATGTTGCTGCGCCCGGAGATCTGCCACAGGCCGGTCATGCCGGGGTAGATGCTCAGGCGCGCGAGGTGACTGTCCTTGTAGCGGTAGGCGTTGAACGAGGTCGGCCGCGGGCCGACCAGGCGCATGTCACCGCTCACCACGTTGAACAGGTTGGGCAGTTCGTCGAGGCTGGTGCGCCGCAGGAAACCGCCGATGCCGGTGATGCGTGGATCCTTGTCGATCTTGAAATCGATGGCGTCGACCCCGTGCTTGTTGAGGTGGCGCAGCGATTCCTTCAATTCTTCGGCGTTGCAGACCATGGTGCGGAACTTGTACATGCCGAAGGCGCGGCCGCGATAACCGGTGCGTTTCTGCACGAACATCACCGGCCCCAGGCTGGTGAATTTGATCGCCAGTGCCAGGCCCAGCAGCAGCGGCGAGAACACCACCAGCAGCACCAGCGCGCCGAAGCAGGCCAGCACCCGGTTGGTGCGCGACAGGGTCCATGGCCGGCCACCGTCACGGCCGGTCAGCCAGCCACGGCCCTGCCGGTGGATGGCGCTATCGAGGCGCATTCGGTGTTCGGGATCCATGCGCTTGTCGCGGCGCATCTGATTGATCGGTACACCTTGTTCATGTCCAGTCATGGGGTCCTCCGCTGATGTTCAGCCGCGAGCGGCGCGTGGGCGACAGGCAGTGGGGTAGTAGTCGCGAAACCAGGCGATGAACCGCCCCAGTCCTTCATCCAGCTCGATCCGGGGCTGGAACCCGGTGGCCTGGGCCAGATCATCGGTCTCGGCACAGGTGTTGAGCACATCGCCCGGTTGCAGGGGCAAAAGCTCGACAATGGCTTTCTGGCCGAGGTGTTTTTCCATCAGCGCCAGATAGGTTTTCAGCTCCACCGGGTGGTGGCCGCCGATGTTGAACAGGCACCACGGCGCCATGCTGCTGCCCGCGTCGGGGTGTTCGCGATCCCACTCCGGGTGGTTGTGCGGCGGATGATCGGTGAGGCGCGCGATGCTTTCGACGATGTCATCGATGTAGGTGAAATCGCGCTGATGCTCGCCGTAATTGAACAGTTTCAGCGGCGTGCCTTCGGTGATCGCCCGGGCAAACTGAATGGGCGACATGTCCGGCCGACCCCATGGCCCGTAAACGGTGAAAAAGCGCAGGCCGGTGCTGGGAATGCCGAACAGGTGGCTGTAACTGTGGGCCATCAACTCGTTGGCTTTTTTGGTTGCGGCATACAGCGACAGCGGGTGATTCACACCGTCATGCACCGAGTACGGGGTGTGCTGGTTGGCGCCGTAAACCGAACTCGACGAGGCGTAGATCAAGTGCTCCACCGGATGGTGCCGGCAGCCTTCGAGAATGTTCAGGAAACCGCAGAGGTTACTGTCGAGGTAGGCCTTCGGATTTTCCAGCGAGTAGCGCACCCCGGCCTGCGCCGCGAGGTGGATCACCACCTGCGGTTGCTCGCGGACAAACAGCGCTTCAATCGCGGCGGCATCGGCCAGATCAATCCGCGCCAGCGGGAAATGCCCGACCTGATCCCGTACCCATTGCACGCGGTCGTGTTTGAGCTGCGGGTCGTAGTAGCCGTTGAAGTTATCCAGGCCGACCACCGCATGCCCGTCGCGCATCAGCCGCAACACACAATGGGCGCCAATGAAGCCGGCTGCGCCGGTGACCAGGATTTTCATGGGCGCAGTCCTTCCGGAGCGATGTGACGCAGGCCGATGCCGCTGTAATGCAGGCCGGCGGCGGCCACGTGTTCCGGGTTGTAGAGGTTGCGACCGTCGACAATTACCTTCGAGCGCAGCTTGCTCGCCAGCAGCTCGAAATCCACTACGCGAAAATTCTTCCACTCGGTGCAGATCACCAGTGCATCGGCATCTTCCAGGGTGTCGTCGCGAGTGGCGCACAGGTGCAGGTCGTTGCGATAGCCGTACAGGCGCCGGCATTCGGACATGGCTTCCGGATCGTAGGCCTGCACGCTGGCGCCTTCGGCCCACAGCGCGTCCATCAGGTAGCGGCTGGGGGCTTCGCGCATGTCATCGGTATTGGGTTTGAACGCCAGCCCCCAGATCGCGATCGACTTGCCGGCCAGACCTTGCGGAAATTGCGCCTTGAGTTTGCCGAAGAGGATGTGCCGCTGGCTGTCGTTGACGTCGGTGACGCTGCGCAGCAGTTTCAGCGGCATGCCGTTGTGTTCGGCGGTGTGCAGCAGGGCGCGCAGATCCTTGGGGAAGCATGAACCGCCAAAGCCGCAACCGGGATAGATGAAGTGGTAGCCGATGCGCGGATCGGAGCCGATGCCTTTGCGCACCGCTTCGATGTCGGCGCCGAGCAGTTCGGTGAGGTTGGCCAGTTCGTTCATGAAGCTGATGCGCGTGGCGAGCATCGCGTTGGCGGCGTATTTGGTCAGCTCGGCGCTGCGGTTGTCCATGAACATCAGTTTTTCGCGGTTGCGGCAGAACGGCGCGTACAACTCGCTCATCTGCTCGCGGGCAGCTTCATCGCGGGTGCCGACGATGATCCGGTCCGGGCGCATGCAATCGGCGAGGGCGCTGCCTTCCTTGAGGAATTCGGGGTTGGACACCACGCGGACCTTGAGGCTGCTGCGGCCACGGCGCTGCAATTCTTCGTGGGCCTTGGCGGCGACCTGGTCCGCTGTGCCGACCGGCACCGTGGACTTGATGATCAGGGTGCGATCAGCCTCCATGTGCGAAGCGATCTCACGGGCGACGTTGAGCACGTGGGTCAGGTCGGCGGAGCCGTCTTCATCGGCCGGCGTGCCCACGGCGATGAAAATCAGCTCGGCATGCTCCACCGCGTCGCTGGCCTGGGTGCTAAAGAGCAAGCGGCCGGCCTTGATGTTTTCTTCAAGGGTGCTGGAAAGACCTGGCTCACTTATAGGTGGCACAGCTTGTTGCAGTTGCTTGATCTTGTTGGGGTCAATATCGACACATAAAACCCGATGCCCTACATCTGCAAGTGCGGCGGCTTGAATTAATCCGACATAGCCGGTGCCAAATACGCTCACGTCCATCTGCGCACCCTCGATAGAGCGAAAAGAAGAAGTTCGGAAGAAGACTGTAAAAGGGGTATAGCGCAGCGTTTGGAAAGCGTGTCAGCAAAATGACATGTTGCACCTGTATAACACTTGAGCGTTTTTTGGCGATTGGCCATCAAGTCATTGCTGCGATTGGATTTGTTGTTTTTTTGCAGATTTGTTCAGATTTAAAATAAGCGATAAACGGTTGTAAGCCGCTAATTTAAGGGCTTGCAGCGTTCGGTGTGTGTCAGATTTGAGTCACCGGTTTTTTGACGCTTTCTGAAGAAAACAGTCAATTCTTGCGCTTTGATGGCTGGGTGCTAGTGTCAGGTTCTGACCGACAAACCTTTGACTCCCTGCCGTTTTGCACGAGCGGTATCGCCATGTTCAGATATGCCAAAGAAGTACTTTTAATTGTTTATTTGCTGCTTTATTCCGAATATTACATTGAGCGGTTAAATGCTATCGGCGTCGGTTTTTCTGTACTTCTTTTTGGCGCGATGTTTTTGGCGCTTACTTTAGCGTTATATCTAACGGCTTATATTCGTCAGGCTCTCATTCGCCACTTGTTCGCAATAACACTGTTTGTCTCGGCGGTGTTTTTCGATGTCTATACCCGGGTCACCGCGGATTACCTGAGCTACAGCAGTTTTGTCTCGCTGGTTTACTCCGGCGGCTTCATTCAGGAAGCCGCCTACCAGTATCGCGACGCGATCATTCATGGCGCGCTCAGTGGGCTTTTATTGCTGTTCGGTGTCGGGCTCAAGCCGCGCCATGCGCTGGCGGTGCCCAATGCAGTGCGGGTGGCGGCGCCAGTGTGTGGCGTGTTGCTGTTGAGCGCGGTGCTGTTCCTGCGGGCGGGCGAGGGCGCGCGCGGTTTGCCGATCATGTACACGCCGCTGGCCTATCTGAACCTGTTCGCCTATGAAGCACTGCACAACACGGTCGGCCCGCGCGAGCCGGTGACGCTGGCGCGCAATGCGGTGGCGGTCAATCACGATATCGTGCTGATCATCGACGAAAGCATCTCCGGCAATTATCTGGACATCAATGCCTCGTTCGGCGTGCACAGCAACCTTAATCAGGCGCATCCGGGCGTCGACATCTTCAATTACGGCTACGCCGCGTCGATTGCCAATTGCAGCGCCGACACCAACGTCACCCTGCGCTACGGCGGCACCCGTGCCGATTACATGCGGATCAACAGCACGCTGCCGTCGATCTGGCAGTACGCGAAAAAGGCCGGGTTGCGCACGGTGTACATCGACGCTCAGCGCACTGCCGGCAATCTGCAGAACCTGATGACCGACACCGAGAAAAAGGACATCGACGAATTCGTCCAGTTTGACCAGACCAGCGTGCGTGACCGCGACATGGCTGCCGCCGCCAAGCTGATCGAACTGCTCAACGATGATCAGCCGGAGTTGGTGGTGATCAACAAGGTCGGCGCGCATTTCCCGGTGCACGACAAATACCCCGACGCCTTCATGGCCTACCGTCCGACCCTGCCGCGCGGGCAATTCACCGAAGTGGCGGATACCGGCAAACGCGACGGTTTCAACGGCCAGCCGGATGACTGGGTGCTGTACCGCAACGCCTACAAGAACACCGTGTTATGGAATGTCGGCGAGTTCTTCGCCCGGGTGTTTGCCCAAGCCAATTTGCACAACGCGCTGCTGATCTACACCTCCGATCACGGCCAGGACCTGCATGAACGTGGCAACCCCGGGCTCAATACCCACTGCGGCGGCGATCCGGTGGAGGAAGAGGGACTGGTGCCGCTGGTGGTGATTCAGGGCGATCAGCTGCACGGCCCGGACTGGGCGCAAGCGTTGCCGACGAACAAGGACCGCTCCAGCCACTACAACATTTTTCCGACGCTGCTGCAGTTGATGGGTTATGACCTGGCGGGAGTCGAGGCGCTGTACGGCAAACCGTTGACGCTGCCGACGGCGGACGACTTCACCTTCAACTACCGCTTCAATGCACGGCTGGGCGCCAAGCCTGAGTGGAAGCACATTGATCTGAAAACTATTGTGACGCCGGGGGAGGCTGCGACCAGTGTGGCGACCGGGGATTGAGATTTGTGTTGGGTTCACTGCCCTCATCGCTGGCAAGCCAGCTCCCACAGTGTTTGATGGTGAAGCTGATATTTGTGGACAACCTCAATCCCTGTGGGAGCTGGCTTGTCAGCGATGGGGCCAGTGCAAACAGCACTGATCTGCTCAGGCCGCAATCCGCTATCCTTGCCCCACATTGACCCAACGGATGGCGGCATGCTTCAGGTTCAAGGCGTGTTCAAAAGTTACCTCACTCCCCAAGGCTCGCTTGCGGTGCTGCAAGGCGTCGACCTGACGCTCGAACCCGGCAGCAGTCTGGCGCTGATGGGCGAATCGGGCAGTGGCAAAAGCACCTTGCTGCATCTGATCGCCGGCCTGGACAAGCCTGATCGCGGCAGCATCCACAGCGGCGAGCATCGGCTGGAGCAGATGAACGAGGCGCAACTGGCCAATTGGCGCCGCACGGAAATCGGTCTGGTGTTCCAGCAGTTCAACCTGATCGGCAGCCTGCGGGTCGAGGACAATCTGGCGTTTCAGGCGCGTCTGGCCGGGCGCCATGAACCGCGCTGGCAGGCGCATCTGGTGCAGCGTCTGGGCTTGGGCGATTTGCTCAAGCGTTATCCCGAACAGTTGTCGGGTGGCCAGCAGCAGCGGGTCGCGCTGGGTCGGGCCTTGGCATCACGGCCGAAATTGCTGTTGGCCGACGAACCCACCGGCAGCCTCGACGAAGCCACCAGTGATGAAGTGCTGCGCCTATTGCTCGAGTTGCTCGACGATACGCCGACCACGCTGCTGATGGTCACGCACAGCCCTCGCGTGGCGGCGCGACTGGCGCAGCGGGTGGTATTGTCCAGCGGCCGTCTGACGTGAACGTATTCTGGCAAACCCTGCGTGCGCTGCTCAGTCACTGGCGGCGGCATCCGGTGCAGTTTTTCAGTGTGCTGACCGGGTTGTGGCTGGCCACCAGTCTGCTGACCGGGGTCGAGGCACTGAACAGTCAGGCCCGCGACAGTTACGCCCGGGCGAGCCAGATGATTGGCGGCGAACCGCAGGCCAGCCTCGGCACGCCCAATGGCGCGACGTTTCCCCAGCAATGGTTCGTTGATCTGCGCCGTGCAGGCTGGCCGGTTTCCCCGCTGCTGCAGGGCCGGCTCGTACTCAAGGATCACCCGGATCAGCGCCTGCAACTGATGGGCATCGAGCCGGTGTCACTGCCGGCGGACGCTGCAGTGGCCGGGCAGGCGATGCCGATCGAGCGCATCGTCGCGTTCTTCTCGCCACCGGGCAGCACCTGGATTTCACCGGAAACCCTGCACGCCTTGGGCCTGAGCGAAGGCGCCACGCCGCAGACCGCCAGCGGCCAGACGCTGTCGCCGCTGCACGCGCAAAAGGACATGGCGCCGGGCGTATTGCTGGTCGACATCGGTGTCGCGCAAACCGTGCTCGAACAGCCCGGGCAACTGTCGCGCTTGTTACTGCCGAAGGATTTTCATGTCGAGCTGCCGGCCGAGTTCAATGGCCGGCTGCAGCTCAAAGGCAGCGCCGAGGAAAACAATCTGGCGCGCCTGACCGAGAGCTTTCACCTCAATCTGGATGCCCTGGGATTTCTGTCGTTCGTGGTCGGGCTGTTCATCGTGCACGCGGCCATCGGTCTGGCATTGGAGCAACGTCGTGGCCTGCTGCGCACCTTGCGTGCCTGTGGGGTCAGTGCGCGGATGTTGATCGGCTGTCTGGTGGTCGAACTCGGTGTGCTGGCGTTGGTTGGCGGGGTGTTCGGGGTCATCAGCGGTTACTGGCTGGCGAGCGTGTTGCTGCCGGATGTCGCCGCCAGCCTGCGCGGTCTGTACGGCGCGGAAGTGGCGGGGCAGTTGCGCCTGAGTCCATGGTGGTGGTTCAGCGGTATTGGCTTGAGCCTGTTCGGTGCGTTGCTGGCCGGTGCCAACAGTCTGCTGCGTGCGGCTCGTTTGCCGCTGTTGGCGGTGGCAGATCCGCAGGCCTGGCATCAGCAACATGCGCGCTGGTTGCGCCGTCAGGGTTGGCTGGCGGCGCTGCTGGGCTTGATTGCGCTGCTGGCGTTGCTGTTCGGTGACAGTCTCGGTAGCGGTTTTGTGTTGATGGCCGGGTTGCTGCTCGGTGCCGCGCTGGCGTTGCCGGTGGTGCTCAGCGCAGTGCTAACTCCTTTGCTCGGGCGCAGTCGCTCGGTGCTTGGCCAGTGGTTTCTCGCCGACTGCCGCCAGCAACTGCCGGCACTCAGTCTGGCGCTGATGGCGTTGCTGCTGGCGCTGTCGGCCAACATCGGCGCTGGCAGCATGACCGCCGGGTTTCGCCAGACCTTCGACGACTGGCTCGAACAACGCCTGAGTGCCGAGTTGTACCTCAACCCGGTCAATCCGGCGCAATCCCGTGAAATGTACGTCTGGCTCAAGCAACAACCGAACGTCAGCGCGGTGCTGCCCAACTGGCAAGTCGCGGTCACCCTGCAAGGCTGGCCGGCGGATGTCTTCGGGGTGATCGATCATCCTTATTATCGCCAGCACTGGCCGTTGCTCGAGGCGATTGCCGGAGATCCGTGGGCGCACCTGGCGATGGACGATGCGGTGATGCTCAGCGAACAACTGGCGCGACGGCTGAAGGTGCGCGCGGGGGATCATCTGAGCGTGCCGACACCAGGCGGGGCGTGGTCGCCGCGGATCGTCGGGATCTACGCCGACTACGGCAATCCCAAGGGGCACGTGCTGGTCAACAGCAATCATCTGCTGCGGCTGTGGCCGTCACTGACGCCGAACCGGTTCAACCTGCGCATCGCGCCGCCCGATATCCCGGCGTTTTTGTCTGCGCTGCAAACGCGCTTTCAGCTCGATGACAGCCGCATCGTCGATCAGACGCGGCTCAAGGGTTGGTCGGTGCAGGTTTTCGAGCGCACTTTCGCCGCCACCGCCGCGCTGAATAGCCTGACTTTGGCGGTGGCCGGTGTGGCGCTGTTCATCAGCCTGCTGACCCAGAGCCAGAGCCGCCTCGGGCAACTGGCGCCGCTGTGGGCGCTGGGTGTGACACGCCGCCAGTTGATGCTGCTCAACCTCGGTCAGACCTGGCTGCTGGCGGTGTTGACGCTGGTGCTGGCGTTGCCGTTGGGGATCGCGTTGGCGTGGTGTCTGGACGCGGTGATCAACGTGCAGGCGTTCGGCTGGCGTCTGCCGTTGAGGGTTTTTCCGCTGCAACTGCTGCAGTTGCTCGGGCTGGCGTTGCTGGCGACGCTGTTGGCCTCGGCGTGGCCGCTGTATTCGTTGTACCGCACGCAACCGGCGGATCTGCTGAGGACGTTTGCTCATGAGGATTAACCGGGTTGCGCTACTGTTCGCGCTGCTGCTGTTGGCCGGTTGCGATCAGCCTGTGCCTGAGCAGAAGGGTTTTGCCGGGCTTGGCGATCAGGCTGCGCAGTTCACCGCCGTGGTGCCGGGGCGGGTGTTCAGCTTCCCGGCGGATCATGGCGCGCATGATGGTTTTCGTATCGAGTGGTGGTATGTCACCGCCAATCTCAAGGACCGGCAGGGTCACGATTTCGGTGTGCAGTGGACGCTGTTTCGCAGCGCCTTAAAGCCTGCGGCAGAACAACCGGGCTGGGGCAATCAGACGATCTGGCTCGGACATGCGGCGGTGACATCGGCCACCGCGCACCATGCCGCCGAGCGCTATGCCCGGGGCGGAGTGGGGCAAGCCGGCGTGAACGTCGCGCCGTTCGAGGCGTGGATCGATGATTGGCGCTTCGCCAGCCAGGTGCAGGATCCGCTGACCGATCTGCAACTCAGCGCCAGCGACAAAGCCTTCAGCTATCAACTGCACCTCACCTCCAGCCGCCCACTGGTGTTACAGGGCGACAACGGTTTCAGCCGCAAATCCGAGCAAGGCCAAGCCTCGTACTACTACAGTCAGCCGTTCTTTCAGGCCTGCGGCACCCTGCAAATCGACGGCCAGACCTACACCGTCAGCGGCCCGGCGTGGCTGGATCGTGAATGGAGCAGTCAGCCACTGACAGCCAATCAGACCGGGTGGGACTGGTTTTCCCTGCACCTGGACAGCGGCGAATCGCTGATGCTGTTCCGCACCCGGCAAACCGATGGTGCGCCGTTTCTGACCGGCACCTGGATCAACGCCAATGGCCAGACCGAAACCTTGAAGGGCGAGCAGATCAAACTCACCCCCCAGGACACCGCCAAAGTCGCCGGACGCCAGATGCCGGTGCGCTGGTCGATCAGCATTCCCGACAAACACCTCGACATCAGCCTCGACGCGCTCAATCCCGACGCCTGGATGAACCTGCGCATCCCTTACTGGGAAGGGCCGGTGCGGATCAACGGCAGCCATGGCGGGCGCGGCTATCTGGAAATGACCGGGTACTGACTGCTGATTGCCATTCATGTAGGAGCTGCCGCAGGCTGCGATCTTTTGACTTTGATCTTTAAAAAGATCGCAGCCTGCGGCAGCTCCTACATTGGGTTGAACTCCGTTTCGTCGCGCAGCCTCTACAAGGTAATACTCGCGGAGGATTGACCATGAGCGACGACCTGCAACCCCCAGACCTCACCACCTGGCAGCGTCTGTTCGACGATCAGACCTACTGGCAGCAATCCCCCGACGCTCATTACTTTGATCTGCAACGCATTGCCGACGACCTGCTCGGCCAGGGCGCGATCGATCTGGAGCAGTGGCAGATCCTGCGTGCCAAGGCCGACGACCTGCACAAGGATTCGCCTGCCGTAAACGTCGCCAATGAACTGGATGACCCTGAAGCCTGAGGAGCCCCGCCATGAAACCCGTATCCCCCAGCGAACACCCCGACGAACCCCGGCCACCGGGAGAAACCGAACGCGACAACGACGCCCTGCGCCCGACCGATCCCAAACAGCGCAAGGACAGCGGCAAGGGCACCGCCAGTGGCGAATCCACCGCGCAGGAGACCGCCGCGTCAGAAACCAAAGCCAAGCCCTGAACAGCGTCTATGCTCAGTGGCACATTCGGCGCCAAACACGCGTTGGCGCCGGTTGCTGCCATTCATTACAGGGAAAGTATTGCTTATGAAGCTCCACGCTCTGGCCAAGGCCATCACCCTCGCAACCGTTCTGTCCGCCACCAGCTTCGGCGCCATGGCGGCGGATATTCCGCTGTCTGCCACCGTCGAGGCCGATCAGGTCACCACCAAAGTGCTGGCCGTCGATGCGGCCAACCATCAGGTTGTGCTCGAAGGTGCTGAAGGTCGTCAGGTTCACGTACAGCTCAGCGAAAAGGCGAAAAACCTCGCCAACCTTCAGGTCGGCGATCTGGTAAAAGTCGAAGTGCAGCGCTCGGTGGCGGCTTACCTCGATACCGATGTGGATAAAGGTCTGCCTGGCACCGTCGAGCGCAGCGGCGAGCTGCGCAAGGCTCCCGGCACGGATAACCCGGGCGGTGAGGCCTATCGCCAGATTCAGGTGCAACTGAAAATCACCAAAATTGATTTGAAGAAAAACGAAGTGACACTGGAAAACCCGGCGGGCCAGTCGAAAACCCTCGACGTGAAAAAGCCTGAAATCCAAGCCAAGCTGAAAGATTTGAAAGTAGGGCAGAGCGTAGTTGTCACTTATACCGATGTATTAAAAGTGACCAGTCAGCACGAAAGCTGAGTATTAACTCTACAAGATGATTGTTCTTGTACAGATTATTGTATGAGAACAATCATCTGAAATGAGTGATGCAGCAGCTTGAAAGTTTCGCGAAAGCATTCGTCGATAAATATCTATTAACTTCTTCGTACATAAAATTTACCTTTATGCATGACGACATATGCGCCAACTTCTATTAAAATCCTTCCCGTTCGCCCAGTGTCAGGGCTCTTTACCGGTGCATGGATTGCCAGGCCATTACACTGGGCGAACACCTCTTTGGAGCGGATGTATACAATTTCAGATAAAAAAAGGGCGACTATAAAGTCGTCCTTTTTTGTGTCCGCGATTATGCCGATGCCTGCCCCTCAAAGCGTTTGAGGGTGGCTTCGTACATTCTGGTTCGGCGGTGGTTTTTGCCGTAGGTGCCGGCGGCTGCGACGGTTCCTGCCTGGATGTGATCCAGATAGCGGAAAATCTTGCGCGGTGACAACAGCTTGATGCCGTAGCCCAGACCGACCATTCGATCCTGCAGGGTATAACCGGGCACCCGGTCATCCATGCAAAAGTGCAGTCCGTGGGAATTCATCAACTTGGCGTTCCACAAGGTGCAAAAACTCTTAAGGTGAGTTTCCCGATAAGGTTTCGGCTCTTTACTGCGCAAACCCAACGCAGTTTTCACCCGGCGAATATAGTGTTTGCAAAAGCGCGAAGTTAGTCGCCAAGTGTCTCTGACAATCCCACGATTGATTTGCTCGACACACCCGACTGCGGCGATATCCGCAGACTTTGTGCACTCACGCAGCATCATCGCGAACACTTCCTTGTCGTAGACAAAGGTGTCGGTGTGCAGCAGAAACAGATAGTCGGTTTCAACTTTTTCCAGCGCCAGATCCAGCGCCTTGCCATGGGCAATATGTCCCGCTTCTTTGCCGGGAGAGGGGCGTTCGATCAGATTGATCCAGTCCAGCGAACGCAAATAATCCAGACTGGCATCCGCCGAATCATTGTCCACCACCCAAACCGGAATGCGCTGTTCCTGGACATGCTGGCGCAACAACTCCAGGCACATCCGGGTGATGTCCGGGGTTTTGTAATTTACCAATACAAGACTGAAATTCGACTGCGTAACGGCTGGTAAATCAAACTGGCTCATTCGGGAAGCTCATCCGCGGTTGATCGGCGACAGGTGTCTCTCGGGCCGGGATGCTAGCGACGCAAGCTTAGTTGAAGCTTAATTTGCCGTTCAGGAAGTGAGGCGAGGTGTGTCGAGTCAAGACATCTCGCGCACGACGCAAGCCGGCCCACAGGCTAAACTGCGCGCCCCTCAGATGCTTCAAGGAAGAAACGGCACCTGCCGTCGCCCCACGGATGAAACCTCTTTCCCTCTACCACCCGGCCCTGTACTGGCTGCGCGTGTGGCAAAAAAGACTGTTCCGCCAGATCGCCTGGCGCTGCTCCAGCAAACGCTACGCAACCCTTGTTGCCGGCGCTGATCGCCTGCCATTCCGGTACCTCAAACACACCTCGAAACTCATCCGCAAACTCGGCGACTCCGACCTCGCCCTGCAACACAACAAAGTCATCAACCTCAAACTCGCCGTCGCCGCCATCGACGGCCTCATCATCGCCCCCGGCGAACACTTCTCCTTCTGCCGCCTCGTCGGCCGCCCAACCCGCAAACGCGGCTACGTCGAAGGCATGGAACTGTCCTTCGGCGAAGCACGACGGGGTGTCGGCGGCGGAATCTGCCAACTGAGCAACCTGATCCACTGGATGGCGATCCACTCACCACTGATCGTTGTCGAGCGCTCCAACCACAGCTTCGATCCATTCCCGGATGAGGGGCGGGTGCTGCCATTCGGTTCCGGCGCGGCGATTTTCTACAACTACGTTGATCTGGTACTGCACAACCCGACGGATCGGAGTTTTCAGTTGAAGTTGAATGTGGGGGAAACGCAGCTGGAGGGGGAATTGTTGTGCGATCGGGTGCGGGCGTATCGGTATCACGTGTTTCAGGAAGGGCACCGGTTTGTGCGGGAGGGAGAGCGAGTGTATCGGGAGAATGAGATCTGGCGGGAAGTGCGGGAGAAGGGGCAGGTGGGGGAATTGGTGGAGAGGGTGAGGTTGTATCGGAATCGGGTGGTGGTTAAGTATGAGGTGATGGACGAGTTGATCGGGTAGGGCGCACAAATAGCTACGATGATATTGGCGCCCACTGATCAGTTTCTGAAATAGAGCTCATCCAGTTGGCGTTTGCGTATGGATAGATACTCTTCCCATACCGTGGGGAAGTCTTCATCTTTGGTCAGCGGGAAGGTCAGATAGATGTACCTTCCAACCACACTGATGTATTGCCTCACACGCTTGAAGGCGGGTTGTTCGTAAGCTGCCACGCTTTCGTCATAGGCGTCATGGTAGTGATAGATGCTCACTCGGTGCGGGGCGATCATGCACCGCGAGAAATCGACCACCCAGCAACTGTCAACGGCTGTGCTCAAATAACCGTAGATACCGTCGCTGGATAGACGAATGCACGAATTAGCCTGGGTGCCGTCGTCATCGTTGACCAAAATGATCTTGTCCGCGAAATAATTGATATTTCTGCCGTCAGGTCCTTGCAGGACTAAGCTCCAGCCTTCGGCTCCCATGCGGAATTCACCGTTGTTTTCGAAGGTGGCGATCCAGTTGTTGGCGAGTGTGATTTGATGTGTATTCATGGGTGCTCATGTAAACCGAAGGGCCGCAAAGAATGGGTATAGTTTCTGTCTGAAAATAGAGAGCCAAAGAGTCATGTTTATGAAGGCGATTAGATTGTAAGATAATCGCGTCTATGTAAAAAGAAACTGTGATCTGTACCCGACATTGTCGGTAATGCCTGAATGCACTACTGTCTAAAAAAGTGTCAGTGATCGCATTGCACTACACTGCGCCGTCATTGTTGTATGCCTTAATATTGGCTATACTAATATTTTTTGCTTGGCATGTGGCTACGCAGTTATTTTCAAATTTAATTGTGACTTTGTAGTCTGAGGATTTTCCCTCGATTGTTAAGGTGGTGGTGCCGCTGAAGTTGAAATTCTCTACATTAAAATTTTCTATGTCTACTATGTAGAGCTGAAACTCATACTCGTTGTAATTCTTTGTCAGCCACTTTTTAGGGGCTGCTTGCTCTATTTTGCTGGATAATTTTATGCATATAGAGTTTCCGTCCAGCATTACGTATGACGTACGCATGCTTGAGGGGGAATATGTTTCTCCGAAAATCGACGTCCACTGCTTTTTGTTCGATATTGATGATGTCCACATGTTAGGTTGCTCAAAATGCTTAGTGGTTTCTACTAGATTCTTTGCCTTTGCTAAGTTTTAAATTAGTCGTAGATTCAAGTTTTGCAAAAGGGAAGTATTTGTTTTTAATGTCTTTTGAGGTGTCTGTGGAATATAAATTTGTCCCCTTCGTCTCTTGATTCTTCTTCATTTATTCGATGTCCATAGCTTTTCTATATTTTTCGAATGTGATAACGCATGCTTCATCTTCATCGATTAACTTTTCATAAAAGCTGTCGTCATCAGCCCATTCGCAAAAAACGAGCTGTGTCTTGACTTTTTTATTGTATGTGTCTTTTGAGTTTAGGACCCAATAAGAAGAAAGTTTTTGTTCGGTGATTTCAAAAAAATCTAGTGCGAACGGTTTGGGGTATTCATCGTAAGAGTCTGCGCATATATAAATCCATGGGCAATTATCCCAGAATTCTATACCGTAAACCGTATATTCTTTTCCAATTTCTATGTCTAGCTCACTGTCGCTGATCGAGATGTAACGCTCCAGTCTTGTTGCAGTATCTTGCGTAAAGCTGTTGTCTATTTTGTTTGTTTTGCATCTGACTTTCATTTTTCTTCATAGTCCCCAGGTGGCACGGATGGGTCGTTACCCCATGGTTTTATATCATCAGTGCTGTGTTTTTTAAATTTGAAATCCATTAGCTCTCCGGTATTGGGATCTCGAACATAATGGACGACCGAGTCGTTACCATTTTTGGATTTCACTTTAAGTTCCCATTTGTCCATACCTTTAAAGTTTGGATCATTCAAGCCTTCGATGATCCTGACACCATGTCCTTCTTTTGCCGCTTGTAAAGTCATCTGATCCTGAATGCTTTTAGGTTGACGGCTCCATTTATCGTGTTTTGGTGGCTCAGGAGGTGGCGGCGAACCTTCCTTTACAATTGCCTTGCTTGCAGGCTTTTCGGCGCTTACCCCGGAGGAGCCATCTTTGCCTCCTGGGCATCCGCTTAACCCCAACGGATCCACCCATCCCGTCGGGTTAGGCACGTATTGGTAGTTGTTCAACCCACCCGCAAGCTTGATCGGGTCCGGTGTCAAAAACCGCCCAGTCCCCGGATTGTAGTAGCGGTGCCGGTTGTAATGTAACCCTGTCTCAGCATCGAAATACTGACCCTGGAAGCGCAGCGGATTATCAATCTCGCTGACGTCCAGCGCAGCGAGGTTACCGTACGCGCGGTACTTCGCTGACCACATGATCTCGCCACTGTAATCGGTGAGTTCCTGTGGCGTGCCGAGGTGGTCGAGTTGGTAGTAAAACGGCGTGGCTTTACGCGGGCCTTCGCCATCGAGCATCGCCAATGGACGGAAGCTGCCCGGTTCATAAATGTAACTGCGGTAGCGGTTTTCCGCGCTTTCGGCGATCAGTCGTTCACCTTGCCACAGGAATTCGGTTGTCTGGCCTTCGACGGTTTTTTCGATGCGTCGGCCGAAGGCGTCGTATTTGTAGGACGCGGTTTTGCCGCTCGGCAGGCTGACGCCTATGAGACGGTGCTGGCAGTCGTAGCGGTATTCAGTGACAAGTTTCTGCCCGGCGCCGCGACGTTCGCGGACGAGGTTACCGTAGGCGTCATAGTCGTAATGGCGGTCGCCCTGCATTAGCAGGCGGTTGCCTTTGACGTTGGCGAGGTTGGCGGTGCCTTCGTTGTTCTGTCCAAGCAGGTTACCCGCCGGATCGTGGGCGAAGCTTTCCGGCGTAGCACCGCGTACGCTGATGAGCCGGTCGAGCGGGTCGTAGTGATAGCTGCGATTGCCCTTGCGGCTGTCATCGATGCCGACGAGGTTGCCGTTGGCGTCGTAGTTGTAGCGACGCTGGAACAGGTTTTTATCACGCTGGCCGCCGGTGTGGGCTTGCAGTCGGCCTTGTTCGTCGTACTGGTACTGGCTGAGCAACAGGCCTTGCTGGCGCTGTTGTTCACGACCGGCTCTGAACTGATGGCTGGTCAGGCGTGAACCGTTGAGGTCGATGCTGCTCAGGCGTCCGCCGGACAGGTGACGGTAGTCGAGTGTGCTGCCGTCAGGGAGACGGCAGTGACTCAGTTGGCCAACGCTGTCGTATTCGTAACGCGTGGTGCCCCAGCCTTGGTGTTCGGTGATCAGGCGATCCTGCACGTCGTATTCATAGGCGAGCGGCCAGTGGCCGTCGTCGACATTCACCAGACGACCCAAAGCGTCGTAGCTGTAATGAATCTCTTCACCGTCGGCCAGGGTTTTCACCAGCAGTCGGCCGGCAGCATCGCGTTGATATTCGGTAATCAGCTCGCTGCCGTCATCGCCGAACTCGGTTTTCTTCAGCAACTGGCCGTTGAGGTCGTATTCGTAGGCGGTACGGCGACCGTCGAAGCCGGTTTCCTGCTGGATCAGGCCGTTCGAGTAGTAATCGAGCTGATAGCGCTCACCGCGTTCGTTCTCGATCTCGGTGAGATTGAGTTGCGAGTTGTCGTAGCGGTAGCGCAGTTGGCTGCCGTCCGGATTGATGCGGCGGCTGACCAGGTGCAGGTTGTCGGCATATTCGTAGCGGGTGATACGCCCGAGTTCGTCGCGTTCAGCAGTGACCCGGCCATACGGGTTATAGGTGAAAGCGCGAGTGGCACCGCCGGGTAGGGTGACTTGGGTCAGGCGATCAGCGGCGTCCCATTGATATTGAGTAATCGCGCCAAATTCGTCCTGCCGAGTGATTTGTCGGCCAAGAGCATCGTAACGGTACTTGCGTTGACCGCCGTCCGGCAGGCGTTCTTCCAGCAACTGCCCGAGGTTGTTCCAGCCCAACTGATGACGGCTACCGTCAGGATGACGAATTTCCAGCAATCGACCCTGACGGTCATAGCTGTAGTAGGTTTCGTTGCCGTCTGGGTCGGTTTGTTGGGTGATATCACCCTGGCGATTACGCTCATATTTCCAGCGCGCTTTGCCGCGCTGTACATCAATGAGTTGACCGTTGAAGTAGTTGTAACGGGTCGGTACACCTTCTGGCGGGATAACGGCGATTAAGCGCCCAGCTTCGCTGTACTGATACTCAGTGATCGCGCCCATTGGATCTTTTACGGCGACCAGCCTTCCCTGATCGTCGTAGGCATTTTGCGTTTCGCCGCCATCGGGCGCGGTCTCGCTGACCAGGCGTGCATTTTCGTCATGCACATAGACCAGCTCACTGCCATCGGCGTTGTAGACGGTCACCGAGCCTTTGTCGTCCCACTCGTACCGCGCTTCCATTTGCGCGTAATTGGCCCAGTGGCGGACGCAACGGGAATGTTTGCCTTCACGTTCCCATTCCCAGAAGAAGCTGGCGCCGCCGGCCATTTGCCGTTCGAGGATGACGTGCTGATTGTTGTACCGGTAGTGCTCGGTTTCACCGGCTGCATTTGTGGAAGAAACAAGTTGATTGCGTGCGTTGTACCGGTAGGTGACGAGCGTCTGAATCGTCAGCCATGGATCCTGGCGCTCACCACGCTCGTTGTATTCCGGACGTTGTTGCTGTTGATCGACGGCCGCAATGTGTCGGTCGTCGTAACGCAGAAGCAGGGCACGGCCTGCACCGTTATCGATGCGCTGGATGCGGTCAACAAAGTCATAACTGATATGCAATCGATTTTCGTAAGCGTCGCTGATGGTGGTCAGGCGGCCAGCGCGGAAATGATAGAAGCGTGTTTTGGGGCCGGCCTGTGTGAGGATCAATTCACCGGGAGCATCCCCCAGGAAGATCGCTGCCTGGGCAAGGCTGTTAGTGATTGCCGGACGTTGCTCGGTCGGCATCGGAAAGCGGGTCTGACGGTTCTCATTGTCGGTCCAGAGCACGCCTTCTTCGTCTACCAGCAGGCGATGAGAAAGCGAATGGCTCCAGCCATGACCGAGGCGGCTGTCGATTTCCACCGCACTGCTGCGATAAAGGCGAGTCCACTCGAACGGCAGCAGGCCACCCAGTTCGCCATCAGTCAGCGTCAGCAACTCTTCGCCGGTCACCATCGACACGGGTTCGCCGTTTGAGCAGGTTTTGTCGACGCATTGCGCAGGTTCGTCAGCCGGGTTTTTCGACTGTTTGGGCGCGTTATCGACGGGTTCTACCTGTTCGACACGCGAAGCCGGCTCATCTTTTTTACGTGCCTGAATCTGCGCATCAGATTCCACTTTTCCGCCGCTTACCGGTGGCTTGTTTTTCGGCGCCGTAGCGGTTTCTGCAGGTTTAGGCGACGCAATCTGAACATCTGCCTTGCGTGCCGGATTGAACTTCGAATCACCATTAAGCAACAACGGCTTCGACGCCTCGGTATGCGGTGTCGCTTTGGATTTGCTGACTTTCATCAGCATGCCGGTAAAGTCTTCAATCAGTTTTATGACCTTACCGCTGCTCTGCACACCTTTGATTGCTTTTGTACCGATACGCACGGCCAGGCCCAAGCCACCCGTCAGAACCACACCGACCAGAATGTTCAGCAAGAATTCTGTACTCATCTGCGCCAACACTTCTGTGCAGGTTTGTGGCGGCAGCATTTTTATCCACGCCACGATGGCAGCGACGTAGATCCACATCAGTGGTTCATCGCTGGCGATCAGCAGGGCTGTGTGGATGGCCTCTGAGGAGGCGTCATAAATCTTCTTGATCTGTTCTTCAGTGAAGAAATTTTTCAGTTTTTCGTAGTTTTCGCGGGGGTGTGCAACGAGGTCATAGAGGCTTTTGATATCGCCCCACAAACCCATGATCGCTTTGAGAAAACCTTCCCATGCGGCTTCCAGTTCTTGCAGGGCGCGGCCGCCCAGTGACGCATCGGTATGCGCTTGCCACAGCGGCAGGAAACTGGTGCTCCACTCGGTTTGCAGCCATCCGCCCAACTCACCGATTACGCCTTGATAGGAGTTGAACAGGCTATCGATCTGAGCAGGCGTGGGGTTTGGAAAGAATGTGATCTTGTACTGCTGATTCGGAGTAAGTCCGGAGACTTCCAGAATCCCCGTCGAGTCGATGGTTTTATTGATGGTCGGACCGACTTCGTTCTTGCCAATGAAGCGGCCATCTACCACCGGCGTCAGGCGAACCGGCGTATTACCGATAGGAACAAAGCGCGCGGATTCGAAGCTATGCACCAGCACAAGCTTGCCGTTCGCCGGGCAGTTGGCATAAAGGGTGTTTTCCTTTTTGCTGTCCTTGTCTGCCGTGCCGACTTCGTCACCGACCTTGAACTGCTGTTCGGCATCCAGAATGCCGCCATACCAGGCTTCGGCGTGTTCGCGATAGTCCTTCAGACACTTCTTGAAGTCGTTGATGATCGCTTGAGCATCAGGTTGCTTTGCTGTGAGGCCACCAACGATCCCACCCATCAAAACGCTCATACAACCACCTCACTTTCCAGATGGGCTTTCAGCCGCCCGGCAAAATTTTCTTCCGTGAGCGGCGTGCGTTTTACAAAGCGCGCCACTTTTTGTTTCAGGTTCGATTCGGGGAACGAGAAGTACAGATCGGCATGTTCATCCAACAACCACTGCATCATGTTGCCAATAATCGTCGACGGATTTTCGGCCATCAAACCATCCAGCAAATCCTTCGGCACCTCCCACCACGGCCAATCCTTCACCTTCGGCAACACCCGTGTCCCAACCTCCAGCGTCTGTCCATTAATCAAATACCGCTCAAACACCGGCAGTACTTCCCCAGCCTTCTCCCCAAGCCCCTTCAGAATCGGATAAATATGCCGCCCATCCCAGAAGCGGAAAAACACCTCAGTCCCGTCGGGCATCTTCACCTGTGTCAGGCTGCGCAGGTGCTCGAACACCTCGTTCGGTTCGGCGCGTGAGATGGCCAGCCAGCCCCAGTCGAGGGCGTCGGTTTCGGCGATCCAGGGCAGGAATGCCGAGTTCGGTTTGAGTTCGGTGACGTAGGGCATCACTGGTTGCCAAGTGGAGTAGGGCGTGCCGCCCCAGATTGGCAGGAGCTGGGCGGTGGGTTCGGTCAGGTACAGGGTTTTCAGCGCGTCGGCATCGCTTGCTGCGCTGACGATCAGGTACAGGCGCTCGCCACTCTGCAGCGGCTGTTGCGCCAGCCAGTCCTTGGGTGTCAGTCGATCAGATGGCACAGGCACCTGCCTTGCATTTTTCGCATTCTTCGCAGAACGGCGCGTTACGTTTGAGGGTGTTGATCTGGGCTGGGGTCAGGACCTGGCCGGCCTTGTCGGCGTCGGCCTGTTTCAGCACGCCGGGCATCAGCGGGGCGGCCCCGGTGCCGCTGCCGGGGCTGCCGCCGGAGTTGATGTTGATCGTCGGGCCGCTCATGGTCACGCCGCCGGCGTCGATCTTGATGAAGCTGCCGCCGCCGACCAGGGTCAACTCGGCGCCGGCTTCGAGCACGACTTTCATGCCGCTGCTCAGGTGGATTTCCTGCCCCGCATCAATGAACTGGCCGGTGCCGATCTTGATGTGCTGGTTGACGCCCACGGTCAGGTGGTCGTTGGCGCGGGCTTCAACTTTGCGGTCTTCGTAGACGGTGTGGTGTTCTTCGGCCTTGAATTCCGTGTAGCTGTTCTGCTCGACGGTGTCGTGGCGTTCGTTGCCGACGCGGATCTTCTGGTCGTGCTCGATGTTCTCGTCCCAGTCACGCTGGGCGTGGAGGAAGATCTGCTCCTGACCTTTCTTGTCTTCGATGCGCAGTTCGTTGTAACCGCCGCCGCCCATCGAGCTCAGGGTCTTGAACGTGCTGCGGGTCTTGTTTGCCGGCAGATCGTACGGGACGGTGTTTTCCTTGTGGTACAGGCAG
>Ga0153948_1000043_pt1 | contig 63384 bp, 52 predicted proteins | sample TSNJ032MetaG_FD_104696 | JGI IMG/M metagenome (GOLD analysis project Ga0153948, IMG submission 104696) | Attine ant fungus gardens microbial communities from New Jersey, USA - TSNJ032 MetaG | ecosystem: Host-associated > Fungi > Mycelium > Unclassified | place: USA: New Jersey, Wharton State... | reverse complement strand
TGTGAATTCGATGGGTGAATCCTACCCACTCACTCGACGGATGGCTCATTGGCAAACCTGATGCTGCTGATTTGTTTTCGCTATTAGCTGACTGTATTAATAGAAGAAAACGATATCTACGACGTAAGCGGCTTATCCGTAATCCGAGCCATCCCGTGAAAGGGGCTGGCTTCAACATAGCGCATGGCTGACTTCATATCCTTCCAGCCGACGTAACTCATCAGTGATTTCAGATCCCAACCGCTTTGATGCGCCCACGTGGCGAAACCGCGGCGCAGGGAATGGCTGGTGTAACGCTCGGCCGGGATGCCGGCGCGCTCCAGCGCCTGACGCAGCAGCGGAATGATGCTGTTGGCGTGCAAGCCCTCCTCGCTCAGATGGCCCCAGCGATCGACAGCCCGAAACACCGGACCACGCACCAGCGCCGCTTCGGTAATCCAGTCGATATAAGCTTGTACCGGGCAAAGCTTGAGCAACGCCGGCGCCTGATACGTCTGCCCGAGGTTGTCGCGGTCGCCCTTGCTGCGCGGCAGGTACAGGGTGATGCCGCTGCCGGCGTGCGCCTGCACATGCTCGATCTGCAGACGGCACAACTCATCACTGCGAAAGCCGCGCCAGAAGCCCAGCAGAATCAGCGCCCGATCGCGACAGGCCTTGAGCAACTGCGGACGATCCTGATTCTGCCTGGCGCTAGTGGCTTCCTGTTCAAGCCAGTCGACCACTTGCTGCAGATCGTGCAACTGCAACGGTTCGGCCTGTTTTTCCTGCGCCGGATGCAGCGCCCGAATGCCCTTGAACACTTTGCGCACCACCGGGGCCTTGGTCGGATCGGCAAAACCCTGACTGTTGTGCCACTGCGCCAGCGCTGACAGCCGCAGTTTCAGCGTATTGATCGACAGCACGCCAGCATGCTCGACCAAATACCGCGCCACGCTGTCGGCGGTCGCCGGCAGGAAGCCGCCCCATTTCACTTCGAAATGTTCGATCGCCGAGCGATAGCTGCGGCGGGTGTTGTCACGGGTGGCGGCTTGCAGATAGCGATCGATCTCGCTCATGGGCAGTGTTCTCGCAGGCGTACTGATTGCTGGATGAAAAAACCGATTCAGGGGTCTGACATTGGGTAATACCAGTATATCCCGCCTGTGATTAATCAAGCATTTAACTTTATATTGAGCATGGTACACTGCGTACTTTGGTGGCATGTACCACAGTACGTAATGGTAGGAGTTCACATGGCCCGTGGTGGCGTAAACAAAGCAGTGGTGCAGATCGCGCGCACAGCGATTCTGGCCCGGGGCGAACACCCCAGCATCGATGCAGTACGCATCGAACTGGGCAACACCGGTTCGAAAACCACGATCCATCGCTATCTGAAAGAGTTGGATGACGGCAGCCAACCGGTCGAGGCGTCCGCAGAGCCGATTAATGATGAGCTGACCGCACTGGTCTCGCGTCTCGCCCAGCGCCTGAAAGAGCAGGCGCAAGAGCCGATCGAACAGGCTCGCGAGCAGTTCGAAGAGCAGCGTGAAGCGCTGGAATCGGAACTGAAACAGGTGCGCCAGGCACTCGAGCAACTGGAGCAACAGCACGACATCCAAGGCGCAGCACTGGCCCGCGAGTCCGAGGCGCTGAAAGAAACCCGCTCGATGCTGCAGACCGAGCAAACCCGCAACGCCGGACTCAATCAGGCGCTGGCTGATTTCGAATTGCGCCTGCAGGACAAGGACGAGCAAATCCGCTCGCTGGAAGAAAAGCACCTGCACGCCCGCGATGCCCTTGAGCATTACCGCAACGCCAGCAAAGAGCAGCGCGAGCAGGAACAGGCCCGTCACGAAGGCCAGCTTCAGCAGTTGCAGATGGAGCTACGCCAGGCGCAACAAAGTGCACTGGTGCGTCAGGACGAGATCACTCAGTTGCACCGTGACAACGAACGCCTGCTCACGGAAAACCGTGGCACTCAGCGCGAGCTGAGCCTGATGCAGGATCAGCTCAAGCACAGCAATCAGCGTCAGGATCAATTGCTGGAACAAGCCACTCGCGTCGACAACGAACGCACCCTCCTCCAGGAACGCCTGCGCGTGGCCCTGCTGGAAAGTCAGACGCTGAAACAGGATGCCGACGAACAGCGGCAGCTCAATCAGTCATTAGAGAAGGAACTGACCAAGACTCAGGCCAGCCTCGAAGACAGCTTGCGTCTGGCGGCTACCGTTGCGGCAGCGCCAGACACAGCCAAAGCCAAGGACGTTTAAGCGCCGACCGGCGTTCGCATGGTGACAAACTCTTCGGCGGCCGTCGGGTGTACCCCGATCGTGTCGTCGAAGTCACGCTTGGTCGCGCCAGCCTTCAGCGCGATTGCCAGGCCCTGGACGATCTCCCCCGCGTCCGGGCCGACCATGTGGCAACCAAGGACTTTGTCGGTCTTGCCGTCGACCACCAGTTTCATCAGGGTTTTCTCCTGACATTCGGTCAGCGTCAGCTTCATCGGGCGGAAGCGACTCTCGTAAATCACCACCTCATGGCCCGCGTCCCGCGCCTCTTCTTCTGTCAGGCCTACAGTGCCGATGTTCGGCAGACTGAACACGGCGGTCGGGATCATCTTGTAATCCACCGGACGGTATTGCTCAGGCTTGAACAAGCGCCGCGCCACCGCCATGCCTTCGGCCAGTGCCACTGGCGTCAATTGCACCCGCCCGATCACATCGCCCAGCGCCAGAATCGACGGCTCGCTGGTCTGGTATTGCTCGTCGACCTTGATGAAACCTTTGTCGGTGAGCTGCACATCGGTGTTTTCCAGCCCGAGGTTGTCCAGCATCGGACGCCGGCCCGTGGCGTAGAACACGCAGTCGGCTTCCAGCACGCGGCCATCCTTGAGGGTCGCCTTGAGGCTGCCGTCTGGCTGTTTGTCGATGCGCGCGATGTCGGCGTTGAATTGCAGATCCATGCCGCGCTTGGTCAGTTCTTCCTGCAGATGCTTGCGCACCGAGCCATCGAAGCCGCGCAGGAACAGATCACCGCGATACAGCAGCGTGGTGTTCGCGCCGAGGCCGTGGAAAATCCCGGCGAACTCGACAGCGATGTAACCACCACCGACCACCAGTACCCGCTTCGGCAGCTGTTTGAGGAAAAACGCCTGATTGGAACTGATCGCGTGTTCGTGCCCCGGGATTTCCGGAATCTGCGGCCAGCCACCGGTGGCAATCAGAATGTTTTTCGCGGTGAAGCGCTCACCGTTGACCTCGACCTCGTGTGGGCCGACGATCTTCGCGTGGGCTTCGTGCAGGGTCACGCCACTGTTGACCAGCAAGTTGCGATAAATGCCGTTGAGGCGATTGATCTCGCGGTCCTTGTTGGCGATCAGGGTCGCCCAGTCGAAATTCGCTTCACCCAGACTCCAGCCAAAACCGGACGACTGTTCGAAGTCTTCGGCGAAATGCGCGCCGTACACCAGCAGTTTCTTCGGCACGCAGCCGACGTTGACACAGGTGCCGCCCAGATAACGGCTCTCGGCCACCGCCACTTTCGCACCGAAACCGGCCGCGAAGCGCGCTGCACGTACACCGCCGGAACCGGCACCAATCACATAAAGGTCAAAATCGTAGGCCATTGCTATCTCCTCGGCAGGCCAACAGCATACCCGCCGCCGTCCATTGGGCAAGCGCTGTGCGCAGCTTTTCGCGCGGACCGGTGATCTCGGGAAACATCTCCAAATAATAATATTTCTCGTTTGTTACTAAATCGCCGGGCTGCACCTCGTCTCTGAACCAACGGATTTTTTCCCTCGAAGACAAGGAGTCGGCTGCGATGTTCGCGCCCATTACCCGTTCCATGACCCTGACTGTCGGCTTGTTCAGCATGGCGTTGAGTCCCGATCTGCTGGCTGAAACCGACCCGGAAACAGCGCCACAATCCGCCGCCCAGGCGCTGGAACTGGACGCCACCAGTGTCAGCGCGGAAGGCCTCGGCCTCAACACCGAAAACACTGCTTCCTACACCACCGGCGCGATGAGTACCGCGACGCGGCTGAACCTGTCGATCAAGGAAACCCCGCAATCGGTGTCCGTGGTCACACGCCAGCAAATGGATGATTTCAAACTCGGTACATTGTCCGAAGCCATGCGCCAGACCACCGGCATCGTCGTGCAACACAACGATTCGGATCGGGTCAGCTATTCGGCGCGCGGTTACCCAATCAACAATTTCCAGATTGATGGGATGCTCAACACCTTCGGGCGCATGAAGTCGGACTCGGACACCATCATCTACGACCGCATCGAAGTGGTGCGCGGCGCCACCGGCCTGACCACCGGCGCCGGTGACCCTTCAGCCACCATCAACATGGTGCGCAAGCGCCCGACTGCCCAGTGGCAGGCACTGGCCGGGGTCAGCGGTGGCAGTTACGACAATTACTACAGCTATGTCGATGTCGGCGGGCCGCTGGCCTTCGATGGTCGGCTGCGCGGGCGCACGGTGCTGGCCTATCGCGACAGCCAGTCGTTCCGCGACAAATACGCGCTGCAACGCGAGGTCGGCTACGGCATTCTCGAAGCTGATCTGACCGACTCCACGGTGCTTGCCGTCGGTTACGACTATCAGGACAAGCAGGTGCAAGGCACGTCCTGGGGGACGGTGCCGTACTGGAACGCCGACGGCAGCAAGGCTGGCCTCGGCCGGTCGACCAACATGGCAACGTCCTGGAGTTCTTGGCCGCTGAAGGACAAGACCGCGTTCGTCACCCTCGACCAGCAATTGGGCCATGGCTGGAAGCTGAAGGCTGCCTACACCCACCGCGAAAGTGATACCGACGGCAAGGTCTATTACGGCGGCGCCGGTTTTCCCGAAGCCGACCGCAGCGGCATGACGGCCTACATGGGGCACATGCTCGGCACGCAGAAAATGAGCGTGTACGACTTCAATCTGTCGGGGCCGTACCCGCTGTTCGGCCGCGAACACGAGATGATGTTCGGCTACGGCGAGGCGGAAAACCGCTCGACTTCGCCCTACGCCTTCAACGGTCCCCAAGCCGCCGACTACGGCAAGATCCGCGACTGGAAATACATGGGCGATATCGGCAAATTCGCCGACACCGTCACCAGCCTGCCGGGCGCGCGCGGCATCACCCGACAGAAAGCCGGTTATCTGGCGACCCGTCTGAGCCTGACCGATGAGCTCCATGCGGTACTCGGCAGCCGCTATGGCAGCTGGGATGAATCCAGCACCGATTACTACTATGACGCGCAGCAAAAACTGACCAGCACCGATGCCACCCATCAACGCCAGAATGATATCTGGACACCCTACGCTGGCCTGCTCTATGACCTGACGCCGGAGTGCACGGTTTACGCCAGCTACACCGACATTTTCAAGCCGCAAAGTAACCGCGACAGCAACCGCAATTACCTCGATCCGGTGGTGGGCAGCAACTACGAAGTCGGGCTCAAGGGCAGCCTGCTCGACGAACGCCTGAACCTGGCGACGGCAGTGTTCTGGAGCAAGCAGGACAACGTCGCCGAACGTGACAACTCGGTGCCCCCGGACCCGGTGAGCGGCGAGGAGTTTTTCAAGTCCGGTGGCAAGGGCAGCAAGGTCAATGGCTTCGAGGCCGAAGTGTCCGGCGAAATTCTCGACGGCTGGAACATGACCGCCGGCTACACCTACACCCACTCCGTCGACGGCGAAAAACAGCGCAGCAACACCGCTCAACCACTGAACATGCTGCGGCTGTCGACGGCCTATCGCTTGCCGGGCAACTGGCACGCACTGACCGTCGGTGGCGCGGTGAACTGGCAGAGCGAGGTCTATGGCGCGGCCAACCGCCCGGTCGGGCGCGGCGCCAACGGCCGGATCATCACCGAACCGGCGCGGATCAACCAGGAGGCCTACACCGTAGTCAAGCTGATGTCGCGCTATGAGTTCGACAAGCATCTGTCGGCGTCGCTGAACGTCGACAACCTGTTCGACAAGAAGTATTACGACAACGTCGGCTTCTACAACGGCGTGTACTGGGGCGATCCGCGCACGGTGACCCTGAGCCTGGACTGGAAGCTCTGACCGACCCGCTCAAACAAAAACCCTGTGGTGAGGGGATTCATCCCCGACGGGTCGCAAAGCGGCCCCACTGCTTCAAGGGCATACCGTCAGAGCCCCTCACCACTGCTGTTAACCCCGAGTTAATTCCCCGTCGCGACACTGTGCCCCGAGATCTGCTTCATGGACGAACGGCTCCGACGTTTTTCAGTAGGAGGCACCATGAAAACCAGCATCACTATTCTTGCCGGGCTGCTCGCCCTCGTTTCCGCCAGCGCCTTTGCCGAGGGCGGCGCCGAACGCATGCGGCATTACTACGACAACTTCCCGGTCCACCACGCGCCAAGCGAACAGCCGACCGATGCAAAAACCCCGCAACTGAAGGTTCCTAACGATCAGACCGCGCAAGTCACCGAGTCTTATCGCGACTGATTCACCGAGCAACCGATGGACCTCCGATGGCTCCGCTCTGGCCTCGGAGACGACAGTTGGGCGCCCTGTTTGGGGCGCCTTTTTTTATGCCTGCAGATCCTTGATCCAGAACAGCATGCGGCCATGCGCCGGGTCGAACATGCCGGGGGCAAAGCCGAATTTGCGGTAGGAGCTCTGTGCCACCTCGTTGCCTTCGAGCACTTCCAGGGTGATCTTGCAGCAACCGCGCTGACGGGAAATCTCCTCGACCTTACGCAGCATTTTCTGGCTCAGGCCGAGGCCGCGAAATTTGCTCACGACCGCCACATCATGGACATTGACCAATGGCTTGCAGGCAAATGTCGAGAACCCTTCGAAGCAGTTCACCAGCCCTGCGGGCTCACCGCCGACAAACGCCAACACGCTGAAGGCGTGCGGCCTGCGCGCCAGTTCTTCAGGCAGGCGACGCAGCAGTTCCGGGTCAAGCGAATGGCCGCCGCCCATGGGATCTTCTGCGTAATGATTGAGCACGATGCCGATGGCTTCGGCGTGCAGTGGATTGGTGTAACTGGCTTGCAGCACAAGCATTTCTGCGGAATCCATTTCCATCCCCGATCATGGCCCCGGCGGGCAAGGTGCGCACCTGAAAGGCCGTTCGACCTTAACGCGAGGATGTTGCGGGCCACAACCGGATCTTTTGATTTCCAGGCTTCAGCGCCCCCAGATCAGCTCTTCCGTCCACCCCAGCTCGGCAAAATCCTGAGCCCGCAACCCGCTCTCGCCGGCGCAAAAAAACTCATCCAGCTGCGGCGGCTTCACCGAGGTCGCGCTGAGCATCGCATGCACCTGCCCACGATGATGAATCTGATGCTCGAACAAGTGCGACAGCATGCGCAGGCGACTGTCATGCTGCGGCGTTTCACGGGCGATGGTGACGATCCGCCCCAGATCGGCATCGCGCAATTGCTCGCAATAGGCGATCAAACGTCGGTCCACGTGCGCCTGTTCCTCGCGCAATGCTGCGGCCTCGGTAAATGGCTCGTCGTGGGTAAAAAACACGTAGCAGTCGGGATGCGGTTGGTCACCGCGCAACTCACGCTCCAGCGCATCGACGTAGAACCAGTCGCAGGTCAGGATGTGATTGAGGGTGAGGCGGATGCTCGGAAAGAAGCTCGCTCGCGGTGCTGCCAGGGCATCAGCGTCAAGCTGGCGCCAGGCTTTGCCGAGGCGGTGATTGGCCCACGCATTCTGGTAGGCCATGGTCAGTAAATGATGCGACAGCGGTTGACTCATGTTCGCGCCCTCTGCGCTCAGGATTCGGCAAAACGCTGCAGCTGCATCTCCTGCAAACGGCTGAGGGTGCGTCGGAACGGGAATTCCAGATACCCCTCGGTGTACAGCGCCTCCATCGGCACCTGAGCCTCGATGTACAGCGGGACTTTACGGTCGTAACACTCGTCCACCAACGCAATGAAGCGGCGTACCCCGTCGTCGTGTACCGACAATTGCGGCAGTTCGCGGTCGCCGGCCACCACCTGCGCCGAGCCGTCCTCGGTGCCGCGAGCGATGCGCCCTTCGCGTTTCTGCGCGCTGAGGTTCGGCACGTCGCTCAACAGAATAGACCGATAGCTGTCGCACAGTGCGATGAAGTCCATGGCGGCAAACGGTTGCTCGCAGAGATCGGCGTAGCGGCACCATAAAACCGTTGCGCTGGCCTGCACTACATTCAATACGCGATGGCCGACAGACACCGGTTCGGCAATGGCGGGTTGCCCGGCGTTGAGAGCCTGGAAAACCTTGTCCAGTGCACTGTCCTGCCCTGCTTCAGCAACAAAATAACGCTGCTCGACCGCACCCGGATGCAGGCGATGATCCTCGGCGCCGTTCACCGCGACAACCTGCATGTGCGCCTTGATCGCGGCAATCGCCGGGACAAAGCGATCACGGTTGAAGCCGTCGGCGTACAGCTCATCCGGCGGCAGGTTGGAGGTGCAGACGATCACCACGCCTTCGTCGAACATCACCTGAAACAGGCGCCCGAGGATGATCGCATCGCCAATGTCATTGACGAACAGTTCGTCGAAGCACAGTACCCGCACCTCGGCTGCCAGCTCTTTGGCCAGCGCGCGCAGCGGATCAGCGATGCCGGTCAGCTGGAACGAGCGCTGGTGCACCCAGCCCATGAAATGATGAAAGTGTTGCCGTCGCGCCGGCACCCGCAGGCTCTGATAGAACTGATCCATCAACCAGGTCTTGCCGCGCCCGACCGGGCCCCACAAGTACACACCGGTGACCGAACGGGCACCGGCGTGCAAGGCTTCATGGCATTTTTGCAAGGCCCAGACCGCGTGCTCCTGGGCTTCATCCTGGATGAAACCCTTGTGCTCGATCGCGTGTTGCCAGGCGCTTAACGGAGAGTCGAAAGTCATGCGCGGCAGTATATATCCCTGTAGGAGCTGTCGAGTGCAACGAGGCTGCGATCTTTTGATTTTGTTTTAAAGATCAAAAGATCGCAGCCTTCGGCAGCTCCTACACAGGGGATTGTGGGGTGTCAGAGGTCGACTTTGTGCCGGGCGGCGTAGAGGCAGAGCATTTCCATGGCCAGGGTTGCCGCCGCCAGTGAGGTGACTTCTGCATGGTCATAAGCCGGCGCCACTTCCACCACGTCCATGCCCACCAGATTGATCCCGCGCAAGCCGCCGAGGATTTCCAGCGCCTGCACTGTGCTCAACCCGCCACACACCGGAGTGCCGGTGCCGGGGGCGAATGCCGGATCGAGGCAATCGATGTCAAAGGTCAGGTACACCGGGTGGTCGCCGACCCGCGCGCGAATCGCTTCGACAATCGCTTCGCAGCCACGCCGATGCACCTGGCGCGCGTCGAGCACTTCAAAGCCCTGATGATCGTCATTGGTGGTGCGCAAACCGATCTGCACCGAGCGCGCCGGATCCACCAGCCCTTCTCTGGCCGCATGCCAGAACATGGTGCCGTGATCGACGCGCTTGCCGTCCTCGTCCGGCCAGGTGTCGCTGTGCGCATCGAAGTGAATCAGCGACAGCGCGCCGTGTTTACGCGCATGGGCCTTGAGCAGCGGATAGGTGATGAAGTGATCGCCGCCAAACGTCAGCATCGCACTGCCGGCATCAAGAATGCGCTCGGCGTGAGCCTCGATGCTTTCCGGAATGGTGTGCGGCGAGCCGTAATCGAAATCGCAGTCGCCGTAGTCGATCACCGCCAGATGATCGAACGGATCGAACGCCCACGGCCAGTGCCGTTCCCAGGCGATCCCGGTGGAGGCGGCGCGAATCCCCCGTGGCCCGAAACGCGCGCCCGGACGGTTGCTGGTGGCGGTGTCGAACGGCACCCCGCTGACCGCCACGTCGACGCCGCACAAATCACGGCTGTAGCGGCGACGCATGAAACTGGTGATCCCGGCGTAGGTGCTTTCGGCAGAGGTGCCGTACAGGCTGTCGCGGGTCATGGCTTGGTCGTTGAGCATCGGCACGTCCATCGGTGTGCTCCTTTTGTTATTGATGGCTACGGAAAGTGGTCCACAGACGCGTGCGCTGGCGCATGTCCTTGAGGCTCATGCTGCGGTCGGCGTACAAGCGCTCGCGCATTTCGGCCGGCGGGTAAATGTCCGGATCGTTGCGCACCGCCTCATCCACCAGCGGCGTCGCGGCCGTGTTGGCGGTGGCGAAAAACAGCGTGTTGGTCAGTTCGGCCACGGATTCGGGGCGCAGCATGAATTCGATGAACGCCCGCGCCGCTTGCGGATTGGGCGCGTCCTTGGGAATGGCCAGATTGTCCTGCCAGATCAACGTGCCTTCGCGAGGGATCCGGTACGCGACCTCATAGGGTTTGTTGGCCTTGTGCGCCTGATCGGCAGCCATGCTCACGTCGCCGTTGTAGGTCAGCGCCAGGCACACGCTGCCATTGGCCAGATCGCTGATCTGCCGACCAGTGGCGACGTACAGCACCGACGGCTGGAGCTTCTGCAACAAGGCTTCGGCGGCGGCCAGATCATTTTTGTCGGTGCTGTAGGGATCTTTACCGAGGTAGTGCAGCGCCAGACCGATGACTTCCTGGGGCGAGTCGAGCACGGCAATCCCGCAGTCCTTGAGCTTGCTGGCGTACTCGGGTTTGAACAGCAGATCAAGGCTGTTCAGCGGCACATCCGGCAAGCGCTTTTTCACCGCTTCGACATTCAGGCCCAACCCGAGTGTGCCCCAGGTATAAGGCACGGCGTAGCGATTGCCCGGATCGACGGCCGCCAGTTTTTCCAGCAGATCAGGATCGAGGTTGGCGTAGCCCTTGAGGCCTTCGTGGGGGATTTCCTTCAAGGCGCCGGCGGCCAGACCTCGGTCCAGCACGCTGGAGGACGGCACCACCACGTCATAACCGCTGCCACCAGTGAGCAACTTGGTCTCCAACACCTCGGAGGTATCGAAAGTGTCGTAGCGCACGTGAATCCCGGTCTCCTGCTCGAAACGCTGCAGCGTCTGCGCCGGCACGTAATCGGCCCAGCTGTAGAGATTGAGGGTCTTGTCCTCGGCCTGGGCATTGAGGGCCACGGACAATAACAGCGCGGGAAAACACAGCTTGAACACGGGAGCCATGACGAACACCTGACCGGAGGAAGTGGTGGCAGGATGCCCCGTCGGATACATTGCAGAAATATCAAGTTTGTTAACCTGACTTTATCCGGGAGTAATGTGATGCTCGGTCAGCTTCACGACGTCGATTTGCAGTTGCTGCGCCTGTTTGTGCGGGTCGTGGAATGTGGCGGCTTCAGTGCGGCGCAAGGTGAGCTGGGCCTGAGCCAGTCGAGCATCAGCCAGCAAATGGCCAAGCTCGAAACCCGCCTCGGCTATCGCCTGTGCAGCCGGGGCAAGGGCGGTTTCAGCGTCACGCCCAAGGGTGAGCAATTGCTGATCGCCATTCGCACACTGTTCCAGTCCATCGAGACTTTCCGTCATCAATCCAACGGCGTCGCCGGACGGCTGATCGGTGAGGTGCGGTTGGGTTTGTCCGAGGCAGTTGATCAGTCAGTGCTGCTGCGGGTGGCGGAGGCGATCCGGCGCTTTCGCGAGCGCGATGAGTCGGTGCGCATCGAGTTGATCAGCGCCATGCCCGGAGAGATGGAGCGCCTGCTGCTGCAACAGCGTCTGGATCTGGCCATCGGTTATTTCTCGCAGGTGCAGAGCGCTTTCGATTACCGCGAACTGTTCCGGGAAACCCAGCATTTGTATTGCGCGCAGGGGCATCCACTGTTCAGCGTCGATGAGCCGAATGATGCGGCGTTGCAGGCCTGCGACCGGGTGGATCATCCGTATCGGTTCATGCGCACGGGCGAGCCGTTTCCGGATAAGCGTTTTTCCGCGCGTTCCGAACAGGTCGAAGGCACCCTCTCCTTCATTCTCTCCGGCAAGCATGTCGACTATCTGCCGGATCACTATGCGCGGGTGTGGGAGGAAAAGGGCTTGCTGCGCGCACTGCGGCCTGGGGAATTGAGTTTCGAAGTGGCGTTTCATCTGGCCCGGCATCGCGCTCAGGTGCCGGGGGATGCGCAGAAGGCATTTGAGGAGGATTTGCTCAGCGCGTTTACATGATCTCTAAGCTTTTGTGGCGAGGGAGCTTGCTCCCGTGCGGCTGCGTAGCAGTCGTAAAAAACTGTTGACTGGATAATGCAGAGGGCTGCTTCGCAACCCAGCGGGAGCAAGCTCCCTCGCCACAACAATGTGTGTCAGTGCGCGCGGGTGCCGCCAACACCAATAAATCCTGACCTTTCAGGCAATTTTTGCTCGTTGCCCTCGCCGTCCTCTTCCGGCATCCTGCGCCTCCATTTTCTGACCCGGCCCCGCCTCGCGGCGCGCAAAACACCATGACCGCCTCTGAAAAAGTCCCGCGCAACAACGATCTGATCTACGGCCTCAACGACCGTCCGCACCTGACTGCAACCGTCTTCGCCGCGCTGCAACACGTACTGGCCAGCTTCGTCGGCATCATCACCCCGACCCTGATCATGGGCGGCGGCCTCGGTCTGCAAAGTGAAATTCCGTACCTGATCAGCATGGCGCTGTTCGTCTCGGGCCTCGGCACGTTCGTTCAAGCCAAGCGTTTCGGCCCGGTCGGTTCCGGTCTACTGTGCCTGCAAGGCACCAGTTTTTCCTTTATCAGCGTGATTCTCAGCGCCGGGTTCATGGTCAAGGCCCGGGGCGGCGGCACCGATGAAATTCTCTCGACGATTTTCGGCGTGTGCTTTTTCGCCGCCTTCATCGAAGTGGTGCTGAGCCAGTTCATCGGCAAACTGCGGATGCTGATTACCCCGGTGGTCACCGGCACCATCATTACCCTGATGGGCCTGTCGTTGATCAAAGTGGCGATGACCGACATTGCCGGTGGCTTCGGCGCGCCCGATCTGGGCGCCGCCAGCCATGTGTTTCTGGCCGCGTTGGTGATCGGCACTATCGTTGTGCTGAACCGGGTCGACGTGCCGTTTCTGCGCCTGGGCGCGATCGTCATCGGCCTGACCCTCGGCTACGTGGTCGCGTGGCTGATGGGCACGGTGGATTTCGCCTCGATGCCCGAGGTGCCGCTGGTCAGCGTGCCGGTGCCGTTCAAGTACGGCTTCAATTTCGACTGGGTGGCGTTCGTGCCAGTGGCGGTGATTTTCCTGGTTTCGCCGCTGGAAGCAGCGGGTGACCTGACGGCCAACTCGATGATCTCGCGGCAACCGGTCAAGGGGCCGCTGTACATCCGCCGGATCAAATCCGGCCTGCTCGCCGATGGCCTCAACTCGGCGATGGCGGCAGTGTTCAACAGCATGCCGATGGTCACGTTCGCGCAGAACAACGGCGTGATCCAGTTGACCGGCGTCGCCAGCCGCTACGTGGCGTTCTTCATCGCCGGCCTGCTGGTGCTGCTGGGACTGTTCCCGATGATCGGCGCGGTGCTGCAACTGATGCCCAAACCGGTGCTCGGCGGCGCTGAATTGGTGATGTTCGGCACCGTGGCCGTGGCCGGAATCAAGATCCTCGCCGAGGCCGGCCTGCATCGGCGCAACATGCTGATCGTGGCAATCTCCCTGGGCATGGGCCTGGGCATCGCCGCCGTGCCGGAAGTGCTGCGCGAGTTGCCGCAAGCGCTGCGTAACATCTTCGAATCGCCGATCACCGTGGGTGCGTTGTGCGCTATCGTGCTGAATATCTTCCTGCCGGAAGAATTCATTGAGCTGGAAGAAGACGATTTCGATCCGGAAGCGTCGATTCTGCAGGTCATGGAAAACCCCGATCTGCCGGCCAAAGCTGAACCTGCATCGGCAGCGGCGGTCGCACAGTTGAACCGCTGACGCTGCGCCATGAAAAATGGGCTGAGCCGGCAACGGTTCAGCCCTTTTTCGTTGAGAGACTGTTTATGCGCCGCGTCCACGCCGTCATCCTGTCCCTGCTGCTGTTGTCCCTGAGCGCCTGCGCGCTGTTTCCCAACCGCGATCCGGTGAACATCAACGTGGTCGGCCTCGAACCGTTGCCGAGCCAGGATCTGGAAGTGCGCTTCGCGATCAAGTTGCGGGTGCAGAATCCCAACGAAACCGCCATCGACTACAACGGCATCGCCCTGGATCTGGAGGTCAATGGCCGTCCCTTGGCCTCGGGCGTCAGCGATCAGACCGGCTCGATCCCGCGCTTCTCGGAAACCGTGGTCAGCGTGCCGGTCAGCGTTTCCGCGTTCTCGGTACTGCGCCAGACTCTGGGTTTGAGCCAGACACAAACCCTCGACAACCTGCCCTACGTGCTGCGCGGCAAACTCGCGGGCGGCGTGTTCGGCACCATGCGTTTTGTCGACAGTGGCAAGCTGAGTTTGCCAAAGGCCACTGCTGCGACGTGGTAATCAACTGCACATACTTCTCCCCTGTGGGAGCGAGCTTGCTCGCGAAAGCGCCAGATCAGCCAGCATCATTGTTGAATTGGCATACCGCATTCGCGAGCAAGCTCGCTCCCACAGGTTTTGTGTCGGCGCTGAAGTTATGCGGTGAAACGCACACCGGGTTTGGCGCGTTCATCAACCGATAGCTCAAACACATCCGGCCGCGCATAGTGGCCGACCACGTCATAGTCATACCGCGCCCGAACCAGTTCATCGGTATCGATCTCAGCCGTCAGCAACCCCGCCTCCCCGCGCAACGGCCCGGCCAGCACATCGCCCATCGGCCCGACAATCACGCTGCCACCGGCAATCAACGGACGGTCCGCCGGCCAATTGGCAATCTCCACACCCAGCTCGTTCGGCGAGGCCTGTACCTGACAGGCGCTGACCACAAAGCAACGGCCCTCGTGGGCGATGTGGCGCATGCTGACCTGCCACATTTCGCGCTCGTCCACGGTCGGCGCGCACCAGACTTCAATGCCTTTGGCGTACATCGCCGTGCGCAGCAGCGGCATCATGTTTTCCCAGCACACCACCGCACCGAGTTTACCGACCTGAGTGTCGAGCACCGGTAGCGTCGAGCCATCGCCCTTGCCCCAGATCAACCGTTCGGTGCCGGTCGGCATCAGCTTGCGATGCTTGGCCACCAGCCCCGCCTGCGGATCAAAATACAGCGCCGTGCAATACAACGTGCTGCCGGCACGCTCGATCACGCCGATCACCAGATTGGCCCCGGTGCGCGCCGACAAACCGGCCAGTGCTTCGGTTTCTGCCCCCGGCACATCGATGGCGTTGGCGAAGTAGCGGGCGTAGGCCTCGCGGCCTTCGGGCAGGCGATAACCCAGCTGCGTGCCGAAGCCCTCACCTTTCGGATAACCGCCGAGCAACGCTTCAGGCATCACCACCAACGCCGCGCCGGACTCGCTGATCGCGTCTTCCCAGCTGAGGATCTGTTCCAGGGTTTCAGCCTTGCCACCGGGCAAGGCGCCGATCTGCAGGGCGGCGACGATTGATTTGGGCATTGCGGTCACTCCATCGGGTTCAGGTGTTGCCGATTCTGCGGTGGCGCGGGATCATGAATAAAGACCGAATCACTGCTGAATGATATGAGCCATATGAATATCGCAACCGTCGACCTTAACCTGCTGAAAGTCTTCGAAGCCCTGCATGAAGAGTCCAGCGCCAGCCGTGCGGCGCTGCGTCTGGGGGTGACGCAATCGGCAGTCAGCGCAGCGTTGCGCCGGTTACGCGAGGTGTATGGCGATCAGTTGTTCGTGCGCACCGGCCGTGGCTTGGCGCCGACGCTCAAGGCCGATCAACTGAAACCGGTGGTCAGCGAGGCGCTGAACAAATGCCGGCAGAGCCTGGCGATGGTCGACCCAGAAGCCCATCACTACGAGGGCCGTTCAGTCACCGTGGGCCTGTCGGATGACTTTGAAATTGCCTACGGCCGGCGCCTGATCGAAGCCATCGCTCGCAGCGCGCCCAAGCTGCGGCTGATCTTTCGCCAGACACACAGTCAGATCGTCGCCCGCGCGCTGATGGAGCGCAGCATCGACCTGGCGATCACCGCCGGTGGTTTTGCCGAGCGTCTGCTCAGCCGTCAGGTACTGGGTGAAGGGGATTATGCGTGTCTGGTCGATCCGGGCAGTCTGGCGCCCGGCCAACAGAACATCGATTTGCCGGAGTTCGTCACCCGCGAGCACATGCTGGTGTCCTCGGGCGGTTTTATCGGCATCACCGATGAGGGGCTGGCGGCGCTGGGCCTGAGCCGGCGGGTCTGCGCCTCGACCACGCACTTTGCCGCGCTGCCGCATCTGCTCAGGGGCAGCGGCGCGGTGGCAACCATCCCCCGCCATGCCGCCCAGGCCATTGCCGAGCTCAGCGGGCTGGTGCTGCTGCCCTGCCCGCTGGCGTTGCCGCGCTATCCGATCGAACTGGGCTGGCGCACCAGCACGCAGATCGATCCGGTGGTGATCAAGGTGCGTGAGGCGATTGTCGGGTGCTTCAACACCGACTGGGCCGCTATTACTTGTTGGCCGCCATCAGTCGATTGACCTCACTGCGCACCATGTTGGCGAATTCCGGCGGGGACATGCCATCCAGCTCGGCGCGCACCCACTCGGCCCATTTGCCCTTGCGCTTGGAGCGTTCGCCGAACAACCGCGCGGCTTCGCCTTTGGCTTTGCCCAGATTGTTCTGCCAGAGTTCGAACAGACGGGATTTCTCGTCTTCCAGCGCAGCGCGCTCGGCGAGGGATTTGTCGGCCAGATTGAAACTCATGGGGAAATACCTGCTGCGTAAAATGGCGACATCTTACACGCTCGGCGGAAATCTCCCGCGCAGGTTTTTCTTTCGCACCTAAAATCAGTGCAACTTTTCAGTCAGCGCCGCACTCCATTGATCACTGTTCATCCATCTGCAAGGAGTCACCCAATGGCCCGCAAATCCCGCGTGCAAGCCGTCGAAGACCAAATCAAGGATCAGGCGTTCAGCGAACTTCAGGCTTTGATCGAAGAGTCCGACAAACTGCTCAAGAGCAGCGCCTCACTGGTGGGCGAAGAAGCCGAGACCCTGCGCGGACAAATCGCCCTGAAGCTGCAACAGGCACTGGATTCCGTGTCGAGCGTGCGTGAACGCACCAAACCGGCGGTCGAGGCCACCGAGAGCTACATTGGCGGCCATCCATGGCAGACCGTGGCGATTTCCGCCGGTTTCGGTCTGGTGGTGGGCCTGCTGCTCGGTCGTCGTTGATCGACGTCTGACAAAAAACCTGTGGCGAGGGAGCTTGCTCCCGCTGGACTGCGCAGCAGTCCCCCTGTTTTCAAACAGACAAAGGGGGGCCGCTTCACAACCCGGCGGGAGCAAGCTCCCTCGCCATATGTGTTCTATGCCGATTATTCTCCGGCCAATTCGCGCAACTGCGCCAGCGTCTGCTCATCCAGCACAATCCCCTCGGCCAGCGATCTGGCCCGCTGCAAATGCCGGCGATCACCCGGCAAGCGCTTCAACCCCACCCCATGCATCTGCCGCACCAGCTCTTCGCTGCGCTCGGCAAAGCTCTGCCCGGCAGCTTTGCTCGGGTCGATGACGATCAACAGCTGCCCGGTCCACGGGGTCTTGGCCCCGGGATGGTTCGACCAGTCGAACTCGAAGGAGAAATTGCCTCCGGTCAACGCCGCCGCCAGCAGCTCGACCATCATCGACAGCGCCGAGCCTTTATGGCCGCCAAACGGCAACAGCGCGCCACCCTCAAGAATGGCTTTCGGATCCTGCGTCGCCTGCCCAAGACCGTCCACACCCATTCCGGCAGGCAGACGTTCACCCTTGCGCGCGGCAATCTGCACATCACCGTGAGCAATGGCGCTGGTCGCCAGATCAAAGACAATCGGCGCACCACCGGCGCGCGGCGCGGCAAAGGCAATCGGGTTGGTGCCGAACAGCGGCCGATCGGCGCCATGCGGCACCACGCAGGTCATGCTGTTGACCACGCTGAGCGCCACCAGCCCTTCTTCGGCAAACGGCTCGACGTCCGGCCACAGCGCCGCAAAGTGATGCGAGTTGCGAATCGCCAACACCGCGATCCCGGCATTGCGCGCCTTCTCCACCAGCAACGAACGAGCAGCGGCCAGCGCCGGCTGGGCGAAACCGTTGCCGGCATCGACTCGCACGAAACCCGAGGCTACGTCCTCGACTTGCGGCACAGCCTGTCCATTGACCCAACCGCTATTGAGTGTCGAAACATAACCGGGGATACGGAACACGCCATGACTGTGCGCACCGTCGCGTTCGGCACCGGCGCAGTTGGCAGCCAGAGTGCGGGCGACGGACGCCGACGTACCGTGGCGCAGGAAAACCTTTTCAAGCAATTGCGTCAGCGCTTCGAGCGAGAGTGTGGACGCAACGGGGGAAGACACGGAATCGTGTGGCGCAGACATCTGAAGCTCCAGACTAATTATTGGAGGGAACAACAGCGTACGAACAGCTTGCCCAGCGATTAACCACGCCCGGTACGGGTGCTGTCAACCGTTGTGGTGCCGGCATGTCGCTGCCAGCACATTGCGCTGCCGCTTGTGCGGTAACTATGTACCACCCGTGCTATCTGCCCGGTCTTTAGTCTCGTATCTCAAATTACCGGTGCACCGGCCGGTACCCTGAACGAGACCCGATGATGCCTGCACCCACTGCTCCCCTGCTGTTCCAGCCCATGCTCAACTCCCCCGGATCGTGGCGCGAACTCGGCCACCTCCATCACATGTCCAGCGCTGACTTCCGATGGCTGAGTCACGTGCAACTGGCGACTCATGCCCTGCGCAGTCAGCAGACCCCGCCCATGCTTGCCCAGCGCATCCTGCTCAACACCGAAGGCGCACCAGCGGTGCCGTTGGCGGGCAGCTTCATCCTCAGCGCCACCCCGGATGATCGCGGCATTCTGTTGTACACGCCTTTTGCCGGGCTGAAAAAACATGCCAGCCTCGCCAGCCTGACTGCGCATCTGGAACAGCATCTGAACAGTGCCCGTGAGGACGATCGGCTGCTGGCGCTTCTCGCCCTTTCCCACCGCAAACGACTGGCAAAACGGCACGGTATCAGCGTGACCTATCAGCTTATCGAGGGCGATATATTCGAGGATCAACGCGCCGCCATCGAGCACTGCCAGCAGCTCAACGCGCAGGTGATGCTCGATGAGCTGATGCAACTGCCCGAGCTTGGCAGCCTGCTCCAGACCATCGTCGACGAACTGCTGACGCCAACGATGCGCGACGTCGACCAGACCCGCACGCGCGTGAATCTGTACGCAACCGCAACCACAACCGCAACCGGCCCGGCATCGACCGACCTTCCTTCACGACGCAAGCTCGAAACACTGTCGCTTGGCGACGCGTTGCTATTGCACTATCGCCACTCCGGATGGCCGGTTGGCCAGACCCATGAGTTTTCGCACCCCGCCCGAACTTTTCTGGCCAGTGATCAGCAACACTGGGAGACAGCCGTCACCACGGCTTCAGGCAAACTGCTGGTGTTGCTGTACCAGCAAATGGAGCGCTACTGGAATGGCCCCGGCGCTGACGGGGCCTCGCGGCGCGACGTTTTTGCGCAGATTATTCGGCAGCAGGCGCTGGCGGACTTTTTGCTCAAGCGCGAGGCTGGCATCATCGATCAGCGTCAATTCGACAGCCTGCTGACGTCGTTGGGTTTCAATGAAAGTCTGGCACCTCGCACGGCCGTGGAAACCGTGCGTCTGTGGGAGCACCAGGCAAACTTCGTGGAACTGGCCGGTGCGCTGATGATCAGTCATTCCGACAGCTGCCTGTATACCCCGACTCACGGTTTGCAGGTGCTCAGGGACTACGCAGATCTGAAAGCCATGCTGCTCGGCAAGTTCGCCAGCCCCGGGCATGAAGACGAACTCTATGGTCTGTTGAGTCTCGACGAGCGCCAACGCTTCCTCGGTTTCGACCGGCCGCAGGTTTCCGGCCAATCGATTGCCGGAGACGTGTTCAGCGTCCTGCTCGAGTTGATCATCACCAAGCAACGACAGAACATCGACTATGCCTTGCAGTTGTACCGGCACAGCGACGGCGTCGTGGATATCCGCGCGCTGTTCGACAAGGCCCTGGACATCCGTTCGATGCTACACGAGCGCCTTGTGCCACTGGATGCCCGCGGGCGCTGGAGCACCTGGCCGATGCTCACCGGTAACCCATTGCCTTCAAGGGTGCTGGCGGACACTGCCGCGGCCGAAGTGCGCAAGTTCGCCAGCATCATGCCGACCATCGCCGCAGACTTCGCCGCCCAGCCACTGAGCGTCACGGCGCTGCAGCGCACCTATCTGCTGGGCATCGCCGCGAAACTGGCACACGCCCTGTCTGTCGGCATCAATGGCGAAGCACGGTTGAGAGTCCTGAACGGAACGCTGAGCCGTCATCAGCAAGCCCTTGTCGACACCGTGTTCGATCCGGATCACCCGGATCGCAGCCGCCGCAAGGCACTCAACGGGTTTCGGCCGGACGCTTGGGCATTGACGTTACAGCTCGCCGGGCAAAGCGAAATGCTGCCGCTGGCCAACTGCGTCCTGCTCACGGAACGCGGTGGCCCCGATACGCAGCACTCGGGACGCGCGATTTTGTGGACACCCGCCCTGGGCCTGGAAGTCTTCCGCTCGATCGAGCAGGCCAGACAGGTTTTGAACCAGCGGCTGCTGGATCCGCAAAAACGCCTGATGCTGCTGGAAAACTTTTCACCCCTGCACCAGAGGTTCCATCAACACTACACGCTGGGACGTTTACAGCTGATCAGTGGCAATGTCCTGCAGGATCGTATCGAATCAGCGATCGAACACTTTCTCCAGCGCTGTGATCAGGTGCGGGGCCGCCAATGGCCAACGCCGCGCGAAACCCGGATCCTCAACACGTTGAGTGAGCAAGTCGTCGAAACCAATCTGCAACGCGCCAGCGCTCTGGCGCAGGCACTCGGCAAGCAGCATTCACTGCCTGCCTGGCTGGGAATGGCCACGCTTGAAGAGCAGCAGTTGCACCTGGAACTGCTGGAACAGTGGCGCCTCAGTGTCATTGACGACGAGGATTATCTCCATGCGCTGCCAACCTTGCGTGATTACATCAGGCAGACGCTTCAAACGCTGTTGAGCAGCCGCTTGCAGAGGCAGGCTCTCGACCCCGAGCAGATCATCGTCACTCCGGCGCTGAGCCTGATCGGGTCGGCGATGAGCCTGACCGATTTCGCCTTGAACCATGCGCATATTGCACAGGACACTGCATTCACCCTCAGTTCGAGCACCGAACAGGCGCTGCCGACGGGACTCGACCAGCAAGCGGTCAGAAGTCTTCTGTTGTCCTTGAACGTAGCGACAACATTTGCCGACAAAATCACCAAGGCGTTGTCTGTGGATGGCGTCGACGCCGAACAACGCAAGCAGCGTTTCCTCCGCCAATTACCCTGGCAACTGCTGCAGCATGCCCATCAGCTGCAACTGCAACAACGCTTGTCGCCGAAGGCCTTCAGCTTGATTTCACAGGTGCTCGACATGCCCGATGCCGTCGCTCGTGCGACCGTGCAAGGGGCCGATGCGATTGTCCGGCCGTTGGCGCTGATCAAGACTGCCGGAGCCTCAGCGATCAAGGCGCTGGGGCTGTACTTGATCGGCCCTGCGGGACAACCCGGCCCTCAAGTACTTTATGCGCCGTACCATGGAGAGCACGCATTCAGTGAGTTCGAGAACGAGGCGGCAGTGATCGCCGCGCTGAACACGCCGGGTTCACTGCAGGACGTGCTGCTGCGCCGCTTGCCGGAAAGTCAACGTTCGATCTTCAGCGCGCTGTTCAAGACGGGCAGCGGCCGGACGAGCGAAATGACCTTGGCCGCCAATCCGGTCGACGGCAACTTGCTGCTGCAGTTGTTCGACGACAATCTGGCGTTGTTACCCCACTTGCTGAGCAGCCATTCGCTGCCATCGGCGCAGGCGGATTGGGACGCCGCGAAGAATCTGTTCAGTTCAGGCATCCAGCAGATCCGGGGCCTGCTGCCGGGCAAACTCGCCTCTGTAGAGTTTCTCTGGCAAAGCTTCGAGGATTTCATGGGCTCGGCCGAAGCGTTGCAGGATCACCACTGGAAACGTGCGCTGCAAACCTTTGTCGCCGGCGCAGCGCAGATGATCACCCTCGGGCGGCTGGCACTGGAGTCTCGTCTGGAATCTCAAGCTGTGGCAGCGCCGCAAGCACCGCAGCCAACCACGCTGAGTGCTCCCGTCCTTGCGCAGACAGAGCCGACCGATCCGTTGCGCACCTCGCTGCAGACATTTGAAGCTCCGACGATCGCGCTGAAGGATCTGACTCACAATGCAGCCGAAGGCACGTATCAGGACCTGAAAACCAAAGCCACCTACGCCCCCATTGCCGGCAAAGTCTATCCCGTGGAGCGGCCGGGAGCCGTCTGGCAAATCAAGGGCGCCGAGCAGCCAGGTCCGGTGTTGCAACACACCGCTTCCCGGCAACTGGTGCTGGACCCGGATCGCCATACTGTGCATTTCGGCAAAGGCCTGTCGAAAATGTACAACCGCTTTGCGACTGATCGCGAAACCCGACACTGGCTGAATATCGAGGCGCAAGGCATGGACGAAATCCGCGCCAGACACCCGGAAAAGGCGCGCATGATCATCGAGGCGATTGATCTGGCCCGGCATTACGCGTTCAACAGCCTGCACAATCTTGCCCAGCTCAGAAACTACGCGCCCGGTACTCGCCTCGATACTTTTCTCAAAAGCTTTTTTGGCGTGCAACGTCTGGATGCCGACATTCTCGACAAATTGAAGCTGGCCATCGTGCCGATCTGTGATGCCTTGGTCGACCCCACGGAAGACCTGATGAATACCAGTCGCTTTGTCGTCGGCTCGAATAAGCACCGCAACTCGGGAGTCATTGCCTTTGTACTGGGCGAGGATTTGCTCCAACGCGTGCACTTCACCGAGAAGTTCTTCAATCAGGGGCTGGACTGGTACAAAAATGGTCTTACCCAGCCTTTCAATGTCGAAGGGCATGCACGGGCGGCAACGCTGATCCACGAGTTTTCTCACCAGTTCGGCAAGACCGTGGACATCGCGACCCTGGAAGCCCGCCGCCCGTTTACGGATTTGATTGCCACAGTCACCGGCTACGGCGCGGCCCAGAAACAGGCACAAACGCAATTCCAGCGCGAAGCCTTGTCACTGTCCACACCTCGTGAAGAACTGTTTTCGCGCTGGAGCGAAGAATTCAAGGAATGGCTCGATGTCGACGAGACGCCGGGCATGGGTCATGTGCGCAGGGAAATTCTCAGGACCACCCATACCGCGAATCTGGAAGAGGCGCGAACAGCGTTTCTCAGCCCGACGAATGCGCACCCAAGGATCGACACGATATTGAGTAATGCCGATTCCATCGCTTTCCTGATTTGCGAAATGGGCCGCCAACTCGACCCGGTGGTCCAGCCTCACGAAGGGCTCAACTAAGCAAAAAAAATGCGCAGGCATTGGCCTGCGCATTGTTTATCGCGGGATGGAATCAGTCTTTCTGGTCACGCAATACATTGCCCGAGGCGCCGTCGATGCGGAATTCATACACCGAACCGTCGGCCTTGCGACCCTCACCTTTCCAGTAGCCGTCATTGTCGGCCTCGATTTCATAGACTTCAACGTAACCGGCCTTGGTTTTCACGATCTCGATTGCCTTTTCGATGGTGACCCAGCCTGCACCGGGGCGATCGGCCATGGCGGCACCGGCACTGAAAAGAGCGGCGGTGGCAATTGCAGCGGCTAAGGTTTTTTTGATCATTTTTTCACTCCATTTGTGGATGATGTTCCTCGGATGTCCTGTTTTTGGGCGTCTGACAGAAAAATAAGTTCCACTTTGATGGGCAATTGCCATGACGGATGTTCTCGGCGCAACGCCCGCAAGGTTAGAATGCAGCAAATCAGGACGAGTCAATGACCCAAGAATCCCTCTCGGAAGCCGAATACGATGCGATCACCGATGCCGCCGCGCACTGGTGCATGCGTCTGCACGCCGTAGACTGCTCCGCCGAGGAGCGACTGGCTTTCGAGCAATGGCGCGATGCGCATCCGCTGCATGCATTCGAATATGAAGCGATGCTGGAAATCTGGGACGTTGCCGAACACTTGCCACGTCCGCAGACGCCGCCGAGTGTGCCGCTGAATAAACCGCTGCCTGCCTGGCGTCGCTATGCAATTGCCGCGAGTGTCTGTGCGCTGGCCTTGCCACTGGCGGCCTACAGCGGCTGGAACCTGGGCTGGTTGCCCAACAGCTATCAGCACTTCGAAGCCACCGACAATGTCCGTCAGGTCACCTTGAAGGACGGCAGTCAGGTCGAGCTGAACCTCAATACCGAGTTGACCTTCAGCAATTACAAGGACGAACGCCGAGTCACCCTGAAAAAAGGCGAGGCGTTTTTCGAAGTCAGCCATGACCTCTCCCACCCGTTCGTGGTCAGGGCCGGCGAAGGCAAGATCCGCGTGACCGGCACCCGCTTCAATGTCTGGCTCTACGAAGATCAGGTGCGGGTCAATCTGATCGAAGGCTCGGTGCTGGTGACCAGCAACGCCGCCCTGCCCGGCGACGGTCTGCGCCTGGGGCCGGCCATGCAGGCGCAGTACCGGCATGGCGACTACATGCCGCAGATCAGCCAGACCTACGCCAACGACAACGCCCTGGCCTGGCGCAACGGCAAACTGGTGCTCGACAACCTGGCACTCAACGACGCCTTGCCGCTGATCAATCGCTACCTGAGCAAACCGCTGAAACTGGCCGACGCCAACACCGGCACGATCCGCGTCGGCGGCGTCTACAACATCAAAGAACTCGGCGGCCTCGTCAACACCCTGCCCAAGGTGCTGCCGGTCTACCTGACGCGCAATACCGAGGGTGATCCGGTGATCAACTCGATGCCGCGGCAGCCACCGAAGAGTTGAGACACACAAGCAAAAAAAGCCGCTGTCCCCGTTCAGGGAGCAGCGGCTTTTTCGTTCAGGCTGACTTACTGCGCAACCACCTCGGCGCTCTTGCCCGCCACCTCGCGAACGGTTTGCAGCTGATACTGCGGATCAGCTGCGATCTGCTGCTCAGTGAACGGCAGCACACTCCACTGTTTTTTCGAAAATGCCTCGGTCTGATCGCGAGAGTATTTCGACTCCGGGTCACTCGACAGCGAGAACGCCAGCAGCCCTTGAGCGTGCGGGCCTTTGTCGTCGAAGGTCACCACTTGCAGATAGCTGGTGCCGCTGACCACTTCGAGTTTGCCGTCTTCACGCGGCACACTCTGGATCGCGTTGTAGATCCCCAGCGTTCCCGGGCCGCCGTGAATCGCAGTTTGTCGAGCGCCGCTGCTCACCACCTGAATATCGCCCCAGCGGGTTTCAGGCTTGAGGCCCATTTTCTGTGCCGTGGCGGCCGACGCCAGCAGCGCTTCACGCAGTGCCTTGCTCACCGCCGGTTGCTCGATCGCCAGACCGCGTGGCGTGTGTTGCGGGTCTTTTGGATCGAACGGTACGCGCCAGACATCAGGCGACGCTTGCAGCGCCTGCATGATGTTCTGGAAATGCACCAGGCCAATGCCCGAATCCAGATTCGCCCGGCCATCCCAACCCTTGAGACTGACGCAAACCGGCTTCAACGCGGCCGCGGCCGCACCCAGATCCGCAGCGCAGAACTTCAGCAGATCGGGCAGCACCTGAGTCGCCAGATAGACGTTGTCGTCCATCACCATCTGTTGCAGATCCTTCATCGCCAGCGGGCCTTTTTTGCCCAGAGCACTCAGACGCTCCAGCGCAAAGCGCGCACGCAGGCCCAGTGGCTGACCGTCCTGACTGATCAGCGGCGAGAATCCGGTCAGCGGTTGTGCCGGGTTCGCCAGCCACGCTGAATCGTTGGAGTGCTGGACGAAGTCCTTGCGCAACAGTTGCGGCAGCTGGCTGGCGGCATAAATGCCCTTTTGCGCAGCTTGCGGATCGATGTCCCAGGCGCAAGCGCTGTTGGAACCGTCGAGCACGATCATCTGCAAACCGATGCGCGGGTCGCTGCACTTGGCCAGTTTGTCGGCGCTGACGTTCGGCACCACCGACAGGTTCATGTACAGCGTCTGCCCCTTGTCATCCACGGCCAGGGTGTTGACCCAGGGGATGCCCTGAAGCTTGTGCACCGAAACCTGCAGATCCTTGAGGCTCGACGCCTGGTTCATCGCGTACCACTGCGTCAGCACGCGGTCATTGTCCAGGTTGGCGTCGCGCAGGCTGTAGGCGTACTGATGATCCCAGTCGAGCTTGCCCGGCCATTGCACGATCGGGCCGAACTGCGAGCTGTAGACATCGCGCGAGACCGGCACCACTTGGCCGTCCGCCTGTTTGACCTGCACGGTAACGGTCTGCTTGTTCAACGGTAGCGACTTGCCGTCGAGCAGGTAGCGGGTCGGGTCTTTCGGATCGAGTTGCAGGCGATACAGGGTGAAGTGCTTGGACGAATCCACCGTGTGGGTCCAGGCCAGATGCTGATTGAAACCGATGTTGATCATCGGCAGCCCCGGCAAGGCTGCGCCCATGACGTCGAGTTTGCCCGGAATGGTCAGGTGCATCTGGTAAAAGCGCATGCCGCCGACCCATGGAAAATGCGGGTTGGCCAGCAGCATGCCGCGTCCGTTGAACGAGCGTTCGCTGCCGACCGCCACGGCGTTGCTGCCGCGATCCAGGGCGAAGCGCTGCAGGCGCGCATCCGCCAACTGATAGGCCTGCGCATTGCTGCCGAGCTGCGCCGTGGCCTGGGGCGGCGTCGCGCCTGCCAGGGCTTCGGCGAACTGCCCGACACCGCCCTCGACCAGCAGGCGTCGAGTGAGTTTCACCAGATCCTCGGCGGCGATATCACGCACCCATTCCCCCTGGCACTGTTGCGGCAGCCCCTGCTGGCGGCGCTCGGCCAGATAGCGGTTGTAACCCGCTGCGTAACCTTCTACCAGATCGTGCACCTGCGCCGGTTGCGCGTCCCAGAAGGCTTTCACTGCTTCGGGAGTGTTGAGCCAGGTGAAGAACAGATCGCTGACGCGATTCTCGCGCTGTTCGACAGTGAACTGCTCCGGCCCGAAATAGCGCGAGCGCTGGCCATTGACCGTGACGATCTCGTTGGCCAGCAGACACAGGTTGTCCTGCGCGTAGGCGTAACCGATGCCGAAACCCAGACCGCGCTCGTTCTCGGCGCGGATGTGCGGCACACCAAAGGAGGTGCGACGGATATCGGCACTGGCCTGTGCTGCGGGACTGAAGGCATGGGCGGACAGACTGAGTCCGAGAAACGCACCGGCGAGGGCCAGTCCGGTTAACTGTCGGGAAATAATCACACTCGCTCCTGAACGACAAGACAAGGATCGGCGCTTGCGCCGGATCCGCTCTGAAATTGATTCATGCGCCTGGGCGCAAGACGGCTGTTCAGGAAACGAATGCGGGAAAAAAAATTTAGCCCGATTGACGAGGGTGCAATCCACTGATTACGGGAAAACAACGAATAACCGACAAAATTTCTACATATTTCCTTTCATGATTTGTCGTGCTGAAACGTCTTGTTTACTGAGAGCAGTCAAAACGTTTCCTGATCGGGCTCTGAAAAGGAGTAACCCCATGTACAACTCGCAACTACCAACGGACGGTAGCCAGGCGTCACAAGGAGCTGCCATGAGTTCCCGCGCGAGCAGTTTCGCCCCCAGCCCCGAACGCCTGGGTAATGAGCGCATTCGCCTGCTGCTGAAAAGCTTCGGCCTGCGCACCAGCCTGATTCGCCTGAAAGTCATCGACGCCCTGCTGGTCGCCGCGCAAAGCGATCGACGCCTGGGCGTGCGCGGTGTGCACAGCCAGTTGCTGGACCTGGATATTCCGTTGTCCTTTCTCAGCGTGCGCGAAGTGTTGAAACGTCTGTGTGCCGAAGGTGTGGTCACCTTCAACCCGGACAAGAGTTACAGCCTGCATCCACAGGCTGCTGCCGTGCTCAATCACGATTGAAGCGTCCCGCGATCGCCGTCAGGGTTTGACCTTGCGGCGCATCACCCCGTTGATCACCACCACGACCACCGCCACACCCATGGCGATGTACTGGAACATCTTCTGACTGATCATCCCGGCATTTTGCAGCCAGGACAGGCCGAGCATGATCGCCAGCACCGACAGGGCGATCAGGATCGAGTATTTCAAGCGTTGCTTCTGGGTCATTGCGGGTTCCTGAAACTTTCAAATGTATCCGGTTTGTATCCGATTGCATGCCATGCACATACCGTGTTGCGGGGATGGGCGTGGCTGAACGCGGTCTCATGTTACAGCCGATGAAGAGTTTTGGCTTCATGCCGGCGTAACCATGAGGATCCTTGAAATGTTCCGTCGAATCACCTGGCTGATTCCTGTCCTTGCCGTTCTGACCTTGAGCGGCTGCATCATTTTCCCCCACGGCGGCTGGCATGACGACCACCATCGTTATCAGGAAGGCCCCGGTTATTACCATCGTTAGAACAGGATTGTTCGCCTTCCGGTGTGTCTGAAAGCACAGGAAGAGACGCTGTAAAAATCATCTCAGAGCAAACCATGCCCGCCCGCCAGCGGGCATTTTTTTGGCTGCGCGCGACCGTCGATCATGACTGTTCAATGCGCAGGTCGATTCACTTAAATACGCTGTAAGTATTTGAAATTTCATGTCGCAGCAAAGCATTGGATGCTGCAACAGCTCTGCCCCTAGTCTCTGTGAACTTTCTCGCTCACTGAAACAGGGATGTTTATGCAGAGAACCTTGATCGTAATGACGCCCGTGCAGACTATTGGATTCTGCCTGGCCATTACCGCTTTTGAACTGCTCACCTACATGGCCAGCGACATGATCATGCCGGCCATGTTGACGGTGACCGGCGAGTTCAATGCCGATGCCCGCCACGTTCCCAATGCCTTCAATCTGTACCTGCTGGGTGGCGTGTGCCTGCAATGGTTGATCGGCCCGCTCTCGGATCGCTACGGCAGACGCCGGCTGCTGTTGCTCGGCTGTGCGCTGTTTGGTCTGGCGTGCAGCGCGGCGGTGATGACGCAGCGCATCGAGGCCTTCAACGCATTGCGCCTGATTCAGGGCATGGGTCTGGGGTTCGTCGTTGCCGTCAGCTATCCGGCGTTGCAGGAAGTGTTCTGCGAGGCCGATGCGGTGCGGCTCATGGCGTTGCTCGGCAATGTCGCGCTGCTGTCGCCGCTGCTTGGACCGTTGCTCGGCAGCCTGCTGCTGGAATGGCTGAGCTGGCGGCAGATGTTTCTGGGTCTGGGGCTGGCCAGTGCCGTGGTCTGGCTCGGTCTGCTGGCCTGGATGCCGGAAACGATAGGCGTCACGCGCCGCGACGGCCAGCAGCAGGCCCCGGCGGCGTTTTCGCTCACGCAAGTCGGCCGGGGCTACCTCACGCTGCTGCGCAATCGCCGATTCGTCGGCTGCAGCGTGGCGCTGGGCCTGATGAGCCTGCCACTGATTGCCTGGATCGGACTGGCGCCGGTAGTGCTCATGCAGCGCCTGGAGCTGTCTGCACTGGCGTACGGCATGTGGCAGATCCCGGTGTTCTCGGCGGTGATCGTCGGCAATCTGCTGCTGGATCGATTGCTCGCCAGACACACACTGGTCCGGGTGATTGGCTTGGCTCTGTGGCCGTTCTGTCTCGGACTGCTGATGCTGATCGGCGCGGCCCTGAGTTCGGCGGCACTGGTAATGGCCGTCGGCGGACTGTCCCTCTATGCGCTGGGACTGGGCATGAGCAACGCTGCGTTGTACCGGCTGGCGCTGTTCTCCAGCCCCGATGGCAAAGGTCTGGTCTCGGCCATGATTGGCATGCTGTCGATTGCCGTGATGGGCCTCGGCGGCTCGCTCATCGCTACCGTTGGTGGCAGCGACAACCTGAAATCCTTCTGCCTGTTGGCAGCCCTCGGCGGCCTGCTGTGCCTGCCCCTGCTCTACCGCATTCTGCGCCACAACCCTGCGGCACCCGCCGCGTCCAACGTACATCAATAAGGATATTCGATGAATTTATTTCCCCATGGCGATGCGCTCTGCGCATTGCCGCAACCCTATTGCCCGGACTCCGTACCCGCGGGGCTGTTCAATCAGGCCATGAGCGAAATCACCCGGTTCCACGCTCGCCATACGCCCGGTTACGGCCATTGGCTGAAGGCCCACTCGGTCGATGTCGATGATCTCGACACGCTGGACGACTGGTCGCAACTGCCACCGATTTTCGCCAATTTCTTCAAGCAACATTTGCTACTCAGCCCGACGGGCGAGGACGCCCTGGAACTGACTTCCTCCGGCACCAGCGGGCAGAAGAGCCGCATGCGGTATGACGCGCGCAGCCTCGGCGCAGCGCAGTACATGGTCGAGCGGATATTCGCACAGTACGGCTGGATCACACCGCATACGCCTTGCAACTATCTGCTGCTGAGCTACGAGCCTGAGCCGTGCAATACCCTGGGCACGTCCTTTACCGATCAGTTCCTGTGCGGCTTTGCCCCCGCCAACCGGGTGGTTTACGCCTTGCGACGCAATGGAGACAGCCACCAGTTCGATCTGTTCGGGGTCATCGCGGCTCTGCAGGCGTTTGCCGAAGAAGGTCTGCCGGTGCGTATTTTCGGCTTCCCGGCGTTTCTCTGGGAAACCCTGCAACGCATGCGCGCCACGGCTGTGCAGGATGTGCAACTGCCAGCAGGATCATTGGCATTTTTCGGCGGCGGCTGGAAAACCCGCACCTCCGAAGAAGTCCCCAAGCAACAGCTGTACGCGCGGATCCAGCAGCAACTGGGCATCAGTACCCGGGACTGTCGCGATGGTTATGGCGCCGTCGAGCACGCGGTGCCTTACATCGAGTGTGCCCACCACCGCTTTCATGTGCCTGTCTATTCGAAAGTCTACGTGCGCAGCGCCGTGGACTTTTCGGTCCTGCCCTATGGGCAATGCGGACTGCTGAATCTGGTTTCACCCTACATTTCCTCCAGTCCGGCGCATGCGGTGGTCATGAGTGACCTCGCCACGCTGCATCCCGCCGCCAGTTGCGACTGCGGCCTGGCAAGCGACTGGTTCCAACTGCATGGCCGCGCCGGCACCGCCGCCGCGAGGAGCTGCGCCATGGCTGCCTCCGAACTGCTGGGGAGGCACTGATATGTACTTGATCAACGGACAACTGCACACCGAGTGCGACCTCGACAGCGCCTTGCAGCAACTTCACGTGGAGTTGCCACAACATCTGCAGACGCCACTTGAAACCGCCACGCTGCTTGCAGCCGCCGAAGCCTTCGCCACCCACCTGCAACAGCACGCATCGGGCCTGCCGCTTGATGCCGGGCAACGCCAGGCGCTGATCGATTTCTGCCAGCCTGCCGCGCTGCAAGCCAAGCTTGATCGTGAGCTCGGCCTGCAACCTGATTCGCTGCGGCGCATCGACTATCGCCAGTCACGCTTTGAGCGCTGGAGCCCATTGGGCTTGGTGGTACACATCACGCCCGCGAACGCGCCACTGCTGGCGTTTTGTGCGGTGATCGAGAGTCTGCTGAGCGGCAACGTCAACTGGCTGCGCCCCAGCAGCAGCGACGGTGGCCTCACCGCGCGATTGCTCCAGGCATTGCTCGCATGCGATCCGAGCGGTCAACTCAAGGGTTATGTCGCAGTCTTGCCGGCGAGCACCGGACAAATCGCTCAGTTGTGCAGACACGCCAACGGTGTCGCGGCGTGGGGTGGCGAAACCGCGCTGCACGCCATTCGCCAACACGTACCGCCAGGATGTCGCTGGATCGACTGGGGGCATCGCATCAGCTTCGCCTATCTGACCCCGGACGCGGCCTGCCCCGCCGTGCTCGATGCCATCGTCGATGAAGTCTGCCGCCTCGATCAACAAGCCTGCTCAAGCCCGCAATGGCTGCTGGTGGACAGTGATGATGCCGCCGTGCTGAGCGAGATTGGCGCTCAACTGGCCACCGCATTCGAACGCCGCGCCGGGCGATGGCCGGCCCTCACACCCACGCTTGAAGAGGCTTCGCAAATCACCACCTGCACGGCAATGGCGCAGCTGACCCAGAGTTTTTCCGGGAAGACCGGTCGGGTCTGGAGCGCGCCGGGCTGGCGTGTGATCTGGAGCCATGACCGCCAGCTCGAACCGTCGGCGCTGTTTCGCAGCCTGCTGCTCAAGCCCCTGCCCCGCGAGCTGCTCAGCGCTACGTTGCTGCCCTGGCGCAACGTCCTGCAAAGCTGTGCCTTGTTGTGCCCTGAGGCGCAGATCACCGAACTGGCGCAAACCCTGATCGCCGCCGGTGTCACCCGTATTGCCCCGCTCGACGCCATTCACGATGGCTACGACGGCGAACCCCATGACGGAGTCTATGCCTTGCAGCGCCTGAGCCGTCGAGTGTCGGTCAGCCTGACGCCGAACTCACTGGCGCGCCACGCCACGCTGGATCGCCAGCCGTCGCCACCCGCGCTGGCCGGTGTGCCGATCATGGACAAGACAGCCTTCATCGATCGACCGCCGCACCCGCAGGCGCAGCTGTATTTTCGCTCCGGAGGCAGCAGCGGCACGCCGGCGCTTTCGGGTTTCAGTTACCACGACTTCCAGCGCCAGATGCAGGCGGCCGCCGATGGCTTGCTGGCGGCCGGCCTGGAACCGGCGCGGGATCGTGTGATGAACCTGTTCTTCAGTGGCGGCCTATACGGCGGCTTCTCCAGTTTTGCCAAGGTGCTGGAGCAACTGCAGGCCCGGCACTGGCCAATGGGCGCGCCGGCAGATGACGATTACCGGGAGATCGCGCAGATGATCGAGCAACAGCAGATCAGCGTGTTGATCGGGATGCCCGCCACCCTGCATCGGTTGTTTCTCAACGAACAGCAAACGCTGCGGCGCTATGGCGGCATCGAAAAAGTTTTTCTCGGCGGCGAACACCTCAGTCAACCCACCCGCGAGCTGCTGCACAGCTGCGGCGTGAGCCTGATCCGTTCGGCGATTTACGGCAGCGTCGACGCCGGTCCCATTGGTCATGCGTGCCATGCCACGCCTGATGGCGTCTTTCACCTGATGAGCGAGATCCAGCATCTGCAGATCGTCGATTTCGCTCAGGACACGCCGGTCAGTGACGGCGAGCCCGGTCGACTGCTGGTGACCACTCGAGCACGCCAGGGCCAGTCCGTGCAGCGCTATGACATTGGCGACAGCGGACGCTGGCTCCCCGGCCCGTGTGCCTGCGGCCTGACGTCGCCGCGCTTCGAACTGCTGCAACGCCACGGCAAGCTGCTGCGCATCGGCACCGATTTCATTTCACTGGCGACACTGGCGCAGCACCTGCAAGCGCCGTTTCAGCTGGTCCTCGATCACGGCCCTGACGGCCTGGAACGCATGCGACTGCGCTGTCCTCTGGAACCGGCCGAAGCCCACCGACGACTGCAGAACTATTCGACGCTGATCACGCTGGTGCAGACCGGTTTGCTCACGCTGGATGTCGAGCATTGCGCCGTCGAGCAGTTCGCCCGAAACCGGCACAGCGGCAAGACGCCCCTACTGATTGATACGCGCCGCTGACAGCAGCTACCTGCACGCGGCCCATCGCCATTCATACAAGAAAAAATCATGAACACGCTCATTGAATTGAACGATTTGCTCGGTTACACCCGCCAACATTCGGCCTATTGCCGCGAACACTTCAAAAATGTCGCGGCCCCCATCAGCGCTTTGACCGAACTGCCACTGATCGACCCTGAACAATACTGGCGTGACAGTCAGAATCCGCACCGATGGCCAGTGTTGTCAGGCCCGCTGGAAGACGCGATGGTCTTCAAGACCGGGGGCACCACCGGCTCAGGAAAACTCTCGCTGTTTGCCCGCGCAGAATGGCAAACCCTGGTGCGCGATTTCGGCAGCCAACTCACGGCGCAACTGAACCCCGGCGACCGGGTCGCCAATCTGTTCTTCGTCGGCGACCTGTATGCCAGCTTCATTTTTCTTCACGACGCGCTGGCACATGTCCAGAGCCCCGTCAGCGAATTTCCCTTCACCGGGGCCGTCGACAGCGCCGTACTGGCCGAGTCGATCGTTGCGTACCGGATCAATGTGCTGGCCGGTCTGCCGGCGCAAATGCTCAAATTCGCCGCCTGGCTGGAACGCCAGTCACGGATCCTGGAGGGCGTCGAAACCCTGCTCTACGGCGGCGAAAGCCTGTTCGCCGCCCAGCTGCAAACGCTCCAGCGGGTGTTCCCGAACGCACGCATTGCCTCTATCGGCTACGCCAGCGTCGATGCCGGACTGATCGGTGTCAGCACCCGCGATTGCAGCCTGGGCGAACACCGGATGCTGGAGCGGCACAGCGTGCTGGAGATCATCGATGAGGTGAGCGGTGACGTCATCGAAGAGTGCAACCGTAACGGCAGGCTGGTTCTGACCAACCTCACCCGGCGCTTGATGCCGGTGATCCGCTACCCGGTCGGCGACCTCGCCTGCTGGCGTGAACCGCCGGGGACGCCGATGCGCAAGTTCGCCCTGATGGGCCGCAGCATGAATAGCCAGCGCGTGCGGGTGAGCGTGTTGAGTCTGGATACCGGTGACATCGGCGAGCTGGTGCGCAAGGTCGCCACCAGCGATGACTGGCAACTGCTCATCGAACAGCGAGCAAGCAAAGATCTGCTGAGCCTCAAGTGGGTACCCTGCACGCGAACACCTGACATCAGCCAGGCAAGCTCGACCCTGCGCCGTGCGCTGATCGACCAATACCCGCTGATCGAGAAGCTGCAGCTCGATCAATTGCTGGAACTGAACGTGATCGCCTGTGCCAACGATGAACTGACCTGTCATCCACGCTCCGGCAAACATCAGCGAGTCGTGGATCGACGGGTTTACGAGCATCCGCAGCAGGGACAAGCGTGATGGACACGACAATCATCCGCCGCTATCGCGTCGCCGATGCGCCGGCAGTCAGCCGCCTGTTCGAAGAAATCTACGGTGTTCATTATCCTCAACCCCACGTGTATCTGCCCTGGATGATCAGCCAGAACCACAGTGACGGTCGCTGGCACTCGCTGGTGGCAGTGGTAAACGAGCATATCTGCGGGCACGCCACGTTGTTTCGCCAATCTGGCCGAACCGCACTGGCGGAGCTGGCACTGACCGTGGTACACCCGGAAGCCCGCGGGCAAAACATCGCCACCCAGCTGGGCCAGCAGCTGCTGATTCATGCCCAGGCGCTGGATTGCCGAGGCGTGACGATCAAACAGGTCACGCACCACCCCTATACGCAGCGCATGGCCGCCGGTCTGGGGTTTCACAGCTGTGGTCTGTTGCCCGATTACGCGCCTTCGCCGTTCGATGGAACAGGGCGGGAGACGATTGTTGTGGGTCACTGCAGCATCGACGGTCATCAGCGCCCGCTGCCGGCACTCGCTTGGCCGCAGGATTGCCGCGAGCTGATGTCGCGTCTGGAGGCGGTGTTTGGTACCACCGACAATACCGTGCCATGGAAAGGCCCGAAGATCCGCTTCGATCACGTATCAGGGCGCTATGACCTGCTGCTCAAGGCCCTCGATGACAACCTGCTCAACCAGTTGGGACAACTGCCGGCGCACTGGCTGATTTCGATCAGACTCAGACTCGCCCAAGGGTTTTCCAGCGCGCTGCACAAACTTGCCGATGCCGGTTTCGCTTTCACCGGGGTTGTCCCCGATGACTACAGCAACGGCTGGCTGGCACTGTTTCATCGTGGCTACCAGACCTCCACGCTGAGCCTGCATTGTCCACACATGCAGCATCTTCAGGATCAGGCGCAGCAGGCCGGCGAACGGTATCAGGACTAAAAACGAAAACGGCCCACCCAATCAATGGGTGGGCCGTGGGTGACGGGCTCAGGCCTTGGCTTTGACGCCTTGGTCCACCGGCTTCGGCGCGTTGCCTTCACCGTAGGTTTTCAGGTTCTGCAGCACGTAGATCGCCTTTTTGTATTCAGGGATCAGGTTCTTGCCGTAGGCATTGCCATTGAGGCCATTGTTCTGGATCGCGTCGAGCTGGGTCGCGAAATACTCAAGCGCATTGAATTTGGCATCAACGTCTTTGGTCACGCCGAAGCGGTCGAACTTGTCGCCGGCATTGAGCAGAGTGAACGAGGTAATCTCGGAGATCAGTCCGCGGCTGCGCAGGAACACGCTCAGATTGCCCAGTTGCTTTACCGAGGTGTTCGACGGATCGAAGCCCTTGATGTTCTTGCGCAGGCCCTGCTTGTCCATTTCCGCGGTGTTGATCGCGTTCGGATCATTGCCGACCATGGTCAGCATCTGCTGCACCTTGACGCTCTGACTCACCTGCTTTTTCGCGCCCGTATTACGAACCAGCACTCCTGCCTTGCTCTCCCAGCCGCCGACAATGCCGATCGTCATGAGAAGACTCCCTGTGAAATAACCATGAAATGTCCTTGCTGGACTACTCGAATGCCGCGAAGTATCTACCGGCCCAGTGATGGCACCAACCCTTTTAGTGCAGTCGCTTACAATTTCTGTACATTCTCGATACAAGCCCTCAGAAGCTCACTGTCTCGCGGTTTCATGGCAGTTTGACGATGGCTGGCGATACTTTTTTACGCCGCTTGACGAGGTGTTCAACTCATTTGTATCGAGGTCGATACGCCCCCTCTGTCAGCCCAACGTTTTCTTGCACGAAAGTACCTAAAGCTTCGCCGTTCACCGACGATACGCTGGTGTGACCCCGCCGTTTTTCCCTCGACCCCACAATAAGAATCGCAGCTCAAGGACCGGTATCCATGCCCGCATTCCGCACCATTCAGGCTCGCTACACGTTATTTCTGGTTCTGTTCATCCTGCTGCTGTCGGTACTGACCGTGGTCGGTATCAGCCAATTGGTCGCGCCCAAGCTGCGGCATACCGAAGAACAGGTGGTGCTCAACCGGATTGCCGAAGTTGCCGAACAGATCCAGGGCGAGTTGAACAAAGTCCAGGCGCAGCAGCGCAGCATCACCCAGACCATTCCACTGCTCGACAGCGCGGCCATCGACACGGTATTGCCGGGATTGGTGGATCAGTACGGCGAGCTGAAAGTCTTCGGTGGGGGGATCTGGCCACTGCCGGGTCAGCGTGAGGCCGGGCGCAACAAGTTCAGCACCTTCTGGCATCGCGATGCCTCGGGCAAACTGGCGGTGAACACCTTCTGGAACAGCGACGCGGCGCCCAACTACTACGATCAGAGCTGGTACAAGGGCGGTATGCAGACCCCACGCGGCCAGTGCGCCTGGGCGGCTGCCTATAAAGACGACGCCAGTGCCGAGCCGCGCACCAACTGCGCCATGGCGATCCAGAAAAACGGTGCGGCCTGGGGCGTGTCGACCATCGACGTGACGCTGGGTTTCTTCAACGATCTGGTGGCGCGCAAGGAAAAAGACCTCAACGCCGAAATGCTGATCGTCGAGGCCGACGGCAAGATCATCAGCAACAGCTCGCGCATCAGCGGCCCGATCGTGCTGAAGAACATCAGCGAACTGGCCGCCGGTTCGACCTTCGCCAGTCAGGTCAAGGCCGGCCTGCAGAACCGTGACCAGGCGCAACGCGTCGAGTTCGACAACAATGGCGAAGCCAGCACCTTCTTCATGCGCCCGATCGAAGGCACACCGTGGTTCCTCGCCACAGCTCTGCCAACAAAAATGCTCACCGCCCAGCGTGACGACGTCCTCAGCAGCCTGAGCCTGTTGCAGATTCCGCTGGTGATCCTGCTGGTGTTGTTGCAGGTGTATGCGATTCGCCAACTGGTGTCGCGGATGAAAGCGCTGAAAGCCAACATCGACTTGCTGTCCAGCGGCGATGCCGACCTGACCCGGCGCATCACCATCCGCGCCGAAGACGAACTGGGTGCCATCGGCCACTCGGTCAACACCTTTATCGCCTACCTGCAGAACATGATCGGTGAAGTCACCCAGGCCACCGGCGCCATGGCTTCGAGCCTCGATGACTTGCAGCGCACGTCGGCCAACACCAGCCAGATTCTGCTGCGCCACGCTTCGGAAACCGATCAGACCGTTACCGCCATCACCGAAATGAGTTCAACGGCGGAAAGCGTTGCGCAGAACGCCGCTGAAACCGCAGCGTTCACCCAGCGCGCCAACGAAAACGCCGACCGCTCGCGGGTCGTGGTCGGTGAAGCGACCAACAGCGTGGTTGCCTTGATCGACGAAGTGGCCAGCGCCACCAAAAAAGTCGAGAACATGCAGCAGGACGCACAACGCATCACCGAGATTCTCGGGGTGATCGGTGCAATCGCCGGGCAGACCAACCTGCTGGCGCTCAATGCCGCCATCGAAGCCGCTCGGGCCGGTGAACAGGGTCGCGGCTTTGCCGTGGTCGCCGACGAAGTCCGCGCCCTCGCCGCCCGCACTCAGGCCAGTACTTCGGAAATCAACGAGATGCTCACGCGCCTGACGCAAGGCGTGAGTTCCTCGGTCAGCGCCATGGAAAACACCCAGGCCAGCTGCCAGTCCGCCGCCGACGCCACGGCGCGGGTCAACTCGGGTCTGGATGAAATGGCCGGTTCGGTCAGCCACATCAACAGCCTCAGCACGCAGATCGCCACCGCTGCCGAACAGCAGAGTGCAGTGACCGAAGAGATCAACCGCAGCATGGTGCAGATCCGCCACATGGTCGAAGAACTGGTGCACAGCGGCCAGGCCAGCGAACTCAACACCCGCCAACTGCTCGAAGCCAACAACCGGGTGAGCGCGATCATGGGACGCTTCAAGGTCCGGTGATTCCCCTACCAGTCTATTGTGGCGAGAGAGCTTGCTCCCGCTGGGTCGCGAAGCGGCCCCAACTCTGACACCGCAATAAACAGGAAGCCGAAATTGGCCGATTGGCGACTGCTGCGCAGCCGAGCGGGAGCAAGCTCCCTCGCCACAGAGCGCATCTCCATTCTGCCTGACAGATTTGTAATCTCTCGCTCAGCAGGCTGTCAGGCTTGATCCATGATCATCCTGCCGGCCTGCCTTGTATCAACTTGAAACACTCCGTTGATGCCGGGCAGGATAATCCGGTCAAAATGCTTTCCTTTATTGATCGTCATCCGAGCCGAGAATCCATTATGCGAACCTCCCTGAGACTGGCCGCCCTCAGCGCCCTGCTCCTGTCCTCCCTGGCCCAGGCCGCTGATCTGATCCCGATCGAAGTGCATCGCGACGCCAATTGCGGCTGCTGCAAGAAATGGATCAGCCATCTCGAAGCCAACGGCTTCAAAGTCGAAGACCATGTCGAAACCGACATGAGCAGCTTCAAGCAGCAACACGGCGTGCCTCCGCGCCTGGGCTCGTGCCACACCGCGCTGATCAACGGCAAGTTCGTCGAAGGCCATGTGCCGGCTGAACAAGTGCTGGCGCTGAGCAAACGCGACGATCTGCTGGGCGTGGCCGCACCGGGCATGCCCATGGGTTCGCCGGGCATGGAAATGGACGGCATGAGCGATGCCTATCAAGTGATCGGCCTGAAGAAGGACGGCACGGATGTAGTGGTGGCGGACTACCCGGCGCACTGATGGCTGCCGGTTACATCGGGCTGTTCGCCGCGGCGTTCGGCGCTGCAACGCTGTTGCCGCTGCAATCCGAAGCGCTGCTGGTCGGGCTGATCGCCAGCGACCGTTACTGGCTCTGGGGCCTGCTGGGTGTGGCGACGCTGGGCAACGTCCTCGGTTCGCTGGTCAACTGGTGGCTGGGGCGCGGCCTCGAACGCTTTCAGGATCGACGTTGGTTTCCCGTCAGCGCGAAACACATGACCAACGCGCGCAAACACTACGAGCGCTATGGTCACTGGTCGTTGCTACTGAGTTGGCTGCCGGTGATCGGTGATCCGCTGACCCTGATCGCCGGCGTCATGCGCGAGCCGCCCGGGCGCTTTCTGCTGATCGTCACATTGGCCAAAGGCGCGCGTTACGCCGTGGTGGCGATGATCACCCTGGGCTGGCTCGGTTGAACATTCCGGCCATGGCGTTGCCTGTGGTTAACGTCGCCCTAATCCGGGCGTTCCAGCATCGGCCGATTTCCATGGAGTTTGCCCTTATGTCCGTCACGCTGTCCCGCTGGCTGCCCGGCCTGTTCCTGACTGCTGCGCTGCCGCTATTTGCCCACGCTGCCGCGCCCACCGAAGCTGCACCCGCCGAAGGCCAGACCTATGGCCCGGAGCTGCAAGGTTTCCAATACCCCTACACGCTCAAGCACTTTGCCTTTCAGTCCCAAGGTAAATCCCTGCAGATGGGCTACATGGACGTCGCCGCCCACGGCAAGGCCAACGGGCGCACCGTGGTGCTGATGCACGGCAAGAACTTTTGCGCCGCTACCTGGGACAGTTCGATCAAAGCCTTGAGCGAGGCCGGTTACCGGGTCGTCGCGCCGGATCAGATCGGCTTCTGCACCTCCAGCAAACCCGATCACTACCAGTACAGCTTCCAGCAACTGGCGACCAACACCCAACAGCTGCTCAAGGCCCTCGGCATTCAGAAAGCCACCCTGCTCGGCCATTCCACCGGCGGCATGCTCGCCACTCGCTACGCGCTGCTGTTCCCGGATCAGGTCGAACAACTGGCGCTGGTCAACCCGATCGGCCTGGAAGACTGGAAAGCCCTCGGCGTGCCGTATCGCACCGTGGATCAGTGGTATCAGCGCGAACTGAAAGTCACCGCCCAAGGCATTCGCGACTACGAGCGCAACACCTATTACGACGGACGCTGGAAACCCGAATTCGACCGTTGGGTCGAGATGCTCGCTGGCCTGAGCAACGGCCCGGGCAAAACCCAGGTGGCGTGGAACTCGGCGCTGATCTACGACATGATCTTCACCCAGCCGGTGTATTACGAGTTCAAGGACCTGAAGATGCCGACCCTGCTGTTGATCGGTACGTCCGACACCACGGCCATCGGCAAGGATCTCGCCTCACCCGAGGTCAAGGCGAAAATCGGCCACTATGAGGTGCTCGGCAAGCAGGTCGCCAAGCTGATTCCACAGTCGACGCTGGTGGAATTCCCCGGCATGGGCCACGCGCCGCAGATGGAAGAACCGGCGAAGTTTCACCAGGCCTTGCTCGGCTGGCTGAACAACACCAATCCCGTTCGTTGATGAGGTAAGGCAGATGGCGGTGCAGATTGCAGTGATCGATGACTGGCAGGACGTGGCACAGGACGTGGTCGACTGGTCGGTGCTCGACAGCATCGGCGAAGTGACGTTTGTGCATGACTACCCGGCGGACAACGCCACACTGGCTGCACGTCTGGGCCAGTACCAGGTGATCTGCGTGATGCGCGAGCGCACGCGTTTCGATCAGGACCTGCTGCAGCGTCTGCCGAACCTCAAGCTGCTGGTCACCGGCGGCATGCGCAACGCGGCGCTGGACATGCAGGCCGCCGCCAGCCTCGGGATCAAGGTCTGCGGCACCGACAGCTACAAACACGCGGCGCCGGAACTGACCTGGGCGCTGATCATGGCCGCCACGCGCAATCTGCTGAACGAAGCCAACTCCCTGCGCGCCGGTGGCTGGCAGCAAGGGCTGGGCGGTGATTTGCACGGCAAGACCCTGGGCATTCTCGGTCTGGGCAGCATCGGCCAGAAGGTCGCACAATTCGGTCAGGTGTTCGGCATGCGGGTGATTGCCTGGAGCGGAAATCTCACCGCCGAACGCGCTGAAGCAGCCGGCGTAACCTGGGTCAGCAAGCAGCAACTGTTCGAACAGGCCGATGTGCTTTCAGTGCATCTGGTACTCAGCGAACGCAGTCGCGGGCTGGTCGATGCGCAGGCGCTGGACTGGATGAAACCCACCGCACTGCTGGTCAACACCGCCCGCGGGCCGATCGTCGATGAAGCGGCGCTGATCAAGGCGTTGCAAAAACAGAAGATCGCCGGCGCGGCGCTGGACGTGTTCGAACAGGAGCCGCTGCCTGAATTGCATCCGTTCCGCACCCTGGACAATGTGCTGGCCACGCCGCACGTGGGGTATGTGAGTCGGCAGAACTATGCGCAGTTCTTCGCGCAGATGATCGAGGATATCCAGGGGTGGGCCGCCGGGAGCCCGCTGCGCCTGTTGAATTGATCGCAACGTTTCGATTGCGGTGAATTGACTGACGCCTTCGCGAGCAAGCCCGCTCCCACATTGGAAATGTGTCGTACCCGAATCAACTGTGGGAGCGAGCTTGCTCGCGAAGGGGCCTTAATAGACAACACATCAACAAACTGCCCGCACCACAACAGTGCGCCCTGCCTTTCCGCTAGCACAAAATCGTGACCGCTCAGTCACCGTTTTAGCCCTCTCCCTCAAAAAAACCTGCCCTTCGTCGGTGCGTTCCTGCTTGAACACCACGGATTTCGCCGCCTGCAAACCGATTGTCGAACAATTTACCCATTTGCCCTCGCCCGCTCTAGGATCTGGCCTAGACTGATTTTCGCGGGGTCAGACCAGTCGGTCACCGCACGCAAAAAAAGTCGAAACTTTTGCGTGAAGCGACGGGTCATCAGAAAGGCAGGGGCAACGCGACTGGTGTAATCCTTGCAACGGCCATTTCACCCATTCTGCTTGCGCGTGTTGGGTAGCGTTTGCTCACCGATGCGTGGCGCGTTTGCGCCCGGCCACAGGATTTGGCCATGGATATGGCTTGTTCCAGACAAGAAACAGATCAACGACACGGGAGATTCACATGATCAGTGCGGCATTGGATATTCAGGGAGAGCGTGCTCAGCAGTCAGTTGGCGAAGCGAGCACATTGAGTCTTCCCGGCAGCCGGTCGATCAACGTCCCGGGCACCAAAACGCTGACGCCGGTCGCCAGCCAGAATCCCAACAAGAAGAAAGTGTTGTTCGTGACCTCGGAAATCGCCGACCTGGTGAAGACCGGCGGTCTGGGCGACGTCTCCGCCGCCCTGCCCCGCGCCATGGCGCATCTGCACGATGTGCGCGTGTTGATCCCCGGTTACCCGCAGGTGATGCACAGCGAGAACCCGATCCATATCATCGGCGAACTTGGCGGCCATGCCGCATTGCCTCCGTGCAAGATCGGCCGCATGGACATGCCGGACGGGCTGGTGATCTACGTCCTGATCTGCCCCGAACTGTATGAGCGTGAAGGCTCGCCGTACGGTGCCAACAACGGTCGCGACTGGCCGGACAATCATATCCGTTTCGCCCGCCTGGGCCTGGCCGCTGCCGACATCGCCGCCAACCTCGCACAAATTCACTGGTGCCCGGATCTGGTGCACGCCCATGACTGGCCCGCCGGTCTGGCCCCTGCTTATATGCACTGGCGCGGGCAGCGCACGCCGACCCTGTTCACCATTCACAACCTCGCCTACCAAGGCGTGACCAGCCTCGGCTCATGCCCGGAGCTCGGCATTCCGACCCATGCCCTGCAACAGGAAGGCATGGAGTTCTACGGCAAGATGTCGTTCCTCAAGGCCGGCATGGCCTATTCGAGCCACATCACCACGGTCAGTGCGACGTATGCGCAGGAAATCACCACCCCGGATTTCGGCTGCGGTCTCGACGGTTTTCTCGCCGCCAAGACCCAGCAAGGCTTGCTCAGCGGCATTCCCAACGGCATCGACGAGAGCTGGGACGCCGCCACTGATCCGCACCTGTTCGCGCCATTCGCCATCGGCGACTGGGAAGGCAAAGCGGTCAACGCCGCCCATGTGCGTGAACTGTTTGGCTTGAAGGATTCCAGTGGCCCGCTGTTCGCCGTGGTCTCGCGTCTGGTTTATCAGAAAGGTCTGGATCTGACTGAAGCCGTCTCCGAATACATCGTGCAGAACGGTGGCCAGATCGCAATCATCGGCCGTGGCGAGCCGGAAGAAGAACAGGCCATGCGTGAACTGGCGCTGCGCTTTCCCGGGCAGATCGGCGTACGCATCGGCTTCAATGAAACCGATGCCCGGCGCATGTTCGCCGGCAGTGATTTCCTGCTGATGCCGTCGCGTTATGAACCCTGCGGCTTGAGCCAGATGTACGCCCAGCGCTTCGGCTCGTTGCCGGTGGCGCGCAATACCGGCGGCCTGGCCGACACCATCGAAAACGGTGTCACCGGGTTTCTCTTCGACGAGTCCACTGTCGAGAGTTACCGCGAAGCCCTGAGCCGCGCGTTCAAGGTATTCGCCTTCCCCGAACTGCTCAATGCCATGCGCTGCCGAGCGATGGCCGCGCCGTTCAACTGGTGCAAAGCGGTCGAACCGTATGCCGAACTCTACGAACAACTGGTCGCCAAGGCGCTGGGTAAAGCCAACCACAAATAACTCAGGGAGCTTTTTACAATGCCGTTACGGACCCAAGAAAACTGGCCCCACGGCGCGATCATGCAGGACGCCGAACACACTCAGTTTGCGCTGTGGGCACCGGATGCGTTTTACGTCAGTGTCGAACTTGAAGACGGTCAGTCCTTGCCGATGTTACCGCAGGCCGATGGCTGGTTCGTGATCAAGACCCGGTGCCCGGCGGGCACCCGCTACCGCTTCAACATCGATGGTGAACTGGAGGTGCCCGACCCGGCCTCCCGCGCCCAGGATGGCGACCTTGACCGCCACAGCGTGGTGGTCGATCCGCTGGCCTACCAGTGGCGAAACACCACCTGGCATGGCCGGCCGTGGAGCGAAGCGGTGATTTACGAGTTGCACGTCGGCGCACTCGGCGGCTTTGCCGAAGTCGAGCAGCACTTGGCGCGCCTCGCCGAACTGGGCATCACCGCGATCGAACTGATGCCGCTCGCGCAGTTCCCCGGCACGCGCAACTGGGGCTACGACGGCGTGCTGCCCTACGCCCCGCAAGCCTCCTATGGCACCCCGGAACAACTCAAGCACCTGATCGACAGCGCCCACGGCCATGGTCTGGCGGTGATTCTCGACGTGGTCTACAACCACTTCGGCCCCGACGGCAATTACCTCGGACGCTACGCCAAAGGCTTCTTCCGCGAAGACAAGCACACGCCCTGGGGTGCGGCGATCGACTTCCGCCGCCGTGAAGTGCGGGACTTTTTCATCGAAAACGCGCTGATGTGGCTGTTCGAATACCGCTTCGACGGTCTGCGCCTGGACGCGGTGCACGCGATCGAAAGCCCGGATTTCCTGCCCGAACTGGCGCAGCGTATTCGGCAGCAGGTCGATCCGACGCGCCATGTCTGGCTCACCGTGGAAAACGAGCTCAACCAGTCGAGCCTGCTTGAAGAGGATTACGACGCGCAGTGGAACGACGACGGCCACAACGCCTTGCACGTGCTGCTGACCGGCGAAACCGACGCCTATTACGCTGACTATGCGCTGCAACCCACCGAACAACTGACCCGTTGTCTGAGTCAGGGCTTCGTGTTTCAGGGCCACATCACTCGCCACGGCGAACCGCGCGGTGAACCCAGCGAACACCTGCCCTCGACCGCTTTCGTGCTGTTCCTGCAGAACCACGACCAGATCGGCAACCGGGCCTTCGGCGAGCGCTTGCACCAATTGGCCGATCCACGGGCACTGCAGGCCGCCACCGTGCTGTTGCTGTTGTCGCCGATGATTCCACTGATGTTCATGGGCGACGAGTACGCCGCCGAGCAACCGTTTCTGTTCTTTACCAGCCACCACGGTGAACTGGCCGACCTGGTACGCGAAGGTCGGCGCAATGAATTCGCCGGGTTCAGCGCCTTCACCGATCCGCACAAACGCGAAAAAATTCCCGATCCGAATGCCGAGCAGACCTTCCACGCCTCGCAGCCTCGCCTGATTGGCAGCGGCACTGAGAAACAGCAGGAAACCCTCGCGCTGTACCGGCAACTGCTGCAATTGCGCCATCAATACATCATTCCCAATCTGTCCGGCACGCAGGCCCTCGGCGCGCACATGCTGGGCCGTGGCGCGGTCAGCGCGCGCTGGCGCCTGGGCGATGGCAGTGAGCTGCGAATTGACCTGAACCTCAGCGATACGCCAGTGGTCAACCCTCCACAGACCGACGCTGTGTGGCTGTTTCAGCAGCCGCCCGCCGTTGCCCTGTCGGAACCGGGCCAACTGCCCGCGTATTGCGCGCTTGTCAGCCTCACGGCCGCAACCCCCTTGCAACCTCTGGATGGAGAGCGCCTATGAGCGATGCGCAACTGGAAATACTCGCAAGCCGCGCCGGCCTCGCCGTCGACTGGATCGACGCCAATGGCCGCCCGCAGAAAGTCGCCCCGGCGGTGCTGCGCAATGTCCTCACCGGGCTGGGTCATCCGGCCAATACCGCGCAGGAAATCGACGCCAGCCTGCTGCAACTGCAACAGGTGCAACAGGATCGCCACCTGCCGCCGCTGTTGACCGCCGATGTCGGGGTCAGCGTTGATCTGGCCCGCTATTTCGAACCTGAAACGCCGTGCGAAATCCAGCTTGAAGACGGTTCACGGCTTAACCTCAAGCTCGATGCCGAAGCGAAACTGCCAGGGTTGATCCCGGTCGGCTATCAACAAGTGCACATTGCCGATCAGTATTTCACCCTCGCCGTGGCGCCGGAGCGCTGCTTCAGCGTCGGCGATGCGGTGGACAATCCGATCCCTCGCGTCTGGGGGCTGAGCGCGCAACTGTACAGTCTGCGCCGCCCCGGCGATGGCGGTTTTGGTGACACCCAGGCGCTGGAAGAGCTGGCCCGGGTGGCCGGCGAACGCGGCGCCGAGGCGCTGGCGATCAGTCCGTTGCATGCGATGTTCAGCGCCGACACCGGGCGCTACAGCCCGTATTCGCCGTCCAGCCGGCTGTTCCTCAATTCGCTGTATGCCGCTCCGGGCGCGATCCTTGGCGAACGGGCGTTGCGTGATGCGATCGACGCCAGCGGTCTGGCTGAGCAATTCAAGCAACTGGAAGACCTCAAACTGATCGATTGGCCCAGCGCCGCCGAGGCCAAATACAAACTGCTGCAAGCCCTGTACGACGGCTTCGTCGCCGGCGAACATCCGTTGCATGCGGACTTCGCCAGTTTCCGCCACGCCGGTGGCGAAGCCCTGGAAAATCACTGCCGCTTCGAAGCCATTCAGGAAATGCGCGCCGCCCGTGGCGAAAGCCTCGACTGGCGGCATTGGCCGGAACACTGGCACGAGCCGCGCGGCGCCGCCCTCGAAGCGTTTGCCGAAGAATACGCCGAGCGCATCGGCTACTTCGCCTTTTGCCAATGGCTGATCCACCGTTGCCTGGAGCGTGCGCAAGCGGCTGCACGCGGCGCCGGCATGGGCATTGGCCTGATCGCTGATCTTGCGGTCGGTGCCGATGGCGCCGGCAGCCAGGCCTGGAGTTTTCAGGACGAGTTGCTTGCCTCGCTCACCGTGGGTGCGCCACCAGACATTCTCAACCGCACCGGGCAGGGCTGGGGGATTTCCGCGTTTTCCCCCGAAGGCCTGATCCGCAACGGCTTTCGCGCTTTCATCGACATGCTGCGCGCCAACTTCGCGCATGCCGGCGGGCTGCGTATCGACCATGTAATGGGCCTGCAACGCCTGTGGGTGATCCCCAACGGCGCGGCTCCGGCGGACGGTGCGTACCTGTATTACCCGGTGGATGATCTGCTGCGCCTGCTGACCCTCGAATCCCATCGACACCAGGCAATCGTCCTCGGCGAAGACCTCGGTACCGTGCCCGACGGGCTGCGGGAAAAACTCAGCGCACGGGCGATCCTCGGCATGCGCGTGCTGCTGTTCGAACAGGACAACACCCGTTTCAAACCGATACTCGACTGGCCGGACAACGCGCTGGCGACCACCACCACTCACGACCTGCCCACGCTCAACGGCTGGTGGCATGGCCGCGACATCGACTGGAATGCGCGCCTGGACTTTGTCGATGCCAACGGTGAAATCGAATGGCGCCGGCATCGCCAGCGTGAGCGCCAAGGCCTGCGCGATGCATTGAGTCAGGACCCGCAAAACTTCCGCGAAGAGTCCCACGAAGCCGATCAAGTGGTCGACGCCAGTGTGCGTTTCCTCGGCCACACCCGCGCACCGCTGGTGCTGTTGCCACTGGAAGACGCGCTGGGCATCGACGAGCAAGCCAACCTGCCGGGTACCATCGACAGCCATCCGAACTGGTCGCGGCGCCTGCCCGGCAACAGCGAGGCATTGCTCGATGGCGCCGATGCCGCGCGCCGCCTGGAACTACTGGCCTGTGCCCGCCTGCAAGCTGCCGAGCGTGACCAATGAATTCATCGTTCAACCAACCGTTGCGCGCCACCCTGCGCCTGCAATTTCACAAGGGTTTCACTCTGGAACAGGCGGTGCCGCTGGTGCCGTACTTTGCCCGCCTCGGCATCAGCCACATCTATGCCTCACCGCTGCTCGCGGCCCGCGCCGGTTCGATGCACGGCTACGACGTGGTCGACCCGACGCAAGTCAATCCGGAGCTCGGCGGCGAACCGGCGCTGCGGCGTCTGGTCAGCGCTCTGCGCGAACACGGCATGGGCCTGATCCTCGACATCGTCTCCAACCACATGGCCGTCGGTGGCGGTGACAATCCGTGGTGGCTCGACCTGCTGGAATGGGGCCGCCTGAGTCCGTACGGCGAGTTCTTCGACATCCAGTGGCACTCGCCCGACCCGTTGATGGAGGGCCAATTGTTGCTGCCGTTTCTCGGCAGCGATTACGGTGTCGCGCTGCAGGAAGGCACGTTGAAACTGCGCTTCGATGCACAGCAGGGACGCTTCCACGTTGAGCATTACGAGCACCACTTCCCGATCTGCCCGAACGACTATGGCGAGCTGCTCAAACCGGTCGAAGCGCTGAAATCCCTCGCCGATCGTTTCAGTACCCTCAGCTACCAGACCGACGCGCATGCGCTGGCGATGCCGCTCAAGGCTGAACTGAAAGAGCTGGCAAGCGATCCGCAGATCCTCGCCGCGATCGAGGAAAGTCTCGCGCATTACGACTCCACCACTGCAGAAGGCTTCGACAAGCTGCACCAGTTGCTCGAACGCCAGAGCTATCGCCTGGCCAGTTGGCGCACCGCCGCCGACGACATCAACTGGCGGCGCTTTTTCGACATCAATGAACTCGGTGGCCTGCGCGTCGAACGCCCGGCCGTGTTCGAAGCGACCCACGGCAAGATCTTTCAGTTGATTAGCGAAGGCCTGGTCGACGGGCTGCGTATCGACCACATCGACGGCCTCGCCGACCCGCGTGGCTATTGCCGCAAGCTGCGGCGGCGCCTCGACTTGCTTGCGCCGGATCGGCACTTGCCGATTTACGTCGAGAAGATTCTCGGTGCCGGCGAAACCCTGCGCACCGACTGGGCGGTGGATGGCAGCACCGGTTACGAGTTCATGAATCAGCTGTCGTTGCTGCAACACGACCCCTATGGCGAACATGTACTCGGCGACCTCTGGCAGCGACGCACCGAGCGTCCGGCGGCGTTCATTGAAGAAGCGCAACTGGCGCGCCAGCAGATCCTCAACGGCTCGCTGGCCAGCGATTTTGAAAGCGTCGCCCAAGCGCTGCTGCAAGTGGCGCGCGACGACCTGATGACCCGCGACCTGACCCTCGGCGCGATCCGCCGGGTGTTGCAGGCGCTGATCGTGCATTTCCCGGTGTATCGCACTTACATCAATGCACTGGGTCGCGCGGCGCAGGATGAACAATTCTTCCAGCAGGCCATGGACGGTGCGCGGCAGACGCTGGGTGAAGGCGACTGGCCGGTGCTTGACTGTGTAGCGGCCTGGCTCGGTGGCACACCCTGGCGGCACAAGCCGCGCGGGCGCTCGCGCAAGATCCTCAAGCACGCCTGCGTACGTTTCCAGCAACTGACGTCGCCGGCAGCGGCCAAAGCCGTCGAAGACACCGCGTTGTATCGCTCGGCGGTGCTGCTGTCGCGCAATGACGTCGGCTACAACACCGAGCAGTTCAGCGCCCCGGTCAGCGACTTCCATGCGGTCAATCAGCAACGCCTGGACGCGTTTCCCGACAACTTGCTGGCCACTGCGACCCACGACCACAAACGCGGCGAAGACACCCGCGCACGACTGGCGGTGCTCAGCGAACGCAGCCACTGGTACGCCGAGCAGGTCGAGTTGTGGCGCGCCCTCGCCCGGCCGTTGCGCGACGATGATCAAGTACCGTCGTCCGGTGATGAACTGATCCTGTATCAGGCGCTGCTCGGCAGTTGGCCGCTGCAATTGCGTGATGACGATCAGGCAGGTTTCAGCGACTACGCCGAACGCATCTGGCAGTGGCAACAGAAAGCCCTGCGCGAAGCCAAGCTGCAAAGCAGCTGGAGCGCGCCGAATGAAACCTACGAAAACGCTGCGCAGACGTTCACCCAACGTCTGCTCACGGGTGATGAAGGCGAGCTGCTGCGTGCCGCGCTGAGCAAGACTGTCAACAGCATCGCGGCGGCCGGCGCCCTCAACAGTCTGGCGCAAACCTTGCTGCGCATGACCGTGCCGGGGGTGCCGGATCTGTATCAGGGCAACGAGTTCTGGGACTTCAGCCTGGTCGATCCGGACAACCGCCGGCCGGTGGATTACGCCGCGCGCGCGCAGGCTCTGGACGGACACGCGCCGCTGCCGGAGCTGCTGGCGAACTGGCGTGACGGGCGCATCAAGCAAGCGTTGATCGCCCAGGTGTTGAACCTGCGCGCCGAACACGCCGAGCTGTTTCGCCGGGGCACGTATCAGGCTCTGGAAGTGCTGGGCGAGCAGGCGCACAACGTGCTCGCATTCGCCCGTGAGCACGAGGGCCGCTACGCCATCGTGATCGTGCCGATCCGCTGCGCGACGTTGCTGGAAAACAGTGCCGTGCCACAGGTGGATGCGCTGCGCTGGGGCGATACACGGGTGGTTTTACCGTTCGCCGCCTCTGACACAAACCTGAAGGGACTTTTTCACAGCAGCGCAGTCACAAAAAACAGGGAGCTGAACGTCAGCGCCGCGCTGGGGGATTTCCCGGTCAATCTGTTTATCCAACTCTTTACGTAACGACGAGTTCAGTTCAGGAGCATTGCGATGAGTACCGACGATAAACGCATCCGCGAGTTCGCCTATCAGATCTGGGAATCGGAGGGTAAACCTGAAGGGCATGAAGCACGTCATTGGGAAATGGCGCGCAAACTGGCCGAAGCCGAGGCCCTGGCGCCGAAGAAGTCGCCGAAGGCCGCTGGCAGCAAAACTGCCGGCAAGACTGCGAACGGCAAAGCCAGCGAAAGCAAGACGCCGGCGGTCAAGTCCAAGGCGCCAGCGAACGCCAAAGCCAAGCCCTCCAGCGCCGCCAAAGTGATTCCACCGGGCGAAAAGGCCGCCGAGAAAAAGCCGCGCGCGCCGCGCAAGCCCCCGGCCAACTGATACACCCGCATTTATTGAACTGAATGACCGTGTGGCGAGTTCGCTCGCCACCGAGGACTCACTCGTCCTCAAGAAAACACATTACTCCCCTGTCTGGAGAGCATTTGTGGTGAGGGGATTTATCCCCGATGGGTCGCGCAGCGGCCCCGAGTTTGCGACTGCTTCGCAGCCGATCGGGGATAAATCCCCTCACTACAGATTCTGTTCCCACAGCTGATCCGTTATTCGAACCAACCCGTTTTGCAGGAGCAATCATGTCCAGTCCAAAAAAAGCCGAGCCCGCAGCGCACGCCGAGCCGTCCAGAATCCGTGAAGGTCTGCCCTTCCCGCTCGGCGCCACCTGGGATGGTCTGGGGGTGAACTTTGCGCTGTTTTCCGCCAACGCCACCAAGGTCGAGCTGTGCATCTTCGACGATGCCGGCGAAGTCGAACTCGAACGCATCGAACTGCCGGAATACACCGACGAGATTTTCCACGGCTATCTGCCCGACGCCCATCCGGGGCTGATCTACGGCTACCGTGTGTATGGCCCGTATGACCCGGAGAACGGCCATCGCTTCAACCATAACAAACTGTTGATCGACCCCTACGCCAAACAGCTGGTCGGCGAGTTGAAATGGTCCGAAGCGCTGTTTGGCTACACCATCGGCCACCCGGATGCCGACCTCAGTTTCGATGAACGCGACAGCGCGCCGTTCGTGCCCAAGTGCAAGGTCATCGACCCGGCGCACACCTGGGGCAACGACCACCGTGTCAGCGTGCCGTGGGACAAGACGATCATTTATGAGACCCACGTACGCGGCATCAGCATGCGTCACCCGTCGGTGCCGGAGAACGTGCGCGGTACCTTTGCCGGTCTGATGGTCGACGACGTGCTCGAGCACATCCGCAAACTCGGCGTGTCGAGCGTCGAATTGCTGCCGATCCATGCTTTCGTCAATGACCAGCACTTGCTGCACAAGGGCATGACCAACTACTGGGGCTACAACAGCATTGCCTTCTTCGCCCCGGACCCGCGTTACCTGGCCAGCGGCAAGATCGCCGAGTTCAAGGAGATGGTCGCGCACCTGCACGAGGCCAATCTGGAAGTGATCCTCGACGTGGTCTACAACCACACCGCCGAGGGCAACGAACAAGGCCCGACCCTGTCGATGCGCGGCATCGATAACGCCTCCTACTACCGCCTGATGCCGGACGACAAGCGCTATTACATCAACGATTCCGGCACCGGCAACACCCTCGATCTCAGTCACCCGTGCGTGCTGCAGATGGTCACCGATTCGCTGCGCTACTGGGCCAGCGAGATGCACGTCGACGGTTTCCGCTTCGACCTGGCGACGATTCTCGGGCGCTATCACGACGGTTTCGACGAGCGTCACAGCTTCCTCGTCGCCTGCCGTCAGGACCCGGTGCTGCGTCAGGTGAAAATGATCGCCGAGCCTTGGGACTGCGGCCCCGGTGGCTATCAGGTCGGCAACTTTCCGCCGGGCTGGGTCGAGTGGAACGACAAATTCCGCGACACCGTGCGCGCCTTCTGGAAAGGCGACGACGGCCAGGTCGCCGACTTCGCCAGCCGCATGACCGCGTCCGGCGAGATGTTCAACCAGCGCGGGCGGCGGCCGTACTCGTCGGTGAACTTCATCACCGCCCACGACGGCTTCACCCTCAACGATCTGGTGTCGTACAACGACAAGCACAACGAGGCCAACGACGAGAACAACCAGGACGGCAGCAACAACAACCTGTCGTGGAACCACGGGGTCGAAGGCCCGACCGATGATCCGGAGATCAATGCACTGCGCCATCGACAGATGCGCAATTTCTTCGCCACGCTGCTGCTGTCGCAGGGCACGCCGATGATCGTCGCCGGTGACGAATTCGCCCGCACGCAGGACGGCAACAACAACGCCTATTGTCAGGACAGCGAGATCGGCTGGGTCAACTGGGACCTGAGCGAAGACGGCAAGGCGCTGCTCAAGTTCGTCAAACGCCTCATCAAGTTGCGTATGGCCTATCCGATCCTGCGCCGCGGGCGCTTCCTGGTCGGCGAGTACAACGAGGACATCGGCGTCAAGGACGTCACCTGGCTGGCGCCGGACGGCACCGAGATGACCACCGAACATTGGCATGACGCGCACAACCGCTGCCTGGGCATGCTGCTCGACGGCCGCGCGCAGGAAACCGGGATTCGCCGCAAAGGTGCCGACGCGACCCTGCTGCTGGTGGTCAACGCCCACCACGACATCGTCAACTTCAGCCTGCCGGAAGTGCCGGAAGGCAGTTTCTGGACCTGCATGATCGACACCAATCAGCCATCGATTCGCGGTCAGGAACGCTTCGAGTTCGGCCATGAATACTCGGTCACCGGGCGTTCGCTGCTGCTGTTCGAACTGCAACGCGAAGAAGAAGACTGATATGGACCTGCACAGTTATCTGGCGCGCCGCCCGCCGGACTATCGCGACACCGCAGCGCTCGGCCATTGCCTGCGGGCGCTGGTCGAGGCCGGTCTGGATCAGTTGCCGTTGCCCGGCAGCGGCCGCACGCTGGAACGTTTTCAGCGCCTGGCTGAAGTCGGCGGGCACGATCTGGGCTTGTGCAAACTCTATGAAGGCCACACTGACGCATTGGCGATCATCGAACAGCTCGGTGGCTCGCCCACGCCGGGCAGCACCTGGGGCATGTGGGCGGCTGAACCGCCGCAGGCGCGGGTGCAAGTACAGCCAGCCGGGCACATGGTGCGCCTCGACGGGCGCAAGGCCTGGTGCTCCGGGGCGGCGGTGCTCAGCCATGCGCTGCTCACCGCGTGGGATGCCGACGATCGCCAGCAACTGGTCGCGGTGGCGCTGGATCAACCGGGCGTGACCATCACCGATCAGGGCTGGCAAGCGGTCGGCATGGGCGCCACCGGCAGCGTCGAAGTGTTGTTCGACGCTGCCGAAGCCCAGGCCATCGGCGAACCCGGCGACTACCTGAATCGTCCGGGTTTCTGGCAAGGCGGGATCGGCATCGCGGCGTGCTGGTACGGCGCGGCGCGGCAGATCGCCGAGGTGCTACGGCAACACTGCGCACAACGCGAGGAGCCGCACGCCCTCGCCCACCTCGGTGCGGTCGATTCAGCGCTGTACGCGGCAGCCAATGTGCTGCGATTCAGTGCCCTGCATATTGATGCGCACCCCGAAGCTGATGCCGCACTGTTGGCCCGGCGTGCTCGTGCGGTGGTCGAGCAATCGGCTGAGCAGGTGATGCGCGACGTCGGGCGCGCGCTGGGGGCCGGGCCGTTCTGCAAGGATCGGCACTTCGCCCGGTTGATTGCTGATCTGCCGGTGTTCCTGCGCCAGAGCCATGCCGAGCGAGATCTGGCGGCCCTTGGCCAAGCGCTCGCTGAACACCCCGAGGAGGTCTGGACACTATGAATGCCGCCAACAAACCCGACCCGATCATCGGCCATCAGGGCACTTCGCTGCTGCAATGGCAACATTCCCGGCACTTGGCGGCGCTGGACAGCGTCGACGTCCTCAGTCTGGTGCCACCGGGCGCGCGGGCGGTGATTGTCGCTCCACACCCGGATGACGAAGTGCTCGGTTGCGGCGGGATGCTGCAGTTGCTGGCCGGCGCCGGGCGTCAGTTGCAACTGATCTCGGTCACCGATGGCAGCGCCAGTCACCCTGGCTCCGAACGCTGGCCGGTGGAACGCCTGAGCGTGGTGCGGCCGCAGGAATCGGCCGAAGCCCTGCGCCGCCTCGGCGTGCCGTTGCACCGGATGAAATGGCTGCGCGGCGGTTTCAGCGATAGCCAGGTCGCCGCGGATGAGCCGTCGCTGGTCGCGTTCATCGAGCGTCACCTGCGCCCCGGCGACGTGGTGTTCAGCACCTGGTGCGAGGACGGCCACTGCGATCACGAAGCTGCCGGCCGCGCCAGTATCGAAGCTGCGCGGCGGGTCGGCGCCACCTGCCACGAATTGCCGGTCTGGACCTGGCACTGGGCCTCTCCGGAAGACGCCGCGGTGCCGTGGCAGCGCGCGCGCAAGATTCTGTTGTCCCCCGAGCAAGTGGCGCGCAAACGCCACGCGGTGCATGCCTTTGCCAGTCAGCTGGAAGGCGACCCGCAAGCCGGGCTGCAACCGGTATTGGCGCCGTATGTGCTGGATCGTCTGCTGCAACCGTTCGAAGTGGTGTTCCTATGAGTGTCAATGATCGTTACTTCGACGGATTATTCAGCGCCAACGATGATCCCTGGGCGTTTCGCGAGCGCTGGTACGAACAGCGCAAACGCGCGATCACCCTCGCCGCCCTGCCCCGCGCGCATTATCGGGCGATCTTCGAACCCGGTTGCGCCAATGGCGAACTCAGCGCCGAACTCGCCGGTCGCTGCGACCGTCTGCTGTGTTGCGACACCGCCAGTGCGGCGGTGAACCTGGCGCGTACCCGATTGAGCCTGTTTGACCACGCCGAAGTGCGCCAAAGTCGCCTGCCCGGCGACTGGCCGGAGGAAAAATTCGACCTGATTGTATTTAGCGAAATCGGCTACTACCTCGATGCCCAGGATCTGACAGAAGTGATCCGCCGCATCAGTGAATCCCTGACCGCGGACGGGCAATTGCTCGCTTGCCACTGGCGCCCGCCCATCGACGGCTGCCCGCTGAACGCGCGGCAGGTGCATGACCTGATCCACGAGCAACTGCCGTTGCCGCGTCTGGCATTGCATCAGGAAGCGGACTTCCTTCTTGAAGTCTGGAGCCGCGAGCCGCGCTCGGTAGCCGCACTGGAGGGCCTGCGATGATCGGCATTCTGATTCCGGCGCATAACGAGGAAGACCTGCTCGAGCAATGCCTCAGCGCGGCACTGCGCGCCAGTAAACACGGGCTGTTGGCCGGCGAGCCGGTCGAAGTGCTGGTGGTGCTCGACAGTTGCACCGACCGCTCGGCGCAGATCGTCAAGCGCTTTCCGGTGCAGAGCCTGCACATCGACGCGCGTAATGTCGGCCAGGCCCGGGCCGCCGGCGCGCAGGTCCTGCTGGAGCGCGGCGCACGCTGGATTTCCTGCTCCGACGCCGACAGCCGCGTAGCCGATGACTGGCTGGTGGCGCAACTGGGGCTGGGTGCCGACGCGGTATGCGGCACGGTGACCGTCGAACATTGGGATCAGTCGTTCGATGAAGCCGCGCAGATTCGCTATCACAGTCACTATCAGGCCCGTGACGGGCATCGCCACATCCACGGCGCCAACCTCGGGGTCAGTGCCGACGCCTATCGCTGGGCCGGTGGTTTCCCGCCGCTGGCCTGTGACGAAGATGTGCAACTGGTGCGGCGACTGGAACAGTGCGGTGCCGACATCGCCTGGAGTCATCGCCCGCAGGTACGCACCAGTGCCCGACTGGACAGCCGGGCACGAGGCGGATTCGGTGACTATCTGCGAAATCTGGCACAGCTTGGTTAAAAAAAAGCGGATCAGATTGATCTGTGACGCGACGAATCAACTTTCATGAGCAATACTCTGCTGCGCGGCAATCCAGGGTTCGGAGCGTCGCACGGCAATCCATTCGCCTTCACGGGTCGAGCGCGCCTGATTTCTCACGGTGTCTGCACGACTGAGGGCCAGAGACAACAAGGACGTAATACCATGAAACCGTTAACCCTCAGCGACAATCCGCTGCCGGCGCAGATATGGAACAGCGCCCGGCAACTCGACAACATCCCCGTCATCAATACCCACAGTCTGGTGCCACCCGGTGCCCGAGCCGTCGTCGTCGCCCCGCATCCGGGTGATGAGGTGGTGACCTGTGGCGGCCTCCTGCAATTGCTCGCCAGCCTCGGCCATCCACTGCAACTGCTGTCGATCACCGACGGCAGCGCCAGCCATCCCGGCTCGCGGCAATGGTCGGAAAAACGCCTGAGCGTGTTTCGGCCCCAGGAAAGTGTCGAAGCGCTGCGCCGTCTCGGCTTGCCGATGCACAGCCTGAAATGGGTGCGTGGCGGGTTCACCGACAACGCGCTGCTCGATCGAGAGGCCGATCTCACCGAGTTCATTGCCCGTTATCTGCGCCCCGGCGACGTGGTGTTCAGCACCTGGCGCGAGGATCGTAATGACGATCACGAGGCGGTTGGCCGGGCGAGTGCCAAAGCGGCAGCGCAAGTCGGCGCGACCTTCCATGACGTGCCGGTCTGGGCCTGGCACTGGCCGGAACGCGACCAGAACCTGATCCCCTGGGAACGCGCACGCAAACTGCGCCTCGACACCTGGACTGTGGCGCGCAAAAGCCACGCCACCCATGCCTACGCCAGCCAGCTCAAAGGCGAACCGGCGATCGGCATTGCGCCTATGCTGCCGCCGGTGATCCTGGAGCGGATGCGCCTGCCGTACGAAATTGTATTCATCTGAAACCCCTTCTCCCCTGTAGGAGCTGCCGAAGGCTGCGATCTTTTGATGTTGCTTTTAAAAAACAAGATCAAAAGATCGCAGCCTTCGGCAGCTCCTACACGGGACCGAGCAATTAGTTCCGGACACGGCGGCCGTCCAGTACCCGGTTGACCATCAGTTCACTGAGCATGATCACCTGATGCAGCATCAGCATGGCCCGGCGCTGTGAATTGTCGACGGTGTCGCCGATATCGCGGGCCATGTCGCTGGCGGCTGCGAATGATTAGCAGGCTTGGATGAGTAATGTTTCAGGCTTTATTTTTCACCAACAGCGCAGGAACCGTTCGTCTGATACCTGCCCTCACCTGTCAGATATGACAGTAGGCAACGGCTTTTACCTGAGGTGAGATGAGCACGTCCGATCGGACAGACGCCTATCACGCGAGGTGCAAGCCATGGATATCCATTCCATATCGAACGAGATTTTTGAGCTTTATCCCTTATTCATTCCAGGCTGGATAACCCCGATCAAGCCCGCCGATCGTGCCGACGGCGGTATTCCCAAATCAATTTACGACGGTAACCCATTGGGCCTGCAGGTGGTGATCGATCCATGGACTGAACGGCAGTTCTTCCAAGACCCCGAGGCGGCATTCGATTCGGTCGCCCTGTATCTCAACGACGACGAACCACCGGTGGCAAGCCACACCGTGCAACCCGGAGACGAGCATAAGCGCATCCCCCTCTACGTGCCGCATAAGCGCCTGAAACATGGCACCAATCGCCTGTATTACGTCGTAACTCGCCTCGGTGGCCACCCGCAACCCTCACGCGATCTGGACGTGCTCTACCATCTGCAAGGACCGATCGACCTGGTTCTGGAGATTCCAGGCGACGTGGTCACCGACGGCATCAGCGCGGAACGGGCGGCGCAAGGCGTTAAATTCACCTTCAAATACACCGGGCCCGAGCTTTATGACCTTGTGCGCCTGCAGATTGGCAATCATGCTTTCGATCTGGAGGTCACCCACCCGGGTGCCGAATTGAGCATGACGCTGTATACCGCCGACTTTGAGAAAACGGGCGACGGCAAGCTCACCGTCTATTTCAGGGTGACCGACCAGTTAGGCAATTTTGAGATCTCCGACAGCACGACATTGGACATTCACCTGGCTGTCGAGTTGACCGCACCCACGATCACCTCAGTGCAAGACGAAAGCAAATGGGAGATCCCAGACAACGGTCATACCGTGCACACCAGAATCACACTCACCGGCTCCGCCCCTCCCGGCCAGAAGGTAGAAGTTTTCCTCGGTGCGATATCCAAAGGCATCGCGGAGGCTGGCTCCGACAGGATCTGGACACGAACCGTAAGCGGATTAGCGCTGAACGTGCTGCACACCCTCAAGGCCGTTGGCCAATACGCGAATAATCCGACGTCGAACCTCTGGCGTTTGACCGTGTTGAATGGCGTGGCGCCGACTATCACAGCAGCGCATGATTCCAACGGGCAGCCAATCAGTAATGGTGGAAGTACTCCTGACACCCGTATCCGCCTGACGGGGACGGCGAACACCTTTCTTGAGGTGGAGATTTTCGACGGTGCCACCTCCACTGGCAAAAAGGCCAGGGCCGATGACAAAGGTGTATGGACGGTACTGCTGACCTGGCTGACACCTACGAGGCATGAGTTCAAAGCCAAGGCGTTGTATGGCAGCGGTACAGAATCGGGAGTGTGGGCGGTGACTGTGACCGATCTCGTTGACCTCGTCGAAGACTTTACTTCGTATCCATCAAGCGTCTTTATCACAAACCCAGGGGCATTCCTTGAGGGAACGCACACCAAAACAACGATTATTACAAACTCGCACAAAGGTAATGCAGTCGTCCGCTCTGGTGCTGGCGGCGGCCTCTCAATCTTGCCCTATCTAGAACCTTTTGCGTTCTCCTTGGTACTGAAACAGGGAAGTGCCAAGAGTGCAACAATCTTGTGTGCTTTAAACGCAACAGGACTTCACATCCGACTTGAGCTTCTAGAGAAAAATGTCGTAGTACACTCCACCCCGGTGCCTCTAAACTCAGATGAAAACAGATGGGAAGAGAGGCACTTCGCTCCAAACCACGGCCAAGCGTTCGATGAGTTGAGGTTTTATTTTTCGGGCCAAGAGGTGATTCGCGAAAGTGTACAATTTCAACATATCACTTTCAAAAACTAAAAATCAGCTACGTCATACAACGCGCCGTTGGAGGGGAGCCGGTGAACAACAGGTGAGCCCGGTACTTAAGGTAAGAGGAAATCAAATTTCCAATAGCATCACTGATACTAAAACCGGCAACTCACGCCAAGCGCCTCTCCTTGATCGGTGGGGGCGCTTGGCACTTACTCCCAATGCTGGCGTTTTTCGATAGACATAAATAATTACAGGAGATTTTTTTGGGCGGTGTAATGCTTTTCCCATAAAAGTGTTACCGCGCTAAATCGACCCGAGCACAGCCTTATCGGAATATTTATCTCCATCACTCAAAATATATGCAGACCAATTCCTGGGCGGCAAAAAAAACAATCAGGAACGCAATGAACGCTCAGGATTATCAGTATCCTGACGGCATGCACCTTGACTTTGTGCCTGGCTCCCCTGCCTTAAAAACAGCACTTTAAATTATGCAGTGAATTGTCGACGGTGTCGCCGATATCGCGGGCCATGTCACTGGCGGCTGCTAATGATTAGCAGGCTTGGACGAGTAATGTTTCAGGCTTTATTTTTCAACCAACAGCGCAGGAACCGTTCGTCTGATCCCCGCCCTCACCTGTCAGATATGACAGTAGGCAACGGCTTTTACCTGAGGTGAGATGAGTCACGTCCGATTGGACAGACGCCCATCACGCGAGGTGCAGCCATGAATATCCCGTCAATATCAAACAATATTCTTGAGCTTTATCCCGTACTCATTCCTGGCTGGATAACCCCGATCAAGCCCGCCGATCGTGCCGACGGCGGTATTCCCAAATCAATTTACGACGGTAACCCATTGGGCCTGCAGGTGGTGATCGATCCATGGACTGAACGGCGGTTCTTCCAAGACCCCAAGGCGGAATTCGATTCGGTCGCCCTGTATCTGAACGACGACGAACCACCGGTGGCAAGCCACACCGTGCAACCCGGAGACGAGCATAAGCGCATCCCCCTCTATGTGCCGCATAACCTCCTGAAACATGGCACCAATCGCCTGTATTACGTCGTAACTCGCCTCGGTGGCCACCCGCAACCCTCACGCGATCTGGACGTGCTCTACCATTTGCAAGGACCGATCGACCTGGTTCTGGAGATTCCAAGCGACGTGGTCACCAACGGCATCAGCGCCGAACGGGCAGCTCAAGGCGTTAAATTCACCTTTAAATACACCGGGCACGAGCTTTATGACCTTGTGCGCCTGCAGATTGGCAATCAGTCTTTCGATCTAGAGGTCACCCACCCGGGTGGCGAAGTGAGCATGACGCTGTATACCGCCGACTTTGAGAAAACGGGCGACGGCAAGCTCACCGTCTATTTCAGGGTGACCGACCAGTTAGGCAACTTTGAGATCTCCGACAGCACGACATTGGACATTCACCTGGCTGTCCCCTTCGAACCGCCCGCCCCGACCGTACGCGGTCAGACCGGCAACACCTTCAAGCCGACTCTGCCTGAAATCATGGTGCTGATCCCCGGGGCAAGCCTGCTCCCCGATGACAAACTGAGCGTGCAATGGACAGGCGCCACCGCGGCAGCCGGCGGCTCCTACACCAGCCCGCTGCAACTGGTCAGCGAAGGGCTACAGATCATGGTGCCACTGTCGGTGTTGGCCTTCAGCCTCAGCAAAACCGTCACTGTGACGTATACCGTCATCCGCAACGCTGTGCCCCGTACCTCGTTGCCGCTGTTGTTGAATATCGAAGCCCTGCCGGACTCAAGCTTGATCCTGCCGGTGATTCTGGACGCCGACAATAACGGCGAGGGCCCAGAGTTCAATGTATGGAATCTAACCAGCAATGCCATCTATCGCATGGGCGTCTGGCCGTTGATTGCCAAAGGCCAATATGTCTGGCTGCGTCTGAAAGGTACAAACGCTGATGGCAGCGACTACAACCTGCAGATCCATACGGCACCAGGCTCAATGGTCAGCGACAAGTGGCTCGAACAAGGTTACTACGAGCGGAGCATCGACCTTGCAGGCTTGAGAAACCTCAAGGATGGCAGCACGCTGAGGATGGAATTCAAGGCGGCGTTCGGCAAGAGCACGAATGAGAGCGAGGCGGTGGTTTTCCCTGTGCGCACTTACACGATCAAATCCACAAGCGTGATTCTTTCTCACGCGCTATACACACAGCGGCTCGACGGGACGGACCGGCAACAGCACACATCCGGTGCAACCTTGAACTTTGAGGCTTATCGTGACAAAACGATTTCTATCGTCACAACCTTCTCCAAATCGATACCAAGAGTAGATTTTAATTTAATGCGGGGGGCTGGCGGGAGCGGCAACATATACGGTTGGGCGTGGGTTTCTGTCACAGCAGGGAAACCAGTGACTGTCGGTCCGACCGATCATTTTGCCGTCAGGATTAACTCACGAAGTGTTTATACCTTCAGAATCAACTCCTCGAACCAACCTATCGAGGTGTACGGTACTTTCGAATTGAGATTCGTCTGAAACGAAAAAACCGCAAGCCACACCAAGCGCCTCTCCCTGATGGGTAGGCGCCTGGATAGGAGAAGGATTTATTTAAGGGATCGTTACCGGGCACAGAACCTGTGACCAGCGCAGACCCACTGTGGGAGCGAGCCTGCTCGCGAAGAGGCCAGACCTATCAGCGCCTATTCCTTGGGCACCACATTATCCAGCGCCTGATTCACCGCCAACTCTCCCAGCATCACCACCTGCGCAATACCCAGCACCGTATTGCGACTTGGCCCTTCCAGCGTCCCGGCGAAGTCACCGAGCATCACCGTGGCCGAGGCCAGGGATTCGCAGGCGTTGGCCAGCAGGGATTCGGTGTCGGTTTGCGGGTTGACCAGGAACATGCTGCTGGGGGTGTAGGGGGTTGCCATGATGTTTGCGGGTGCGAGGTAGTGGTCGAGGGCGCGTTCGGCGGCTTCGTGGAGTTTTCTGGAGTTGCGGGATTCGTAGGGTGATAGCGGGTCTGTGATTGGCGGATTGGGTGAGGTTTCGGACATTAGCTGGGACTCCGATCTAGGCACTTTGAATGGATTACGACCTGTAGGAGCTGCCGCAGGCTGCGACCTTTTGATGTTGCTTTTAAAAAACAAGATCAAAAGGTCGCAGCCTGCGGCAGCTCCTACATGGATGACCGATTAACTCGGGACGCGGCGGCCGTCCAGTACCCGGTTGACCATCAGTTCACTGAGCATGATCACCTGATGCAGCATCAGCATCGCCCGGCGCTGTGAGTGGTCGACGGTGTCGCCGATATCGCGGGCCATGTCACTGGCGGCGGCCAGCGATTCGCAGGCTTCGACGAGCAAGGTTTCTTCGTCCACGGTGGGGTCGATGAGGAAGATTCTGTTCGACTTGCATGACGACGCTGTAGGGATCGAGATCTTCAGTGCGCCAGGGTTGAGGTAGAAGTTGATGGCGCGGTCGGTTGCCGCTTTTATCTTCTGCGAGTCGAGCGCTGGGTCGTACGGGATTGAGGTGTCTGGGGGGTTGGGTGTGGCTTTGAACATGGATGAAACTCCGTATCGAGAAATAGGAGCCATCACCCTCGCTACCAAACGATGGGTGGCGGCCATGCGCGGGTTGGTAGACCGGTCGATACG